>Ga0207667_10000138_pt1 | contig 110270 bp, 98 predicted proteins | sample KBSCornC52_FD_184301 | JGI IMG/M metagenome (GOLD analysis project Ga0207667, IMG submission 184301) | Corn rhizosphere microbial communities from Kellogg Biological Station, Michigan, USA - KBS Corn C5-2 (SPAdes) (version 2) | ecosystem: Host-associated > Plants > Roots > Rhizosphere > Soil ... | reverse complement strand
GCTCACGCACCGCATCGCGAAACTCCTCGAAGACGGGGTCGCGCCCGACCGCATCCTGGCCGTGACCTTCACCAACAAGGCCGCCGGCGAGATGAAAGCGCGCCTCGAGCGCATGGTCGGCGGAGCCTCGCGCGACCTGTGGGTCGGGACGTTCCACTCGATGTGCGTGCGCATGCTGCGCCGCGACGGGTCCAAGATCGGCATCGGTTCGAACTTCGTCATCATCGACGACGCCGACCAGCGCGCGGTCATCAAGGACATCCTCGAGGACCTCGACTACGACGAGCGTCAGCTCGCGCCGGGCGCCTGCCTGAGCGAGATCTCCAAGGCCAAGAACGCGCTGATCTGGCCGGAACAGTTCCACGAGAAGACGACCTCGTTCTTGGGCGAGAAGATCGGCAACGTCTACGCCGAGTACGAGCGCCGTCTGGGCGAGTCCAATAGCCTCGACTTCGACGATCTGATCGTGCGCACGATCGATCTGCTCGAGAAAGACAAGCCGACCCGCACCAAGTACCAGGAGAAGTTCCTCTACGTCCTGGTCGATGAGTATCAGGACGTCAACCAGGCGCAGTACCGCCTGATCCGCCTGCTCGGCGACAAGCATAAGAACGTCACCGTCGTGGGCGACGACGACCAGTCGATCTACTCGTGGCGCGGCAGCGACTACAAGATGATCCTGCGCTTCGAGGAAGATTTCCCCGGCGCGGCCGTCTTCAAGCTCGAAGAGAACTACCGCAGCACGCAGACCATCCTGGACGCGGCCAACGCGCTGGTCTCGAACAACAAGACGCGCGCCGAGAAGAAGCTCTTCACCAGCCGCGGCGTCGGCGACCCGATCGTGGCCTTCCCGGCGACGACCGAACGCGACGAAGCCCGCTACGTGGTCGAGCGCGTCAAGTCGCTGGTCCGCGACGGCGCGGCCTATCGCGACTTCCTGGTGCTCTACCGCACCAACGCGCAGTCGCGCGTGTTCGAAGAAGCCCTGATCGCGGACGGGATCCCCTACCGGGTCGTCGGCGGCGTCGGGTTCTATCAGCGCGCCGAGATCAAGGACGTGATCGCGTACCTGCGCTACATCGCCAACCCGGCCGACTCGATCGCGTTCAAGCGCATCATCAACGTGCCGCGTCGCGGCATCGGTCAGCAGACGCTGGCCGCGCTGATCGCGGCGGCCAACGCCGCCAAGAAGCCGTTGGGCGAAGCGGCCGCCGATGGCGAGCTGCTTCGTCGCGCGGTCCCGAAGAAGCTCAAGGAACTCGAGCGCTTCGCCGAGCTGATCGCCAACCTGCGCGCCAGCGCCGGCGGCATCCGCCTGAGCGACCTGCTGGCGGCCGTGATGGAAGAGTCCGGCTACGTCCGCGAACTGCAGTCCGAAGAGACGCACGACGCGCGCGCCCGCCTGGAGAACCTGCAAGAACTCGTCGGCGTGGCCCGCGAGTACGAAGAGAACGACCCCGAGCCGTCGCTCGAAGGCTTCCTGGCCAACGTCGCGCTGATCAGCGACCTCGACGCGCTCGATCCGGACGCGTCGTACGTCACCCTGATGACCATGCACGGCGCCAAGGGGCTCGAGTTCGGCCACGTCTTCCTGACCGGCTTGGAAGAGGGCGTCTTCCCGCACACGCGGGCGCTCACCGACCAGGTCGAGCTCGAAGAAGAACGCCGGCTGGCCTACGTCGCGGTCACCCGCGCGTGCGACACGCTGGTGCTCTCGTTCGCGCAGCGCCGCACCATCTACGGCAACACCTACGCCTATCCGCGCTCGCGCTTCCTCGAAGAGATGCCCGGCATCCAGATCCTGGAGACCGAGGCGATCACGATGCCGCGTCCGGCCGGCGGCCGCTGGCGCGAAGTCGCCATCCACGAGAGCGCCGGAGCCGGCCTCACGATGGATCTGCAGGCGGGCGATAAGGTCAAGCATCCCAAGTGGGGCGAAGGCACGATCGAGAACGTGGTCGGCGGCGGCGGCGACGGCCTGGTCACCATCGACTTCCCGAACGTCGGCCAGAAGATGCTGATGCTCAAATACGCGCCGCTGGAAAAAATCGGCTAACGACTTCGGCTGTCCCTCGACTACGGTCGCGCGGCTCCCTAGGCTCGGGGTGACAGCGTTGTGATCTATTATGGTTAGAGTAGCGATCGCGGGCGTGCTCGGGCGGATGGGCAGCATCGCGCGAACGGCCATCGACGCGGCGGACGACTGTACGTTCGCCGGCGGTTTCGCGCGAGTCGCCGATGCGAGCGCCGGCATGTTCGACGATCTGGACGGCCTGTTCGCCGCCGCAAAACCCGACGTGCTGCTCGACGTCACCACCCATCCCGCTTCGGTCGAGGTCTCGATGCGTTCGCTTGCGGCCGGCGTCCCGGTGGTGGTCGGCGCGACCGGCTGGACCGATGCCGAACGCGCCGCCCTCGCCGCCGAAGCGGAGAAGCGTGGGCTGGGCGCGCTGATCGTGCCGAACTTCGCGCTCGGCGCGGTCCTGATGATGCGCTTCGCCGAGATGGCGGCGCGCTATTTCCCGACGGTCGAGATCGTCGAACTGCACCACGACAAGAAGAAGGACGCGCCCAGCGGCACCGCCCGTTCGACCGCCGAGCGGATCGTCGCGGCCGGCGGCCCGGCCGAGGTGCCGATCCACAGCGTGCGGCTGCGCGGCCTGGTCGCGCATCAAGAGGTCTTGTTCGGCGGCGATGGCGAGCTGCTGACCCTGCGCCACGACGCGCTCTCGCGCGAGGCGTTCGCGGCCGGCATCCTGGCGGCGGTCCGTGCGGTGCGCGACCTGCGCGGGCTGGTGGTCGGCTTGGACGGCATCCTCGGATGAGACTGGCAGTCGTCGGCGCGACCGGCGTGGTCGGCGAGACCATCCTGCGCGTCCTCGACGAGCGGGGCATCGATGCCGGCGCGGTCGGACGGTTCGCCTCGCGCGAGCGCGACGGCGTGCGCGCCACCAGCGACGATGCCTTGGCCGGCTACGATTGCGTGTTCTTCGCCAGCAGCGAAGACGCGAGCGAACGCTACGTGCCGGCCTTGGTGGCGCGCGGCGCATTCGCGATCGACAACTCGTCGTCGTACCGGATGAAGCCCGGCGTGCCGCTGATCGTGCCGGAGGTCAACGCCGAGGCGGCCCGTCCCGAGCACCGCATCTATCCGGTCGCCAACTGCACCGCGATCGTGCTGTGCGTGGCGCTCGCGCCGATCCGCGACGCCGCCGGTCTGCGCAGCGTGCGGGTCGCGACCTATCAAGCCGCTAGCGGCGCGGGGCGCGCGGGCCTGGACGAACTGCTGGCCGGCGAACGCGCGATCGCGGCCGGCGAACCCGACGCGCATGCCGTCTTCCCGGCGAATCTGGCGCGCAACGTGGTGCCGCAGGTCGGCGCGTTCGACGACGACGGCTGGAGCGGCGAAGAGAACAAGGTCGCCGAGGAGACGCGCAAGATGCTCGGCCTGCCCGGACTGGTCGTCTCGGCCACGACCGTGCGCGTTCCGGTCCGGACGGCGCACAGCGAGGCCATCTTCGTCGAGACCGAACGCGACGCGAGCGTCGACGACCTGGCGGAGGCGTTCGCGCGCGCGCCGGGCGTGGTGTTCCATCGCACCGGCATCGTCACGCCGCGCGACGTCGAGGGCACCGACCTGGTGCACGTGGCGCGCCTGCGGGCCGAGAGCGGATCGCGACGGCACTTCGCGCTCTGGGCGGTCGGCGACCAGCTGCGTAAAGGCGCGGCCACCAACGCGGTCCAGATCCTCCAACTCCTCGCCTCGAAGGGATACATCGCGCCATGACGGCCGTACGACAGGTGGCGGTGCTCAAGTTCGGCGGCACGTCGGTCGCGACGCCCGAGTTCCGGGCGCAGGCGATCGCGCGGGTGCGCGACGCCCGCGAGGGCGGCTTCGCGACGGTGGCGGTCGTCTCGGCGATGGGCCGGGTGAACGATCCCTACGCGACCGACACGCTGCTGGCGCTGGGCGGCGGATCGAGCGCCACCCGCAACGCGGATCTGCTGATCGCCTGCGGCGAGACGATCGCGGCGGCGGTGCTGGCGAGCGAACTGTCCGAGCACGGCATCGAAGCGGTCGCCCTGACCGGCGCGCAGGCCGGCATCATCACCAACGGGACGCACGGCGACGCCACCATCCAAAGCGTCGATCCGCACGCGGTGCGGGTGCTGCTCGACCGCGGCGTCGTGCCGGTGATCGCGGGCTTCCAGGGCGCGACCGGCGACGGCGTCGTGACCACGCTCGGGCGCGGCGGCACCGACCTCTCGGCGATCGCGATCGGCCACGCGCTCGGCGCGGAGCGGGTCGACATCTATACCGACGTGAGCGGCGCGATGACCGCCGACCCGCGTCGCATCGAGGGCGCGCACACCATCGAGCGCGCCTCGCTCGACGAGATGACCGAGCTGGCCGAGCACGGCGCCAAGGTGATGCACCGCAAGGCCGCCGATTACGCGCGCCGCACCAATACCGCCTATTCGATCAAGGGACTGACGACCGACGTCGGCACGCTGGTCGACGATTCGTTCGACCGCCACCGCCCGGTGACGGGCGTGACCGCCTCGGGCGGCGTCACCTGGGTGCGCGCCATCCGCGGCGACATCGAGAACCAGGAATCGCGGATGCAGCTGGAGCTGGAGATGTTCCGGCGCGTCGCCGAGGCGAACATCTCGATCGACCAGGTGACGATCAATCAGGCCGGCGTCTGTTTCGTGGTCGAAGGCGACCGCGGCAACGACGTGCGCCGCCTCCTCGGCGACCTGAACCTGGCCGTGCGCGTGCGCGACGGCTGCTCGAAGCTCTCGGTGGTCGGGGCCGGCATGCGCTACGCGCCGGGCGTGATCCGCGACATCGTGACGGCGCTCTCGCGCGCCAACGTCGAGATCATCCACTGCACCGATTCCAACATCACGGTCTCGGTCCTGATCCCGCAGGAAGACGCGGTCCGGGCCGAGCAGGCGGTCCACGACATGTTCCACCTCGGCACGGAAGAGCAGGCCTCGCTATGACCTTCGGATCGCTCCTGACCGCGATGATCACGCCGTTCGACGAGGGCGGCGCGCTCGACGTCGCCGAGTCGTCGCGGATCGCATCCTATCTGGTCGATCGCGGCAACGACGGGCTGGTGGTGGCCGGCTCGACCGGCGAAGGCCAGACGCTGACCGACGGCGAGCGCAACTCGCTGATCGCGGCCGTCAAGAACGCGGTCGCGGGCCGGGCGCGCGTGGTCGCCAACGCCGGCACCAACGACACCCGCACCTCGGTCGCCGCGACCCAGGCCGCACAGGGCGCCGGCGCCGACGCGATCCTGGCGGTGGTGCCCTACTACAACAAGCCGACGCAGAGCGGGATGCTGGCCCACTTCGGCGCGATCGCGCAGGCCACCAACCTGCCGGTCATGATCTACAACATCCCGGGCCGGACCGGCACGAACATGCTGCCCGAGACGCTGCTGGAGCTGGCGCGGCGGCACAACAACGTGCTCGGCGTCAAAGAGTCGAGCGGCGACTTGAAGCAGATCGCGACCATCTGCCGCGACCGCAAGGAGGGCTTCCAGGTGCTATGCGGCGACGATCACCTGTTCTTGCCGTCGCTGGCGGTCGGGGCCGACGGCCTGGTCGGCGTCGCGACCCATCTGTGCTCGCGCTTTTTCCGGGCGATGCTGCACGCCTACCGCAACGGCCAAGTCGCCGACGCGAAGAATATCCATCTCGAGACGCTCGAGCTGATCGACGCGCTGTTCGCGACCACCAATCCGATCGCGATCAAGTGGGCGATGAACCAGGTGGGCTTCAACGCCGGCGGCTGCCGCCTGCCGCTCGACGGCATCCCCGAGCCGGTCGCCGCACGTCTGCGTCCGCTGCTCCCGCGCTATACCTGACCGCCCGTGCAGATACTCGGATGTAAGCTCGATCCGATCGACGCGGACGCGGCGACCGACGCGATCTTCGGCTTCGTGCGCGACAAGGCGGGCGCCCAGATCGTGACGCTCGGGACCGAGATGGTCGTCTACGCGCAGAACGACCGGCGCTTCCGCGACGTCGTCAACGCCTGCGCGCTCTCGCTGTGCGACACGGTCGGACTGCTGACGGTCGCGCGCAAGCGCGGAGCGGCGTTGACCGAACGGGTGACCGGCGTCGAGCTGATCGAGCATCTGTGCGCGCGCGCGGCCGCCGAGGACGTCGGCGTCTATCTGTTCGGCGCAGCCGAGGGCGTCGCGGCCGAAGCGGCCGCCGCACTGCAGGCGCGCTACCCGGGGCTGCGCGTCGGAGGGACTCGCAGCGGATTCTTCGCTCCCGAGGAAAGCCCGGCGATCGTCGAGGCGATCCGCGCGAGCGGTGCGGGCTTGCTGTTCGTCGGGCTGGGCTCGCCGCGTCAGGAGTTCTGGCTCGCCGATCACCTGAAGGCGAGCGGCGCGGGCGCCGGGATCGGCGTGGGTGGTTCGTTCGACGTGATCGCCGGACGCGTCGAACGCGCGCCCGAGGCGTGGCGCAAGCTCAACCTGGAATGGCTCTACCGGTTGGTGAAAGAGCCGAAACGGTGGCGCCGGCAGCTGGCGCTGCCGCAGTTCGTCTGGCTGATCGCGCGCGAAGGGCGCGGCGAGAATTCGAAGGGAAGCATTTCGTGAAGGCGATGATCCTCGCGGGCGGGCTCTCGACCCGGCTCTATCCGCTGACCAAACAGGTGCCCAAGCCGTTGGTCCCGGTGGTGGGCGAGCCGAACGCCGTGCATCTGATCCAGTACCTGCACGCGTACGGATTCGACGAGATCGCGATCAACGTGCACTACCTGCCCGACGCCATCCTGGCGACGCTCGGCGACGGCTCGCAGTTCGGGGTGACGCTGACCTATCTGCACGAGGACGTGCTGCTCGGCTCGGCCGGCGCGGTCAAGCAGATGGAATCGTTCTTCGGCGACGAGACGTTCGTGGTGGTCGGCTGCGATCTGCTCACGGACATCCCGCTCGACCGGCTGGTGGCGTTCCACACGATGCGCGGGGCGCTCGCGACCATCGCGCTGGTCAAGCGCGACGAGGTCGACCAGTACGGCGTGGTGGTGACCGGCGAGAAGGGCAAGATCGTCGGCTTCCAAGAGAAGCCCGCCAAAGGCACCGAGGCCAGCGACATGGTCAACACCGGCATCTACGTCTTCGAACCCGGCATCTTCGCGCACATCCCGGCGGCGACGTTCTACGATTTCGGCAAGCAGGTCTTCCCGGAGCTGCGCAAGGCCGACGCCGCCTTCTACGGCTACGACGCGGGTCGCGCCTACTGGTGCGACATCGGCACGCTGGGCGAGTACCGGCGCGGCACGAACGACATCCTGGACGGGACGTTCAAGATCCCGGCGACCCGCGCCAAGGGCGCCGACCCGAGCGCGAGCATCGCGCCCGACGTGGAGATCGAGGGCGACGTGTGGATCGGCGCCGGTGCGGTGATCGAGGCCGGCGTGAAGATCGCGGGCCCGAGCGTGATCGGCGACGGCGTGCGGATCGACCGCAACGCGCGGATCTCGGCCAGCATCTTCTGGGACGGCGCGCGCGTCGGGCTCAACGCGACCGTCGCCAACGCGATCGTCGGCCGCGACTACGTGGTCCCCGCCGCCGTCAACATCGACGGAGCCGTCCTCGCCAACGAGTAGGGCCCCGTCATCCTGAGCGTCGTCGAGGGACCGCCTCGACGCTCGTGCCTTCGTGCCGTCCCTCGACTACGCGCTTCGTGCTACGCTCGGGATGACAGAGAGAGGGCTTGTCGCTGAGCCGGCGTGGTGGGATTGGGTCTTGCCATGATGGATGCGATCCGTGAGTTTCTCTTCCCGCCGCAGTGCGCCAATTGCGAGGAGTTCGGGTGCGGGCTGTGCGAGCGGTGCGTGCCGCGCGCGGCGTCGCCGGTGACGATCGCGTTGCCGACGCTGCGGGTGCGCGCGACCGGTGCATACGACGGAGCGTTGCGACGCGCGGTGCTGGCGCTCAAGGACGGACGGCGCGACGTGGCGGCGGCGCTGGGCGAACGGCTGGCGGCGCTGATCCCGCCCGACGCGCTGGTGATCCCGGTCCCGACGACGGCGGTGCGGCGACGGATGCGCGGGTTCGACGGCGGCGTGCTGCTGGCGCGGATCGCCGCGCACTGCGCCGGCGCTCACGTGCTCGAGGCGCTCTCGCTCGCCACCGGCGACGCGCAGCGCGGCCGCGACCGGACGGCCCGCTTGGCGGCCCACGGCCGATTCCGGTGCGATACCGATGCGTTGGCGGGCGCCCGGGTGTTGCTGGTCGACGACGTGGTGACGACCGGCGCGACCCTCGAGGACTGCGCCGCCGCCCTGCGCGCGGCCGGCGCGATCGTCCCCCAGGCCGTAACCGTCGCGGCTCGAACGTTGCCCCCGTGACACCCCTCGACCGGTTGTTCCTGGCGCGCGCGTACGAGCTGGCGGCGCGCGGGCGTGGGAACACGTCGCCGAATCCGATCGTCGGCGCGGTGTTCGTGCGCGACAACGCGGTCATCGGCGAGGGCTACCACCACAAGGCCGGCCAGGCGCATGCCGAGATCGAAGCCCTGCGCGCGGCCGGCGACGTGACCGGCGCGACCCTGTACGTCTCGCTCGAACCGTGCGCGCACGACGGACGGACCGGCTCGTGCGCGCGCGCGCTCGCACCGCTGGGCTTGGCCCGCGTGGTGATCGGCACGCTCGATCCCAATCCGCTCACCCACGGGAACGGCGCGACGATGCTGCACGAGGCGGGCATCGACGTCGAGATCGCGGACGACCCCGAGGCGCGCCGCCTGATCGAACCGTTCGCGGTCGCGATCGAGCGCAAACGCCCGTACGTGGCGCTCAAGATGGCGATCTCGCTGGACGGATTCGCGGCGGCGGCGCCGGGCGAGCGGACCCGGCTCACCGGCGAGGCGTGGAACGACTACGTGCGCGAGCTGCGCGCGGCCCACGATGCGGTGATGGTCGGCGCCGGGACGATACGCGTCGACGATCCGTTGCTGACGGTGCGGCCGCCGCGCCGGCGGCTGCACCCGTACGTGCGGGTCGTGGTGGGCGGGTCGCAGCCGCTCCCGCCGCAGAGCCGCGTGCTCGCGCCGGTCGCGGGCTACGACCCGACCATCGTGCTCCCGCCGGGGGCCGATGGCGTCGACCTGGACGCGGCCCTGCACGAGCTGTACGAACGCGGCATCCGGTCGATCCTGTGCGAGGGCGGCCCGGCGCTCGCGACCGCGCTGATCGAGCGGCATCTGGTCGACCGGTTCTACTGGGCGATCGCGCCGGTGCTGGTGGGACCGCAGGGCGTCCCTGCCCTGGCGCCCGGCAGTACTGCGACGCACGGCCGAGAACTACGATTCGATACGATCGAGCGCTTCGGCGACGACGTCATGCTCTCCGGAAAGTTTGTCTGACATGTTCGGCGGCCTCATCGCCTACAACGGTACCGTCTCGACGCTGGAAGCGCTGCCCCAGGGCGGCGCGCGGCTGCGCGTGCGCTGCGAAGGCGTCGCGGCCGAGAAGCCGGAGATCAAGGATTCGATCGCGATCAACGGCGTCTGCCTGACGGCGACCGAACTGCTCGGCGATATCGTCGCGTTCGACGTGATCCCCGAGACGCTGGCGCGCACCAACCTGGGCGGCCTGCGCAAGGGCGACGTGGTCAACGTCGAGTACTCGCTGCGGGTCGGCGACCGGATGGGCGGACACTTCGTGTACGGCCACGTGGATGCGGCCGCGACCGTGCTCACCCGCGAGCCCGAGGGCCAGGGCGTGCGCATCCGGCTGGAACGTCCGGCCGCACTCGCGCCGATGCTGACCGAGAAGGCGTTCGTGGCGCTGGACGGCGTGAGCGTGACGATCGCGACCGCCGGCAGCGGCTGGTTCGAGATCGCGCTGATCCCCGAGACGCTCAACCGGACGACCTTCGGACGCCGCATGATCAACGACAAGGTAAATCTGGAAGTCGATCCGATCGCGCGCTACGCGGTCGCCGCGGCACAAGCAGGCCTGGCGCGTTGAGCCGCTTCAAGGATACGCTGCCGTCCGACGCGCGCGCGTTCGAGACGCGCCTGCGGGTGCAGTGGGGCGACATCGACGTGGCCGGCATCTGCTACTTCGCGGCCTACTGGCGGTTCGCGGAGCGGGCCGAGATGGATATGTTCCGCGACCTCGGGTATCCCTACGCGGAGATCTTCGACCGGTACGACATCTGGCTACCGCGGGTGCACGTGGAGGCCGAGTATCACGCCCCGGCGCTGATGGACGATTGGCTGCGGATGCGTACGCACGTGGAGAGGGTCGGCGCGTCGTCGGTGCGCTGGCGGACGGTGGTCTTCAACGAGCGCACCGGCGAGCCGGGCGCGGCCTTCGGTCTGACGATCGCGTGCATGGATCGCGCGAGCAAGAAGAGCGTGCCGCTGCCGCCCGCATTGCGCGCGGATCTGTTGGCCTGCCTGGGGAGCGCGGCGTGAGTTCGCGGGTCGCGATGCTGGTCGAGCCGCGCAAGATCGAACTGCGCTCCGAGGCGATCCCGACCGCGCCGCCGGGCGGCCTGGTGGTGCGGGTGCGCGCCGCCCTGACCGACGGGACGGACCTCAAGGCGTACCGGCGCGGACACCCGCAGATGCCGATGCCGAGCCGCTTCGGGCACGAATTCTCGGGCGACGTGGCGGCCGTCGGCGACGGCACGAGCGGCTACGCGGTCGGCGACGCGGTCATGTGCGTGCATTCGGCGCCCGACGGCACGTGCTTCTGGTGCCTGGCCGGCGAAGAAGAGCTGTGCGAGTCGGTGATGTCGACCAAGATCCTGGGCGCCTACGCGGACTACATCGAGATCCCGGCGCGCATCGTGGCGCGCAACTGCTTCCACAAGCCCGAGGGTCTGGCGTATCGCGACGCAGCGTTCCTGGAACCGCTGGCCTGCGTGGTCCATTCGGTCGACTATCTCCGGCCCGCGCCGGACGCATCGATCGTCGTGCTCGGCGACGGCGGCTTCGGCTTGCTGCACGCCCAGGTGCTGCGCGATCGCGGGGCGCGTCCGCTGCTGATCGGGCGGCGCCAGGAACGCTTGGACCTGTCGCGCGCGCTCGGCATCGATACGGTCGACGCGCGCGTCGCCGACGTGCATGCGGCGATCGGCGCGCGCACCGGCGGACGCGGTGCGGACGCGCTGATCGAGTGCACCGGCAGCCAGCAGGTGTGGGAGAGCGCGCCCGGCTTCGTGCGCCGCGGCGGCACGGTCTCGTTCTTCGGCGGGTTGCCCGCCTCGGCGCAGGTCTCGTTCCAGGCGGCGCGCCTGCACTACGACGAGGTCAAGCTGATCAGCCCGTTCCACTTCGGGCCGCCGGCGGTGGCGCGCGCGTTCGAACTGCTGCGCGACGGCAAGATCGCGGTCGAACCGCTGGTGACCCGGACGTACGCGCTCGGCGATATCGTCGAGGCGTTCGCCACGCTCGACGGAGGCGAAGGCATCAAATTCGCGATCGAACCGTGACCCCGTCGAGGATGCGCGCGGCGGTGCTCTACGACGTGGACGACATCCGCATCGAAGAACGCGACGTGCCGGCGCTGGCCGAGGGCGACCTGCTGGTGCAGACCCGCGCGAGCGGCATCTGCACGGGCGACGTGATGGGCTGGTACGTCAAACGCAAGGCGCCGCTGGTGCTCGGCCACGAGCCGGCCGGCACGGTCGCGGCGCTCGGTCCGGGCGCGCCCGCGGTCGACGACGACGGCGTGCCGTTCGCGCTCGGCGATCGCGTTTTCGCGCACCATCACGCGCCGTGCTTCGCCTGCGCCGCCTGCACGCGCGAGGACTACGTGCAGTGCGCGACCTGGCGCGCGACCAAGATCGTGCCGGGCGGACTCTCCGAGTACTTCCGCGTGCCGGCCGCCAACGTCCGCGACACGCTGCGGCTGCCCGACGGCGTCTCGTTCGCCGACGGCTCGCTGGTCGAACCGCTGGCCTGCGTGATGAAGTCGCTCCGGCGCGGGCGCGTGCGCAGCGGCGATGCGGTGCTGGTGATCGGCTTGGGCGTGATGGGCTTGATGCACGTGGCCGCCGCGCTCGATCGCGGCGCGCGCGTGTTCGGCAGCGACTTCAACGAGACTCGGCGCACGCTCGCGGCCAAGCTGGGCGCGACCGTCGCGCATCCGGACGCGATCGGCGCGGAGCTGCGGCGCGCGACCGAAGGCCGCGGCGCCGACGTGGTGATCTGCGGGCCGGGCGCCCCGGGTCCGCTGCGCGACGCGCTGCCGCTGACGGCGTCGGGCGGGACGGTGGTGATGTTCACGCCGCTCGAACCGGGCGTCGCGTTCGACTTCGATGCGAACGATCTGTACTTCCGCGACCTGAGCCTGGTGGCGAGCTATTCGTGCGGCCCGAACGACACCCGCGAGGCGCTGGCCGCGATCGCGCGCGGCGCGGTGACGGCCGAGCGGCTGGGCGCGACGTTCTACCCGCTCGAAGAGGCCGGCATCGCCTACGCGGCGCTGCGCGGAGCGCAGATCATCAAACCGATCGTGACGTTCGAGCCTTCGCTGTTCGGCTAGACCTCGGGATTGAGCGCTTCGATGTCGATCGGAGTCTCGGGAACGTTGATGTCGTCGAGACGGTTGGTGACGGCGACCGCGAGCGGGATGGCCATGAGGACCAGCAGGCCGGCCAGCATCCAAGGCGCGCCCCGCAGCCAGTCGCGGTCGCTGCCGATGGTGTGGAAGAAGACCCAGGCGAACAGCAGCGGGCCGAGGATCATCGTCAGACTGCGCACCGCGCCGAGCGCGCCTTGGAGCGCGCCTTGTTCGTTCGGTGCGACCCGGTGCGTGAGCAGCGCTTGCGAGGCCGGCATGTACAGACCGAGCGCCGAGACGAGGATGCCGAGGACGAAGAGCCACGGGTTCGAGAGCGAGAAACAGACGTAGCCGAGCGCGGCGAACGCCAGGCCGAGCACCATGGTCCGCCGTTCGCCGAAGCGTTTGACGATCGGACCGACCAGGACCATCTGCGAGACCACCGAGGTCGCGCCGACCATGGTGAGCGTGAGGCCGACCTGCCAGGTATTCCAGCCGAAACGCGCGATGCAGTAGATCACCCACACGATCGGATAGGCTTCGTGCGCCAGGTAGCCGAGGAAGTTCACGCTCGCGAGACCGAGGATCTGCGGACGTTTGCGCAAGAATCCGAACGCGCCGACCGGGTTGGCCTTCTTCCAGTCGATGCGCGGCGTGCGGTGCACTACGTCGAGCGATTCGGGGAGCACGAAGAACCCGTAGAGGAAGTTGGCCATGCTGAAGGCGGCGGCCGCCCAGAACGGGACGCGCGGACCGTACGTGCCGAGCCAACCGCCCACGGCCGGACCGATGATGAAGCCCAAGCCGAAGGCGCTTCCGATCAGGCCGTAGGCCTTGGCGCGTTCGTGCGGTTTGGTCGAGTCGGCGATGTAGGCGTAGGCGGTCGTCATGCTGGCGGTGGTTGCGCCCGAGATCAACCGCCCCGCGAAGAGCCAGCCTAGGCCCGGCGCGAGCGCCATGATGACGTAGTCGAGACTGGTGCCCAGATTGCTCAGCAAGATCAACGGCCGGCGGCCGACGCGATCGGAGATGATGCCGAAGAACGGCGTCGAGACGAACTGCACGCACGCCCACGCGGCCCCGAAGACGCCGATGATCCAGCCGGCGTAGGCGGCGTCGCCGCCGACGAACGACTTCACCAGTTGGGGCATGACCGGGCCCATCAGGCCGAACGAGAGCATGTCGATCATGACCGTGACGAAGATGAAGATCGCGGCCGCTTTGCGGGGCGGCCTACCGGGCTCGTGCATACGTGAAGTCCTTCGGGACGGGGATGTGGAGCAGCAGGTCGAGCCAGAGCGCGACGGCGGCGCGGACGCGCTTGGTATCGCCGGTGGCGGTGAGATCCAGCATGAAGCCGCGGAAGCCCGCGATGATGACGGTCGCGATGGCGCGCGACTGCGCGAGCGTGTAGCCGTCGGCGAGACGTTCGCGCTCGCCGAACGAGAGCCACGACTCGACCGTGTCTTCGAGGAAGCCGGGCAGCTTCGCCGGGTCTTGGAGCGCGAGCGCATAGATGTCGACGAACGTGGCGAACGCGCGTCGCCCGGAGGGCGAGGACATCACGTCCCAGACCGCCTTGCAGGCACCCGTCGGTGTGGCGCCGCCGATCTCGTTCAAGCGCGCGAACTCGACTTTCTGGCGATCGCGCATCGAGCGAAGCGCTTCGACGATCAACTCTTCCTTCGAGCCGAAGTAGTAGAGCAGCACGCGCGGGCTGCTGTCGACCGCTTTGGCGAGCGGACGCAGGGAAAGCGAACCGACCCCATGCCAGCGCACGTAGTCGACCACCCGGTCGAGGAGCGCCGCCCGGCGCGTCGGGTCTGCGGTACGGGTCACCGATGCAGGATACCATATTTGAAACGGCTGTTTCAAGTCGTGGTGACCTGGATCATCTTCGCGGGTACGAATGCGGATCGAGCGATTGACGCGTTTTTTGTCCGGGTACGTCTCGGGAGGTACTTATCCGATATTCTGTAGGGCGGTGGAACGGTGAACGCGAGCGACTATCTTCTCGAACGACTTGTCGAGTGGGGATTTCACCGGATCTACGGCTACCCTGGCGACGGCATCAACGGCATCATGGGCGCGTTCGACCGGATCGGCGACGAGCTGCGATTCATCCAGGTCCGGCACGAAGAGATGGCGGCGTTCATGGCGTGCGCGCACGCGAAATTCACCGGCGAGGTCGGCATCTGTCTGGCAACCTCGGGACCCGGCGCGATCCATCTGCTCAACGGCCTCTACGACGCCAAGCTGGATCACACGCCGGTGGTCGCGATCGTCGGACAGGCCGCGACGCCGGCGCTCGGCGGATCGTACCAGCAGGAAGTCGATCTCCAAGTGCTGCTCCAGGATGTGACCGAATACGTGTATACGGTCTCGAGCCCGGCCGCGATGCGGCACGTGATCGACCGGGCCGTCCGTACGGCCGCGGCCTTCCGCGCGGTGACCTGCGTGATCGTCCCCAAGGACGTGCAGGAGATGAAAGCCGTCCCGAAGCTGCCGCACAAGCACAACTTCATCCCGAGCAGCGTCGGGTATGCCAAACCGATCGTCGTGCCGGAGCCGGCCGACTTGCAGCGCGCGGCCGACATCCTCAACGCGAGCAAGCGGGTCGCAATGCTGGTCGGACAGGGCGCCGCGGGGGCGACCGACGAGGTGCTGGCGGTGGCGGACCGGCTGGGCGCGGGTGTGGCCAAGGCGCTCCTGGGCAAGTACGTCGTTCCGGACGACCTGCCGTACGTCACCGGCACGCTCGGGTTACTGGGCACGCGCCCGAGCTCGGATATGATGAACGAATGCGATGCGCTGCTGATGGTCGGCACGTGCTATCCGTACTCGGAGTTCTTGCCGAAGGAGGGCCACGCGCGCGGCATCCAGATCGATATCGACGCGCGCAACGTCGGCCTGCGTTTCCCGACCGAGGTGAACCTGATCGGCGATTCCGCCCACACGCTGCGGGCGCTGCTGCCTCTGCTCGAACCCAACAAGCACGCGAGCTGGCGCCAGAAGATCGCCAAGAACCTCGAGGACTGGTACGCGGACGAAGAAGGCCGGTCGCTGGTGACCGGCGAGAAGATCAATCCGCAGCGCGTCTTCTGGGAATTGAGCGAACGCCTGCCGAGCGACGCCATCGTGACGGGCGATGCGGGCACGGCGACCAACTGGTTCGCGCGCAATATCCGGATGCAGCGCGGCATGAAGTCGTCGCTCTCGGGAGGTTTGGCGACGATGGGCTCGGCGGTGCCGTATGCGATCGCCGCCAAGTTCGCGTTCCCGGAGCGGGTGGTGGTGGCGTGCACCGGCGACGGTGCGATGCAGATGAACGGCATGGCCGAGATGCTGACGGTCGCCAAGTACTGGCAAGAGTGGAGCGATCCGCGCCTGATCTTCCTGGTCCTCAACAACGCGGACCTCAACCAAGTGACCTGGGAGATGCGCATCGAAGGCGGCAATCCGAAGTACGAGGCCTCGCAGAACCTGCCGCACTTCAACTACGCCGCGTATGCCGACCAGATCGGCTTGCACGGCATCCGGCTCGAAAAGACCGAGGAGATCGGCCGCGCCTGGGACCGGGCGCTGGCCTCGGATCGTCCGGTCGTCCTCGACGCGGTGGTCGATGCGAATATCGCGCAGCTGCCGCCGCACATCACCTTCGAACAGGCGCACAATCTGTTCTCGTCGCTGGTCAAGGGCGATCCGAACCGGAGCGGCGTGATCAAGGAATCCATCAAGGAAGTGCTCGTAGGGTTGATGCCCAACGGTTCTGACGCGTAGCATGTCGACCGCGATCGCCGCACCGGCAGATGCTCGCATCGATGCTCTGGACGTCCGCGCCTATACGATTCCGACGGCGACGCCGGAATCGGACGGCACGCTGACCTGGGACTCGACCACCATGGTCTACGTCGAGATCCGGGCGGGCGGACGCACCGGCGTCGGCTTCACGTATGCGGACGTGGCGACGGCCAAGCTGGTCGAGAGCCTGCTGCGCGAGACCGTCCTGAACACCGACGCGCTCGACATCGGCGCGCGCTGGACCGAGATGTACGCGCGGACGCGCAACCTCGGGCACGACGGGATCACGTCGATGGCGATCTCGGCGGTCGACGTGGCGCTCTGGGATCTCAAGGGTAAATTGCTCGACCAACCCACGTACCGGCTGTTGGGCGCGGTGCGCGCCGCGGTGCCGGTCTACGGGAGCGGCGGGTTCACGGCCTACTCCGAGCAGCAGCTCGTCGATCAGCTCTCCGGCTGGGTCGCCGGCGGGATCCCGCGGGTGAAGATGAAGATCGGCCGCGACCCGGCGGCCGACGTGGTCCGGGTGGCCGCCGCCCGGCGCGCGATCGGCGCGGATGCCGAGCTGTTCGTGGATGCGAACGGCGCGTATTCGGTGCGTCAGGCGATCGCCCAAGCGGAACGCTTCGCGGAGCAGCAGGTGACGTGGTTCGAAGAGCCGGTCTTCCGCGAAGATTATACCGGCACGCGACACGTGCGCGAGCGCGCGCCGGCCGGGATGGAGATCTCCGACGGCGAGTACGGGTACGGGCTGTACGAGTTCGCTCGGATGATCGATGCCGAGATGCTCGACGTGCTCCAAGCGGACGCGACCCGGTGCGGCGGCTTCACCGGACTGCTGGCGGTCGACGGTCTGGCCGCGAGCACGATGACGCCGCTCTCGACGCACTGCGCGCCGCACCTGCACCTGCACGCCGCGATGGCGTGCAAGGGGCTCCGCCACATCGAGTATTTCTTCGACCACTCGCGGATCGAAGGGATGCTGTTCGACGGGGCCGCCCCGCCGCAGAATGGCGTGTTGCGGCCGGACCCGTCGCGACCGGGCATCGGCTTGGAATTGCGGCGCGCCGACGCCGAACGCTATGCCGTCTAGAGACGCAGAAGGACGATCATGATCCGCATCCTCCCCGAAGCGACGGAACGGCCGGGATCGGTCAACCACGCCGACGTCGACGCGACCGGCCTCGAGGCCGAACTGCGCGCGAGCGTGCGCGGAGAGGTGCGCTTCGATGCGGCCAGCCGGGCGATGTATGCGACCGACGCCTCCAACTACCGGCAGGTGCCGGTCGGCCTGGTGATCCCGCGCGACGCGGAGGACGTCGAGCGGACGCTCGCGGCCTGCCGGAAGTTCGACGCGCCGGTGGTCTCGCGCGGCGGCGGCACGAGCCTGGCGGGCGAGACGTGCAACGCGGCGGTGGTGCTGGACTTCAGCAAGTACATGCACCGGATCGTCGAGATCGACTGGGCGGGCAAGCGCGCGCGGGTCCAGCCGGGCTGCGTGAACGACGATCTGCGCGACCGGGCCGAGGCTCGACATCTGACCTTCGGACCCGATCCCGCCACCCACAATCGCAACACGTTCGGCGGGATGATCGGGAATAATTCGTGCGGCATGCACGCGCAGATGGCGGGCAAGACGGAAGAGAACACCGAGGAGCTCGACATCGTCACCTACGACGGCCTGCGGATGCGGGTCGGGCCGACCTCGGATGCGGATTACGAGCGGATCGTGGCCGAGGGCGGGCGCCGCGCCGAGATCTACACGCAGCTACGCGCGCTGCGCGACCGCTATGCCGACCTGATCCGCGCCCGCTTTCCGAAGATCCCGCGCCGGGTCTCGGGGTTCGCGCTCGATCAGCTGCTGCCCGAGAACGGCTTCAACGTGGCTCGCGCGCTGGTCGGAACCGAAGGCACGTGCGTTACGGTGGTCGAGGCGACGGTGCGGCTGGTGCACAGCCCCCCGAAGCGCGCGATCGCGATCTTCGGGTTCCCGGACCTGGGCGCGGCCGCCGACCGGGTGCCGTTCTGCGACGACCACGGACCGATCGCGCTCGAGGGCATGTCGGCCTCGATGTTCGAGTACATGAAACTCAAGGGCGAATCCGACAGCGGCCGCGCGATGTTCCCCGCGGGCGAGGCATGGCTGATCTGCGAGTTCGGCGGCGATACCGAAGAGCAGGCGGCCGGCAAGGCGCGCGGCTTGATCGAGGCGTTCGCACGCGTTTCGCAGCCGCCCTCGGCGAAGCTGGTGGAGGATCGCGACCGGCAAGCGCAGTTCTGGGCGTTTCGCGACGACGCGCTCGGTGCGACCTCGAAAATCCCGGGTCAGGCCGATTACTACCCGGGCTGGGAAGACTCGGCGGTCGATCCCGAGCGGCTGGGCGATTACGTGCGCGCGTTCCAGGCGAAGCTCGACGAGTACGGCTACAAGGGTTCGATCTACGGCCACTTCGGCCAGGCGTGCGTGCACGTGAGCATCGATTTCGACCTGTTCACCGTATCCGGCATCGAGAAGTACCGGCGCTTCGTGACCGAGATGGCGCACATCTGCGTGGCCCACGGCGGTTCGTTCTCGGGCGAGCACGGCGATGGCCAGGCACGCGGCGAGCTGCTCCCGATCATGTACGGCGACGAGCTGGTGCAGGCGTTCTGGGAGTTCAAGTCGATCTGGGATCCGCGCGACCGGATGAATCCGGGGAAGGTCGTGCATCCGTACAAGCTCGACCAGAACCTGCGCTGGGGGCCGACCTACGCGCCCTGGGAGCCCGAGACCCACTTCCACTTCGAGGAAGACCGGGGCAGCTTCGCGTTCGCCGCCAACCGGTGCGTCGGAACCGGCAAGTGCCGCAAGCACGACGCCGGCACGATGTGTCCGAGCTACATGGCGACCAAGGAAGAGGCGTACTCGACGCGCGGACGGGCGCGCTTGCTTTTCGAGATGCTCGAAGGCGATCCGATGACGAACGGCTGGCAGGACGAAGGCGTGAAGGACGCGCTCGACATGTGCCTGTCGTGCAAGGGCTGCAAGGGCGAGTGTCCGGTCAACGTGGACATGGCCACGTATAAGGCCGAGTTCCTCTCGCACTACTACGAGAAGAAGCGCCGGCCGATCGCGGCGTACGCGTTCGGGCTGATGTTCTGGTGGACGCGGCTGGCATCGCTCGCGCCCGGGGTCGCGAACGCCCTGACGCAGACGCCGGGGCTGCGCGAGCTGGCCAAGGCGGTCGTGTCGCTGGCGCCCAAGCGGACGATTCCGCTGTTCGCGCCGCAGACGTTTCGGGCGTGGTTCGCGCGGCGACCGGCGCGCAACCCGGACAAGCCGCAGGTCATCCTGTGGGCAGATACCTGGAACAACCACTTCCATCCGACGACCGCGCAGGCGGCGGTGGAGGTGCTGGAAGACGCGGGATTTCAGGTCACCATCCCGGCGATCCAGCTCTGCTGCGGACGGCCCCTCTACGACTACGGCATGCTCGGCCTGGCCAAGACGATGCTCCGCGACGTGCTGCGCGCGCTGCGGCCGCAGATCCGGGCGGGCGCGTGCGTGGTCGGCTTGGAGCCGAGCTGCGTATCGGTCTTTCGGGACGAGATGACGAACCTGCTCGGGCCCGACGAGGACGCCAAGCGCCTCAGGGAACAGACGTATCTGCTGACCGAGTTCCTGACCGCAAAGGCGCCGGACTACGCGCCACCGCGCCTGCGCCGCAAGGCTCTGGTGCAAGAGCACTGCCACCACAAATCGATCCTCGACGTCTCGGCCGAAGCGAAGCTGTTCGATGCGATCGGGCTCGACTACGAGATGCCGGATACCGGCTGCTGCGGGATGGCCGGCCCGTTCGGATTCGATGCGGACCACTACGACGTCTCGATCGCGATCGGCGAACGCGCGCTCTTGCCGAAGGTGCGCGCGGCCGACGACCGGACGATCATCGTGGCCGACGGGTTCAGCTGTCGCGAGCAGATCTCGCAGACGACCGCGCGCCAGGCGTTGCATCCCGCGCAGGTGCTGAAGATGGCGATCGACGCTCGCGCCGGCGAGCCGCACCAGCCGTTCCCGGAACGGCGCTATATGACCGACGTGAAGGCGGCTTCGGCGCACGCGGCGCGCAACGGCACGTTCGGGTTGCTGGCGCTGGCCGGCGTCGGAATCGCGGCCGCGCTGGCGATCGGGGCGCGACGCCGATGAGCCGGACGCGCGTGGTGATCTTGGGCGGCGGATTCGCCGGCGTCGCGACGGCACGCGCGCTCGACCGGGCCGGCCGGACCCGGGTCGACGTGACCTTGGTCAGTCGCGAGAACTTCATGCTGTTCACGCCGATGCTGCCCGAGGTGGCGAGCGGCTCGATCGACGGGCGCGACATCATGCAGCCGCTGCGGGCGGAGTTGGCGAGCCGGCCGTCGTCGCGGTTCGAACTGGGCGAAGCGATCGGCGCGGATACCGCTGCCCAGACGGTGACGCTCCGGCACCCGATCACGCACGACGAGAAGACGCTCGCGTACGATGAACTAGTGCTGGCGATAGGCTCGACCGCGTCGACCATGGGCGTGCCGGGGGTGGCCGAGTTCGCGGTGCCGTTCAAGACGATGGCGGACGCCGAGGCCGTGCGCAGGCGCGTGGTCGGCGCGTTGGAGGCGGCGGCCGGGACGACCGATCTGCTCGAGCGCGACCGCCTGCTGCGGTTTGCTATCGCCGGCGGCAACTTCACCGGCGTCGAGCTGGCGGGCGAACTGCGCGCGTTTCTCTCCTCGATCCTCGCGTATTATCCCGGCATCGATCCGAGAGCGGTCGAGCTGGTGCTGGTGGAGTCGGGCGAGAGACTGCTGGGCCACTTGCCCGAGAAGTTCGGGAAGTATGCGGCCGCGGTCTTGAGCGGGCGCGGCATTTCGCTGCGGCTGCGCGAGGAGGTGGCGTCGGTCGATGACGGCGGGATCGCGCTGCGCGGCGGCGAGCGGATAGCGAGTGCGACGGTGGTGTGGGCGGCCGGCGAGAAGCCGTCGCCGCTGGCCGAAGCGCTCGGGCTGAAGACCGACAGGCGCGGCGCGATCGAGACCGGGCCGGATTTCGCAGTGGGCCCGCACGTGTGGGCGCTGGGCGATTGCGCTGCGGTGCCGCGTCCGCGCGGCGGCACGTACGCGCCGCTCGCGCAGAACGCGATCCGCGAAGGCGCGTTGTTGGGACGCAACATCCTGGCGCGGATGGCGGGCCGCCCGACGCGGCCGTTCCGCTACCGCGAGCTGGGGCAGATGGCCTCGCTCGGAGACCGGACCGGCATCGTCGCGCTGCCGGGCGGACATATGCTGCGCGGACTGCCGGCGTGGCTGTTGTGGCGCGCGTACTATCTCGGCCGCGTGCCCGGCTGGGCGGACAAGACGCGGATCGCGCTGGACTGGTCGGTCGGATCGGCGTTCAAGCCAGCGACGTCGCGACTCTCGATGCCGCAGGAGAGCACCCATGCGTTTGGCGGGTAAGGTCGCGATCGTGACCGGCGGAGATACCGGGATCGGCAGAGCCATCGCGACCGGCTTCGCGCGCGAGGGCGCGAGCGTGGTGGTCGACTACGTGGGGGCGTCGCGTCCGGCGGCCGACGTGGTCGACGAGATCGAGAATTTCGGCGGAAAGGCGCTCGCGGTCGCGGGCGACGTCAGCAAACCGGGCGAGGTGACCGCGCTGATGGACAGGACCGTCGAGCGCTTCGGCGGGATCGACATCCTGGTGAACAACGCCGGGATCGAGCACAAGATGCCGTTCCTCGATACGCCGCTCTCGCTCTGGAACGAGGTGATCGCGGTCAATCTGACGGGTACCTGGAATTGTTCGCAGGCGGCCGCCCGGCGGATGGCGGCGCAGAAACGAGGCGGCCGGATCATCAACATCTCGTCGGTGCACGAAGAGCTGGCGATGCCGACCAACGCGCCCTACTGCGCGTCCAAGGGCGGGATCCGAATGTTGATGCGCACGATCGCGCTGGAGTTGGCGCCCCACGGCATCACCGTGAACGACCTCTGTCCGGGTGCCGTCGATACGCCGATGGACGCGAGGCTCAAGAGCGACCAGGACGAACTCGACCGGCTGCTGGCCGAGATCCCGCTGCGGCGCATGGCCAAGCCCGAAGAGATCGCCGAACTGTGCACGTTCCTGGCCTCGGACGCGGGCGCATACGTGACCGGCGCGTCCTACGTGATCGACGGCGGCATGACGAAGCAGTCGGGGAGCCTGTAGGCGTGGACACGATCACCCACGTCTCCGGCACGGGCGAGCGGATCTCGCGCTACGAGATCTCGGACCGGCAGATGGCCGCGGGCAGCACGTTCGGATCGCCGAAGGCGACCATGACGATCAAGGCGACCGGCGCGATCGAGAAGTTCTACTCGGGCGACCTCGGCCTCGAGATGTTCGGAACGGTGCTGCTCGGCCATTGGGACGAGGTGACCGGCATCCCGCTCTCGCCGCTGCCCGGCCAGTTCCTGATCCACCCCGAACATCAGGAACATCTCTTCCGTCTCTCCAACGGCGTCCAGGTACGCGAACGGCTGTTCGTGCTGAGCGGGAAACCGGACGAGGACAAGGTCGATCCGCCGGCCGGCTACTACGAGGTAGAGCTCTACAACGACACCGCCGAGACGGTCGAGATCGGCACGTATGCGTTCGCCCAGTTGCGCGGCAACTCTCCCCACGGCATCGCGACCGCCTACAGCAAGAAGCATCACGCGATCGTGGCCTGGAACACCAAGAACCCCGACCTGGTGCGGATCGTCGGCGCCAGCTGCGAGCCGACCAGTTACGAGGTCTGCAGCGACAACGGCAAGGTCGTCTCGACCGTGTCGCCCGGGATGCTCGACGGGACGACCGGATCGTCGACCGACGATCCGATGGCGACGTTCCACTTCTCGCACCGGCTCAAGCCGGACGAACTGGCGCGCTTCCACCTGAAGCTGACGTTCGGCGGGAAGGGGCGGGCGGCGGCCACGCGCACGTATGCGAGGTGTCCGAGCGCCTCGGCGGCGCTGGCGGCGACGCGACGCTATTACCATGAGGTGCTGTCCCGGGCGGTGGTGATCTGCCCGGACCAAGACGTCAACCGGGGCGTGCTGTGGGCAAAGGCCAACATGCTGCGTACCCAGACGCTGGCCCCGACCGGCTGGTGCTTCGTCAACGATCCGACACGTTCGAACAATAGCGTGGGTCGCGACACGTCGTGGTTCGCGTTCGGCGCGGACTACATCACGCCGGAGTTCAGCCGCAAGTCGCTGCTGTGGTACGCCGAACACCTCGAGAAGAACGGGATGGTGGTCGAATACTACGACATCCGGACCGGCAAGACGGCCGACTACGGGATGAACATCAACGACAACACGCCGCTGCTGATCCTCGCGATGTGGCACTACTACAACACCACCGGCGATCGCGAATTCCTGGAGCGGATCTATCCGTGCGCGCTGCGCTCGGCGCGGTACATCCTCTCGCAGCGCAACCGCGAAGGACTGGTGTGGTGCGACGCCTCGGGCACGTCGGATTGGGGCATCGTGGGCTGGCGCAACGTGATCGCCAACTACCGGCTCTCGGGCGCGACCACCGAGGTCAACTCTGAGTGCTACGCGGCCCTGCAGACCGTCTCGCACATGGCGCGGGTGCTCGGGAAGCACGACGCGAGCGCGGCGTTCAAGCGGTCGGCCGAGGAACTGCGCGAGGCGATCAACCGGCATCTGCTCGATCCGGACACCAACTTGTACTACCTCAACATCGACTTGGACGGGACCAAGCGCACGGACTGCACGGCGGACATGGTATTCCCGCTGATGTTCGGGGTGGCCGACGATGAGACGGCGGCTCACATCATAGGACGGCTGAGCAGTGAGGAGTTCTGGACCGAGGCCGGCATCCGGACGGTCCCGCGCAACGCGGTCACCTACGGTCCGACCCACGGCTACGGCCTGCTGGGCGGGGTATGGGTCGGGGTGAGCTTCTGGTACGCGTTCGCGGCGGCGCGCTTCAATCCGGCGTTCATGGCGCGCTCGCTCGGGCTGAGCTTCCGCCATTATTCGAGCGATCCGCTGCGCAACAACACGGTCCCCGGGCAGTTCTCGGAATGGCTGCACGGCGAGACGCTGGTGAATCAGGGGATGATGCTCTCGCCCTGGTTCCCACCGCGCTATCTGTGGGCGGCCATCGAAGGCGCGGCCGGACTGGACATCTCGACCGGCACGCCGAGCATCAACCCGAAGCTCGCACCGGACTGGCAGTGGATGGGCGTGCAGAACCTGCCGTTCCGCGGCAAGCACCTGACCTGGTTCGCGGTCCGGCTGCCGGAGCTGCAGATGTACGGCAACTTCCAGTTCGACCGCTCGACCGCGAGCGTGGTGTACGAGAGCGACATCACCGCCTCGGTCCACGCGACCGGCGACGCTGCGACCAGCATGGGCCTGCGCAAAGGCGAGAACCTCGTGCTGTTCGTCGGCAACACGACCGAGCACACGATCACCACCGCCGTGAGCGTGGACGTTCCGCTGCGCGGGTCGTACGCGGTCAAATCGTTCAACAGCCTGCGCGGCGCGTGGGTGGACGGCGAACCCGCCGACGCCACCGCGCTGCATCGGGGGCTGCCGATGCAGCTGGATCGCAAAGGCTTTTGCGTGCTCGAACTACGTCAGGAGGTATGAGGGTGACGGGTGGCGACCGGTTCGGGGTCAGCGAGTTCACGACGTGGCCGTGGTCGTTCGAGCGCGACCTGGCGCAGTACGCGGCGCACGGGGTGGACGCGATCGAGATCTGCGAGTTCAAACTCGACCGCGACAACTACGCGCCGCAGCTGCGGAGGATCGCGGCCAGCGGGCTGGGGGTGAGCTCGGTCCAGTCGACGGTCCATTCGCTCTTCCCTGACAGCCTGGCGCCGTCGCCGCGCCGGCCGGAGGACCGCGTGCGCCACATGAAGGCGGCGATCGAGCGGATCGCGCCGCACGTCCCGCGCGACGTGCCGTTCGTGGTGATCACCGGGGCGGCGCCCGACGGCGACACCCAGATGGTCTACGACGCGTGCCTGGAGGCGTTCCCGGATCTGGCGGAGTTCGCGGCCGAGCACGGGGTGCGGATCGCGTTCGAACCGCTCAATCCGGTGCTGTTCAACACCGATACCGCGCTGTGGGGATTGGATCAGGCGCTCGAGCTGGTGCGGCGGATCGACCACCCGGCCCTGGGCATCTGTCTGGACAGTTGGAACGTGTTCCAGACGCCGGATCTGCACGACGTGATCCGGGCGTGCGGGGAGCGGATCTTCCTCGTGCAGGTCAGCGATTGGCGCCGGCCACGATCGCGCGCGGACCGCGTCAGCCTAGGCGACGGATCGATCGACAACGCGGCCATCGTGCGATCGGCGCGCGAGGCCGGCTACGCAGGACCGTACGTGGTCGAGATCTTCTCGGACGAATCGCTCCCAGATTCGATCTGGCGATCGGATCTGGACGCGGCGATCGACCGCAACGCGGAGGCGTTCGTGCGCATCTGGGACGCGAGCGTGACATGATCCCGCGCCGCATCCACGACCTGAGCCAGCCGGTCTTCACCAACTGTCCGCAGTATCCGGATACCAACCCGCGGCCAGCGCACGTGGCGCTGTTCTATACCGCGGCGGTGCAGGGCGTCAACAAAGAGATCGTGACGATCAGCAGCCATACCGGCACGCACTGCGACGCGCCTTATCATTTCTTCGACGACGGGATCACGATCGATCGGGTTCCGCTCGAGACCTACGTGGGCAACGCGGTGATACTGGATCTGCGCGCCAAGCAACCGGGTTCGGCGATCGAGCGGACGGATATCGAGTCGCACGGTGATCGGATCGGGCGCGACGACATCGTGCTGCTCAACACGGGCGGCGGGGCGCGACGCGCGAACACCGCGGCGTTCCTGACCCAGTACGTATATCTGAGCGGCGAAGGCGCGCAGTGGCTGGCCGACCGCGGGGTCAAAGGCGTCGGCATCGACGCGGTGAGCATGGGCGGCTACGACGATCCGGCGACGTCCGGTCCGCCGCACCGCATCCTGCTCGGAAGCGGGGTGTTCATCGTCGAGGAGCTGTTCTTTCCGGACGAAGTGATGGACGGGCGCGCGCGGCTGTTCGTGGCGGCGCCAGTGAAGCTGCAGGGTTGCGGGGGTGCCTGGACGCGCGCGGCGTTGTGGGAGTTCGCCGAATGATCGAGGACCTGGAGCGGCGCGTAGGACGGCTGGATCAGGTAGCGGGGATCACGGAGATCGCGTTCGCCGACGGCCGGGCGCGCGGCGTGCGAGCGTTCGACGTGCGCAGCGGCGGCGGGCTGCGATTCGCCAGTGTGGCTGACCGAGCCCTGGACGTATGCGCGCTCGAGTGCGACGGCGTTCCGCTCGTCTGGCACGGACCGGGCGGGGTGGCGGCTCCGGAGAGCGACTACGACGGAAGCGACCGTGCGTTCGCGAGGAACTTCTTCGGCGGTATGTTCACGACGTGCGGCCTCGGGAACTTCGGGCCCGGAGGCGAGGACGCGTACGGGTCGTTCGGGATGCACGGCCGCGTCAACCATCTGCCGGCGGAGGGCGTATCGACGCGCACGGTACGGGAGGACGGGCGCGCACACTTCGAACTGTCCGGAACCGTGCGCGAGGCGCAGTTGTTCGGTGAATATCTCTCACTCGAACGGACGCTGCGGGTAGAGATGGGTGCGCGGCGGCTGCGGGTGCGGGATGTCGTGACCAATCACGGCGGGACGCGGCGACCGCACATGCTGCTGTACCACTGCAACACCGGATATCCGTTGCTGGATACGAACGCGCGGCTGCACGTGTCGCGCTATGCGATGCGGCCCCGGGACGAGCAGGCGGCGCGCGGGATGCCCGAATGGGACCTCGGCGGCGAGCCGGATCCGGCGTTCGCGGAGCAGGTGTTCGTGCACGAACCGGCCCCTGGTCCGGATGGGCGCGCGCGGGCGATGATGGTGAACCGGGCGTTGGACGAGGGACGCGGCATGGCGCTGGCGCTGCGTTACGATCCGGTCCAACTGCCGGCCCTGTTCACGTGGCGGATGCTCGGCGTGAAGACGTACGTGATGGCGTTCGAACCGGCGAATTGTCCGACGATCGAGGGACGCGCGGCGGCCGGCGAGCGCGGGACGCTGCCGTTCCTAGAGCCGGGCGAGCGGCAAGCGTACGACCTGGAGTTCGAGGTACTGCGCGGGGACGAGATCGACCGGGAACTGCACCAGATCGCATCCGCCCGCTAGCGCGTCCCCGACGGTATAAGCATCGAAAAATGTCGCGCGTTTGAGAAGGCGCTTGGTCGGCCGGTTAGAAGGCGATGGGACGGAGGTTCTGTATGCTTCGATTCATCGCGCGTTCGATCGGCGTGCTTGTCGTGCTCGTCCCGCTCGCCGCGGCGGCCCAGCTCCCCATCCCCGCAGGCGTCAATCTGCATAACGGCTACATCGAGGTGATCAATCACGTCGTCTATCAGGACGGCTTCAGCTATCCCGGCGACGTCCGGCTGAACGAGACGCCGGAGGGCAAGGTCGGCTCGGGCGGGACGCTGCTGGTCAACCGGTGTTGCATCCTGGCCGGCTCGCACTACGTGGTCGAACTCAACTACGTGACCACCGCCGGCCAGCGGTCGCCGTTCGGGGTGACGCCACGGCTGTGCAATATCCGCGGCATCCCCTTCGGCTATGCGGTCGTCGAGTACACCGGCACGCTCAAGAAGGCGCGCGAAGGCTCCGGGTCGCCGACCCGCTTCGAGATGTTCAACTTCCGCGGCCATCGCCTGGACGAAACCTGCCCGGTCGAGCGCTAGACCTTTCCGGCTTGACAGTTGTCAAGGCCGGGGGTACGGTGCTTGGGTGACGGCATTTAGCGAGACCCTCAACGGGTCGATGGAGCGGGCGGGGATCTCGGCCGCAGAACTGGCGGCGCGGACCGGCCTGACGGAGTCGGCCATCTCCCTGCTGCGGGCCGGGCGGCGCGAACCGTCCTACAAGAGCCTCAAGAGCCTGCAGAACGTCTTTCCGGACCTGGCCCAGCCCGACGTCCCGGCCTCGCCATTCGACACGATCGAGGACGCCATCATCGATATCCGGGCCGGCAAGATGGTGGTGGTTCTCGACGACGAGGATCGCGAGAACGAAGGCGACCTGATCATGGCGGCCTCGATGGTGACGCCCGAGGCGATCAACTTCATGCGCCGCGAGGCCGGCGGATTGATCTGCGTGCCGATGACCGAGCGCCGGCTCGAAGAGCTGCACCTGCGCCAGATGGTGCCCGACAACACGGCCGTGCACGAGACCGGCTTCACCGTCTCGGTCGAAGCGCGCGGCATCACGACCACCGGTATCTCCGCCCAGGATCGCGCGGCCACGACGAAGCTGCTGATCGATCCCAACGCGACCGCCGCCGATTTCTTGCGGCCCGGACACACGTTCCCGCTGCGCGCGCGCGACGGCGGCGTGCTGGTGCGCGCGGGACAGACGGAAGCGGCGGTCGACCTGGCGCGCTTGGCGGGACTCTACCCGGCCGGCGTGATCTGCGAGATCATGGCCGAGGACGGGACCATGGAGCGGCTCGACGGCCTGCGCGCCTTCTGCGACAAGCACAACCTGCGCCTGATCACGGTCAAGGACCTGATCGCGTACCGCATGCAGAACGAGAAGCTGGTCAAACGGGTGGCGCAGTTCGATCTGCCGACCACGATGGGCGACTGGACCGGCATCGCGTACGAGACGACCATCGACGGCAACACCCACGTGGCGCTGGTGATGGGCGACATCTCCGATGGCAAGGACGTGCTGGTGCGGGTGCACTCCGAGTGCCTGACCGGCGACGCGCTGCATTCGATCCGCTGCGATTGCGCCGCCCAGCGCGACGGCGCGATGAAGACGATCGCGAAAGAAGGGCGCGGCGTGCTGCTGTACCTGCGTCAGGAAGGCCGCGGCATCGGGCTTGCCAACAAGCTGCGCGCCTACGAGCTGCAGGATCGCGGCGCGGATACGGTCGAGGCGAACCTGGCGCTGGGGCTGCCGGCCGACAAGCGCGACTACGGCATCGGGTCGCAGATCCTGGTCGACCTGGGCATCAAAGAGATGCGCATCATCACCAACAATCCGCGCAAGATCTTCGGCCTCGAAGGCTACGGGCTGAAGATCACCGGCCGGGTGCCGATGCAGACGCCGCCGACCGCCCACAACAAGCAGTATCTGGCCACCAAACGCGAGAAGCTCGGCCACATGTTCGACAAGGACGAAGCCGCCTCGTGAAGGCCGAGAAGAGCGCCGCGCGGCTGCCGGATTGCCGGGGCAAACGCTTCGCGATCGTGGTGGCGCGCTTCTACCCCGAGCTGACCGACAATCTGGTCGACGGTGCGCGGCGCGCGCTGCGCGATTGCGGGGTCGCCGAAGGTTCGGTCGAGACGTTCGACGTGCCGGGCTGCTTCGAGCTGCCGCTGGCGGCCTTCAACCTGATCGAGCGCGAGCAATACGACGGCATCGTGGCGCTGGGCGTGGTGATCCGCGGCGATACGCCGCACTTCGACTACGTAGCCGGCCAGTGCGCCCGCGGCATCATGGACGTGCAGTTGGCGACCGGGACGCCCATCGGCTTCGGCGTGCTCACGACGGAGAACTTCGAGCAGGCCGAGGAACGCGCCGATCCGGCGCGCGGCGATAAAGGCTACGAAGCGGCCATAGCGACCGCGTCGTTAGCCGTCCTATGATCCTGCTGCCGGGCGGCGGGGACGTCGCCTTCGACGGCCCGCTGACCGGCGGCGACGCGCTCGGGCGATTCGCCGCCGGCGTCGGGGCGCTGCGCGACGCGGTCAGCGGCGACGCGCTGGACGCGGCCGATCTGCGCGGGCGGCTGCTCGGACTGGCGGCGCTCGCGACCGAGGCGGCGCAAGCCGCGGCACCGGCGCTGCCGGCGTTCGCGCTCGGCCAGGACGGCGACGACGTGGCCATCTACGACCGCTACTTCGAGGTCGCGCGGACCGGCGGCGCGATGCCGCGCGGGCAGTTCGCCGCTTCGGCGCTGGCGGCGTGGGCCGACGTGCTGGCGGATCTGCCGGAGACGTTGCTGGGACGCGACGAGATCGCCGCGCTGCTGGCCGGCATCGCGGCGACCTGCGCGTGGCTCGGCGTCGAGACGCCGGCGTGAACGTCGTCAAGCGCTGGACGCGCGGGCATCATAGTTTCGCGATCTTCGCGATCGCCGAGCGGGCCGCGCTGCTCGGCATCGAGCGCGCGCTCCACGACAACGACGACGAGAATGTCGCGCAGAACCTGCGCGCGGCGGCGGTGCTGCGGCGCGCGATCGCGGCGGCGCAATGGTACGCGAGCGACTTCCCGCTGGCGGTCTATCGCGACGTGCTGCGGCCGACGATGGAGCAGACCGGCACGAGTATCGGCTTCTCGGGAACGCTCAACGCCGACTACGCGCGGCTGAAGCAGGCGCGCGAGACGGCCGTCGAAGCGCTGTTCGCGACCTACGGCAGCGACGGTTCGAGCTGGCCGCCCGACGTCTATGCGGCGCTCGAAGCGCTGCACGAGATGGAGGTGCAGGCGGCCGAGCATCACGTGCTGGTGGCGGCTTCGAAGGTCGACGTCGATCAGTCGCTGGCGCAGAAGGCCGCCGGCACGACCCACGAGAGCGCGGTCGACGTGCTGCGCGAGATCGTCGATGCGACCGTCTCCGACCTGACCGACCGCTTCACCGGCGCGCCGGTCGCCAAGACGTTCGCGTGCAAAGCGGCGGACGTGCCGCTCGAGCAGCCGCACGGGGTGCGGATCAACGGCAAGGACCTGATCGTGTGCCGCGCCTACGGCGCGTTCTGGGCGACGGACGCCTACTGCACGCACGCCGACGCCGATCTCTCCGGGGGGCATATGGCCGGCGACTGCATCGTCTGCCCGCTCCACGGCTCCAAGTTCGACCCGCGCACCGGGGCCGCGCTGCGCGCGCCCGCGAAGGATGCGCTCGGGGTCTATCCGGTCGTCGTCGAAGGCGACGATCTCTTCGTGGAAATGTAGGCATGATCCGACACGACGTCACGCCGGTCGCCTGGGATGGCGATGCCGTGCTCTATCTCGACCAGCGCGCCTTGCCGCACGAGGTGCGGCACGAACGCGCCCGGACGGTCGACGAGATCGAGGCCGCGATCGTGACCTTGGCGGTTCGCGGCGCGCCGTGCATCGGGATCTTCGGCGCATACGGCGTCGCGCTGCTGCGCGCGACGCTGGCCGACGAGGACGCGTTCCGCGCGGCCGCGCTGCGCGTGCGCGACGCGCGCCCGACCGCGGTCAACCTGGCCTGGGCGGTCGATCGCGTGCTCGGCTCCGAAGACATGCTGGCCGAAGCGCAGACCATCCACCGCGAGCAGATCGCGATGGACGCGGCGATCGCGCAAGCCGGCCTCGAGCTGATACCGAAGAACGCCAAGATCCTGACGCACTGCAACACCGGGCCGATCGCGACCGGGGCCGGCGGGACCGCGCTCGGCGTGGTGATCGCGGCGCATCGTGCCGGCAAGAACCCGCACCTGTACGCCGACGAGACGCGCCCGCTGCTGCAGGGCGCGCGGCTGACGACCTTCGAGGCGATGCAGGCCGGCGTGCCGGTGACGCTGCAGCCCGACGGCGCGGCGGCGATCGCGATGCAGCGCAAGGCGATCGACCTGGTGATCGTCGGCGCCGACCGGATCGCGCGCAACGGCGACACCGCCAATAAGATCGGCACGTACGGCTTGGCCATCCTGGCGGCCCATCACAAAATCCCGTTCTACGTTGCGGCGCCGCGCTCGACGTTCGACTTCGGGATCGAGAGCGGCGAGCAGATCCCGATCGAGGAGCGCAAGGCCGACGAGGTCGCCGGCTACGGCGGCACGCGCACCGCGCCCGACGGCGTGGACGTCTACAACCCGGCCTTCGACGTGACGCCTGGCCGGCTGGTGACCGCCTTCATCACCGAGTACGGCGTCATCCGCCCGCCCTACGCCGACGAAGTGCCGGCCCTCGAGCACCGGCCGAACATCTCCGTGATGATGCGGTAACATTATGCAGACGTTGGTTGACCTACCAGAGCTCGAAACGATCGACGGCGTATCGAGGCGCAAGATGAGCCCGAAGCGTCCGCATTCCCGCGTCCGGGGCGCGATTCACCGCTTCCTCTTCGACGCGGCGGAGCAATTCGGGGAACTGAATCTCGAATGGAAGTGTCGGCCGGGTGGGGTCGATGGGTCCGATACGGTGCTCGTACCGGATCTGTGCTTTGTCCAGCAGGCGCGACTCGATGCGCTGCCGGAGAACGAACTCGACGTTCCGCCGATCGCGCCGGACCTCGTCATCGAGATCCGCTCGCCGAAAGAGCATGCTCGATGGAGAATGGAGAAGGCGCAGAAATTCCTCGCACTCGGGACGTTGCTCGTCCTCGACGTCGATCCCGAGACGAGGACCATCCGTACGGTTACGAAGGACGAGGTTGAGGAATTCCGGTGCGGCGATACGATCGAGCACGCGGCGTTCCCGTGGCTCTCCCTTCCCGTCGCAAAGGCATTTGAAGGTTTGGACAGGGCTTGAAGTTCTACGATTTCGTCGATAAGGCGCCGGCGATCCCGAAGTTGGTGATCGTCGAGGGCGAGGAACGCGTGCTCGCAGAGCGGGTGCTTGAGATCGTGCTGGACCGGCTGCTGCCGCCCGAGGTACGCGACCTCAACCTCGACAAGATCCCGGCGGCGGAGTTCTCGGACGCGGCGCGCTTGCGCGAATCGATCCAGGCGATGCCGTTCCTGGCGGAGCGGCGCGTCGTGATCCTGACCGACGCGCAGACCTTGAAGGCGCAGCCGCGACGCGACCTGCTGGCGGCGGCGGCGGCGGTGCCGGACGGCAACACGCTGGTGATCACCGATCTGCTCTCGCCCAAATCGAAGCGGCCGGAGCCGCTCGGGCCGCAGGTCGGGCGGGCGGCCCTGCGCATCGACACGTCGGCCAACGGCGAAGCGCGCGAACGCTTCGTGCGCGAGACGCTCGAACGCCTCGGCGCGACCGCCGACGCGCGGACCGTGGGCGCGCTCGCGGGCAGCGAAGCGGAGCTGGCGGCGGTCCGCAACGATCTCGAGAAGCTCGCGCTGCTCGGGAAGAAGATCACGTTCAAGGATCTCGAGCAGGAGAGCCTCTCGATCGAGGATCCGAAGGCGTACAAGTATGCGAGCTGCATCGTCGAGGGTCGCGTGGCCGACGGCTTGGCGATCGCGCACGAGCTGTTCGCCAACGAGCCGCGCTCGGCCGCGATGCCGCTACTGATGGCGCTTGCGACCGAGTTCGGGTTCATCTGGGAGCTGGCGCGCCCGGGTGGCGAACTGCCCGCGCGCGCGAAGTGGCGCGAGCGCGCGCTGCGGCCACTGGCTTCACGGATCGGCGTGGCGCGCGCCCAGCGCGCCTACGAGCGGGCCGTTGGGGGCTGCGAGGCGATCGTCACCGGGCAGGCCGGCAACGACCCCGAGGACCATCGGACGCTGGTCGAGCGGATCAGCGCGGAACTCGCGCAGGCGGTCGGGCGTTAGCGAGTAAGCACTGGGTGGTCTCACCCCGTGACGTTGGAGGCTGGAATGAAACACCTCGCTTTTCTCGCGATGGTCGCGTTGTGCTGGACGGCTGGCGCAAGCGCGCAATCTCACCACTCGAGCGGTCCTCCTCCGGCGGAGACCCAGATCACCACGCACAACGAGACCGACATGCCGGTCCGGATGACCGCGTTTAGCGGCGGCGGCGGAACGCTCGTGAGCTCATGGTCCATGGCGCCGCACGCGTCGGATAGCCGCACCCTGCGTGCGTATGTGGTCGTGGTGCGCGCAGACATCGACGCCGGCCCCTGCAGCGGCACGTGGCGGTACAGCGGCCAACTCACGACGACCCCGAGCGGACGGGTCGGAAACGTCATGGTCTATCATCTCACCGGCTACGTGCGCCACGTAGGCGGTAGGTGCAGCTACCGCTCATGAAGGTCTCCGTGAAACGCACGCTCTGCGCCCTGCCCCTGCTCCGCTATGACGATCGCGATCGCCGCCCCGGCCGACGCTTACGGCAAGAGCTTCATCCGCCCGGTGGTTTCAAACGCACTTGAACGTCGTGCTGTTGTGCTGTTGCCCCTCGAGCAAATACGAGGAACTACTCCGTACCGAATAGCCCCATGCGGGGCAGTTGCGTAGCGAGAGCGGAATGACGACGTACTCGGTCTCGCCTGGTGCGACGACCGTACCGTAGGCCGTCCCGCGTCCCAGAGTCTCGCTAATGGCTTCCACTTGATAAACATCGTTTTCCAGGCCGAACATCACGAAGCGTCCATCGGTTCCGGTGGACGTCCGGTACACTCCGGACACAGAAATGGCGAATATCGGTACGTTTGCTGCAGGCACCCCGTTCTGCTGATACACGCGCCCTTGGAGCACCGTGTTCGAGTCGGCGTGTGCCGCCATTGGCAGGAGCGAGAGCAGCGCGACCGCGAGGAGCGAAGCTGAGCGATTCATGTGGAGGCGAACGCATGGAATTCTCGCGGCGTGACGTATCTTCGCTAGATGGTGGCAGCGCAAGTTTTTGCGGCGGCGACGGCGGCGTGGCAGGCGCGCTCGGTTCCCGCCTACGTGCAGTTCACGTTGCCGTGCGCGGATACGGCGCTCTCGCGGCTGTGCGATCCGGGCGACGGCGCGCGCTTCACGGTGCGGATGGCGGACGGCCGGACGTACGCCGAGACCGTCCCCAAAGACGGGCAGACGACCGTCAAGCCGATCATGAATGGCGGACTCATCTTCGGGCCGGGCGGGACGCCGCTCGGGTTCTTCCGGCAGGTCGGCGACGCGCCGGCCGCGCTGCCGCCGCCGAACCTGGCGCCCGATCCGCTGCTCAAGACGATCGCGACCGTCTCGGCCAAGGCGCAGGCGTATAGCGTCGCGTTCGACGGGTCCGAGCGGGTCGGCGGGGTCGACTGCTACCGGCTCAAGCTCAAGCCGCTCGGCGACCCCGAGCGCTATCCGCTGCGCCAATTGTGGGTGGAGAAGGCGACCGACCAGATCCGGCGGCTGACCTACGAATGGGATTTCGGCGACAATCACCGGGGGCTTGTCCACTATGAGTTCGCGCCGCAGGGGGATCCGGCGGTCTGGACGATCGTCCACATCGATGCCGACAACGGGCGGCAGAAGGTCGCGGACGACCTGGCGGACATCGCGTTCCCGGATAGCGTGCCGGACGAGGATTTCGCGACGCCGTAGCCTGGAGCGGTCCCTCGACTACGCGGCTACGCCGCTACGCTCGGGATGACAGGGTGGCACGCTCGGGATGACAAGGGTGGGGGCGCCTCGAAGGGCACCTTTACCCCATGGATCACTCGAATTATGCGTCACCGTTCTCGTGGAGATACGGCCGAGCCGAATTGCGCTCGCTGTTCTCCGAGCAGACCCGCCGTAAGCTGTGGCGCCAGGTCTGGGTGGCGCTGGCCGAGGCGCAGGCCGCCGAAGGGCTGGTCAGCGCGGCCGAGGTGGCCGATCTGCGCGAGCACGCCGGCGAGGTGGACCTCGAGGCGGCGCTGACGATCGAGCGGGAGATCCACCACGATCTGATGGCCGAGATCCGGGTGTTCGCCTCGCAGGCGACCCTGGGCGGCGGCAAACTGCACTTGGGCGCGACCTCGATGGATATCGAGGACACGGTCGAGACGTACCGTCTGCGGCGCGCGCTCGCGAGCGTCGGCGACGCGCTGCGGCACCTGCTCGACGCGTTCGCCGCCAAGGTGCGCGACAAGGCCGATCTGGTCTGCATGGCGTTCACGCACTTGCAGCCGGCCGAACCGACGACGCTCGGCTACCGGCTGGCCGGCTACGCGCAAGACCTGCTGATCGACGATGCCAACCTGCGCTTCGTCTTCGCGAACCTGACCACCAAGGGCATGCGCGGCGCCGTCGGCACGGCCGCGTCGTACGAGCATCTGGTGCACGGCACCGGCCGCTCGGGCGCGTTCGAAGCGCACGTGCTCGAACGTTTCGGGCTGGAGGCGCGCGACATCGCGACCCAGGTCTATCCGCGCAAGCTCGACTACCTGCTGCTCTCGGGCCTCGCAGGCCTCGGCGCATCGCTCTCGCGCTTCGCGGCCGACGTGCGGATCTTGAGTTCGCCGGGCTTCGGCGAACTCTCCGAGCCGTTCGGCAAGAGCCAGGTCGGCAGTTCGGCGATGCCGTTCAAACGCAATCCGATCGTGTGCGAACGGATCGATTCGCTGGCGCGCCTGCTGGTCGGCTACGCCGACGTCGCCTGGCAGAACGCCTCGACGAACTATCTCGAACGGACCCTCGACGACAGCGCCAACCGGCGCACGATCCTGCCGGAAGCGCTGCTGTGCGCCGACGAGATCGTGTCGCTCGCGCGCAAGGTGATCGACGGGCTGCGCATCCACGAATACCGGATCGCGCAGAACCTGCGCACCTACGGGCCGTTCGCCGGCACCGAGGCGATCATGATGGAAGCGGCCCGCGCGGGCGGCGACCGGCAAGAACTGCACGAGTCGATCCGCACGGCCGCGATGAGCGCCTGGGACGAACTCGCGGCCGGCCGCGACAACCCGCTCGCGCGCCTGCTGACCGAGGACAGAGAGCTGACCTCGCTGGTCGATCCGGCGGAGATCCGCCGCCTGCTCGATCCGACCGGCCACATCGGCACCGCGCCGGCGCGCGCGCGTGCGCTGGCCGACCGGATCGATTCCACCCCACCATTCCCCAAGCAAGTTGAAGTGAGCGTATCGTGAACAAGGGCCGAGAGATCGCGCGCGGCAAGACCAAGGTGCTCTACGAAGCGCCGGGTCAGCCGGACTTCCTGATCGTCGAATCGACCGACGCAATCACCTCGGGCGACGGCGCCCGGCGCGACGAGATCCCCGGCAAGGGACGCCTGGCCGCGCAGACGACCGCGCGCGTCTTCCGGCTGCTCAACCTGTGCGGACTGCCGACCCACTACATCACCGGCGGCGAAGACGACGACGACAACGAGATGCGCGTGCGCCGCGCCAACATGATCCCGCTCGAAGTGGTGGTGCGCGGCGTCGCGGCCGGCTCGTTCGCCAAGCGCAATCCGGGCGCGCAGAAGGGCGCGCTGCTGGTGCCGCGAGTGGTAGAGTTCTTCGTCAAGGACGACGCCAACCACGACCCGCAGATCTCGCCGGACGGGATCATCGGCCAGGGCATCGCGACGCCGCCGGAAGTGGCGGCCATGAGCGAACTTGCGCGCCTGACGTTCGAGATTTTGGCGCACGCCTGGCGCAAGCGCGACGTACTGCTGGTGGACCTCAAGATCGAGTTCGGGCGCCTGGCGGGCGGCGAGAACAGCGGACAGCTGGTGATCGCGGACGTGATCGACAACGACGCGTGGCGCATCTGGCCGCAGGGCCGCGAAGAGCTGATGCTCGACAAGCAGATGTACCGCAACCTCGAGACGGTCGACGCGGACGGCCTGGCGCGCGTGAAGGCGGCGTACGAACAAGTCGCCGATCTGACGGGCGCGTTCCCGGTGATGCGGCCCGGCATGGTCGCGGTGATCGCCGACGGCCCCGAGAACGTCGAGAACGCAAACGCGGTGGTCAATCAGCTGGGCGCGTTCGGGCTGCCGACGGTTCGCCACGTGGCGAGCGCCGCGCGCACGCCGGGCTTCGTGCTGCAGCTGGTCGCGCAACTCGAAGCGACGTTCGCGCGCCTGGTGTTCGTGGCGGTCGGGACCGACGAACTGCTGCACCAGACGCTCGAGTTCGCGACCCCGGCGCCGGTGGTGCACGCCGGCACCGATCCGGCGACGCTCGCGCTGCGGGCCGCCAAGGTGCTCGGCTCCGAAGATACGGTGCTGTTCGGGCGTGCGCTGCTGGTGCAGGCCAACATCCGCTCGGCGGTGCTGGCGGCCGATCAGAGCCTGCAGCAAGGCGTGCCCATCCCGCCGGGCGCCGCGCTCGCGTAGGGACGATCGTGCCGGCCGTCAACCTGCGCCCCGACGAGATCGCCCGGATCCGCGTCGCCCTCGGCCGCGAGCCGAGCGTCGTGGAGCTGCACGCGTTCGACGCGCAGTGGAGCGAGCATTGCTCGTATAAGTCGAGCCGGCACTTCCTCAAGCGCTTGCCGGTGACCGGCGAGAACGTGGTGGTCGGCGTCGGGCAGGACGCGGGCATCGTGCACCTGGGCACGCACGAGGGCGAACGCTACGGCATCGTGATCGCCCACGAATCGCACAACCATCCCTCGCAAGTGGTGCCGTTCGAAGGCGCCGCCACCGGCGTGGGCGGGATCGTGCGCGACGTGCTGTGCATGGGCGCCGAGGTGATCGCGGTCGCGGACGCGCTGCGGTTCGGGGATACGAGCGATCCGGCATCGCTGCAGGCGAGCATCGCCGAGGGCGTGGTCGACGGCGTGGCCGCCTACGGCAACGCCATCGGCGTGCCGAACATCGCGGGCGATCGCTACGACCTGCCCGGCTTCGACGACAACTGCCTGGTGAACGTCATCGCGATGGGGATCGTCAAGGAATCCGAGATCATCCATTCGCTCGCGCCGCGCGGCTCGGCCGGCTGGGATCTCGTGCTGGTCGGCAAAGCGACCGACCCGAGCGGCTTCGGCGGCGCGTCGTTCTCGAGCGTCACGCTCGATGCCGAGGATGCCGAGGCCAACAAGGGCGCGGTCCAAGTGCCCGATCCGTTCCTCAAGAATGTGCTGATGCGCGCCAGCTATCGCGTGTTCGCCTATCTGCGCGAGAACGGGATCGAGGCCGGGTTCAAGGATCTGGGCGCGGGCGGGATCATGGGCTGCTCGGCGGAGATCTGCTCGGCCGGCGGATTCGGCGCGATCATCGACCTGGACGACGTGAACGTGGCGGTCGAAGGCCTGCCGCCCGAAGTGATCGCGGTCGGCGAGACGCAGGAACGCCTGATCTGGGTGCTGCCGCCGCACGTGACCCCCGACGTCCTGCGCATCTACAACGAAGAGTTCACGCTGCCGGCGATCGCGCGCCACGCCTGCGCGGTGGTGATCGGCGCGGTGAGCAACGACAAGCGCTACGTGCTGCGCCACGGCGACGAGATCGTGATGGACGTCGACATCGATTTCCTCACCGGGAGCATCAAAGACGAGCTGCCGTACGACGACGCTGGTGCTGGCGGCGGTCCCTCGTCCCTCGACTCTGGTCGCTTCGCTCCCGACGCTCGGGATGACACGAGAGGTAGGGCGCTTCGCGCCGACGCTCGGGATGACAAAGGGGGGGATGCGCTTGCGACCTGTCATCCCGAGCGTAGCGAAGCGAAGTCGAGGGAGCGCCACTGGGAGCGCTACGATACGAGCGTTCGTGGCTGTACCGTGCTTGCGCGCAATGCGGCCGAAGCGGGCGTGCTGGCGCCGATCCCGGGGTCGCGGTTGGGGGTCGCCTTGGCGGTGGCGGGCGATCCGACCATCGGTGATGCCTATGCGGCCGGCGAGTTCGCGGTGCGCGAGGCGGTGCGGAAGGTGAAGAGTGTCGGGGCGCGGCCGATCGCGCTGACGGATTGCTTGAACTTCGGGAATCCGAACGATCCGCGGCAGCTCGGCCAACTGGTCGCGGCGGTCGACGGGCTGGCGGCGGCGGCCACGGAGTTAGGGCTGCCGTTCGTGAGCGGCAACGTGAGCCTGTACAACGCGGGTGCGGACGGCAGCGCCATCCCGCCCTCGCCGATCGTCGCGTGCGTCGGCGTGATGGACGATATCGCGGATGTTGCCGGCGGTCCCTCGACTCCGCTTCGCTACGCTCGGGATGACAGGGGCGGTACCTTGGGTGACGAGGCATGAGCGGCAAGGCAGCGGTGCTGATCTTCCCTGGGACCAATAGCGAAGACGAGACGCTGCGGATGCTGCGGGCTGTCGGCGTCGATGCGGAGCTGGTGCATTGGAGCCGGGGCGAGACCTTGCCGGACTACGACGCGTACGTGCTGCCCGGCGGATTCGCGTACGAAGACCGGATCCGGGCCGGCGCGATCCCCGCGCACGACCGGATGATGGACCACGTGATCGAGGGCGCGGGACGCGGCAAACTGGTGCTGGGCATCTGCAACGGTGCGCAGATCTTGCTCGAAGCGGGCCTGGTGCCGGGCACGGGCGAGGTGCGCCGGCCGACGGCCGCCTTCACGCGCAACGCGCAGCGGCATTTCGTGAGCAAGCACGTGCAGGTGCGGCTGGCCGTCGAGCCGGCGCGCAGTCCGTTCACGGCGTTGCTGGCCCCGGACACGGTCATCCCGGCCTGGGCGTCGCACGGCGAAGGCCGGCTCGCGGCAAGCGACGAGCATCTGCTCGAGATCGTGGAAGGCGCGCACGTCGCGTTCACCTACGTAGGCGGAGCGCCCAACGGCGCCGCTCTCGACTGCGCGGCATTGGTCAACCGACCGGGCAACGTGCTCGCGATCATGCCGCATCCCGAGCGCGATGGCTGGAACTTCAACCACCTCGGCCGCGCCGAGGGCGACGATCCGCTCGCCCCGAGCGGCGGCAGCGTGTTCTTCGAGGGCTTCGCAGCCGCCCTTCGCTAGGTCTATCGCGCGTCCACATTCCGGCCACTACCTTGTCATCGTCGTTCGATAGCCTCTTGATATGTGCCAAATGTGCTTGTCGATTCCTGACGCGCATCCCCCCGTCACTTCACCGCGATCTGGCCCGGCGCGCCGAACGCGAAGGAGTGAGCCTCAATCTCTTCGTCGCGACCGCGCTCGCTCGCGCGCTCGGGCAGGTGTAGCGGAGCCGAAGGTCTCGGCGGTCCCTCGACTACGGCGCTGCGCGCCTACGCTCGGGATGACATCGTGCCGTCGCTACGCTCCGGACAGAGTGGCGCCGCTATGCTTAAGCGACGACGTGGGCTAGAAGTTCACGATGGCGCCGTCGCTGGGCATGGTGTTGGTGTAGGTCTTGAACGGGACGCTGACGGTGGCGCCGGCTTCGGGGTCGTCGTCGTTCCAGGTGGATTGCGCGCCGGTGAAGCTGCGGAACGCGTACGGCAGGCCGTCGGAGAACAGGAACGACGGGCTCTCGACGATGTGGAAGTGCAGGTGCGGGCCGCTCGAGTTGCCGCTATTGCCGAGCAGGCCGATGACCTGACCGGCGCGGACGTGGTCGCCGACCTTGACGCGCGCGCTGTTGGGCTGCATGTGGGCGTAGAACGCATAGCGGCCGTGGCCGATGTCGAGCACGACGAAGTTGCCGCCGATGGTGTCCCTGGTGATGGCGACCAGCGGTTTCTGCAGCGGCACGTTGTCGGGCAGGTCGTGGCGCACGCCGACCACGACGCCGTCGGCGACGGCCAGGAGCGGCGTGCCGTAGCAGTACCAGTTGGCGTTCTTGTGCACGTCGCCGTGGCTGAACAGCCAGCGGTTGCCGGTGCGTTCGCCTTTGACCCAATCGATCGCGAAACGCTGTGCGAAGTACGGCTGGCCGTCGAGGAACTGGTAGGTGCGGCGATGGCCGGAGTCATTGGACGGGCCGGCGCCGGCGAACCAGCCGGTGCCGTGGAAGGGCGGCTCGATCACGACCGGCTGGCTGCGATCGACGGCGAGCGGACGTTGCGCGACGGCGAACGCCTTCGGGCCGACCTTGGGCACCCGGATCTCGAGCGTGTTGGTGATGGTCGCCGGAACGGCGGCCGCGCTTGCGAACGGCACGCGCACGAACACGAAGCCGCTGCTGCCCGGAGCGAGCGCGAGCGGGCCGGTGGGCGCCGCGAACGGCTGGAACATCCGCTCGAACGGCGCGCCCGAGAACGAGGCGACCGGGCCCGCCGGTGACGAGACGGCGAGCGAGACGAGATCGCTCTCGAGGCGATACGCGTTGACCACCTGGATCTCGTAGAAGAGCGAGGTCGCGCCCATGATGCTGGCCTCGATCGGGGCGTGCGCGGTGCGCAGGGTGGCGTAGGCCGGAAAGCCGCCCAGGATCTCGAGCGGGTTGTTCTCGGCAGCGGACGCGGCGGGCAGGCCGGCGGCGAGCACGGCCACGGCTCCCACGAGGGTAAGCAAGCGTTTCATGGTCGGCCCTTAGACCCGGGCGGGCGGGCACCCTCTTACGGGTTCTGCTTGAGGTAAGCGGCGTCGTTGGCGTAGTCGAGATAGACGGTCAGGCCGCGCAGCAGATCGCGGCCGAGCAGGCCGTCGTAGCCGGCGATCTCGCCGATCGCGCTCTGGGGCACCACGATGTCGGCCGGGCGGAAGGCGAGGCCGCCGACGGCCAGGTCGGTCACGCGATAGGCGGTCGCCTTGACGGTGCCGCCGACGAACTGGAGCGACCACGTGCCGGGCTGCAACGTGCTCTCGGGGAGCTGATCGTAGAGATGCTGGTAGACGACCGTGTTGCCGGCGCCGGTGTCGAGCAGCAGATGGCCGGCGACGCCTTCGATGGTGACCGGGATGCGCGGCACGCCGTCGTCGGTGTCGATCGTGACCCCGTGCAAGGCCGGATCGGCGAGCGGCGCGGTGCCGGGCGGATAGAGGGTGAGCCGCTGGTGCGCGAAGTCGAGCGCGAAGACGCCGCTGGCGAAGAAGTCGTGGCCGAGCAAGCCGACGATCTTGGTATCGGAGGTGGCATCGTCGACGGCGATCTGCGAGAAGGCGACGTTGGTGAGGCGGGCCGCGCCGATGCGCATCTCGGGCACGATGGTACGCGCGACGCCGAACGAGCCGCCCAGGCTCGAACTGGTGCGGTCGTAGGCGACCAGGCCGAGGTCGCGGGCGACGTCGGGGTTGATGGTCATCGCGCTCGAGCCGGTGTCGACGCCGAAGTCGAGGCCGCGGCCGCCGATCGTCACCCGCACGACGATGCGGCCATCGGTCATGCGGGCGGGCAGCACGATCGGGGCGTTGGAACTGAAGGTGAAGAGCGAGCGGCCCGCCGGCGGACGCATGTCGGGCAGCGGGAGCGGCGCGCGCTCGAACGAGAGGATGGAAGAGAGGTAATCGTTCTCGGGCCGGCCGTCGCTGTAGCGGTGGCGGAAGGCGCGCATGCGGCCGAAGACGCGACGGTAGTCGGCGTAGACGTCGGTGTGGGTGAGGCCGTCCTTGGCGTCGACGACGTCGCGCGCGAGCAGGTAGGTCTGCGGATCGTAGTAGCGGATCTCGTGGTCGCCGTCGGGCGGGTCGAGCTGGACGGCGAGTTCGGCGGGCATGCCGGTGACGCCCAGCACGCTCACGCGGTTGCGCGGGTCTTCAGGGTGCGCGAGCGCGCGCGCGTTGGCGCTTTCGCGATCCTGGAAGCCGCTCGGGAAGGTGACGATGCCGTTCTCGTCTTGCGTCCAGTCGCGGCCGCGATAGCTGCCGTCGGCGGTGACGAACGGGCCGCCGGCCTCGCGGGCCACGTAGTCGTCGCCGTCGAGGTAGCTGGTACGGATCCGTTCGAGGCCGCCGCTGACCGAGCGGACGACGATCTTGTAGGCCCCCGGCGCGAGGATGCCCTGGGCCGCATCGGCTCGCTGGAAGATCTGTCCCGCGGTGAGCGAGCTGGGCGTGGGACGCGCGGCACCCGGGGAGGCGAGCAGAGAGAGCAACGCGACCACCCCGCTCGCGATGAAACGCACCATGGCCCACGGTCTTCGACGGAGCCTACGACGGTCACTCTGCAGAAAGAGCGCGCCGCATATCGCTACGCGCCGTTTCGTCGGCTAGTGCGGCCGGACAGTCCGAGACTTGCACCTTCCCGCGAGTCCTGCAACAGATCTCGCGGTTGGAGATAGTTCAGGTCCAGGAAGTCGCTTTTGGTCCAACAACGCGGGTTGATCTACCCGATCGGTCCAACAACTACTGGCATGTGGTCCAAAATGAAGGCGCTAGCAACCCGCCATCAAAGTCGCGAGACGGCCGCGACGATCGAGGGTCTTTTATCGGCCCCAACCAGGGGAAGCACGCGACTGCGGCGAGATTTACAGGTCAGCACCCTTAGTCCAAAGGAATATGAAAAAGCCCCTTCCACGGCCGGCCGACTCGCGATCGAGCGACAATTTGAAGCGGAGACTACGCATCCCCTTGCCGAGCGAGGGGGTGCTGGAAGCGTTAGCCGCGCGCGTCGTCTACCGAGGCTCAAGCAAGCACAAGTACTCGCCAAGAGCCTTTGGCATGCAGCCTTTCCGGGGGTATGCGGCTGACCCCACATACTGCGATGCACATGCCGGCTTTCGACCAGACCAGATCGATAAGGCCGTAGAATGGCTTCGAGTGGGCTTGCTGGCGGGACTAATCGGCGAAGGGGATCGGCTCGGTGATCCTGCCATTGCATGGGCGCCATCCACAACGGGGTGGCTATTCGAAGCTCGAATTACTGAGCCGGGAAGCGCGATATATCATGGCTATCCCGTTCTACCAAGTGAGGCAATAGCTGCGAAAGTGCTGAATAGATTCGAAGCTTGGGCCAGTGAACGCGAGGGATTCGAGGAACTCATTACGCTCTTGCGGAGCAAATATAAATGGTAAGCAGTACAAGCGAATTTTCGATCGATGCAACGTGGCCGCACGGCGTAACGCAAAATGAGCCTGACGTTGCGCACATTGGCATTCGGGTCGGCGCTCTAAGTTACACCGATTTAGCCGACAAATCGGACGGTACATCGCGAACATATCTTAGGGCCTCTGCGGTTTCCTGCGCCCTTTGGTTTGTGGACAACTGGTGGCGTCTGCGATTTGAGCCGTATCCAGAGAGCTTTGTTCCGCCGGTCGACTGGCGGCTTCGCCACGAGCTCACTTCAATTCAGGGAGGGACGCTATGGCCGCCAATAATGATCTATGGCGAAGGCGAACGCATTCTAATTGGCCCCCGGTCAGGGGCTGGGGATATTCCCGGCCCAGTCCGTTACCTCAGCGTTCCGCTCGTCGCAGTTGATGGCGATGAGTACGAAAGAAAAGTTGATGAGTTTTTCCACTCGGTGGCGGCTTCGTGCGAACAAGCTTTAGATGGACGGGTCTTTGTAGAGCTGTTAAGAGTACTTAGGGGTGAGCGCTCGGACAGTGAAGTCGCCTCATGGCGACGGCTTGAAGCACAACTTGGTTTCGATGTTGATTGTGTTCCAGAAACCCTGATGCGCGAAATGGAAAAGTTCGAAGAGCGGTACGGGGAGATTGCTGTTGGAGAGGCGGCTGTAGCCGCACCGGGAGGCGGCTCCGCCATCGCTCTTTCAAATGCAATATCTGCAGCGCAGAGTTCCAGGGTCAGGGTAAACCTTGACATTGCTCGAGACTTGTCGTGTGCTGGAGCGCGTCCGACGTCCGCACGTCCGCCGTGGAAGCTAGCGGAACGCGCGGCCGCGGAATTGCGTTTACTCTTGGGTAAACAGGGCCCGCTTCTGGATCGCGATCTTAGCGATGCGCTCCAATTAGCCGATGACGTTGCCGCCAAGTCACCGGGAACGGCACGTGAACTTCCATACGGGGCTTTGTTGCAAGCCACCAATTCAACTGAGTCGTGCGCGCTTCGATCGCAGCCGGGCAGGGCGCGTCGTTTCGAGCTTGGGCGCCTCTTAGGTGATGCTGCCTGGCAAGGGCACACTTCAGATGAGTTTGAGTTCTTCGCTCCGATCAGTCGCGCTCGAAGCGACAGGCAGAAATTTCAAAGGGCATTTGCGCAGAGCTTTCTTTGTCCATTCGATGATGTTATGACTGCAGTTGGTACCGATACACCAACGGAGGACGACATTCTAAAGGTTAGCAACCAGTTCGACGTATCGCAGCGAGTCATTACGACACTGCTTGTCAATAAGGGAATCCTAGAGCGCGAGCGGCTCGACGATCAGATCGAGGCGGCCTAACCAGGCGACCTTTTAGAACCTGGCCGCTTCGGAAGTGGCAGAGCAGCCCAACGATGAGCACGGTGTGATCTAAAATGCACTCCGACATAGAGAGAAACTCGCCCGCATCGCGGCGCCTTGCAAGAAGCAGTCGTTGTCCAAGCGATATTGGGGTCTGTCGAGAGGACCAGCTCGTCGTCACCGATCTCCACAAATAGGGCGCGCTGAAAAACAGCAGCCGGCCCTGCAGATATCGTTCGGAGCCACCCAGTCACGAGACGTAATTAATATCGAGTAGGTGGCACGCGTTGTTCGGCCATTTACTATGCTCTCGTATCGCGGCTCCTATTAGGCGTGATCGCGGATCCAGCCCGCTACTTTCTGGGCTGCCATTGCAGGCGAACTTAGGCGCTCAAATACGAACTGGGACTGTTCCCTTCGGGTCTCGGTCGCGATTTGCGGGCCTGTCCACACGTAGATAGGCTCATGCTCGTCACCGTCGGCAGTAAGGGTGTTCAAGAGAGCCACCGTTATGTAGCCTTCGAACATCCGCGGTCCAAACGGATTGTCGAATACATCTGTCGCGCCGAATTCCTCGGCGAAGAAGCGCCAAAAGCTTCTGCGCCAAGCGTCGCGTGACTTGCACGGCTTGTCGGCGAGATAGCGCGCCAGGGCTCGCTCCTGGTCGGCTTCCGCAAGAGAAAAGAAGTTCTTTAATGCCAGATCGACGACCGGCGACAGCTTGACGTCGTGTTTATTCGAGAAAGCGGTGAGCTGTTGGCCCACCGCCTCGGAGAGATTGGCTGACATTTTCACGCTCGACCTTCCTGGAGACAGGCCTCTCCCAACTATCGGGAGATGTGCCAGATTATAGGCGGAAACAATGGTTTGGTCAAGTAGGAAACAGCGGAACATAAAAGTGTGCATCGCCCGGCCCGGGGGAGAAGTTCCTCCGGCGGCTTCGCCTGACAAGAGGGCGGGCTTTTTTGCCGGCGGTCGTACTCTCCGGGCGATGGCGTCCAGTACCGCCCGGGTCGTCGCGATCCGGCTGAAGATCCCCGATAACGAGGCCTCGACGGCGCTGACCGCGCTGCGGGGGCTGGGCGTGGCCGTGCACCGGCTGGAACGGGCCGAGATCGTGTGGCTGGAACGCGGCCAGGCGCCGGCCTTCAACCCCAACAAGCACGTCGTCACCGACTTGGACTCGGACGAGCCGCGCGAGGGCGAGACCTGGGTAGAAGAGGTCGGATTCCCGGGCCGCGCGGTCGCCTGGCGCCTGTACGACGCCGACGGCAAGCCGGCCGAACGGGCCGCCGTCGAGTTCGCGGCCGAACGGCTGCTTTGCAACCCCGCTATCGAGAAAGCGCGCTTCCACACATGAACCGTCCCTACACCATCGCGACGCTCGGCTCGCACTCGGCGCTGCAGATCCTCAAAGGCGCGCGCGACGAAGGCTTCAAGACGCTGGCGGTCGCCAACCGCGAGACCGAACGGCTGTACCGTTCGTTCGGCTTCGTCGACGACGTGATCGTGGTCGAGAAGTACTCGGAGTTCATGGGGTTGCTGCCGGAGCTGGAGAAGCGCAAGAGCATCATCGTGCCGCACGGCTCGTTCGTGGCGTATCTATCGCTCGACGAGCACAAAGCGATGACGACCCCGTACTTCGGCAACAAGGCGGTGCTGGATTGGGAGGCGAGCCGCGAGCTGCAGCGCGACTGGTTGACGCGCGCGAACATCCGGATGCCCAAGCAGTTCAAGACCGGCGCCGATATCGATCGGCCGGTGATCGTGAAGCTCTACGGCGCGCAGGGCGGCAAGGGCTACATGTTCATCCGCGACGCCAAGGACTTCGAGGCGCGGACCGCCCACTTGAACGAAGCGTTCACGATCCAGGAATACATCATCGGCGTGCCGCTCTACATCCACTACTTCTACTCGCCGCTGGAAGACAAGCTCGAGATCATGAGCATGGACCGGCGCTACGAAACGAACGTGGACTCGCTTGGCCGGATTCCGGCGGCGGCGCAAGAAGGCATGGACGTGAGCCCGAGTTACGTCGTCGTCGGCAACAGCCCGGTGAGCCTGCGCGAGAGCATGCTGGCCGAGGCGCTGCGCATGGGCGACGACGTGGTGAAGGTGAGCAAGCAGATCTGCGGACCGAAGGGCCTGTTCGGCGCGTTCTGCATCGAGACGATCATCACGCCCGACATGCAGTATTACATCATGGAGATCTCCGCCAGGATCGTGGCCGGCACGAACCTGTTCATCGACGGCAGCCCGTACTCGTATCTCAACTATAGCGAGCCGATGTCGACGGGACGACGGATCGCGCGCGAGATCAAGAACGCGCTGCTGACCAATAACCTCGCCGCGGTGCTGGATGATTCGAGCGTTCTTTAGTTGTCATCCCGAGCGTAGCGCAAAGCGCGTAGTCGAGGGACCGCTCCTCGCAATCGCCCTCGCCCTGCTCTGCCTGGCCCCCGCAAGCGCCACGCTCCAAGCCGACCCCGCCGCGCTCTACCAGCAGATGCAAGCCGCCTACGCCAAGGGGACCGCGCATCACTGGACCTACGCGGACCAGGCCTACTACTTCGGCACGATCCTGGCCGCCGGGCGCGCCTACAGCTTGCAGCACCCCGACGATCCGGCCTACGCCAACCTCGCGAACCTGACCGTGCAGATCGGCGCGGCGCTGCATTACAACCCCCTCACCAACCACGACGGCGCCGTGTGGTGGGTCCGCGAAGCCTGCGTCTACGTACAGAAGAACAGCACCGACCCGACCCTGATCGCGCAGGCCGGCGAGCTGCTCAAGCGCACCGACTACGACGATCCGGCCCAACTCGCGCCGCTCGCCGACGAGGATGCAAGCGCCCTGCTCAAGCAGTACCCGCGCGACACCGACGCGCTCAACGTGCTGCTCGAGGCCGACTGGCGCGCCTGGCTGCTGACGAAGGACCCCAAGTGGCGCGCGCTCGCCCTGCAGCGCGTAAGCCAGCCGTACTTCCCGATCGCCAACCTGCCGACGGCCTTCGGCGAGGACGTCGTGACCACGGCCCGCTCGGCCAAGGCGAACGTGCCCGGCTACAGCGACGCCGAACGGGCGGCCGCGACCGCGTTCCTCAAGCGCATCGACAAGCTCGGCAAACTGCGCACGATCGTCAGCGTGAAGGGCCAGACGCACGACGCGATGCTCGGGACGCTGGCGCCGGCCGACGAGTACTTCGGCCCGCTCCAAGTCTCGGTGCTCGGGATGCGCAACCAACTCGACCGGCTCAACAAGATGCTCGACCTCGGCTGGGGCGACCGCATCAGCGGCGACGCGGTGAACCTGGAGATCGCGATCGACGACCTGCACAAGGTCTACCCTCGCGACCGCGACGTGCCCTCGATGCTGGCCAAGGTGTACGCCCTGCTCGGGCGGTTCGGGACGGCCGCCGCCCACGACGCCGCGGCGCAAGCCAAGACGATGCTGATCGTGGAGTACCCGGACACGCCGCAAGGACGGGCGTTTCTGCAAGGAAGCTAGGCTCGAATAGGAGCCTTGCTATGTTCTCCCACTTTAGCACCGGACTGGTCGCCGCTATTCTCCTCGTCGGCTTGAGCGTCGTACAAGTACGCGCGATCAATGAACCGCCGACCGTCTGGATGACATTCCACAACGCGAACGACAAGACGGTGAAGGTGCAGTTCATCGCCAGGGCGGCGTGACCTACGACATCCAGAACACCGCCGCCGGAGCGACCGGCAGCTATACGTTCACGACCAACCCCATGTCGTCACGGTTCATGTCGCGGGTTGCCTCGCGCAGCCGCAGACCGTGATTGGGAAGATTTACACGCGCATGTACTCGAAGGTCCGACGGGGATTGGGAGAGACCGTAGGCCTGTTCGCGCCGGTGAATGCTTTCGTAGCTATATCGATCTAGCGGACCAGTGGGGTGGCAAGACACCCTCTTTGACTCTACTCACCCCTGCGTGTTCCCAAACCGCTTCTTGATATCACAGCTTGCAGCGCACTTGCGCGTTCTCGCAGGACCAAACAGCCCTCGCGACGATCTTGAAACAACCGTTTCCTTGTCCCCAAGAGAATGAAGCGCCCAGTCGATGCGATCGTTGAATGCGGACCAGGCCGTAGGTTCGTTGAGTTTCGCCGAGGCGCGATCCTCTTGCTCGGCGATTTCACGAAGACGCGTCAGCCGGTCATAGCAAAGTGCGAGGGGCTCTTGGAAGCTAGCGAATTGCCTCGACAACCGCGTCTTCGATCGAATCGACGAAAACTGCTACTGGATTTCCGCCTTTCATCTTCCACACCGTGTAGCCGCCTTTTGTCGCCTTCTGCCGTAAATCCGTCTGTCGGCCTTGGCTAACAAAACGAACAAGAACACGTGTGCGTCCATCCTCTTGAATGTTAAAGAGCTTGCGCGCAACCGCATCTGTCAGCAGATGTTTGCCCTTGGTATCTATGCAGTACACCAGGCCGCTCTTCCAAACGATAAAGTCGGGAAAAAATGATGATGTTTCCCCCTGAGTCAAGAGAGGTACACTGAACCCACCGTTGCTCGGGTTGCGATGCCAAACCTCACCCGATCTATCCAGAGCCTGAGCAAACGGCAGCTCGAATCTGTTGAAATCAGAATAACGCGCATACAGACTATTGGTGAAGGCGGGGGCCTGTTTCTGAACACGCACCGTCCCGAAAGTGAATGGTCTTACCGATTCGTAGACTAGTTCAGCGTGTTGATAGAAAGCCTCAGCGATCGTGTTGGCGAGCATCTCCGCATGTTTGTTTGCTGTGCTGTGGATCTGAACGCGGACATCAAATTTTGACCCTTTCAGATCGGTCACCGCTAGTGCCCGACTCGACCGTTCCCTCAGGGCGGTGGTAACGAGCCATCTCAGGCGCACAGGATTGGTTTCACCTGTCGGCTGCCACTCTGGCTCGTTGGAGTTGGCATCAGGTCGTTTGAGTTCCACGGTCTCCGTGGCTGCGGTCGCTCGCCCTATAGTGTCGACACTTGCTTCAACGAAAGTAGGAAAATCTTCAACGAGACTGGCGATTCGCTGACACGCAGCGTCAGCATCAACGTTAACGTGACAGAGCGGAACATCGATCTCGCGGGGCGCGAGATCCTCGGCTCCCGAGCCGACGTTAGAATAGTTACCGATGATCTCAATGGGTGCCCCTTCGCGCTGGAGCTTAGTCTTAACCGCACCAATAGCACTTGAGAACACGCGCTGGTTATCTACGCGCAAGAAAAAATGAGCCGAGTTCAAAAGCGCACTATCGTAGTGTTTGGCCCCATACTGGCGCAGGACTCGGCCGATAACTTGTTCGACCTGTATCTTGGAGCCCATGCTCTTATCTATATAGGCTAAGTAACATGCCGGATCATCCCAGCCCTCTTGTAGTGAGAGATTGAAAATAATGTGATGGTAGTCGCCCGAACTAAACGTATCGAAATCCTTATCGCCCTTCGAGAAAAGATTCACTTCGTCGGGCAAATTAGTGTCGGAAAACTTTAGGCTGGCATAGATGGCGATGTCTTGTGGATCAATGCCTTTATCTTGGACTAGATAGCGCCAAATCCGGATTGGAGGCGCCTGGCGCTGATGGAAGGGCTTGGTATGATCGTCGCGTTCGCCGTCGTCCGCAATGTTGGTCTTGCACACGTATATGGATTTGGGCTTGAATCCCAGCCCACGCACGTCGATTTCGTTTTGTATCAGCTGCATGCGATGAAGAAGGGCGTCGATGTTGTTATGCATCGCGGCCGTCGTGCCATCGAACTGTATGGCCTTCTTGACCAACCCAGCATCTACCACGCTAGGGCTATCAACTGCGGTAGTAATGAACAGCTGCGGATCGACGGCACCGGACGTATCCAGTGCATGAAGGCTCCTGAATCCTTCGCGGTCGTCGGATGATTCCTCCACCCAGAGTTTCATCGGCTGAATGATCGCCTTGCTGAAATTGCCTGGGAGAGTCAACGTGGCCGACGCGAGGAGATATGCGTCAGGTTCGAGCTCTGCTAGAAGGTCGGCCTGTTGCTCCGATAAATTGTGGCCTTCGTCATAAACTATAATCAGTGGTCGCCGGCGCCCCCTGTCCGACCGTTGGATAAGTCGTTCCCAGGGAGACGTGTTGCCGAAGGTGTCGTTATCTTGTTTGTAGATGTTGAGGGAGCCCTCGGACTGGTCTTTGTTGTTAAAAAGGCCAGTCGTGGCCATAACTATAAGAGGTACACTCGAGTCGTCTATTACCGTGGGGTTGAGCTGCGAAACTTGGATGACCTGAAAGCCAGAGACAAGTTCGCTATACTTCCCGCCGGCGGAGAAGTTAGCATATGTCTGCGCCACGACTGGCCGCGCTTTAGACATCCAGAAAATGATCGGTTCACACGGAAAGTGCGACCGCAACTGGGCCACTGCCTCGGCAAGTATTGGAGTCTTCCCGGCTCCCGTCAGGGCCGAAAGGGCTTGGAAGAACGGTCGCGGCCTGTCCCCTTTACGTGGCCTGTAGGGATGGCCTGCGAAGTACGCATACCGATCTGAAATTGTCTTTGCCGCCGTGGACTGGAAGCCTTTTAGCTCGAACATTTAAGCGCCATCGAAGTCGTTGTTGTAGGCATCAGATCGCTGGCTAAATCCAATTTGCTCCAGAACCGATTCGGGGATTTTATAGAACTCGATGCCATGCCCCGTGTACGGAGCGAGAGCTGCGTACACGTGGTATCGGCTGACAAGTTTGGCGTTGGCCGCCTCCTCGACGATCAGCTTAAAGGCGTTCCGATTGAGAATCGATGCCGTGTCGGCGGACTCCCATATAAGAAAGAATCCTTCGTTCTTCGGATTGACTGCGAAGAGGTGCTGGTGGGCGCCTGAAGGCAACCGCCGAAGATACGACTTTGCGCGCTCGTTCTTGTCCCAGTAGCTGTTCATGAGCAAATCAATCATCTCTTCGCGCGCAAGGGCGTTGACCGCCGCCCTGTCGATCCTGGTTCGCTGCAACTCGACAAACCTAAAGCCTCCTGGCACGGCTGGTCGCTTGCCGCTTGCCCACGTTCCCGTAATTACTCTTCTGACTCTATTCGCCGTAAGGGTGCTTGCGTAGTGATCTCCCTTCGCCGCGTTCCCCTGCTCGATTAGGATGAATCGACGAGCGGCTTCGTCCTCGTCATTTACTTCAAGGACCGCCTGGCCTGTGGTTCCTGAGCCAGCAAACGGATCCAATACAATACCGTCACGTCGGCACCAGATTCTAATAAGCTTCTTTATTAGCTTCAGAGGCTTTACAGTATCAAAACCATGGCCCTTGCCGACGACAGCGTCGAGCTCCTGAACGCCGTCGCGGCTGCGCCCGCTCATGTTTCTTAGCCACGATACGTCCCCAAGCTCGGTTGGACCATCCGTATCATCGAGCCAGAAAGAAGTTGGAACGGCCCCCTGCTTAACGAGGTCTTTGTAGACCTTTTTGACAGGTTTCTGCATCCCATCTTGTCCCCAGTACAGGATGGGCCATGCCCCCGCTTTGAGGCGCGCTAGTGCCGCCTTTTTCGCCGCGGTGAGAATCCGCGCGCGTTTCCCTTCGGTTGCCTTAGCCCACCCCTGCAGTGCGAGCGCCTTGCCTCGCCCGTCGCCGATGTCGGCGTCTTCGTAGGTCACGCCCCATTGCTCGGCCCACGCTTTGATCTGAGCGCGTTTATTGGCCCAATGACGTGCCTCAGGGCTATGAAACGCTCCGGTAAACGGCGATTGTACCGCATAATTTGCGAGCTTGCTCGAGCCCTTTCCAGTTAAGTCACCTTGTTTCCAATCGCTTAGTGGGTCCCCATCTGGATTGGAAAACCTCGCATCGGCAAGATGCGAGCGTGCAACATCTCCCGTCTTGGCCCGGTCGGTCGATTTGGCATAGACAAGAATATACTCAGTTGTAATTGAGATGTGGGTCGCTTGATTCTTCGGCGTCGTCTTTTGCCAGTTGATAATGGCGAGTCGATTCGATTCATCAAAGATCTCATCCATCAGCATCCCGAGGCGGAACAATTCGCGGTGATCGATGCAAATCGCGATAACGCCACTTGGTTTCAGCATCTCGCGCATCATCCAGAGTCGCGGAGTCATGAACTTGAGCCACTTGCTGTGTCGCGAACCGTCTTCCTTGGGAACAAGGTCTCCAAGATCTGGATCGTCGGGATCCTCGTCCCATTTGTCGTTGTAACGGAAGTCCTCACCCGTATTATAGGGAGGATCGGCAACAACTAGATCTACCTGGCCACGGTATTTGTACAGTGTGACCATTGCAGAAAGGTTCTCGCCATCCCAAATTTCGTTCTTGGCCTGGTCCTTTTCGCTGCCCGCAGATAGTTTGTCGTCAATCCGACTAAGTTTCGGTTTGACCTGGCGAATGATCTGCCATGGCGCCGTGCGTCCCACATAGCTCATGACTATGCCGTCTTCACCGCCTGCAGCAGTGGCCGCGTCGTTTTGTTGAAGAAGGCGGATCAGTGAGGGACGCGATAAGCCGTCGTAACGATTGGGCGCGTCACCCGACGCCCGATCTGAGCTGGACTGGTTGCGAGGTCGGATGTCGTGACCAGTCGATGTTGCGCGTTTAGGTTGGTTTGGCCGCGGCATGACTTCTCCATCAGTCTAAGGTTAGGGATCAGAGGTTTCGTCGTATCTGTCGTCTTGGCTTGCGGCTGGCGAGGAAGCCTGCTACGGACTGTTGGTAATGTCTTGATACTGGCTTCGACTCATGAGGCTCGGCGCGGATACCATCAGCAGCGTGTAAGCGATGAGGCCGCCGGCGAGGCTAAAGAACCAGCCACCGGACCAAAGGAAGCCCAAGGGTGTCAGGCAGAGGCCGGTAAGAGCGATGAGCCAGCCGACGATGACCGCGACAACGGCGCAGTAGTTGATACCACCGCCGTACGAGTAGCGGCCGCTTGGCTTGTAGAGTTCTGCGAGATCGAGCCGCTGCTTTCGGACAATCCAGTAGTCGGCGATGGCGATTCCATCGAAGGCGCCTAGGAGGGCACCGTAAATGCCGAGCCAGCCGAAGATGTAGTTGCCGAAGTTAGCGAGCACCCACCACGGCTGCATGCCAAGCGACAGCAACCCGGTAAGGATGGCGCCGGTTGCGAAGGTAATGCGCGAGGGCCAGAGATTCTGGAAGGCTCGTGCTGGAGCCATCACGTTTGCGCCAACATTGATCGTCACCGACGACAGGATCACGATTAGGCCGCCGATTACTACAACAACCGGCGGAAACTTCGCGATCAGGTCGACCGGATTCCACAGTGCCGTTCCGTAGAGCTGAACGGAGGCGCTTGTCACCGCAATGCCGATGAACGAGAAAGCGGCCATCGCGAGGGGCATAGACCAGATCTGGCCGAGCATCTGCCCGCGCTGCGACTTGGCGTAGCGGGTGTAGTCGGGGATGTTCAGCGCCATCGTCGCCCAGAAGGCGATGACGCTGATGACCGAGGCGTAGAAGTCGATCCAGAACAGGCCGCCGTGCACCTTTGCCGGTGCCGCGAGCATAGGGCCGAAGCCGCCGGCGCTGTCGACGGCCCATATCAAGAGCGCGATAGCTGCGACCGTGAGGGTGGGCGCTGCGATTTGCGCGAGCTTGCCGATAGCTTGGGGGCCGCGCATCGCAATCGCGACGTTCAGGGCCCAGAAGATCGCGAATGCGATCGCGAGATCGCCCGATCCGCCGCTCCATCCCGGCCAGACATGGACCAGAATCGCGTTCAGCGCCTGGCCGCCGAACCACGAGTTGATGCCGAACCACCCGGCGCCGATCACGGCCCTCGCGAGCGCAGGTAGGTGCGCGCCTTTTGTGCCGAACCACAAGCGGGCAAAGACGGGATACGGGATGCCGTACTTCGTGCCGGCGTGGCTGACGAGCAGAATCGCGCACATCACGATCGCGCAGCCGGCGAGGATGGTCAGGACCGCCTCCCACCAGTTCATGCCGAGGGCGATCATCGAGGCGGCGAGCGAGTACGTCGGCAGACATAAGCACATGCCGATCCATAGCGATGCGAACTTACCCCCAGACCAGGAATGTTCTGCGAGGGTACACGGGCGCAGATCTTCGTTCCACATCGACTTGTTCTGCGAGGCCGCGGCGATGGCTGCTGGAGTGAGCACGACGATATCGCCGTGTTGTTCTTGAGTGGGAGCGATCATAAAGTGGCTATTCCCTCATCCGGTTCAGGACTGCTTGGACCAACGCGATCAGAAGATCGGAAGTGCAAGTGCTCTTGCGTTCTTTGCAACGAGATGCTCGCGGTCATTGGCGACGAATGCGATGTTGTTGCCTTCAAGAATGTCAGGAATCCACGCCAACTCTCGTCCCGGAGGCGTTCCGAAAGCGAGTACGGGTTCGGCATCCAACAATTCGGCACGATAGCGCACCGAGTAGTCCATGAGCTGACCCATACCATAGCGCATCCGATCTACTGCTTCCGACTGGCGAGTCAGGCTCTTGACCTCAACGAGCATACGCCGCTCGCCTACTTGCGCAAGGACATCCACATTGTTGTTGTAATCGCATCTACCGCCGCATCTCTTCACAGCCTGGACGAAGAGATCGACGGTCCTTTGGTGATCGTCTCTGGCTCGTTCTTGCAAGGCGGCGATTTCCTGGCGATCGAGGACTAGGCCTTCGCGCGGTACGTACCCCGTGCCCGGCGGGACGACGTCGAGAGGACGAAAGGCATCCTTCGGAGCTCCTACCGGTGCATAGATGCCTGTCTCGTGCGGGTCGCGCGCATCGAGCACTGAGTAGGCCCCCTCGATCGCGAGGATACGTTGGTACGGCTCGATATCGATAAGACGCACGGAGCGGCCCTGGAAATTCACGCGGTCGGGCTTGGCTGTCTCGTAGTAGTTTCCATAGCCGTCGCGTAGCGGAACCGGCGAGCGCATCGCCCGGTAGTCGAGAATCGGAACGAAGAAATGGCTGTCGTCGCCGGGTTGCGGGAATGGGTCGCCGACGAGGCCGTAGCCAAAGTACGCGCCGGCCTGACCCTGCGGCGCGTTTCGGATCGGTCGCTGGTAGAGAAAGCGCCGATCGCCGAGATCGTCGATGCTACGCTTGAAGAAGGGCAGGTACCGCTTGGGGAAATGGTAGATCACGCCCTCGCGGTCGAGGTAGCGATTGAGATCCGTCGCGTCCCGACTGTATTGGGTCAGAACCAGCGGCATTTCCTCAGCGGCTCCTGGCTAGTGCGGGCAGCCCGGCGTCCAGGCGGTTTCGCCTTCGGTCAGTTTGACGCGGGTCGATTTCGCGGCGGACCCGATGAAGATGCCGCTCCACGTGATCGGCGACGAGGCGCTGCCGTCGTGGACGCGATGCTCGACGTTGGCCGGGATCATGACGGTCTTGCCGACGACGAGTGTGACGGGCTTCTTGCCGAGGATCTCGAGCGTGCCGGATCCGCTGGTGACGGTGAGGTACTCGACGGCGTCGTGCTTGTGCCAGTTGCCGGTGCGGCCGGAGCGGATCGTCATGTCGACGCCGTAGGCCGATTCGTTCGGATCGCCGGGGATCGACGTCTGCGGGTAGCTCACGGCACACGTTCCCGGCGGCGAGGCGTTCTTGGCGCCGGCGGGCGCGGCGAGCAATGCGACGGCGACGGCCGTCATAAGCAGCGATTTCTTCATCTGGGGTACTTCGCGCTTGTTTGCCTCGCTCCGCCTTGCTCCGACTTTTGGCGGTCCCTCGACTTCGCTTCGCTACGCTCGGGATGACAAGGGACGGCTCGGCGGCCTTTGTCGCAACATCTCGACGGCAGGAATCGCAGACGATATGTGGTAGTGCGCCCGGTTGGCTCTTAAGCGTGATGCCGCCGATGGTGCGGTCGATAGTTGGATCGAGACCCTTTCCGCCCGTAACGGCAACGGCGCACCTGCGCGCGCGGCCAAGGACCACGTGCGCTATGCGATCGACGTTCGCGAGCACTACTACGTCCCCGCGTTCCGGCTGAGCGCCTTCGCCGTCACCGGGCTGCGGACCGGCGACCCGGGCGCCACCCGCGCGGTCGAGCTGCGGACGCTGGCGCAGGGCACCGGCAAGCACCTGGTGCCGCTGGACCGCATCATCGGCCGGCTGGTCAACGCAAGCGGCCTGATCGGCGGCTTGCAGGCCGTCTCGCCCACCATTCTCGGCACGCTGATGGATCTGCTCATGCAGACCGACCGGCTGCACTGGCGCAGCGTCCACGAGCCCGCCCTGCGGCGCGAAAGCATGCCCAACTCGAGCGTCGTCTGGCGCATCGACGAAGACGGCCGCCAGCGCCCCCACCTCGACGGCCACCCCCGCTCGATCTTGCTGCCGGTCGCGCCGCTCTGGTACGTCGACCCGGCCCGCGGCACGGCCGGGCCGGCCGGGGTGGAGATGGATCCCGAGGTCGCGGCCGCGATCGCCTCGGCGCCCTCGCTGACGGCCGAACAGGCCCGCCGGGCCCAGGTCGCACTGCGCGGCATCTTCGCGTCGGCCGGCACGGAAGGGCCCCAGGCCGATATCGGCGCCAAGATCGTCGATGCCGATCCCGTGCCGTTGCTCTTCCTCGAAAAGCGCGACGGCGTGGCGACCGCCGAGCTGACGTTCCTCTACGGCGACATCGCGGTCCACGCCAACGACGCTACCAGCGAGTTCCGCTCGCTCCAGCACGGCGAGACGATCGTGCGCTCGCGCCGCAAACTCTTCGAAGCCGACGCGCTCGAACGCCTGAGCGCGGTCGGGTTCGCGCCGCTGCTCGGCTCGGGGCAGTCGCGTCTGCGCATGCCCGAACCCGAAGAGGATCGCTGGATCAACTTCTTGAGCGAGGCCGCGCCGCGGCTGCGGCTCGACGGCTGGCGCATCGACGAGGATCCGGAGTTCCCGTACGTGCTGCTGGAGCCGGACGACGAGTGGGACGCCGACCTCACCCAGGCCGAAGCGCGCTGGTTCGAACTCGATCTCGGCATCGACGTGCAGGGCACGCGCATCCCGCTGCTGCCGATCCTGGTGGACGTGCTCGCCGCCGGCGGCCCGGCGCCCGACGCGCAGTTCGTGGTCGCGCGCCTGCCCAACGGCGGGCACGTGGCGCTGCCGGCCGATCGCATCGCGCGTTTGTTGGCGACGCTGGGCGATCTGTTCGACGATCCGTCGGCGTTCACCGACGACGGCAAGGTCCGCGTACCGAGCGTGCGTGCGGCCGAGTTGGCGGCGCTCGAAGCGACGCTCTCCGTGAACTGGGATAACGTCCGGCCGCTGCGCGACCTGTTCGAGGCGTTGCAGAAGGTCGAGGACCGGCCGATCGAGCTGCCCGCGAACTTCCATGCGGTGTTGCGCCCGTACCAGCGCGATGGCGTGGCCTGGCTGCAGGCGCTGCGCGAGCACGGTTTCGGCGGGGTGCTGGCCGACGACATGGGGCTCGGCAAGACGGTGCAGCTGCTGGCGCACGTCGCCATCGAGAAGGCCGCCGGGCGGCTGAGCGCGCCGGTGCTGGTGGTCGCGCCGACGTCGGTGGTGCCGAACTGGCGCTCGGAGATCGCGCGCTTCACACCCGAACTCAAAGTGGTCTCGCTGACCGGCGCGGACCGGCTCGACCGGCTGCCGGCCATCGACGACGCCGACATCGTACTGACGTCGTTCGCGTTGCTGCCGCGCGACGCCGAGCATCTGCTCGAACGGCGCTGGAGTATCGCGGTGCTCGACGAAGCGCAGAACATCAAGAACCCGCGCGCCAAGGCCGCGATGGCGTCGCGTTCGCTACACGCCGAGCAGTGCATCGCGCTGACCGGTACGCCCATCGAGAACCACCTCGAAGAGCTGTGGAGCATCTACGCCTTCGCGGTGCCGGGGCTGCTCTCGGACCGCTCGCGGTTCGCGCGGCTGTTCCGCACGCCCATCGAGAAGAAGGACGACAGCGTCCGCCGGACCGCACTCGCGGTGCGGATCCGGCCGTTCTTGCTGCGCCGCACCAAGGAGCGCGTGGCGAGCGAGCTGCCGGAGAAGACCGAGGTCGTGCAACGCGTCGAGCTGGCCGGCGAGCAGCGCGATCTGTACGAGACGATCCGCTTGGCGATGCACAAGCGCGTGCGCGACGAGGTCGGGCGGCGCGGGTTGGCCCGCAGCCGGATCGTGGTGCTCGACGCCTTGCTGAAGCTGCGCCAGGTGTGCTGCGATCCGCGGTTGCTCAAGCTGCCGGCGGCGGCCGGCGTGACCGAGTCGGCCAAGCTCGAAGCGTTGCTCGAGATGCTCGAGAGCTTGATCGAGGATGGGCGGCGGGTGCTGCTCTTCTCGCAGTTCACCTCGATGCTGGACCTGATCAAGCCGGAGCTGCACACGCGCAACTTGCCGTTCGTGGAGTTGCGCGGCGAGACGCGCGATCGCGAGACGCCGGTGAACCGCTTCCAGGCGAAGGAAGTGCCGCTGTTCCTGATCTCGCTCAAGGCGGGCGGAACCGGGCTCAACTTGACGGCGGCGGATACGGTGATCCATTACGATCCGTGGTGGAACCCCGCGGTGGAGCGCCAGGCGACGGACCGAGCGCATCGCATCGGGCAGACGCAGCACGTGTTCGTCTACAAGTTCATCGCCGAGGGGACCGTGGAAGAGCGCATCTTGGAGATGCAAGAGCGCAAGGGCGCGTTGGCGGAGTCGCTATTCGACGAGACCGCTGCGGCGCCGCTGCGGTTGGAGATGTCGGATCTGGAGAGCCTGTTCAGCTAGCCCCATCCAGGGTGCTGCTATCCGGCAAGAGGGAAAAGCGAAGCTGCATAAAAGGTTCTCCGCCATAGGCTTGTGTTCTTACACATGCGGGGGTGTTTGCATTGACCGCTCAACTCGACTCATTCTTGTCGTTCGAAGAGGCCCTCATATCGGCACGAGAACGGCGACCTGGCGCTAGATCGGGCTTTGTCTCGGCTCTGCTGCGTCTCGGGGGAAGCGACGAGCATTCGCTCTCCAAGTATCTGGTTTCGGCGCCACTTATTGAGTCGAGAACGATGGTGGCTGCTGGCTTGGCCCGTCTGTTGGAAGTGGACGATAGCGCATTTGCAGAACAGTCATTCTCCATCGAGGCGTTCAAGATATTCGATGGCGTGTTCCCGGGACTATATAAGCTCTCCGACCTTCAGGTTCGCGATCAGACTCACTTGAAGCGACAGGCGATTCTCGATCAATTGCAAGACGCCACTCAGCCGCTGTCCGTATACGTTGGTGACGAGCTTCGGAAGGAACATATCTCGGACGCCCGTGGAACGATAGAACGGTATATTAGGAAGCCTAATGCAGTGCTTCTTGTCTGGCCGCTGGTGCCGCACGAATTGCGATCTCGTGGCGAGATTGTCGAGATTTTGCTGGCTCTTGATTCGGCAGTGTCCGCGCGCGAACGATCGCTTGACGATGTTGAAAATGTACGCAATCTGCGCGCCAAACACGAAATGCTCGTTTCCCAGTGCAAATCTAGCTATTATGACACAATTGTAGAGCCGCTTCTTCAGCGGCTGTTCGAAGCGTTCGAAATACTGGTTGGCGCAGATCCGGCGTTTCAGCCAACCGAGTTGAAGCTGTCGTTTCCGGATAGACGATATCCGCTCAAGGCACAGGATGCCCTCATCAATATTCGCGTCGCGGTAGAAAACACTGGGCCCGGGCGTGCGTCGGACGTAGTAATAGCCTACGAGACCACCCTATCCGAACGCGGCTTGCAGTATCTCAGTATCGGAACTCTTAATGCCGGCGTCGCCTATTTTGACTTACCAGAAACCGTGGATATCTGCGCCGATGAAGCCTTAGTTGACGCGTGCGTTTCGTGGTGCGACATCAAAGGTCCCCACGAGGCCGAAAAATGCACCAACGAACGTTTAGTTGGCCAGCGCGACAATGTCGATTGGAACGAGCTCCGATACTCAGATCCATATTCCACAGAGCCCGTCGATTCAGTCGGCGAATTGATCGGGAGATCGGAGCAATTGGAAATGATGAAGAGCCATTTCCTAGGGCGAATAATGCCGTCGTACTACATTACGGGTCAGAAGCGTGTAGGGAAGACCTCGCTAGCGAAGACTCTTTGCCACATCCTCCGGACGCAGAAGGATGGGACTCCGATCCATACCGTTTATCTTGAGGGGGGAGACTATATCGCCGACGACGGGCAGAACACCATTCGACGCCTTTGCGAGCTCATTCGTAGGGATGTAGCTACGGCGTTCCCGGCGTTGTCGTTTGCGGCGCCGCCGGGATTCGGAGAAAACCTCAGTGATCTAAAGGCTCTGTTTGATCAACTATGGGCTGTTTATCCAGAAACGCGAGTGCTTATCGCCCTGGACGAATTTGACGAGCTTCCCTTCGAGTTATTTACCAAGGGAGCCATGTCTCGCAGTGTGTTCCTCGCGCTACGCGGTCTGAGCGGCAAACAGAATCTGGGTTTCGCGATAGTGGGCTCTGAGAAGATGGCTCTGATTATGAATGAGCAGGGCGAGCATCTTAACAAATGGGATAATGTCTCATTGGACTACTTCAGTAAGAATCACCAATGGTCCGATTATCGGGACCTTGTTACGCGGCCGACGTCGGAGCGGATCGATTTCAGTGACGATAGCATTTCTGATCTGTATGACCAAACGGCGGGACATCCGTTCTTTACGAAACTTATCTGCCGACGGATATTAGAGGACGCCTGCGACCGGCGGGTTTCATACATCGATTCCGCGATAGTCGCGAGAGCGACGACTGTTCTCTGCGACTTGGAAGAAGTAAATCGCTTTCAACATTTTTGGGAGGATGGAATCTTCGCGCCCCCAGAGGCCCGCGTCGATACGATTGAATTGCGGAAGCGGGTCCTGCTCGCCGCGGCAGACCTCATGCGACGGGGCAGGCCCCTTACGGTAGGCGCCATCGAGGAACATCCGCTACTTTCAGGATTAGCGCGCGGTGCGGCTGGCGAGCTTCAGAGTTTCCAGCGGCGGAACATTCTCACGCTCACCCAAGGCGAGTATCGCTTCAAGATACCATTGTTTCGGCAGTGGTTGATGAACATTGGGGCGGCGAAAATACTGATTGATCTGCCAGCTTCTGACCTGATATCTGGTTATCGCGACGAAGAGGCCTTAAGGGTCTCACCTGCTGAGATTGCGAAGGTTTGTAATAAGTGGATATACCGGTGGCGTGCCATCGAGGCGGAAAATGTTAGGGACTGGTTGAGTCAATTCGGCAGTCCACGCGACCAGCGACTGATGTTTACCTTGCTTAAACATATTAGGTACTACTCAGGCGCGGTGTGCTGTGTAAAGTTGCAGGACGCCTACAAGGCATTGGCTCACCGATACGTGAGCTTTCGTGAGGCTGGAACGCTCAAGCGTGGTGACATCCTGGTATCTTATCTGGATGGCCCTGGTAAGAGCGGGTCACAACTCGCCAAGACATTCGCTAATGAGAACAAGATATACGCTGGTAGTGTCGTCGAGCAGTCGAAGCTGCTGGACCGAATTCAAACTGAGGAGGGGCTCCAGGCCGTAGTGTGTGTTGACGATTTTCTTGGCACTGGTCGTACTGCCATTGGCGGGCTCAGAAAAATATGGAAGGAGGTTGGTGCGGCGGTTGAGGATCGAAAGATAGGGTTCCACTTTATAGCCCTTGCGGGGTTCGCTTCCGCAGTCAGCGCTCTCGAGGATGCAGCTGGCTCGCTGAGCTCTAGAATCGTAGTGAGCGTTTGCGACCATCTGACCGAACAAGACAGGGCTTTTTCGGAGGGTGGAGTGGCTTTTGATTCGGCCGAGGATCGTCTCCACGCTAGGGACGTGGCTTTCGGTATTGGGAAGACACTAGTTCCGAACGCGCCTCTAGGACATTCGGGCGGCCAGGCGCTCGTTGTGTTTGAGACAAACTGCCCAAACAATAGTCTTCCAATTCTTTGGAGCAAGGGGAAGGGCTGGCGGCCGCTGTTCGAACGCGTGTAATGCGTCGGCCGGCTTTGCTGGCGAGGCTATTGGCCTATGAATCTGACTTGCGACTATCAACTTGGAGCGCCAGGGCTCGGGAGCTGTGGGGATGACGGAGGCGCCGCTGCGGTTGGAGATGTCGGACCTGGAGTCGCTGTTCGCATAACATAAGGAGTAGGGGATGTCGGGCAGAGTGCTCGTCTCGGGTGCGGGGATCGCAGGCTGTTGCGTGGCCTGGTGGCTTGAACGCTACGGATTCGACGTCACGGTGGTCGAGCAAGCCATGCGGCCGCGCGACGGCGGCTACGTCATCGACTTCTGGGGCCTCGGCTACGAGGTCGCCGCGAAGATGGGGCTCGTCGACGAACTGCGGGGGCACGATCTCGACATCCACGAGTTCCGGATCGTCGATCGTCGCGGCAGGCGGATCACGAGCATCGACCAGGGCGCGCTCGGGGAGTTGACCGGCGGGAAGGTGATGAGTCTCCCGCGGGCGGCGGTCGCGTCGACGCTTTACGGCGCCATCGAGGATCGCGTCCCGGTGCGGTTCGGGAACAGCATCACCAGCCTGGCCGACGGTCCCGCCGGCGTCGACGTGCGGTTCGAACACGGCGAGCTTGAGCGGTTCGACCTGGTGATCGGTGCGGACGGTCTGCACTCGGTCGTGCGCCGGCTGCTTTTCGGCGACGAATCCCGGTTCGAACGCTATCTCGGCTATTGCGTGGCGGCGTTCAGCACGACCGGCTACCCGCACCGCGATCCGCATACGTACGTCACGTACGGCGAACCCGGCCGGCAGATCTGGCGGATCACGAAGAACGACGACACGACCGTGTTTCTGCTGGTCTTCGCCGAGGCCGAAGCGCCGGACATACCGATGCACGACGTGGAACGGCAGAAGGCGATGCTCGCACGTCGCTACGCCGGCGGCGGATGGGAGACCGGCGAGGTCCTGCGCGCGCTCGAGAGCGCGACCGATCTGTATTTCGACCGCGTGAGCCAGATCGCCGTGCCGCGATGGAGCGAGGGCCGCGTGGCCTTGATCGGCGATGCGTGCGCCTGCCCGAGCCTGCTCGCGGGTGAAGGCTCCGCGATGGCGATGGCCGAGGCGTATACGCTGGCCGGAGAGCTGGCTGCGGCGAGCGGAGATCACGTGCGCGCGTTCGCGGCCTACGAAGGGCGTCTGCGTCCGTACGTCGAGCGCAAACAGAAAGGGGCACGCGGCTTTGCGGCCGGCTTCGTCCCGACGAGCGCATTCGGTTTGTGGTCCCGCAACGCGATCATCGACGTCGTGGGTCGGTTGGGACTGACGCGGATGCTGTTCGGCGCGCAGCTCAACGATCGCTTGACGCTGCCGGCTTACGGGGGTGGCGACGGCTAGATGCGGGGTGGCCGGCGCCTCGGGGTGAGGGCGGTCGGCGGTCCCTCGACTACGCGCTTCGCGCTACGCTCGGGATGACAAAGGAGGGCGGTCCCTCGACTACGCGCTTCGCGCTACGCTCGGGATGACAAAGGAGGGCGGTCCCTCGACTACGCGCTTTGCGCTACGCTCGGGATGACAAGGAGGGGCGGTCCCTCGACTACGCGCTTTGCGCTACGCTCGGGATGACAAAGGAGGGGCGGTCCCTCGACTACGCGCTTTGCGCTACGCTCGGGATGACAAAGGAGGGCGGTCCCTCGACTACGCGCTTTGCGCTACGCTCGGGATGACAAAGGAGGGCGGTCCCTCGACTACGCGCTTTGCGCTACGCTCGGGATGACAAAGGAGGGGCGGTCCCTCGACTACGCGCTTTGCGCTACGCTCGGGATGACAAAGGAGGGGGGGAGGGCGCACTTTGATGAGGGTTGTGCGGTAGCACAACCCTCCGAGGGTAGGATGGGGACATGCGCTCGCAGATGGTGATGGCTGTTCTTGCTTTGTCTGCTGCCTTGACGGCGCGGGCGGGAGCAGAGCCTACGGCTTCGCCGAGCCCGACGCCGCCGGAGATCGTTCGCGTTGGGACGGGCGTGGCGCAGACGTTGCACCGGTCGGCGGTGCCGGTTTCTGTTTTGACGCGGGCGCAAATCCGGGCGCGGGCGGCGGCTTCGGCGGATGCGCTCTTGGCGGCGCTGCCGGGGTTCGACCGGACGCGGAGCAATGCGTTGTTCACGAACTATGGGCAGTTGCGCATCTCGCTGTCGGGTGCGGGGAACGATCGTGGGCTGGTGCTGGTCGACGGGTTCCCGGCGCAGGATGGATTCGGCGGACAGGTCGATTGGGCGGGGTTGCCGCCCGGGCAGATCGTGCGCGCGGAGCTGCTGCGGGATGCGGGCTCGGCGCTCTATGGGTCGGGCGCGATCGGCGGCGTGCTTACGATCACGACGGCTGGTCCGCCTGCAGGTGCGGCGCCGCTCGGCGGGTCGATCTCGTTCGGCGGCGGCTCGCCGGGGGCGGCGGAGCATGGGTTGGCGTTCTCGTATGGCGGAGCGCGCATCGGGCTGTGGGCGGGATTGGCGAGCGTGCGCGAGGCGTATCTCGATCTGCCGCCGTCGCTGGCCTCGCCGGTCGATCATGCGGCGTTCGCGAGCGCGCAGACGGCGGCGCTGCGGTTGCGGATCGGCGGACCGACTGCGGCGTTGGTGCTGGGGCTGCGGGATGCGTTCGATGCGCAGGATGAAGGGCGCGCGAACTACACGCAAGCGCGGGTGCAGCGGCAGTACGACGCGCGGTATACGAACGGCGCATTGTCGGCCGGGCTCTACCGGCGATTGGCGACGGTGTGGAACGTGGCCGACCAGTATCCGGCGCACCCGGGCCTGCTGCGCTACACGCAGTACGTGCCGGAGCTGGAGACGGGGGCGGATGCGGCCTGGTCGTTCGCGGCCGGTGCTTCGACGTTTTCGGTGAGGGCGGATGTGCGGCGGGTGAGCGGCGTCTCGCAGCAGTTCGGGCCGGACGGCGCGCTGCAATTCGGCGCGAGCGGCGTGCAGAACGCGATTGGCTTGGCGCTGCAGGATGTGGTCGACGGCAAGCGCGCGGAGATCGTGGCCGGCCTGCGCGGCGACCGGGTCTCGTCGTGGGGCGCGCTCTCGCCGCGTCTGGCCGGGCGCTGGAGCGTTACGCCGCGCGTCTCGTTGCGCGCGTCGGCGGGCTTGGGCTTCCGCGCGCCGTTCCTCAACGAGTTGCTGCGCGGGTATCAGATCGGCGCGGTGCAGTATCTGCCGAACGCCGCGCTGCAGCCGGAGCGTTCCGGCAGCATCGCCGCCGGCATCGATGTCGCGGGTACGACCCGGTTCGCGCTCGATCTGCATCGCACCGGCGTGCGCGACGCGATCGCGTTCGTCTCGCTGGATGCGACCCACCAGCAGCGCCGGAACGTGGCGCGCACGGTCTCGACCGGTGCGACCGCGACCTACGGCGGGCCGGCCGGGCGTTGCGGCACGTGGGACGCGAGCGTTTCGACCGAACGCGCGCGGGTGGTGGCCGGACCGTCCGGCGATCTGGGCAAGCAAGTGCCGTACGTGCCGTTCGTCTCGGCGAGCGCCGGCCTGACGCGCGCCTTCGGCGCGTACGCGGGCGGGCTGACGGTGCGCTATCTCGGGCTCGCGTACTCCGACGACCTCAATACCGCGCCGTTGCCGGCGGCGGTGCTGGCCGACTTCTCGGTGCGCCGCGCGATCGGGCGCGCGACGTTGCGCCTCGACATCGAGAACGCGCTCGGGGCGCGCTATCTCTCGAGCAGCGACCGCTACGGGCCGCCGCGTTCGGTCCGCTTCGGTTTGACGCTGCCGCTCGGGGCCGAGGCGGCCTCGCCTTTGGGCGCGACCTGTCCGTAGCCCAGCAACGAGACCAGGATCACGCCGCCCACGGCGTTGCCGAGGATGGTGGGCACGGCGAAGTGCAGATAGGCGAGCGGCGGCGCCGCGCCGCTGAAGACGGCGTAGAAGACCTCGACCGAACCGGCGATCGCGTGGCTGAACCCGAGCAGGCCGACCACGTAGGAGATCAGCACGATCACCAGCACCTTCATCTCGCGCGCGTCCGGCAACAGCCAGACCAGCAGCGCCAACATCCAGCCGGCGAAGATCGCGCGCACGAAGAGCGTCGGCATGTCGGGAGCCGCGGCCGCCAGGCCGATCTGCCGCATGGCCGCGCCGACGGCCGGCTCGACCACCGGCGCGTGTGCGAGCGCGAGCGCGACCAGGGCCGCGCCGATCAGGTTGGTCGCCAGGACGATGCCCCACAAGCGCGCGGCCTTGCCGAATACGCCGGTCCGATCGTTGGCGTCGAGCAGGGGGATCACCGCGGTGATGGTGTTCTCGGTGAAGAGCTGCTGACGCCCCAGGATCACGATCACGAAGCCGATGGTGTAGCCGAAGGTGACCGCGAGCGGGCGCCACGGGGCGTCCGGCAGCGCGTTTGCGATAAAGCCCATGAACAGCAGCGAGAAGCCCATCGAGAGCCCGGCCGAGAGGCCCGAGAACGCCAGCGCCAGCGGCGCGCGTTCGAGTTCGTCGCGGCCTTCGCGCAGGACGCTCTCGAAGACCACTTCGGCGCGCAGGCCGGAGCGCTCGAGGACCGCCTGTTCCTCGGACTCGGTCAGGTCGACGGTATTGCCGGCACGTTCCTTGCCCGCGGGCTGCTTGCGTGCGGCCACGGTCAGCGGGGCGGATTCAGCGCGCGCGCGAGCAGCAGCACCAGGCCCAGGCCGAAGACGATCGCGACGAAGCCTTCGGCGGTCGGGCCGATACCTTCGAGTTTGAGGCCGCCCGGCTGGGGCGCGGTCTGGGTGTCGTTGACGTAGCGTTCGATGTCGCCGACGTCGGTGTCGCTCAAGACGGCGGTGCCGAAGCGCGGCATCGCGCCGGGTCCGGTCCGGATCGCTTCGGCGACTTGGAAGACGGTCGCATGCGCGAGCGACGGCGCGACCGGGAACTCGCCGCCCCCGGTCGCGCCGCCGCTGCCGGCCGCGCCGTGACAGGCGGCGCAGTTGCTGCGGAAGAGATCGGCGCCGCGGAACGCATCGCCGAGGATCACCAGCGGCAGCTGCGTGTCGGGATGCTTCGCGAAGCCGGCGACGTACTGCGCGAGCGCGTCGATCTGATCGCCGTTGAGGCGGGCGGGCGTATGCGGCTGCTCCTGATGCGGCACGACCGCCGGCATGCGGCCGGTGTCGAGCATGAAGTGGACCTTGGTCGCGCTCACCCCGATCAGCGCGGGCGCCATCGCCGAACCCTGGCCGAGCGCGCCGTGACACGAGGCGCAATCGGCGCGGTAGGTGGCGGCGGCGGCGGCCAGCGCGACGGCGGCGAGCAGCGACATGCTAGAGCGAGTGCACGAACTCGGCGACGTCGCGGACGTCGTCGTCGGTCATGTACTTGGGATAGAGCTTGGGCATGGGCGGCTGGGGCAGCTTGATCCACTCGATGGTGGCCGAGAGATCCATGCGCGACTTCTCGTCGCGCAGCGACGGACCGACGCCGCCTTCGACGCCGGTCGCGCCGTGACAGACCGCGCAGTTGGCGGCGAACACGGCCTTGCCGTGGTCGATGTCGAGCGGGCTGATCTCGCGTGGGCTCGACGCGTGCGAGGCGCAGGCGGTCAGCGCGACGAGCGCCAGCGACGCCAGGAGGCGCTTAGAGGCTGAAGACATACAACCGCCCGCCGAGATGGATGTGCTTGAAGATCGGCGTCATCTTCTTGCCGCCGTAGAAGGGCGCGACGCCGCCGAAGCCGGCCTGGACCGCGATGTACTGCTTGCCGTCGACGCGGTAGCTGACCGGCTGACCGATGACGCCCGAACTCATGTGATGCTCCCAGAGCACCTTGCCCGTCTTGGCGTCGAAGGCGTAGAACTTCTGGTCGGGCGTTCCGCTGAAGACCAAGCCGCCGTCGGTCGACATGGTGCCGTCGTTCCACGGCATCTTGGTCTCTTTCGACCAGACCTTCTTGCCGGTGGTGACGTCGATCGCGGTGAGCGCGCCCCAGCCGTAGGCGCCGGGCATCGGTTCGACCGAGAACTCTTCGTCGACGTAATTGATGCCGGCTTTGAACTTGTGCGGTTTGGTGCCGGTGAGCTTCATGCAGGTGTGCATGGTGGGCACGTACGCCATGTGGGTCTGCGGATCGTAGGTGTACGACCACCAGTTGTCGCCGCCGAAGAACGCCGGGCAGGTGAAGACGCTCTTGCCGGACACCGGTTTGAGGGCGGCGTTGACGGTGCCGATCTGGTGCGCGTCGTCGTAGCCCGTCACCGAGGTCGCCATCGTGAACGGATGCTCGAGGATCGGGTGCCCGTTGGTGCGGTCGACCAGATAGAACCAGCCGTTGCGGGCGCCGCTGAGGAAGGTCTTGCGCAGCTTGCCGTTGACGGTGACGTCGACCAGCGGCGGGGTCGAGGTGGCGTCGTAGTCCCACGAATCGTTGGGCGTCTGCTGGAAATAGAACTTGAGCTTGCCGGTGTCCGGATCGAGCGCGACGATCGAGTCGGTGTAGAGATTGCGGCCTTTGCGCTCGCTCGAGAGCCACGGCCCGGGGTTGCCTACGCCGTAGTAGAGCGTGTTGCTCTGCGTGTCGTAGCTGCCGGTCATCCAAGGGTCGCCGCCACCGTGCAGGTAGGTGTTGCCGGGCCAGGTGTCGCCGCCGGGCTGATCGGGCGATGGGATGGTGTAGAAGCGCCATTTCTCGGCGCCGGTCTCGGCGTCGAGCGCGACGATGAAGCCGCGCGAACCGAACTCGCCGCCGCCGTCGCCCTGGATCACCAGGCCGTGTACGACCAGCGGCGCGCCGGTCATGGTATAGCCGATACCGGGCGGATTGATGGCCTTGTCCCAATCCAGATGGCCGGTGCGCGCGTCGAGCGCCAGGATGTGATTGTCGAGCGTCGCCAGGTAGGCGCGGTTGCCGTAGAGCGCGACGCCGCGGTTGACGACGTCGCAGCACACGGTGCGCAGACCGGCCTTTTGAAGCGGCCAGTCGAACGACCATAACTGCTTGCCGGTAACCGCATCGAGCGCGTAGACGTGGTCGAGCGGGGTGGTGACGATCATCGTGCGGCCGTTGACAATCGGCGGGGCCTCGAAGCCCTCGGTCAGGTTGACCGGATGGGTGAAGACCTCGTGGAGCTGCCCGACGTTCGTGGTGTTGATCTGCGTGTACGGCACGTGCCCTTGGGCGTCGTAGGTGCGCAGGTACATCAGCCAGCCGTCGTCCTTGGCGGCGTTGACCAGGCGCTGCTCGGTGACCGGCTGCCAGGCCGCGCCGCTCTGCGCGCAGCCACCCAGCGCGAGTGCCGCGGCGGCGGCGAGCGCAAAGCGTTTCACTTGGACTCACCGATGACGGCGAGGGAGTTGGTGGCCTCGGCGTCGGTCAGCGGTTTGGTGCCGGGCGGGTTGCCGTGCAGACGGAGCAGATAGGCCATGATGTCGAGATACGTCTCCTTGGGCAGGCCGCCCGCGTTGCCGTTGGGCATCTGTGCGGTGGTGAACGTGTAGACGGTGCGGACCGTCTCCCACTGCATGCGCGCGTCGGGGCCGTTGAGGGCCGGTCCGTACTTGCCGTTCTGTTGACCGCCGTGACACTCGGCGCAGTTCTCGATGTAGGCGAGCCGGCCGCGATCGGCCTGGGCGACGGTGTACGACGGCGGCGCGGGTTTGCCGGCGGCGCCGATGGCGGCCAGGACGAGCACGGCGGCGCACGCCGCGACGATGACGCGAAGACTCATACGACGGACGTACCCAATTGCGGGTCGTGCTCGCGCCCGGCCCAGACGGCCGCGACGATCAACAGCGCGGCGAACATCGCGAGGCCCCCGGCGATCCACATGACGGCGGCGCCATTGCGTTGATCGGCCAAGGCGGCGGCCGGTCCCAGCAGCGCGGCGTAGTGCGGGTAGAGCGGCGCGCGCTCCTGCAGCAGCACGACCGCCAAGAACGCGCCCTGCGGCAGCGCCAGGAACAGATAGAAGAGCCGCGCCGGAAAGGCGACCGGCTGCGGGACGAAACCGGCTTGGACGACCGGCATCCAAAACGTCAGGCCCGCGCCCAGGTAGAGACCGTGCTCGAGGATGTGGATCCATTCGTGGTCGAGCGAGGCTTGGTAGAGCGGCGACAGGTGCGATATCCAGATGGTCGCGACGAAGACGATCCAGGCGACGGCGGGGTGGGCGAGCAGGTGCAGCGGCGGCGACTGCCAGATGCGCACCCAGGCACGGCCCGCGCGCGGCGGCAGGGCCGAGAGCAGCAGCGAGAGCGGCGCGCCCAGCAGCAGCAGCGGCGGCGCGACCAAGAGCAGGACCAGATGCTGGACCATATGCCAGGCGAACGACGCGTCGGCGAGCGCGTCGAACGGCGGACAGAGCGCGATCGCGATCGCCAGGCAGCCGGACGCGACGTACGCGATGCGCGCGGTCACGCGACCGGCTCCTCGTCGTAGCCGCCGGCGGCGTTGCGGATGATGCGGGTGCGGTCGGCGCGCGCGTCGCGCGGGCCCCGGTTGGCGAGCAGGTAGGCGATGGCGCCGAAGAGCAGCGGCAGCACGACGACGGCGATGCGGAAGATGTTGGCGATCGTGAAGACCGAGACGTAGGTGGCGGCGGAGAGCACGTCGTCGGCGCCGGCCGCGGTCAGCACCGCGAAAGCGGTCAGGGCGGCGACGCCGATGGCGGTGCGCAGCGGCGCGTCGGAGGGACGGTCCAACAGGTTGTGTTCGAGGTCGTCGCCGGTGGCGGCGCGTTCGAGGAACGGCCACAGGAAGAAGACCAGACCGCCGAGCAGCGGCAGGACGACCCCCGGCCAGAAGACCGGCGGAATCGGATGGCCGAGGATGCGCGGCTCCCAAGCCGGCGAGAGCCGCAGCGCGCCTTCGAGCCAGGAGAGATACCAGTCGGGCTGCGCGGGCGAGAGCGCCTGCCAGGGGACGTACGGGCCGTAGGTCCAGACCGGATTGATCTGCACGATCGCGCCGAGCGAGCACACGATCGCGAGCACGCCCGCGCCGAGCGCCAACGAACGGAGCGCGTAGTTCGGGAAGAGCGGCGCGCCGACGACGTTGGACTCGGTGCGACCGGGTCCGCGGAACTGGGTGTGCTTCTGGCGCCAGATCAGTGCGACGTGCGCGAGCATCAAGCCGGCGATGACGGCCGGCAGCAGATAGACGTGCGCCACGAACAGGCGCGGGAGCATCTGCGCGGACGGAAACGCGCCGCCGAGCGTGAGGCCGGAGATCCAGGGGCCGGCGAACGGGATGGAGAGCGCGACCGAATCGGCGATCCGCAGGCCGATGCCCGAGAGCAGATCGCCCGGCAGCGAATAGCCGGCGAAGCCTTCGAAGATGGCGGCGCCGCAGAGCAGCACGCCGAGCATCCAGGTCAGCTCGCGCGGACGCCGGAACGCGCCGGTGAAGAAGACCCGGGCGGCGTGCGCGAGGATGGCGGCCACGAACAGCAACGCCGTCCAATGGTGGAGCTGGCGCACGAACAGGCCGGCTTCGACCTCGAACGAGAGACGGACGGTCGAACGGTAGGCGTCGGACGGATCGAAGAAGAGGGCCAGATAGGTGCCGCTGACGACCAGGATCAGGAAACAGTACGCGTTGACCTCGCCTAGCGCGAACGACCAGTGATCAGGGAAGGCCTTGCGCAGCGCGCTGCGGACGAACGGCGCGGTACCCAGACGCGCGTCGAGCCAGCCGACCAGTCGCGCGATCACGTCGCGTTCCAATCGTCGGGCCCGACCCGCGCATCGAAGTCGCCGGCGGCCAGGATGCCGCCGTCGGATGCGGTGTGGATCGGCAGCTGCGGAAGCGCGCGCGGTGCCGGACCCGCGAGCACGCGGCCGCCGTCGAGCACGTCGAAGACCGACTGATGGCACGGGCAGACGAGTTCGCGTTCCTTCGCGCGGTAGATCGCGACCGGACAGCCGGCGTGGGTGCAGACCTTCGAGTACGCGATCAGGCGTTCGGGGACGCGGACCAGCACGACTTGCGAGGCTTCGTCGCCGATGAAGCCTTCGGGAAAGGCGGTGACGACGGCGTCGACGTTAAGCGAGGCTGCGTCGAGCGGTCTGCCGTCCGGGTCGACCAGGCGCATACCGCTGCGCCAGCGCGAACGCAGGCCGATCGCATCGCCGCGCGGCCCGAGCGAACGCAGCGGGAAGATGGCGGCGATCCCGAGCGCGGCGCAGGCCGCGCCGAGCAGCCAGAGCAAGCCGCCGCGCGAGACGGCCGGCACCACGTCGTCGCCCGCCTCGCTTGCGAACGACTCGCGCGGTTCGGTCACGCGGGTCTGCGGCACGAGGCGCAGGCCCCAATAGCCGAGCGCGATGCAGATGCCGGCGCAGGCGATCGCGGCGGTCGCGCCCAGCCAGCCGTCGCCGGCGTGCAGGGCGAAGGCGATCGCGAACGCGATGCTGGCGAGGATCGAAGCGCCCAGGGCGGCGGCGACCGGCCGTTCTTCGAACGTCATCGCAGCAGGTAGAGGGTGGCGTAGAGTCCCAGCCACACCGCGAAGACGAAGTGCCAGTAGTACATGATGCCTTCGGCGCCGGCCCGGTGGTCGGCCACGAACGCCGGCGCGCGCAGGCCGAAGAAGAGCGCGATCAAGAGCACGATGCCGGCGATCACGTGGAGCAGATGGAAGCCGGTCATGGTGTAGTAGAGCGACCCGTAGGCGCTGCTGCCGATGCCGAACGTCTCTTCGCTCCAGCCGTAGACGGTGAGCGCTACGAACAGCACCGCGCTGACGATGCCGGCGAAGAGCCAGGGGCGCCCGGCGGCGGCGCCGCCCCGGTCGAGCGCGCGCGTCAGGCCGATGGCGAAGCCGCTCGAGAGCGCGAGCAAGACGGTGCCAATCGTACCTTCCAAAATGTTGACGTGGGTTCCCGGCGGCGGCCAGACGGCGCTCCCCGCGCGCAGGTCGAAGTACGCCGCGAACAGGCCTGCGAAGAACATCAGTTCGGACGCCAGGAACAACGAGACGCCGAGCACGATCGGATGTGCGCGTATGGCGAGCGGCCGCATTTTCGTCTTCTACCCACGCATACATCGCTCTAACGATGGGAATGGAATCGATGTGAACGCGTTCGTACCGGGTACCGCCCAGGGCGGGATTCTGCTGGGTGACTGGCAGGTCTTCATCGTCGTCGCGGCCATCGTCGGCGCGATCGTGGTCGCGCTCATCGTGCTGCCGCCGATCCTGTGGCGGCGCCGCGACGACGCGCTGCCGCCGCAGTTCAAGAAGAACACGCCGCTGGAGATCGGGTACACGATCGTACCGCTGCTGATCGTGGCGGCGCTCTTCTGGGTGACGCTCAAGAACGAATGGCCGGTCGAGGCCCAGGTCGCCAAACCGTATGCGACCGTGCACGTGACGGCGTTCCGGTGGTCGTGGCGGTTCGACTATCCGGCCGACGGCGTGAGCGTCTCGGGAACGCCCGAGCAGCCGCCGGAACTGGCGCTCGCGCTCGGCGAGCCGACCCGCATCGACCTGACGACGGCCGACGTGAACCACGCGTTCTGGGTGCCGGCGTTCCTGTTCAAGCGCGATGCGATCCCGGGGTTCACCAACTCGTTCGACCTGACGCCGGTGCGCGCGGGGGTCTACCGGGGCGAGTGCGGCGAGTTCTGCGGGATCGATCATGCCGACATGACGTTCCGGGTCCGGGTGCTGCCGCCGGCGGCCTATCGCGCGTGGATCGCGCAACATAAGAAGGGCGGCGAATGAACCCGTTCTCGACCGACCACAAACGCATCGGCCTGTGGTACATGACGACCTCGCTCGCGTTCTTCTGCGTTGCCGGTCTGCTGGCGCTGCTGATCCGGGCGCAGCTGGCCCGGCCCGACGGAACGCTGCTCGACGCGCACGTCTACGATCAGGTGTTCACGCTGCACGGCACCGCTATGATCTTCTTCGTGATCGCGCCGTTCGGACTGGGTCTGGGCAACTACCTGGTGCCGCTGCAGATCGGCGCGCGCGACATGGCGTTCCCGCGCTTGAACGCGTTCTCGTATTGGATGTTCTTGCTGGGCGGCCTGACGGTGTTCGCCGGCGCGCTGACGGCGGGCGGCGCGGCCGCGACCGGATGGACGGCCTACGTGCCGCTCTCGGTGCTGCCGGTCGGGCCGGGCGCGGGCCAGGACCTGTGGATCGCCGGCCTGCTGATGGCCAGCGTCTCGTCGCTCGTGACCGCGATCAATCTGCTGGTGACGACGATCGTGTATCGCGCGCCCGGCATGACGATGTGGCGGATGCCGATCCTGACCTGGGAGATGGTGGCGACGTCGCTGCTGATCCTGATGGCGTTCCCGCCGCTGATGGCGGTGCTCGCGATGCTCTGGATCGACCGGCATCTGGGCGGGCACTTCTTCGACGCGGCCGCGGGCGGCAACCCGATCCTCTACCAGCATCTGTTCTGGTTCTTCGGCCATCCGGAAGTCTACGTGATGATCCTGCCGTTCTTCGGCGTGATCACCGAGGTGGTCGCGACGTTCTCGCGCAAGCCGGTGTTCGGCTACGTCGGCCTGGTGCTCTCGTCGTTCGCGATCGCCGGTCTCTCGATGGGCGTCTGGGCGCACCACATGTTCGCGACCGGCGAGGTGGCCAACGGGTTCTTCGCGGGCATGTCGTTCCTGATCGCGGTCCCGACCGGCATCAAGTTCTTCAACTGGGTCGGCACGATGTGGCGCGGCTCGATCGTGCTGACGACGCCGATGCTGTTCGCGATCGGTTTCATGCTCAATTTCTTGCTGGGCGGCATCACCGGCGTGATGGTCGCCTCGCCGCCGATCGACTTCCACGCGACCGACAGCTATTTCGTCGTGGCGCACTTCCACTCGGTGCTGGCGGGCGGGAGCCTGTTCGCGGTCTTCGCGGCGGTGTTCTTCTGGTTCCCGAAGGTCTTCGGAGTGCGCACGCGCGAGAGCCTGGGCCGCTGGTGCTTCGGGCTGCTGTTCGTCGGGTTCAACGCGACGTTCTTGCCGATGTACGTGATGGGCGCCGAGGGGATGCCGCGCCGGGTCGCGACCTATCCGGACATCGGGCATCTGGCGCTGCTCAACGCGATCGCGTCGAGCGGCGCGCTGGTGATGCTGGCGGGCGTGCTGGTGTTCGCCGCGGCGATCGCGATCGCGCTGCGCGAGCGGATCCCGGCCGGCGACAATCCGTGGGGAGGCTACACGCTGGAATGGGCGACGTCGTCGCCGCCGCCGGAGCACAACTTCGATGCGCTGCCGGAGATCCGTTCGGAGCGTCCGGTGTTCGACGCGGAGCATCCCGGCATGGGGACCGGGACGGCGCGATGAGAACCGCCCGCGACGTGTTCGTCAACTCGGCGATCTTCGGCGTCGTCGTCGGGATCGTGTACTGGTTCGTCTCGCACCATCTGGGCGGCACGATCCTGTTGACGCTGATGGGGGCGGGCACCGCCTTCGCCGCCGGCATGACGTATGCGGCCGAGCGGAACGCGCAGTTGCTCGCGGATCGCAACGAGGCGCGCCCCGGCGACGGCGCCGGCACCGAGATCGCGATCGTGACGGCCAGTTCGATCTGGCCGCCGCTGGCGGCGCTCGCAGCGTTCGGCCTGATCTGCGGCGTGATGTTCGCGCCGATCGTGGCCGTGGCTGCGAGCGCGCTGCTGCTCATCGTGCTGTGGCGGCTGGTGCTCGAGAGCGATCGCCGCTAGCGCTTAGTTCCAGGCCGGCGTCGGGAAGAGATAGCGCTTGAGCCACTCTTCGATGGCCGCCGGGATGCGTTTGCGCCGGCCCACGATCAGTTCACCGAGATGCGACGCGGCTGCGCTTCCGGACGGCGATCCAGCGAGAGGTGGAGCATGCCGTCGGCGACCTTCGCCGAGATGCGCTCTTGATCGACGTCCTCGGGGACGGTGAACGAGCGCGAGAAGCTCCGGCGTTCGCTCTTGCCGACGACCGTGAGGATGCCGTCTTTGAAGGTGATGTCGATCTGCTCGGACTTGTAGCCCGGGACGGGGACCTCGACGTCGTAGCCCGATTCGGTCCGGGTCACGTCGTAGTCGAACCCGTAGTTCGTGCGCAGGCTCTGGAACGGATCGAAGCCGAGGAGGTCGGTGAACGGCGCCCAGGTGGCCGGGCGCGCGTCGGCCTGCGGAAGACGGCCGCCGTTGGTGCGTGCGAGAGAGGTCGTCATGTGGTTGCTACTCCTTTCAAAGCCATGAAGAGGTCTCAGGCACGGATAATTTTAGAAAAAGTTGGCACTCGTGTCAAGCGAGTGCCAATGGATTTTTCTGCGGCCTAGTTCCAGCCCCGGTCGTACATCAGGCTACCGGGGGTGGTGAGCTTTTCGCCGGTCTCGAGCAGCGTCTTGAGGCCCGAGAGGATCATCGGCCAGCCGCCGTACAGCTGCGGGTTGGCGTTCTCGCCGAGCTGGTCGTGGGTGACGGTCAGGCAGCACGAGTCGCCGACCTGTTCGATCTCCCAGGTGACGCGCGAGGTGCCCTCGGCTTTGACGTCGTCGCCCCACATCGCGTTGAAGCTCTGCACGAGCTTGCGCGGCGGGTCGACCTCGAGGTTGGTGCCTTCGACGATCGTGCCGGCCGGTTGCGCGATGCCGCGGTACGGCGAGCCCTGTTTCCAATCGCTCTCGCAGCGCACGCCGAACGAGTATTTCGCGCGCATGTCGGGGTCGGTGATGGCCTGCCAGAGCTTCTCCGGCGTGGTCTTGATGTAGATCTCGAATACTTTTTCCATGGTCTTCTCCAGCGTGGTTTTGAGGTCGCTTAGGCCGGCCGCCCAGGGCTCGGCGAACTTGCTCACCCAGCGGTCGTGGACGAGCCGGATCGGGACGGGGTTGAGGTAGTGGAGCTTCTCGCGGCCGCGCCGCTTGGTGACGATCAGGCGGGCCTCTTCGAGCAGCCGCAGATGCTTCATGACGCCGAAGCGGGTCATGGTCAGCCGGCCGGCCAGTTCGGTCAAGGTTTGGCCGTCGCGGCGGAACAGCTCGTCGAGCAGACTGCGGCGCGTGGGGTCGGCTAGGGCCTTGAAGACCTCGTCCATGCCTGGAGTATAGGTGACTGAATGGTCACTTGTAAAGAAATCTGGTTGACTAGCCAGAATATGATATGATTCCTTTATGCGAACCGTCGGAATATTCGAAGGTAAGACCCACTTCTCGGCGCTGATCGAGGAAGCGCGATCGGGCGAGGTCATCGTGGTCACGAAGAATGGCGAGCCCGTGGCGAAAATCGTGCCGATCGAGGAGCGTCGTTCCGAGCGGAGCGAGGCGATGCGTCGAATTCTCGGGACGAAGGCACGCCTGGACGGCCTCTCGATCAGGGAGCTGATCGAAGATGGCCGGCGGTACTAACGAAGCGTTCGTCCTCGATACCTCGGCGGCTTTGGCTTGGCTTTTCGAGGATGAACTCGACGATACGGCTCGGGCAATGGCTGTTGCCGTCTCCGCGCACGGCGCGGCGGTTCCGATGCTGTTCCGATGGGAGATGCAGAACGCGCTGACGTCCGCGATGCGCCGGGGCCGGATATCCGAGGAGATCGTTCGCGCCCGCTGTGCCGACATCGACGACCTGCGTCTTCTGGTGGATGCGCAGGTCGTCAACACCTCGCACGGTACGGGCCTGGACCTGGCCCTCCGGTTCGACCTATCTGCCTACGATGCGTGCTACCTGGAAATGGCGATCAGGCTTCGCCGGTCGCTCATGACGCGCGATCGTCGCTTGGCGTCCGCGGCGGAAGCTATGGACGTATTGTGGCACCCCTAGGGAAGCGGGGTTATTCGACGTTGGCGAGGCGGCCGATCTCGGCGAGGGCTTCGGACGGGCGCATCGCGGCGAAGGCGCGGCCGCGGATATTGAGGGTGTCGAGGCGCGAGGCGGCCTCGTGGTAGATGCACGGCGACGCCGTGGCGCAGGATTCGTCGCTGCAGCGACCGAGCAGATCCGCGACGATCGTAGAGGTGAGCCGAGTCATGGACCGCTCGTTCCCGGGTAGCCTGTGAATAAAACGGGGGTACGGTGGATGGGTGAATAATTCCGACGGGTTCGTCCGCGTCCGGGGTGCCCGCGAGCATAATCTGAAGAACGTCGACCTCGAGATCCCGCGGGAGCGGCTGGTGGTGTTCACCGGCGTGTCGGGATCGGGGAAGTCGTCGCTGGCGTTCAGCACATTGTATGCCGAGGCGCAGCGGCGGTATCTGGAGTCGGTCTCGCCGTACGCGCGGCGGCTGTTCCATCAGATGGCGGTGCCCGACGTCAGCGAGATCGAGGGGTTGCCGCCGGCGGTCGCGCTGCAGCAGCAGCGCGGATCGCCGACGACGCGCTCGTCGGTCGGCAGCGTCACGACGCTCTCGAACTTGCTGCGGATGCTCTACTCGCGGGCCGGCGACTATCCGGCCAAGCAAGCGCATCTCGAGGCCGAGGCGTTCTCGCCGAACACGGTCGCGGGCGCATGTCCGCGCTGCCACGGGCTGGGGCGCATCTACGACGCGACCGAGAAGTCGATGGTGCCGGATCCGTCGCTGACCATCCGCGAGCGCGCGATCGCGGCCTGGCCGACGGCCTGGCACGGACAGAACTTGCGCGACATCGCGGTGACGCTGGGCTACGACGTCGACGTGCCCTGGCGCTCGCTGCCGAAGAAGGACCGCGACTGGCTGCTGTTCACCGAAGAGCATCCGACCGTACCGGTCTACGCCGGGTACACGCCGGCGCAGACGCGGCGCGCGCTCAAGCGTAAGGAAGAACCGAGCTATCAGGGCACATTCAGCGGCGCGCGCAGGTACGTGCTCGACACGTTCGCGCAGACGCAGAGTCCGCTGATGAAGAAGCGCGTCTCGCAGTTCTTGGTGGTCGACGATTGCCCGGTGTGCCGCGGCAAGCGGTTGCGGCGCGAGTCGCTCTCGGTCACGTTCGCCGGGATGGATATCGCCGAGATTAGCCGGCTGCCGATGGCGCGGCTCGGCACGCTGCTCGCGCCGTACGCCGGTGCGGAGATGCCGGCGGTGAAGAAGTTGGCGCGCGAGCATCCCGAGAAGGCGATCGCGGTGACGCGCATCGTCGAGGACACGCTGGCGCGGTTGGCGGTGTTGGCTGATCTTGGGCTCGGGTACCTGACGCTCGAGCGCAGCACGCCGACGCTTTCGCCCGGCGAACTGCAGCGGCTGCGGCTGGCGACGCAGGTTCGCTCGAACCTGTTCGGAGTGGTGTACGTGCTCGACGAACCGTCGGCGGGATTGCACCCGGCCGATACCGAGGCGCTGCTGCGCGCGCTCGACCGGCTCAAGGCGTCGGGCAACTCGCTGTTCGTGGTCGAGCACGAACTCGACGTGATCCGGCATGCGGACTGGATCGTCGACGTCGGGCCGCTGGCGGGCGAGGCGGGCGGTGAGATCGTGTATAGCGGGCCGCCGGAGGGGCTGGCGCGCGTCGATCGATCGCAGACGCGGGCGTATCTGTTCGAGACCGAGGGGAGGATCGCGCGCCAGCCGCGCGAGCCGCGCGGCTGGCTCGAACTCGAAGGCGTGAGGCGCAACAACGTGCAGGACCTCGACGCGCGCTTCCCGCTCGGCGTGCTGACGACGGTCACCGGCATCTCCGGCTCGGGAAAGTCGAGTTTGGTCAGCCAGGCGTTGGTGGATCTGGTGGCGGCGCGCCTGGGTGCCCGGGTCGGCGAGAGCGAGGAGCCGGGCGAGGCGTTGGAGCGGGCGGCGCCGGTGGAGAGCGGCGGCCGGATCGTCGCGGGGATGGAGCACGTCAAGCGATTGGTGCGGGTGGATCAGAAGCCGATCGGGCGGACGCCGCGCTCGAACTTGGCGACGTACACGGGCTTGTTCGATGGCGTGCGCAAGCTGTTCGCGGCGACCAAGGGCGCGCGGGCGCGGCGGTACGATGCGGGGCGGTTCTCGTTCAACGTCGCGAAAGGGCGCTGCCCGACGTGCGAGGGCGAGGGGTACGTGATGGTCGAGCTGTTATTCTTGGCGAGCGTGTATGCGCCGTGCCCGGCGTGTCATGGCTCGCGCTACAACCCCGAGACGTTGGCGGTGAAGTATCGCGGGCTGTCGATCGCGGAAGTGTTGCACTTGACGGTCGATGCGGCGGCGGAGTTCTTCGCGGAGGAGCGGCCGGTGGCGCGGCCGCTTGAGGTGCTGCGTGAGGTCGGGCTCGGGTATCTGCGGCTGGGGCAGTCGGCGACCGAACTGTCGGGCGGCGAGGCGCAGCGCATCAAGCTCGCGACCGAGCTGCAGCGCGTGCAGCGCGGGGAGACGCTCTACGTGCTCGACGAGCCGACGACTGGCTTGCATCCGTCGGACGTGCGGCGGTTGATGGCGCAGTTGGACGATTTGGTGGCGGCCGGGAACACGGTCATTCTCGTCGAGCACGATATGGCGGTGGCAGCGGGCAGCGACTGGATCGTCGACATCGGGCCGGGAGCTGGCGACGAGGGTGGGCGGATCGTCGCCCAGGGGACGCCGGCGGATGTGGCGCGGGCGGACGGGAGTAGGACGGCGGAGTATCTGCGGCGGGCGCTGTAGGGTTCGGCGGTCCCTCGACTTCGCTTCGCTTCGCTCGGGATGACAAAGGGGGATGGCGCTGTAGCGTGTGGCGGTCCCTCGACTACGCTTCGCTACGCTCGGGATGACAAGGGGGACGGCGCTGTAGCGTGTGGCGGTCCCTCGACTACGCTTCGCTTCGCTCGGGATGACAAAGGGGGACGGCGTTGTAGCGTGTGGCGGTCCCTCGACTTCGCTTCGCTACGCTCGGGATGACAGAGGGGGCGGCGCTGTAGCGTGTGGCGGTCCCTCGACTTCGCTTCGCTACGCTCGGGATGACAAAAGGGGACGGCGCTGTAGCGTGTGGCGGTCCCTCGACTTCGCTTCGTTACGCTCGGGATGACAAGTGCGGCACGCGCGGTGATGCAAAAAGAAGAAGGGTGCGTGGTAACGCACCCAACCTTGTCCTCGTCCTTCGAGACGCTCGCTGCGCTCGCTCCTCAGGATGACACGAGAGAGAGTCCTACAGTTCGACGAGGTCTTCGTAGGCTTCGGGGCGGCGGTCCCGGTAGAACTGCCAGGTGTTTCTCGTCTCGCGGATGACGTCGCGGTCCATGATGCCGATGACGACTTCGTCTTTGTCGCGGCTGCCGATGGCTTGGATCTGGCCGCGCGGGTCGACCAGGTACGACTGGCCGTAGAACTCGCCGAAGTTCCACGGGGCTTCGAGGCCGACGCGGTTGATCGCGCCGAGGTAGTAGCCGTTGGCGGCGGCGTGGGCGGGCTGTTCGAGCTTCCAGAGGTACTCGCTCAGGCCGGCGACGGTGGCGGACGGGTTGAACACGATCTCGGCGCCGTTGAGGCCGAGGGCGCGGGCGCCTTCGGGGAAGTGACGGTCGTAGCAGATGTAGACGCCGACCTTCGCGTACTTGGTCTGGAAGACCGGGAAGCCGAGATTGCCCGGGCGGAAGTAGTACTTCTCCCAGAAGCCGTTGCCGGGCGGGCCGGCCTGGACTTGCGGGATGTGGTGCTTGCGGTACTTGCCGAGGTATTCGCCGTCGGCGTCGATCACGGCCGCGGTGTTGTAGTACACGCCGGGCTGATCTTCTTCGTACATCGGGACGACCAGCACGATGTCGAGTTCTTTGGCGAGCTTCTGCATCAGCTTGGTGGTCGGGCCTTCGGGGATCTGCTCGACCGAGTCGTACCACTTGACGGTCTGTTCGGTGCAGAAGTAGGGACCGTAGAAGATCTCTTGCAGGCAGACGATCTGCGCGCCCTTGGCGGCCGCTTCGCGGATCAGCTTGACGTGCTTGTCGATGGCCGCTTGTTTGTGCACTTCGACCGGCTGGTCGCCGTGCGTGTCGTGATGCGCCTGGATCAGGCCGATGGTGACTTTGGAATCCACTTCGTGTGCCTTTCGGTGCTTGGGCTGGTGGCGGTCCCTCGACTGCGGCGCTTCGCGCCTACGCTCGGGATGACAAAGGGGGGGGGTGCTTCGCTCGTACTTCTTAACGGGGGAGCGCGAAGCGCTCCGTCATTTGAGCGCTCCGTATGCTTAGAGTTGAACCGGGAAGAACTTCTTGCTCTTGACGTGTTTGCCGGCGCCTTTGGTTCCGACGAACTTGTCGCCGTCGGCGACCATGGTGCCGCGCGAGAAGACGTAGCGCGGGCGACCCTTGATGGTCATGCCTTCGAAGACGTTGTTGTCGGCGGCCATGTGGTGGGCCTTGGCGCTGATGGTGCGGGTCTGGTTCGGGTCCCAGATCAGGATGTCGGCGTCGCTGCCGACCGCGATCGTGCCCTTCTTGGGGAACAGGCCGAAGAGCTTGGCGGGGTTCGTCGAACCGAGCGCGACGAAGTTGTTGAGGCCCAGCACGCCCTGGTTGACGCCGACTTCGTAGAGGATCGCGATCCGGTCTTCGACGGTCGGGGCACCGTTGGGGATCTTGGTGAAGTCGTTCTTGCCGAGTTCTTTGCCGTGACCGCCGCACATGTTGAACGAGCAGTGGTCGCTGCCGAAGGCGTGCAGCTCCATGTTCTTGAGCTTCTTGAGCAGCACTTCTTGGTTCCACTTGTCGCGGATCGGCGGCGAGAGCACGTACATGGCGCCCTGGAAGTCGGGGCGCTCGTAGTCCTCGAAGCTGCAGACCAGATATTGCGGGCAGGTCTCGCCGTAGATGTTGAGGCCGCGCTTGCGGCCGTCGCTGATCATGTCGGCGCCCATGGCGCTGGAGACGTGGACGACGTAGAGCGGGGCGCCGGCGATCTCGGCCATGCGGATGGCGCGGTTGGTGGCCTCGCCCTCGCACTCGACCGGGCGGGTGAGCGCGTGCCACTTGGGCTCGGTGTGGCCGGCCTCGACGGCCTGCTTGGTCGTGACTTCGATGACGTCGCCGTTCTCGGCGTGGACTTGCACCAGGCCGCCGTGCTTGGCGCAGGTCTGCAGGGTCTTGAAGATCGTCTCGTCGTCGACTTGCAACACGTGCTTGTAGGCCATGAAGCACTTGAACGAGTTGACGCCCTCTTCGTCGATCATCTTGGGGATCTCGGCCATCGTCTCGTCGCGGCCGTCGGCGATCGTCAGGTGGAAGGCGTAGTCGATGACGGCTTTGCCGGCCGCTTTGGCGTGCCAGGTGTCGACGGCTTCCTTGAGGCTCTTGCCCTTCTGGTGGAGCGCGAAGTCGATGATGGTGGTGGTGCCGCCCATGGCCGCGCCGCGCGTGCCCGACTCGAAGTCGTCGATGGTGGTGGTGCCGCCGAACGGCATGTCCATGTGGGTGTGCGGATCGATGCCGCCCGGGAAGACGTACGCGCCGCTCGCGTCGACGATGGTGTTGCCCTCGTCGGGGATCGATTGCGCGATCGCGGAGATCACCTCGCCCTCGATCAGGACGTCGGCCTTGTACGTGTCGGTGGCGGTGACGATCGTGCCGCCGCGGATGATGGTTCCCATTGTGCTCCTACGCTGGCTGGAGGTTGGTGGCGGTCCCTCGACTACGGCGCTTCGCGCCTACGCTCGGGATGACAAGGGGGGCGCTTCGCTCCCCTGTGGCGGGGGCGCTTTCGCTCCCCCTGTGGTGGGGCGATTCGCTCCCCTGCGGCGGGGGCGCTAGGCTAGGGCGGCGGTGCGTTGTTTCCAGGATTCGGGGGGCTTGCCGTTGTGGACTTGGATCATGTCGATGCAGTCGACCGGGCAGACCATCGAACAGAGGTTGCAGCCGACGCAGTGGAGCTGGTCGACGACCAGGTTCATCACGCCGTTCTCCTGGAGCACCTGGTCGATGCACTGGTGGGCGGCGTCTTCGCAGGCGATGAAGCACTTGTTGCAGTGGATGCAGCGCTCCTGATCGACTTCGGCCACGATCTGGTAGTTGAGGTTGAGGTTGTTCCACGTCGTGATGGTGTCGCGGCTCTTGCCGACCAGCGGGTCGAGGGTCTTCATGCCCTTCGAATCGAGGTAGTCGGAGAGGCCCGTTATCATCTCCTTGACGATCGCGAAGCCGTGATGCATGACCGCGGTGCAGACCTGCACGTTGCTCGATCCGAGCGCCAGGAACTCGGCCGCGTCGCGCCACGTCTCGACGCCGCCGATGCCGGAGATCGGGATGTTGACCTCTGGATCGCGGGCGCAGTCGCTGACCATATTGAGCGCGATCGGCTTGACGGTCGGGCCGCAGTAGCCGCCGTGGCTGCTCATGCCATCGACGTGCGGGATCGGGTTGAAGCTGTCCAGGTCGACGCCCATGATCGAGTTGATCGTGTTGATCATCGAGATGGCGTCGGCGCCGCCCTTGGCCGCGGCGCGCGCGCCGTAGCGGATGTCGGTGATGTTGGGGGTGAGCTTGACGATGACCGGGACGCGGGCGACTTCTTTGGTCCAGTAGGCGACCTGTTCGATCAGGTCGGGGTGCTGGCCGACGGCGCTACCCATGCCGCGCTCGCTCATGCCGTGCGGGCAGCCGAAGTTCAGCTCGAAGCCGTCGATGTCGACCTCCTGCACGCGCTTGACGATGTCGTGCCAGGCCTTCTGATTGCATTCGACCATCAGTGACGCGACCACGGCGCGATCCGGAAAGGCGGCCTTGCAGGCGGCGATCTCGCGGAGGTTGTCCTCGAGCGGCCGGTCGGTGATCAACTCGATGTTGTTCATGCCGGCCATGCGGTTGTTCTTGTAGGTGAAGCTCGCGAAGCGCGAGGTCACGTTGGTGATCGGTTCGCCGAGAGTCTTCCACACGACGCCGCCCCAGCCGGCTTCGAAGGCGCGCAGCACCTGATAGCCGGAGTTGGTCGGCGGCGCCGATGCGAGCCAGAACGGGTTGGGGCTCTTGATGCCGGCCAGGTTGGCGGTGAGATCTGCCATGGTTAGTTCTGTCCCTCGACTCTGGTCGCTTCGCTCCCGACGCTCGGGATGACAAGGGGGGCGCTGTTCGCGGTAGGTGCTGCCATGGTTAGTTCTGTCCCTCGACTCTGGTCGCTTCGCTCCCGACGCTCGGGATGACAAGGGGGGCGCTGTTCGCGGTGGGTGCTGCCATGGTTAGTTCGGTCCCTCGACTCTGGTCGCTTCGCTCCCGACGCTCGGGATGACAAGGGGGGCGCTGTTCGCGGTAGGTGCTGCCATGGTTAGTTCGGTCCCTCGACTCTGGTCGCTTCGCTCCCGACGCTCGGGATGACAAGGGGGGCGCTGTTCGCGGTAGGTGCTGCCATGGTTAGTTCTGTCCCTCGTCCTTCGACTTCGCGCTTCGCGCTACGCTCAGGATGACAAGGTGCGCTGCGGTTGCTGATCGATCTGCCATGTTACGTGCGTCCTACTGCGGGCTGCGCCGGGTTGGCGCGGACGGGGTATGCCGTGACTTTGCCGCTTTTGCGGCCGTGGGTGTGGCCGGCGGGGACGAGTTCGGGGAGCGGCGCGGGCGGAGGCAGCTGGCGCTCGGGCATGAGGTAGGCCTCGATGCTGCGGGCGGCGATCTTGCCTTGCTGAGCGGCTTCGACGACCATCGCTTCGCGCTGGCCCTTGGCGTAGATCGCATCGCCGGCGGCGAAGACGCCCTTGCGGGTGGTCGCCATGTCGTCGGTCACGCGCACCACGCCGTCGTCGAGCGCGACGCCGAGCGACGCGAGCGTGTCGAGCAGACGACCTTGGCCGATCGCGCTGATGACGGTGCTGACCTTCTCGACGAACTCGGTGCCGGGGATGGTGTGCAGGCGGCCGTGCTCGATCTTGGTCTTGACCAGGTGCAGGCCGTCGTCGTCGATCTTGACGGGCGCGCAGAACAGGCGGAACTCGATGCCTTCCTGTTTGGCGAACTCGTACTCGAAGTCGTAGGCGGTCATCGACTCTTCGCCGCGGCGATAGTAGCAGGTGACGCGCTCGACGCCCAGGCGCTTGGCGCAGGTGAGGGCGTCGATCGCCGTGTTGCCGGCGCCGATGACGGCGACGTGGTCGCCGAGTTCGCCTTGGAGCGGCTTGCCGGTCTTGGCGCGTTCGATGAAGTCGAGCGCGTCCCAGGCGCGTTCTTCGCCTTCGATCATCAGCGACGGGACGCCGCCCATGCCGCAGGCGATCACGACCGCGTCGAAGTTCTTGACCAGGTCGTCCATCTGCACGTCGACGCCGACGCGGGTGTTGTCCTTGACGGTGACGCCCATGCGCACGACCTGGTCGGCTTCCCAGAGCGCGACCTCGGTCGAGAGGCGGAACGGCACGATGCCGTAGGTGTTGAGGCCGCCCAGATCTTCGTGGGCGTCGTAGATGGTGACGGCGTGGCCGTAGCGGCGCAGATCGCGGGCGGTCGCGAGGCCGGCCGGACCGCCGCCGATGATGGCGACCTTCTTGCCGGTGTCGGGGCCGGGCTCGAAGACCATCTCGCCGGTCTCGCGCAGATGGTCGGTCGCGTAGCGCTGCAGGTCGCCGATGCGGATCGGGTTGTCGTCGTGGTGGTAGACGCAGGCGCCTTCGCACAGCTCGCTGACCGGGCAGACCCGGGCGCACGAGGCGCCCATCGCGTTGGAGTGGAGAATCGTGCGCGCGCTGCCCTTGAGGTTCCCGTCGGCGATCTGCCAGATGAAGCCGGGGATGTCGATGTCGCTCGGGCACGCGTCCATACAGGGCGCGTCGTAGCAGTAGAGACATCGCGACGCTTCAATGGAAACTTCGAGCTTGGAGAGCGGCTTGTGGATATCCGCTCCCGGGAATGCTGTGTCCATCCTCACCAGTTCCGTAGACGTTATTTGTGCGTGGGGAAGCCGAGGTTCATGCCGGCGTTGGCGTCGTTCCAACGGCTCGTGACGACCTTGTTGCGGGTGTAGAACTTGAACCCGTCCGGACCGTAGATGTTGAGATCGCCGAACAGCGACGCCTTCCATCCGCCGAAGGAGAAGTAGCCGACCGGGACCGGGATCGGCACGTTGATGCCGACCATTCCGGCCTGCACTTCGTTCTGGAACTTGCGCGCAGCGGTGCCGCTGCGGGTGAAGATCGAGGTGCCGTTGCCGTACGGGTTCTTCTCGATCAACTCGAGCGCTTGGTCGAGCGTGTCGACGCGCAGGTTGATCAGCACCGGGCCGAAGATCTCTTCTTTATAGATGGTCATGTCGGTGGTGACGTCGTCGAACAGGGTGGGGCCGACGAAGAAGCCGTTCTCGTAGTCGAGCACGCGTAGGCCGCGACCGTCTTCGAGCAGGCTCGCGCCTTCGGACTCGCCCTGCGCGATGTAGCCGGTGATCTTGTCGCGGGCCGCGCCGTTGACGACCGGACCCATGTCGCTCTTGGGATCGCTGCCGGGGCCGATCTTGAGGCCGGCGATGCGCTCGCGGATCTTGGCCATCAGGGCGTCGCCCGCGCCGCCGACCGAGACGGCGGTCGAGATCGCCATGCAGCGTTGGCCGGCCGAGCCGTAGGCGGCGCTGACGGCGGCGTCGGCGGCGGCGTCCATGTCGGCGTCGGGCATGACGACCATGTGGTTCTTGGCGCCGCCCAGGGCCTGGACGCGCTTGCCGAACTTGGCGGACTTCTCGTAGACGTAGTGCGCGATCGGGGTGCTGCCGACGAACGCGACGCTGGCGACGTCGGGATGCTCGATCAGCGCGTCGACCGCGAACTTATCGCCGTGGACGACCTGGAAGACGCCGTCGGGGAGGCCCGCTTCTTTCCAGAGCTGCCCCATCAGCATCGAGGCCGACGGATCGCGCTCGGACGGCTTGACGATGAACGCGTTGCCGGCCGCGATGGCGGGCGCGAACATCCAGACCGGGACCATCATCGGGAAGTTGAACGGCGTGATGCCGACGCAGACGCCCACGGACTGCTTGATCGAGTACGTGTCAATGGTGTTCGAGACGTTCTCGCTGAGTTCGCCCTTCATGTGGTGGGTCAGGTTGCATGCGAAGTCGATGACCTCGAGCGCGCGGGTGACCTCGCCGCCGGCATCGCTAACCACCTTGCCGTGCTCGCTCGAGACGATCCGGGCGAAGTCGTCGGCGTGGGCTTTGACCAGGGCCCGAAACGCAAAAAAGACCTCGGCGCGCTTGCCGAGCGGGGTGGTGCTCCAGGCTTTGTGGGCTTTCTTCGCGACCGCGACCGCTCTGTCGATGATGGCCTGATCGGCGAAGGCCAGGCGGGCTTGGACCTCGCCGCGAGCCGGGTCGTAGATGTCGCCGTACCGCGCACTATCGTCGGCGCCGACTACGGCACCACTGATAAAATGCCCGACGGTCTTGGTGACTGCGGGTGCTTCCATCCAGGTCGGTTCTCCGGCAAAGGTCGCATATCCCTGTGTGTCTTGAGGTGAAGATACGTTGCCTAGCAGTGGGCGTCGACCATTGGGACCGCTCTATTTGATGTCAATGGCATTGACATGAATATGGCGTCCCGTGTACGATGCGGATATGGCGGACGCGAAGCGACGGTACAGTATGACCGGCCGGGCGGCTACGGCTCAGGCGACGCGCGAGCGAATCCGGACCGTTGCGGCGGAGCTGTATCGGGAGCGGTCGATCGAGGATTTCACGCTCGACGACATCGCGCGCCGGGCCGGGACGACCGTCAAGACCGTGTTGCGCGCTTTCGGCAGTAAAGAAGACCTCGTGATGGCGGTTCTGACCACGCTTACCAGATCCGGCATCCCGACGAAGCCGGCGGTGCCGGGCGATGTCGTGGCGGCGGTGCGCGAGATCTTCGACATCTACGAGACGGTCGGCGATCTGGTGATCGCGCGGTTGAGCGACGAGCGCCGCCTTCCCGCGCTCAAGGCATCGCTCGACGAAGGCCGCGCCGGGCATCGCGAATGGGTGGCGCGCGCGTTCGAGCCCTTCATCCGCGCGGACCCCGGACTCCTGGACATGCTCGACGTGATCACGGACGTATACGTCTGGAAATTGCTGCGTCGCGACCGGCAGTTGGAGCGCGCGGCAGCGGAGTCCGTCATGCTCGCGATGGTGCGAGCGGTTCTCGGAGGTAAGGCGCATGGCTAAGTTCCTTTGGCTGAATTGGTCGGGCGGCGGAAATCTGCCGCCCAGCTTGGGGATCGCGCGGGCGCTGACGGAGCGCGGTCACGAGGTCGTCTTCGCGGGCCGGCCGGAGATGCTCGAGCGCGTTCGAGACGCGGGGTTCCGCGCGATCGAACTCGAGCGATCGTACGCGCAACTGGACCGGTATCCGGAGACGCCGGCGGCGCGCATGGCCTGTTACCTCACGTCGCCGGCGGTCGTCGACGAGGCCCGCGCGACGATCGCGGCCGAGCGGCCCGGTATGCTGCTGATCGACGCGATGTTCCCGGCGGCATTCCAAGCCGCGGCCGACGTTGACGTGCCGTCGGTCGCGCTCTTCCATCATTTCCTGTTCCGGCTGCGCGACGAATGGAACGCCACCGGCGCGCGACTCAACGCGATGCGCGTCCAGGCCGGATTCCCGTCGTTGCCGCCGCTGGCGCAGTTGTGGAAGCACTGCGACCGGCTGGTGGTGACGGCGCTCCCGCAGTTCGACACGCCGGCGGATCCGAGCTGGGCGTCGGTGCGCCACGTCGGTCCGGTGCTGGAGGAGGAACGTCGCGCGATCCCCGTGAGGCTTCCGTGGCACGACGATGCGGCCGTTCCGCTCGTGCTCGCGAGCTTTAGCACGGCTCCGGAACAGCGTTCGCTCGAGAAGTTGCAGCGCACCCTCGACGCGCTGGCCCCATTGCCGGTGCGTGTCGTCGCCACGACGGGCGGCGTGGTCGACCCCGACGAGCTTTCCATTCCGCTCAATGCGTTCGTGGTGCGGTACGCGCAGCACGATCCGATCTTGCAGCGGGCGTCGCTGCTGATCACTCACGGCGGCCACGGAACGTTGATGCGTTCGCTCAAACACGGCGTGCCGGCGATCGTGATGCCGGGCATGGCGCACGACCAGGCGCCCAACGGCCGGATGCTGCAGGAACTGGGCGCCGGTATCGCCCTGCCGGCAGACGCCGATACGGCGGCCATTCGAGCCGCCGCAGAAACCGCCCTGACGACGCCGTCGTATGCGGCCCGGGCAAAGCTTCTCTCGCGAGACCTGGCCGGCGCCGACGGCGCCGCGAAGGCCGCGACGGAGATCGAATCACTTCTATCGCTTCACATCGGAGGATCCCATGCATAAGGAACATCGCATCCATCACGTCGCGCCCGGCCAGGGCCCGTGCATCCAGTACGGCGGGCAGACGATGAACGTCAAGCTCGCCGCCGCGCAATCCAAGGGCGAGATGACGGTCATCGAGGACGTCATCCCCCCGAACGGCGGCCCGCCGCTCCACGTCCACGAGAAGGAGAACGAGAGCTACTACGTGCTCGAAGGAGAGTTCGAGTTCGTGTGCGGCGACGATCGCGTGAGCGGCGGACCCGGTACGTTCGTGTTCGCGCCGCGCGGCTTGCCGCACCGTTTCAAGAATATCGGAGCGACGGACGGGCGCGTGCTCTTCGCCTTCAGCCCGGCCGGTATCGAAGCGTTCTTCGGCGAGCTGGGCGAGCAGGTCGAGTTGAACCCGCAGATCATGACGGCGATCGCGCAGCGCCACGGCATCACCATCTGCGCCGCATCGGTTCCATTCGTAGCGACGTGAGGTCGCGCGGCGGACGGGTCGGCGGGAGGGCGCTCAGGGCGAGAGGGTGAGGGTGCTGACGGTCGCTCGACGGACGGCGTTCGGGGTGAATGGGAGCGGTTCGAGGGTGCCGGCGATCCAGGCGGCGGCGCGGTCGTCGTAGTGCGGGGAGCCGGGTTCGCCGGACTCGCCGCTGGGGATCGAGATGCCGCCGGCGTCCCAGTCGCCGACGCTCCAGACGGCGCGGAAACCCTGGGCGAAGCCGGTCGTCTGGAGACGGACGGTATCTTCGTCGCCGTCGCCGGGGAGCGAACGGCCGGACATCAAGCCATACCACGCGGACGAGAGCGGATGGTCGACGGTCACGGCACCGGCATTGCCCCAGGGCGTCAGATCGACCGGGCCGGTCAGGGCTTCGCGTACGCGATAGGCGTCGTTGGCGGCGAACGCCTGCGAGCGCAACTGCGCGAGCGCGATGGCGGGCGTCGACGCGCCGCTCAGGAGCTGGTCGCGCAGATCGTGCGCCAGGGTCGCGGCCGGAGACGCCGGATCGAAGCGGCCGTTCCAGGTCGCCAGCAGCCGCCGCGCGTCGGGGTTCTCGCCGCGCGCGTCGAGGCGCAGGACGGCGGCGGCGATCTCGGCGTCGAGCGGCGAGTACGTGTCGACCTGCATGCGCGCGAAGGCGGCGGCATCGACGCGCTTGGCGGCGCGCAGGAGCGAGGCGATCCGATACGCGCGATAGGGCGGTTCGAATGCGGCCGAGAGACGATAGCGGTAGCCGTTCGCGTACGGACGGTTGTTGGCGCTCACGACCACTCCGGCGGCGGACGGCGCGAGCTGCGGAAGCTGCGCGAACGGGACGAGACGCTGCGGCGCGCGCGCGTCGCGTTCGGGATGGACGTAGCGGCCCCAGGCCGGATCGTCGGGGATCAGGCCCGCCAGGTGATATGCGACGCGGCCCGAGGCGTCGACGAGCACGAAGTTCTCGGGCGCGCCCTGATAGCGCGCGAGCGCGTGCAGCGCGTCGCCGATCGAGGCGGCGCGATCGAGTTCGAGGGTCGATGCGATGGTGGAATGCACGGCTGCGGCACCCGGCCAGCGGACGAAGCGCGCGACGCCGTCGCCGGCGTCGACCGAGAAGTCGGATCCGTTGCGGTAGTACGTCAGCGTCTGCGCCGCGCCGAACCGCACGCCGAACCGTTCGCGGACCGCACGCGCGCCGCGCGGGCGGCCGCGATAGACGACCAGGGTAGCCGCTTCGGCGTTGGTCGCGCCCCAGGCGAGGCGCCCATCATGGCCGAGCAAAACGCCGGGCATGCCGGGCAGCGCGGCGCCGGCGACGTGCAGACCGGGCGCGCGCAGGTCGACCAGATACCAGATGCCGGGGATGGTGAGGTCGGCGTGCGGATCGTTGGCGAGAACGGCGCGGCGATCGATCGCGCGCGTCGCCGGCGCGGCCCAGGCGTTGCTGCCGATGCGCGGACCGCGCGCGACCGACGCGACGAACGCGCGATCGCACGACGGCTGCGCGGCGGTCGCGGTGCGGGCCGGTGCGCCGTCGGCGGCGGTATCGTAGCGCGCGTCCGAGAGCGGATAGGCGGCGTCGTAGCAGCGGCCGCCGAGATCGCGCCAGGCGCGGTCGCGCGCGACCACGTCGCGCCACGAGTCGCCGAGTTCGAGCGCGGCGACCAGGGAGACCGCGAGCGAGTCTTGCGGCGTCCAGTGCTGCGGACGATAGAGCAGCAGGCGGAACTCGACCGGCAACGGCTGGCGATCGATGGCGGCGTTGACGCCGGCGGTGAAGGCCAGCAGGGTCGCGCGCGTCGCCGCATCGGCGTGCAGCCACTGGCGCTGCGCGATGCCGGCGACGTCGAAGGCCCGCATGTCGACGTCGTAGGCGAGCGCGCGCCGGCCGAAGATCTCGGCCAGGCGGCCGTAGGCGTAGCGGCGCGCGAGTTCCATCTGGAAGAGGCGGTCGGAGCCTTCGGCAAAGCCCTGGGCGACGTAGAGATCGTGCAGCGAGGCGGCGGAGATGTGCGGGACGCCGCGGGTGTCGCGCGCGATACCGGCGGGGGCCGCGACCGGCAGACCGGCGATGCGGCCGGCGTCGGCGGCGGCGGTACGGTACGCGATCGCGATCGGGACGACGTAGCCGGCGAGCCAAAGGGCCAGCACGACCGCGCCCGCGACTAGCTGCCGGTGCAGGGCGCGCCAGATGGCGGAGCCCGGCGTCGGGTCGGCGACCTCGCGCCAGCGCTGGTCCTGGCGCACGAAAAAGCTCACGTCGAGGCGACCTCCACGTAGGAGCATAACGCATCCGGGAGCCAGGGTGTGAGGGCTCCCTCGACTACGCTCCGCTGCGCTCGGGATGACAGGAGAGGTAGGTCGCTGCGCTCCCTGTTCGCTCGACTACGCTTCGCTGCGCTCGGGATGACAGGGTGAGGCGGTCCCTCGACTGCGCTTCGCTACGCTCGGGATGACAGGGTGAGGCGGTCCCTCGACTACGCTTCGCTACGCTCGGGATGACAGGAGAGGTAGGTCGCTGTGCAGGTTACGGTAGGTCTGTGAGCATGTCGACGTCGCGGTAGGGGGCGTCGCTGTCGAGGGGGAGGGTGACGCGCGTCAGGCTCGGGTCGTCGCGTAGACTGCGCAGGGAGTCGCCGTCGGGGAGGGCGGCGATCTTGGCGCGCGCGCGCGGCGAGAAGTAGACCGGGTGGCCGCCGATGCCGGCCCGGACGGGGTAGCAGACGTCGGCGTCGCCGGCGGCGGCGATGACGGCGTCGACGATCGCGCGGGTGATCCACGGCATGTCGCCGAGCAGCACGAGCAGCGCGTCGTTCGGATCGATGGCAGCGTCGGCCAGGCGGAGCGAGTGCGCCATGCCGCGTTCGGGCGCGGGGTTGATGATGACGTCGGTCCCTCGACTACGTTCGCTTTGCTCATTACGCTCGGGATGACAGGGGGCGCTAAGCTCGCGCTGACCGGGGGCGCTAAGCTCGCGATGACCGGGGGCGCTAAGCTCGCGATGACCGGGGGCGCTAAGCTCGGGATGACAGGGGGCGCTAAGCTCGCGATGACTGGGGGCGCTAAGCTCGGGATGACCGGGGGCGCTAAGCTCGCGATGACAGGGGGCGCTAAGCTCGCGATGATCGGGAGAAACTGCCGTGCTGAGGGTGGGCGATGTCACGATCGTGGTCGGGAGATGGGCGGTGGCGGCTTCGACGTGGGCGATCAGGGGTGTGCCGTCGAGGAGCGCGAGCAGTTTGTCGCCGCCGAAACGGGAGCCGGTGCCGGCGGCGAGGATGACGGCGTGGGTCATGGAACCCGGGGTTCCACATATGGCTGCCAAACTGATTCCGCTGATCGCTGCGGTGCTGGGCGTCGATCCGGCGACGATCGACGACGATTCCGACGCTACCACGCAGCCTCGCTGGGACTCGGCGGCCGAAGTCGAGTTGGCGATGATGCTCGAGCACGAGTTCGGCATCTCGATCGGCGAACGCGAGATGGAGACGCTGATCTCGGTTCGCGCGATCCGCGCAACGCTCGCCAAGCACGGCATGACGCCGGACTGATGCCGGCGCAACGACCGGCGGTCATCATCCATGGCAACTGCCAGGCGCAGGTTCTGTATCTGCTGGTCTCGCGGATCGCCTCGCTGACCGAGCGGTTCGACTTCCATTTGATCACGGATACCGAGCCGGGCGTCGCCGTCCCGCCGCCGCCGCCCGAGGCGGCCCGCGCCATCCTGGCCTGGGCACAGTACGACCGGCGCCCGGATCTCGCGCTGCGCGACGAGCTGCTGGCGTGCGTGCCGAGCGCCTGCGAGGTGGTGCGCTATCCGGCCCTCTCGATGAACGCGTTCTGGCCGTTCCGGATCAAGTGTCCGCGCAACCGCCCGGAGCCGGGCTTCCCGTGGGGACGCTATCCGATCGGCGACCGGGTGGCGCTGCGCGTCGCCGAACTCGGGTTGCCGCCCGGCGAGGCGTTCGCGCGCTACATGGAACTCACGAGCGAGCAGATGCCCGACCTCGAGCACCGGCTCGACTTGGATCGCGAGATCTACGCGCGGCGCGACGGCGGCTGCGACGTGACGATGGGCGACGCGGTGTTCGCGCGACTGCGCGACACCTACCAGTTCTGGACGTACGGCCATCTCTCGGCCGGCCTGTTGGCGACGCTGCTGACGCGCCTGATCGAGCAGAGCGCGGCGCTGGGCCCGGTCGACGCGCGCGTGCGCGACGAGATCGCAGCCTCGATCGCGGCCTATCCGGGGCAGGGCGAGATGCAGTCGCCGATCCATCCGCTGGTCATCGAGCGGCTCGGGCTGACGTTCGCGGATGCGTCGACGCGTTACGCCTGGTTCGGGAATGCGTGGACGTTCGAGGAGTACACCACGCGCTATATCGGCAACGACGCTTCCTGGACGGCGTAGACGCGGCTCAGGAGCACGGTCGCGCCGAGGTGATTGACGTGCTCGGCGTCGAGGAAGTAGCGGTCATCGCGCAGGCCGCCGGTCGCGAGATCGTCCCAGACCGGGACGAACGCGACGCCGATCTCGCGAGCGCGCTCGGCGAAGACGCGATCGAACAGGCGGCGGACGACGTAGCGCTGGCGGACGGGTTTCCAGTCCGGGCGGTCTTCGGTGGACGGCGGCGCGTGGCCCAACATGAAGAGCTTGGAGAAGCCCGCGTCGCGCAGAGCGGCCATGCCGTTGAAGAGGGGCGCGATGCGCGCGCTGATGATGGCGCGCAGCGCTCGCTCGTCGATCGTGCCGACCGGCAGGTAGCCGGGTAACCGGTCCACGCCTTCGACCGGCTCGTCGAGGACGATCTCGTACGAGGCCAGTTCTTCCTCGATGTCCCAGGCGTCCACGCCGGCGCCCGAGACGACGATGGTATGCTCGTCCTGGCCGCACGGTTCGACGCCGACCTCGTCGACCGACGCGCCGAAGCGGCGATAGCGGAACGGCGTGAAGATGGGAGAGCCGGCGTCGCGCGCGTGTTTGGCGCAGCGCAGCTCCCACCACAGCCGCGTCATGTCGGCGTCGAAGCGTCCGTCCTCGCCGAAGAACGTGGTCGAACGGAAGAACGCCCGCCAGCGCGCCCGGGTGAGGACCTCGATGCCGCGGGCGCGATCGGTGAAGATCAGGCCGTCGAACATGCGGATGCGGCTGTCGCCCACGAGGAGGATCTGCTCGGGTTGTCCGTCGCGAAGCACCAAGTCGGCCATCGAGGGCAGGTTCTTGGTAGCCCGCGAGCGATTCCCTCCGCCATGCCGGTCTCGCACGCCCGTCGCTGCATCTTCGTCCACGTCCCGAAAACCGCAGGCATCTCGATGATGCAGGCGCTGGCGCCGGCGGGTCCGTTCGAGTATGCCGGAACCGGACTGGTCGATCTGCTGGCGGATCGCGCGGACGCGGCCGACCTGGTGGCGGGCTGGCGACGGTGCTTCCCGGTCGGCACGCTCTCGGGCTTTCCGCAGCAGCATCTGCCCGCCGAGATCCTCCAGGCGCTGCTGCCGGCGCAGACCTGGCGCGACTATTGGAAGTTCGCGGTCGTGCGCAACCCGTGGGACCTGGTCGTCTCGACGTACTTCTATCAGCGCAAGCGCGTCCTGGAGTCGCCCGACGCCGCGACCGACGACCTCTCGCAGGTGGTCGCGCGCTGCTCGACGTTCGCGGCGTTCGCGCGGATCTATCCGGCGCTGCGCTCGGATATGAGTTCGCTGCTCGACACGCCGGACGGCGGCACGATGGACTTCATCGCACGGCTCGAGGACCTGGATCGCGATATGGAGACGATCGCGCGGCGCTTGGAGATCCCGGCGGCGCTGCCGAGCGAGAACCGTTCCGAACACGCGTCGTACCGCGAGTATTACGACGACGAGACGCGGGCGATCGTGGCCGGCCATTTCGCGCGCGACATCGCGCGCTTCGGGTACGCGTTCTAGCCGTCGGGAAAGGCGTAGCCGAAGGTCGCGACGTCGTCGCGATAGAGGTCGGCGACCAGCGCGCGGGTCTCGTCGTCGTAGTAGTCGCGCAACGGCTTGCGTTCGGTGCCGTGGATATGCGGGACGGGCGCATCGACGCCCAGCCGCTGCAGCACGGCGGCGAACTCGGTCTCGAAGCGCTCGAACCGGACGAGGCGGTCGACCATCACCCGGCCTCCCTGGTCGCAGACGAACGAGACCTGGGGTTCCCACTGCACGTGGGTCGCGTCGCGGATCAGGCGCAGATAGGTGCGGAAATCGTCGCCCTCGGCCATGCCGAGCAATTCGCGCAGGTCCGGCCGGCGCGCCATGAAGGCGTACTGCGAGACCGCTTTGTCCCACGGATCGCGCACGACCGCGAAGGTGAAGTAGTCGTCGAACGTCTGGGCGCCGACCAGGTCGCGCACGAGGCGGGCGGTGAGGTGCTGCAGGCCGCCGGTCTGATACGGGTTGCCGTAACGGGTGGTGAAGCCCATCCACAAGTCCGCTTCGGTGCGTTCGCCCGGCCACAGGACCGACTCGACGCTGCTGCCCGCGGTGCGCGGGACGTGGATGAAGATGCAGCGATGCGCGTGCGAGATCACCGCGGGCTGCGGGTCGCGGCGTCGATGCGGCGATAGCCGGGGAAGAGCCGGCTCTCGTCGATCGCGGTGCCGGCGCGGGTGAAGCGCGCCGCCAGGCCGAGGCGCCGACGGGTCGAGCCGTTGGCGGCGGACCGGTGGCGCAGGCTATCGTCGAACAGGAAGAACTCGCCGGGTGCGAGTTCCATCGCGCGGGCGGCCGCGTCGCCGCGCGGTTCGTCCGCGCGCGAGACGACCTCGACGCAGGCGTTCTCGTTGCTGGCCGCGTCGATCGCGATCCAGGCGGAGACGTTGACCATCGGAGCGAGCAGCGATCCCCAGATGTCGCCGTCGCGGTGCCAGTCGAAGAGCGGCGCGCCCGGCGGCTTTTCGAAGAAGTTCGAGCGCCACAGCACCGGGCTCTCGCCCAGCAGGGCGGCGACGCGCTCGACGATCGCGGGCGCGAGACAGAGATCCAACACCTCGGGCGCGTCGAGATGGCGAGATTGCAGGCGCGAGCGCGGATCGAGACCGTCGCGGGCCAGGACGTCGCGGTCGATGCGCTCGCGATACGCGTCCATCTCGCCGGCCGAAAAGGCGCGGAACGGGCCGGCGTAGCCGTCGCGGGCGAAAGCCGCCGGGTCGACGGGCGGCGTCTCGATCTCCATGCAGTTCATCCTTTTGGCAGGGCGTACGCGCGCGCCTTGCGGAACGAGGCGGGATGGAGCGAGCACGGATGCTCTTCGTACGCCGGTGGGGCGGCGTCAACGGAGGCCAGATCAAGGTCTCCGATTATGCGAAGCACGTCGCGGGCTCCGGCCTGTTCGAACCGTGGCTCTTCCTGGCGCCCGAGTCGACCCCGCTCGATCCCAGCCTGGCGTTCGCGGGCTTGCGCCGGGCCGACGATCCGGACGCGGCCGACGCCTACTTCTTGGCCGGGCTGGATTGGCGCGTGCTGGATGCGGCCGGCGTTCGCATCGGCGACCGGCCCGTCGTCAACCTGATCCAAGGCTTCGGCCACGCGGATCCGGGCGACCCGAAGCACGCGTATCTCGACCGGCCGGCGTTGCGGATCTGCGTGAGCCCGACGGTCGCGGCCGAGATCGATGCGACCGGACGCGCGAACGGGCCGATGGTCACCATCGAGAACGGGATCGACGTGGCGATCGCAACGCGGCCGGCCGAGCGCGCGCGCCGGGTGGTGATCGCGGGCGAGAAGAACGCGAGCGTGGCGTCGGAGGTGGCCTCGGAACTAGAAGCGCGCGGCGTCCCGGTCGAGGTGCTGACCGCCACGATCGCCCGCGACGCATTCCTGGATGCGCTGGCCGGCGCGAGCGTCGCGGTGGTGCTGCCGCACGAGCGCGAGGGATTCTTCTTGCCGGCGCTCGAGGCGATGGCGCTGGGCTGTGCCGTGGTCGTGCCGGATTGCGAGGGAGCGCGGGCGTTCTGCATCGACGGCCAGAGCGCGTCGGTCTGCGCGTATGCAGCCGGCGCGATCGCGGATGCGGCGCTACGCGTGTGGGACGACCCGGCGTTGGCGGCGCGGCTGACGGCCGGCGGCCGCGTGCAAGCGGAACGTCATTCGCTCGCGCGGGAACGGGCGCAGTTCGTCGACGCGCTCGAAGCCTACGTGGGCCGCCGCGGGGTGCCGGCGTGATCGATCCGGCGGTCGCCGGTTCGGCAGCAGAGGTCCGCCGCGCGTTCGCGACGGCGGAGCCGTTCCCGCACGTCGTCGTGGACGGATTCTTCGAAGAGGGCGTGGCGCGCGCGTTTCTAGCAGCCTTCCCGCCGCCGCATCCCGACCGCGCGCCCAACGCGTACGGCGCGGCCGGGGTGAAGTCCGTCTACAGCGACCTGCGCGCGCTCGGCGAGCCGTATCCGGCGGCCGATGCGTTCTTCGCGTCGCGGGCGTTCCTGGACTGGCTCGAAGCGGCCACCGGCATCGCCGGGCTCGAGTACGACCCGGCCAACTACGGCGGCGGGACGCACGAGAACTTCGACGGCCGCGACCTGCGCCCGCACGTCGACTTCAACTATCATCCCGTCACGAAGCTGCACCGGCGCCTCAACGTGATCGTGTATCTCAACGAGGAGTGGGATGCGTCGTGGGGCGGCTCGCTCGAGCTGTACCGCGACCCGCGCGATCCGTACGACCGTCCGATCGAGATCCTGCCGTCGTTCAACCGCTGCGTCATCTTCGAGACGAGCGAGCGATCGTGGCACGGTTTTAGCCAGCTCCGTCTGCCGGACGACCGCAAGCATCTCTCGCGCAAGTCGATCTCGATCTATCTGTACACGCGCGAACGGCCCGAGGCCGAGATGGCGGGCGAGCATACCACGCTGTTCGTACCGCGGCCGCTGCCGGCGCGCTTCGCCGCCGGCTTGACGCTGGACGAGGCCGACGCGCGCGAGCTGGGCGAGCTGATGGGTCACCGCGACCGGCTGATCGCTCTCTATCAAGGCGAGCAGAGCCGGCGCGAACCGGACTCGGCCGCGGCGGCGCGTCTGCGCATGCAGGTGGCCGAACTGCAGGCGCGCCTTCCGATACCCTTGATGGGCTACGTGCAGGCCGCAGGCGGGGTGGAGGGAATGCATCCCGATGGGTGGGCCGGGGGCGTCCTCCGCTTCCGGATCGAGGTGGCTCGTCCGGCGACGGCGGTCACCCTCCGCGCACGCGTTCCGGACGGGATGGAAGACGGAACGACGTTGACGGTCGCGATCGACGACGAACCGGTCGCAACGGTCGCGGCGGTCCCGGGCGTTGTCGAGGCCGGCGGCGGAGTGCGATTGGAACCGGGCACGCACGAGGTCATCGTCAACAGTTCGGCGACAGCGAACCATAAGGCGCTCGGGCGGAGCAGCGACGAACGCGATCTTGGATTCTTCTTGGAACTTCTGACCCTTGAACACGACGACGCGCGAGAACGATTGAACGGATGATGATCACCAGCGGGCCGAAGGAGTACCCGGCCCACGAAGAGCTCGAGGCCGAGACGCCCGAGAGCGACACCAGCCTGACGCTGATGGCGGCGATGGTCGGCGAGGGTAAGCGCGTCCTCGACGTCGGCTGCGCCAGCGGCTACTTCGCGCGTCTGCTCCGCAAGAACGACTGCGTGGTGACTGGGGTCGACGCCAATCCGGAGGCGCTCGCGGCCGCCAGCGACGGATGCGAGCGCACGATTCTGGCGGACCTCGACATCCAGCGGCTGCTGCCGCTGCTCGACGGCGCGACCTTCGACGTGATCGCGTTCGGCGACGTGCTCGAACACCTGCGCGACCCGCTGCAGCTGCTCGAGGAGGCGCGCGGAGCGCTGGCAGAGGGCGGCTACATCGTCGCATCGATCCCGAACATCGCGCACGGCGCGATCCGCCTCTCGATGCTCTCCGGACGGTTCGACTATGCGGAGTACGGGCTGCTCGACGAGAGCCACGTGCGGTTCTTCACCGCCAAGAGCCTGGACGAGATCTTCCTGTGCGCCGGTTTCGCGGTCGACCGGACGGAGCGGACGTCGCTGCCGCTGTTCGAGCGGTCCGAGCTGGTGCCGGAGGTCGATCGCGATCTGTATCCGCCCGAGACGGTCGCCGAGATCGAACGCGATCCCGAGTGCGAGACGCTGCAGTTCGTCGTCCGGGCGACGCCGCTCGACGACGCAGAGCGTCACGCCGCGCTTACCCGGCGGTTCTTGGAGGCGAACACGGCGCTGGCCGCCTCGACCGCGCGGATGGAGGCGCAGGCGCGTACGCTCGACGCGGTCCGTGTGGAGCTAGACGAGACGCGCAGGCACTTGGCCGAGGCGGATCGCGAGATGCGGATCGCGCAGCAGAGCTTCCGCGAGGCCGAGGTCGCGCGAGCGACCGCGCTCGAGCGCGTGTTCAAACTCACCGAGGATCTGCGCACGTCGGAAGCGACCGGTCAGGCGCTGGCCGCGGCGCTCGGCGAGATCGACGAGTTACGTGCGACGGTGACGCACTTCGGCGAAGAGTTGGCGCGGCTGCAGGCGCGACTGGATCCGCCGAAGGCGGCACCGGCGAAGCCCGCGCGCAAAGCTCCCGCTCCGAAGGCGGCGACGAAACGCGCGACCCAGAAGACGGCCGCGCAGTCGGCGGCGCCGAAGGTGCGCCCGCTACCGGCCAAGCGCTAAGAGGTCGTAGACCTCGTCGCCGAGATCCGAGACGTCGTACGTGCGCGAGCGGCCTTCGGTGAAGGCGCTGACGGTGCAGCGCCCGCGCGCGCTCCCGGCGTCGGCCGGGTTGAGGACGAGCGCCGGATCGCCGGCTCCGCGCCGTCCGACGCTCGAACCCGCGAACAGCGCGCCGTCCGCCCCGAACGCCAGACCGCGCGCGTAGCCGTCGAGCACGAACCGGTCGCCTTCGAGGGTGCGCACGCTGCGGCGCGAGGATTCACAGAAGTACAGGATGCCGCGTTGCGAGACGAGCGAATGCGGATGGAGCAGGCCGCGCTTGAGATAGCGCGACGACGCGACGTCGTAGATGTAGCCGTCGCGCGCCGTGCTCCACGTCGCGCCGGCGCGGGGCCCGAAGCCGGAGACCAACAGCGCGTCGCCGCGCCGGATGACCGCGTTGAGGTGATGCGTGTCGGCGCCGGCCTGCGAGGGGGACCAGACGGTCTCGGGCGGAGCGCCGGTGCGCAGAGAATGCCGGACGACTTCGTCGGTGCCGGTCGAGACGGCGAACAGGTCGTCGCCGTCGATGCAGATGGAATGGATGTCCGAGACCGCATCGAGCCGGCGCAATTCGCGGCGGGTGCCGGAAGCGTCGAAGATCGCGAGATAGGATGCGTCGCCGTCGGTGCACGCGCAGTACAGCAGACCGTCGGCCTCGGCCAGGCCGACGCCGGACTGCAGCGCGAGATCGCCGCAGTCGAGCCAGCGACGCTCGTCGGTGCGCTCGTCGAGCAGGGCGAGGATGCCGCCGGCATCGTCGGGCTGGTTGCAGAACGAAACGGCGATCACGTCGGCGATGTCCCTCGTAGGCGACCGGATCCGCCGGTCAGGCGGCCGCCGGCCCTGCCGTGGCGGAGTGCGACGATCTCGGCGGCGATCGCGAGCGCCGTCTCTTCGGGCGTGCGCGCGCCGAGGTCGAGCCCGATCGGGGCGTTGAGGCGCGCGAGTTCGGCGGCGGTCGCGCCGGCTTCGCGGAGGCGCTCGATGCGGCCGGCGTGGGTGTTACGGCTGCCCATCGCGCCGATGTAGCCGGCCGTGGTGCGGACCGCCGCGAGCAAGAGCGGGACGTCGAACTTCTCGTCGTGCGTCAGCGCGATGATGGCGGTGCGCTCGTCGACCGGCGCGCCGGCCAGGAACTCGTGCGGCCAGGCGACCGCGACCCGATCGGCGCCCGGGAAGCGATCGGCGGTCGCGAACGCGGGGCGCGCGTCGATGACGGTGACGCGGTAACCGAGGAACTGTCCCATGCGGACCATCGCGTCGGCGTAGTCGATCGCGCCGAAGACGTACATCTCGGGCGGCACCGCGACGCGGTCGACGAACAGCTCGACGTCGCCGTGCGGTTCGCCGCGCTTGCCCAGCATCCGGACGTGCGGTTCGAGGACCGCGCCGCCTTCGCGGATCTCGGTCGCGAGCGCGTGGTCGAGAGCCGCGGAGCCGAGCGTGCCGAGGGTCGTCTCCTTGAAGACGGCGAGCCGCCGGCCGACGCCGCCTTCATCTAAACGCAGCGCCAGCGCGAGCACGTTGGGGACCCGGTCTTCGAGGGCTTGGCAGAAGGCGAGGTCGAGCGGCTCGACCGCGACGCGCAGCGTTCCGCCGCAGGTCAGGCCGACCGCCTGGGCCTCGCTATCGGAGAGCCCGTAGCTGACGACGCGCGCGCGGCCGTCGCGCAGGACGGCCTGGGCCTCGTCGGCGAGCGCCGCCTCGACGCAGCCGCCGGAGATCGAGCCGGCCAGCCGGCCGTCGCCGCAGACCGCGAAAACGGCGCCCGGATCGCGGGGCGCCGAGCGCTGGACCGAGACCAAGGTGGCGAGGGCGACGGGCTGGCCGTCGCGCTGCCACGCACGCACGGTATCCAGGAGTTCGAGCACCTCGCATGGGTTCCACGGCGAAATATCGAAACCCGCGTGATGTTTTCCACGTATCTTCGGCCGACTACAGAGGCCGAAGCCCTTCGCCTTCTCTCCGAGCATGGCGCGAACGCGCGGATGGTCTCCGGGGGCACCGACGTCCTCGTCGAGCTGCAGCGCGGCATCAAGCTCACGCAGACGCTGATCGACATCACCGCGCTCGACGCGCTGAAGTACGTGCGTCGCGAGGGCGACGAGATCGCGATCGGGGGACTGGGCACCCATAACGACGTGCTGGCTTCGCGCGACGCGCGCGACCGGGCGCTCTCGCTCTACCAGGCCTGCACCGAAGTCGGCGCGCCGCAGATCCGCACGCGCGGGACGCTGGCCGGCAACCTGGTCACCGCGTCGCCGGCCAACGACACGATCGCGCCGCTGTTCGCGCTGGGCGCCAGGGTCGTGCTGCGCAGCGAACGCGGCGAGCGGACGGTCGATATCGAGGAGTTCTTCACCGGGTTCCGCGCGACCGTGATGGCGCCCGACGAACTGTTGGTCCAGATCCGGGTGCGCGCGACCCAGCCCGACGAACGCAGCATCTTCCTCAAACTGGGGCTGCGGCGCGCGCAGGCGATCTCGGTGATCGCGCTGGCGGCCGGGCTGGCGCTTGAGAACGACGGCAGGGTGCGATCCGCGCGGATCGCGATCGGCTGCGTCGCGCCGACGATCGTGCGCGTGCCCAAAGCCGAGGCGTTCCTGGCCGGCAAGGCCCTCGACGACGCGACCATCGCGCAAGCGGCCGCGATCGCGACCGGCGAAGTGCGACCGATCGCCGACGTGCGCGGCTCGGCGGAGTACCGCAAGGAGACTGTCGCGGTCTACGTGACCGAAGCGCTCGAACGGATGCGCGACGGCAAGCAGGCGGAGAACCTGCCGCGCGAACTGGTGCTGCTCGACACCGGCGAACGGTCGGCGGGCGCGCCCGCATTCGCGGGCACGATCGAGGCGACCATCAACGGCGAAGCGCGCCGGCTCGAGGGCGCGGCCACCAAGACGTTGCTCAACGCGCTGCGCGAGAACGCCGGGCTGACCGGTGCGAAGGAAGGCTGCGCGGAAGGCGAATGCGGCGCGTGCACGGTTTGGATCGACGGCGCGGCGGTGATGTCGTGCCTGGTGCCGGCACCGCAGATTCACGGCAAGAACGTGACCACCATCGAGGGACTGGCCGACGGCGAGCATCTGCACCCGCTGCAGCAGGCCTACATCGATAACGCGGCCGTGCAGTGCGGGTTCTGCATCCCCGGCATGCTGATGGCGGGCGCGAAGGGTCTGCAAGAGTTCCCCTCGGCGACCCTCGAGCAGCATCAGCAGGCGATCAGCGGCAACCTGTGCCGCTGCACCGGCTATCGCAAGATCCTCGATGCGATGATCTCGTGCAACGACGCGTCTGCGGTCGCACGCGCCGGGAGGCCGAAGGCGTGAGCTTGATCGGAAAATCAGAGCCGCGTCACGACGCGCTCGGCAAGGTGACCGGCACCGCCATGTATCCGGCCGACCTCGTGCGCCCGGAGATGCTGCGGCTCAAGGTGGTGTTCGCGCAGCGCGCGCACGCCAGGATCCTCGCCGTCGATAGCAGCAAGGCGCTGGCGCATCCGGGCGTGGTGGCGGTGCTGACCGCAACCGACGTGCCGTACAACCGCTTCGGCCTAGTGAAGGCCGATCAGCCGCTGCTGTGCGATACCAAGGTGCGCTTCTGGGGCGACCGGGTCGCGCTGGTGGTGGCCGAAACGGCGCAGGCGGCCGAAGAAGGCGCCGCGCTGGTCGAGGTGAGCTACGAAGACCTGCCGCTGGTGGTGGACGCGCGGGCGGCGATGTCGCCCGAGTCCCCGCTGGTGCACGACGAGCGCGAGAGCAACGTGCTCGAGCACGTGCGCATCCGGTACGGCGATTGCGAAGCGGCTTTCAAGACCTGCGACGTGGTGCTCGAGGGCGAGTTCGAGACCGGCTGGCAAGAGCACGCGTACCTGCAGCCCGACGCGGGCGTGGCGTACTACGAAGGCGAGAAGCTGATCGTCGAGACGGCCGGCCAATGGCTGCACGAGGACCTGCGCCAGATCGCCGAGATGCTGCAGCTCTCCGCGGACGACGTCGCGATCCGCTACGCCAAGATCGGCGGCGCGTTCGGCGGCCGCGAGGATCTCAACGTGGCGCCGCTTTTGGCGCTCGCGACCTGGAAGCTCAAGCGTCCGACCGCGATCGTGTGGAGCCGCGACGAGTCGATCATCGGACACCACAAGCGCCACCCCTACTTCATCCGCACCAAGTGGGGCGCAAAGAACGACGGGACGATCGTGGCCGCACAGACGGAACTGGTCGCCGACGGGGGCGCCTACGAGTCGACCAGCGCCGAAGTGCTCAAGGGCGCGACCCTGTTCGCGGGCGGCTCGTACCGGATCGCCAACGTGTGGTCGGACGGCTACGCGGTCTACACCAACAACGTCCCGAGCGGCGCGTTCCGCGGCTTCGGCTGCCCGCAGGCGCACTTCGCGGTCGAGTCGATGGTGACGCGATTGGCGCACGCGCTGGATATCGATCCGGTCGAACTGCGCCGGCGCAATATCTTCGTGGAAGGCGACGTCGAAGCGACGCAGTGCACGCTGCCGGCCGGGGTCGGAGCGATGGAGTGCCTGGAACGCTGCGAAGAAGAGGCGCAGGCGCGCCTCGGCTACGGCAAGCCGGTCGCCGCGCCGAAGGGCCCGATCAAACGCGGCCACGGGTTCGCATCGGGCATCAAGAACGTCGGCTACTCGTTCGGCTATCCCGACCAGGCGACCGCGACGGTCGAACTCTCGGGCGTGAGCGAGATCACGCACGCGCTGCTGCGCGTCGGCGCGGCCGACGTGGGCCAAGGCGCGCACCTGATCCTGCGGCAGATCTGCGCCGAGGCGCTGGGATGCCCGCTCGATCGCGTGCAGATCGTGGCCGAGGCGAGCGACGAAGCGCCCAACGCCGGCAGCGCGTCGGCTTCGCGCATGACCTTCATGGGCGGCCGGGCGGTGCACGACGCGGCCAAGGCGGCGCTGGCGAAGTTCCCGGGCACGGATGCGAAGGCGACCGTGCAGTTCCGCCCGACCCCGACCACGCCGCTGGATCCGCAGACCGGCAAGGGCACGCCCAACTTCTGCTACGGCTACACGTCGCAGGCGGTCGAGGTGGAGGTCGACACGCGCACCGGACAGGTGCGGATCGCCAAGATCATCAGCGTCCACGACGTCGGCAAGGCGATCAACAAGCAGCAGGTCGAAGGCCAGATCGAGGGCTGCCTGGCGCAGGCCGTCGGGTATACGCTCACCGAGAACCTGATCTCCAAAGACGGCAAGATCCTCACCCCGCACTTCAGCAACTACCTGCTGCCGACGACGCTGGACATGCCGACCGACGTGTATCCGGTCATCGTCGAGCACGCCGACCCCCAAGGGCCGTACGGCGCGCGCGGGATGTCGGAGATGCCGCTGGTGCCGTTCGCGGCCGCGGTCGCAAGCGCGATCCACGACGCCACCGGCGCGTGGGTCACGCAGCTCCCGATGACGCCGGAACGCGTGTTGAAGGCGATCAAGGCGGCTTCCGAGCGCGGGGCGACTTCCCACGCGTGAGCGTCGATACGTGGTGGCACATCGCGTATTTTGCGTTCTTGCTTTTGTGGGTCCGTGTTGCCGTAGCGATATGGATCCTGGCGCGGCGCTACCTCTTCGGTGAATTGCCGAAAGTCCGCCCGACGATCGAGGCTATCCACGCGCGACTCGAAGAGATGTATCCGGGTGCCGATTGCTTCGTCGCGATGCGGGCCGTAGACGGCTCGCCGGGGACCGCGACGATAGCCATCTGCATCAATGCTGCGGTATTTCCGCGGCTCCCGAACCGGTTTGCATTCGATCTGGATATCCCGCTCGACGCCATGCGCCCGATGGGGCGAAGGCGACGCTCGATCTGCGCGGAGCTCGTCGGGGAACCGACCCCGGAGAACTTCACGTCGTTCGGTATCGCGCGCGTCCGCAGAGTGGGCAGCGTCGGAGAGATGGTGCCCATCGACCTCGATCGCCTATGGGCGATTCAGGGCATCGTATGGGCGGAAGCGTATCGCTGCGGCTGGCCGATCCTTTGCCCGGACGTCGTATTCGAGAGCTTCACGAACACTCGTCTTCTCGGCGGCGGCGATGCGATGGAGCAGCGGCTCCTTGGTGTGGGTACCGTAGGCGCCGGAGTGGTAGACCAACCAAACTAGCCTTGCACCGGGGGGCTTGTCGGTCGGGCGCTTCCGCGTGATAGACTGACGGTGAGAGGATTATGTCGACGACGTACCGGCCGAAATATTTCGAAATCCTCGACGGCGTGCGGTATGCCAAGGTGAGCCCGCGGCGCACGCACGCGATCGTTCAACTCTCCATGGCCATCGCTCTCCGCCGTCTTGCTGGCACGACGGGTAGGGTCGGCACCGAATGGGAGTTCCGCGTTGGCGAGGTAGACGGGACCGAATCGATCCTTCAGCCCGACGTTTCCTTCGCCTCGTACGATCGGCTTCGGGTCTTACCGAAAGGTGACCGCGAGATTCCGCCGTTTTCACCGGATGTTGCGGTCGAGGTTCGTTCGCCGTCGAGCCGGCCGGGGCTACGCGAACGTAAGACGGCGCGTTATCTCGCCACCGGCGCGGTGCTCGTGCTGGATGTCGACCCGGCCAAGCGCGTCATTATCGCGCACGCTCGCGACGGCGTTCGCAGGTATGGTAGCGACGAACGGTTCGAACATGCGGCAGCTCCTTGGCTGGTGTTCGAAGTGAGCGAGGCGTTCGCCGATCTCGACGACTAGGAGGGCGAAGCGAGTGACAAGGGGGCGTCCCTCGACTACGCTTCGCTACGCTCGGGATGACAAGGGGGGCGGCGGTCCCTCGACTACGCGCTTCGCGCTACGCTCGGAATGACAGGGGGGGAGGCGGTCCCTCGACTGCGCGCTTCGCGCTACGCTCGGGATGACAAGGGGGGCGGCGGTCCCTCGACTACGCGCTTCGCGCTACGCTCGGGGTGACAGGGGGGGG
>Ga0207667_10000136_pt1 | contig 111470 bp, 93 predicted proteins | sample KBSCornC52_FD_184301 | JGI IMG/M metagenome (GOLD analysis project Ga0207667, IMG submission 184301) | Corn rhizosphere microbial communities from Kellogg Biological Station, Michigan, USA - KBS Corn C5-2 (SPAdes) (version 2) | ecosystem: Host-associated > Plants > Roots > Rhizosphere > Soil ... | reverse complement strand
CCCATACTTCTTTGCTAAAGTACGGTAACTTAACCCCTTTACATTGCGATCATAAAGGATCGCTAATTCTGTCTTTTGCTCCATCTTTCGTTTACTTAATGTGTAAACCTATTTCAGGACAAGACAACCAACCAGACGTCCCATCTGGGACGAATGCTTAGCCCATATTTAAATCCCATCGGGATGTTTGGTTGGTAGAATATGCAGAAAAGTCGCCTTACGTTCCGTAAGGAACGTTTCGTGTATGGGCGGCGACAGTCTGATTTGCACCTTTTAGTATATAACCTCCCGATTTTTTATCTATATTTAAAAGCCTGAAAATGTCGTTAATCTACTCATTTTTAATAGATTAAACTTTCTGGCTATCATTATTTTCTATATTGAAGCCCGGCCACGTCGTTTTTGGCCGTTTCCTTGCTTTTCTTTGTGGGGGATTTCGACAATAATTAAAAGTCCCTGAAACCAATATAATTTATAACCAAATCTATGGATGCGATACGTTTTTCCGGGTGCAAATTGACACGGTGGGCCGGTTGGAAATTTGAATTAAATTGTTTATTGCTGTTGATCACGATGTCGTTATCGGTATTTGGCTGCAGCAAATCGCATGTTAACCCGCCGCCAGTTACAAAACCAGATACAACGACGGCCTACAAAGATCCAGCACAATATGGCAGCCCTTACAATAATGTACCTGCCACCAAAGACATTGTAATGTACGAGGTAAATATTGAAACATTTACCCCGGCTAATTTCAACGGCGTAAAGGCCAGGCTCGATTCCATTAAAGCCCTGGGCGTAAATGTCATCTGGCTGATGCCAACCTATCCCATTGGGGTGCTAAAAGGTATTGGCTCGCCATACTCGGTTAAGAACTACGAAGGGGTGAATGCCAGCTTCGGAACCCTGGATGACCTGCGCGCTTTGGTTGCACAGGCGCATAGGCTTGGCATGGCCGTAATTTTGGACTGGGAAGCAAATGATACCTCGTGGGATAACGCCTGGATTACGCAGCATCCTTCGTGGTACCTGCATGATGGATCGGGCAATATTATTATGCCGCCGGGCACCAACTATTCCGACGTTGCCGCGCTGAATTTCAATAGCAGCGACATGCGCATCGCCATGATCAGGGCCATGAAATATTGGATATTTACCGCCAACGTCGACGGGTACCGCTGTGATTTTGCCGACAATGTCCCCAATGATTTTTGGGTGCAGGCGCTGGATACATTGAATACCATAAAAACCCACAGGCTGATCTATTTAGCCGAAGGGACCAAAGGCGCCGAGATCAGCGCCGGCTTCCAGTTGAATTTTGCATTCAGCTATTACAGTGCGCTTAAAAGCGTATTCGGCGGCGCGCAGCCTGACGGCTTGTTTACGACAAACACCAGCGAGCTGCAATCATTGCCGTCGCCGGGCATTAAACTAAGGTATATTACTAACCATGACGATGCCTCGTCTGATGGTAGTACGCTTAAAGTGTACAACAGCAAACAAGGCGCGTTAGCCGCATTTGTTATAGCAGCCTATATGGACGGCGTACCTTTAATATACAGCAGCCAGGAAGTTGGGTACCCCAATGCAATAAACTTTTTTACTACAGTACCGGTCGATTATACCGCCAATCCCGATATGGTAGCAGCCTATAAAAAGATACTGGCATTCAGGGCGGCACATGAAGCGGTGAAAGCTGGTACGTTAAGCACCTATCCCGATGCCGATGTTGTTGCCTTTGAAAAAGTATCGGGGGCGGACGATGTATTGATACTGGTGAATGTTAAAAACAGCACCGTTAACTACGCTATTCCTCCGGCATTTCAAAATACCGGCTGGACTGATGGCTTGACCGGGGCCGCCGTTAAGCTAAGCAGCCAATATGCGTTTCAACCATATGCTTACCTGGTATTGAAGAAAAATTAGGGAAGGAACCTTTGCTTTCCCTCGGGCAATGATGTTATGAAGAATATCCTGTTTTTCGGTGATAGCCTTATTGCGGGTTATGGATTACGCAATGCTGCCGGCGAATCCTTTCCGTCTCTTATTCAACAACGAATAGATGCGGCAAATTTAGATTATAAAACGATCAACGCCGGCCTTAGCGGCGATACGTCGGCCAGCGGCCTTAACCGGATAGATTACTGGATTAGCCGGCCAGTTGATGTGTTCGTGCTCGAATTGGGTATAAACGATATTATCCGCGGCGTACCGCCGCAGACCACGGCCATTATTTTACAGGCAATTATTGATAAGGTAAAGGCACGATACCCCCAGGCAAAAATGATACTGCTGGGGATGGAAATACCTCCTATTATCCAGGCCCCTTGTGCCATGCAATTCAGGGACATCTACGGCAAACTGGCCGACAAAAACAAAATGACATTTGTCCCCTTTTTTCTCGAAGGGGTTGCTGGCAAAGCTCATCTCAATTTACCCGACCGCATTCACCCCAATGCCGAAGGCTACAAAGTTATTGCCGGTAAAGTTTGGCCCGTAATCCGGGAGCTGCTTATTGGAGCCAAAGTTTAGTTACCAGTTCTTTTGGTAATATGCCTGACCAGGTAAACCCTGGCGCTACAGGTATTTTGACAGCTCGCGGGTAACTCATAAGAAAATTATTCCCGCTATTAAAACATTTAATATATTTAGCAACTAATTTTTTAACATTTGACGCATTTTCAGCAATTGAAAAGACTGGTTTTTGGCAAGCTCGAAAACGAATTGTCCCAGCACCTGTCGTATCATAATATTGATCACACGGTCGACGTTTTGCAGGCCGCCACTACAATCGCCGATAAGGAAGATATGGATGATGATAACCGGAGGTTACTCCTTACGGCGGCCCTTTTTCACGATACCGGTTTTCTGATCGGCCGCGAAGAACATGAAGTAAGCTCTTGCAAGATAGCCAGGCAGATTTTGCCGGTGTTTGATTACCAGCCCGAAGAAATACAGATCATATGCGGGATGATGATGGCTACCCGAATACCCCAATCGCCGCAAAACCACCTGGAAGAAATTTTGTGCGATGCGGACCTTGATTACCTCGGCCGCGATGATTTTTTTATTTTGAGCGACCGGCTTTTTACGGAGTTGTACACTGAAGGGCTTGTAAAGGACGAACTGGAATGGAACCGGCAGCAAGCGGATTTTATGGAGCATCATCGTTATTTTACCCAAACTTCGATGAAACTGCACCAGGGGAAAAAGGAACATTATATTAAAATGATAAAATCAAAAATTTCAACCGGGATCTTCAATGAAAACCAATGACTATCGCCTGCTGGCCGGCATACAGGACCTGGCTTATATCGTTTCGGGGATTTTGATTTGCGGGTTTGCCCTCAAATGCTTCCTGGTGCCCAACAGCTTCTTCGACGGCGGTGTAACGGGTATTTCGCTGCTTATCCACGAATTGTATCATGTTAATATCGCTTACGTAATTATACCTGCTAATATCCCCTTTATCATAATGGGAATATTCCAGGTAAACAGCAGGTTTGCCTGGAAAACCCTGGCAGCTATCATAGGCGTTAGCATATGCCTTCAATTTTTTCCTTACCCGCAGGTTATTACGCATGATAAATTATTGGTATGTATTTTCGGCGGCGTATTTATGGGCACGGGCATAGGGCTTGCCATTCGCGGCGGCTGCGCGCTGGATGGCATCGAAGTTTTGGCACTATATACCTTTAAACGAAGCAGCTTTACCGTAAGCGAAATAATACTTGGTATAAATGTGCTCATTTTTTCCATCGCAGCCTTTAAGCTGGGGCTGCCTACCGCGCTTTATTCCGTTATGACCTATTATGCAGCCTCGCATGCAATTAATTTTGTTATCGAGGGCCTTGAAGAGTATACAGGCTGCACCATCATATCCGGCCAAAGCGAATTGATAAAAGAAAAGCTGGTTTTGGAAATGGGAAAAGGCATAACTATTTATAAAGGCGAGCGTGGCTTTTTAAAAGACAGTTACGAAATTAGCAACCCGGTCGATATCATTTTTACAGTAGTAACAAGGCTCGAAGTAAGACGCTTGAAAAATATAGTCCACAGTATTGATCCCAAAGCATTTATGTTTACCGGTACCATAAAAGAGGCCGCCGGGGGGGTGCTTAAAAAACGTGCGAGGCATTAGTTTTAAGTCGAAAGTCTGGAGTCTTAAGTCCTAAGTCAATTTTCGCGCTTTTGACTTAAGACTTAAGACTTCAGACTTTCGACTCAGGACTGAAAAACCTGTTCAAACCAGCTTAAAAAAACAAAATCATCCGGTTTTAGCCTCCGGATGATTTTGCCGTTATAAGAACACTGTTATGATTTGTCTTTTCTGCAGTATTTAGTTTGATGTAAATACTTTTATGTAATCAACATACATCGTTCCTGTTTGAATATTAGCCGGTACAAAGTCGTCGTAGTATAAGCCGCCAATCGGCAAGCTCAGCGCCAGGTTTTCTTCTTTGCCAAAAAGAGACGGAACTTCCCCGCCTGCCGTTTTTTGTTCAACCAATTGGCCGTCAAGATAGTAATTGAGCGAAGTTTTTGTCCATTCGGTCATAAAAACATGCCAGCAGGTCGAAAGATCCTGGTCGGCCGGGTTAAACAAAATTGAGTTGTTCACAATATTTTGTCCGGGGGTGTTGCCAAAAAAGTAGTTGGTTTCGTACTCCTTGGTATCATTTCCTTCTACCTGTAAAAAATTAATTTGCCCGTTTGTAGGCCAGTTAATCCCATACGAATCGAAAATAGATACCAGGCCATAGCCCGAGGCCACCTTTATGCGCGCAACTATGCGCATTTTTGGCGCGGAACTGCTTGCAGAAAACGTAAGATTGCTCACAATAGAGCCTGACGTGTAGTTAAACGTTTTCTGGGTCGTGCTGTTAATCGTTGCCGGCCCTGTCACGGTCTCCTGCTTTGCCGAAATTTGCAAAGCGCCATTCACGATCTGCACATTTGCGGGTTCAAAGCATTGCTGCTCGTTTTGAACGCCGCCGGTAAAAGCATACCAATTTGACAAATCGCCAGTAAACTCATCGTCGAATATCTTAGTCCATCCGCTGTTTGTAAAGTCGGTTTCGCTAAAGTCATAGTCGCATGTCGTCACGGCAGTTTTGGGGTTTGTGGGTGGTTTATTATTTGTTGTTGTGGTATCGGGTTTAAGTGCTGCGGGTTTTTTACAGCTGCCCAGGCCTGCAAAGCAAAGCCACGTTAAAAACAAGGCAGCCACTGTAGAAGTTTTCATGATAGATAAAAATGTAGTGTTAATAAATTTAATCGCTGGCTAATATTAATATCATAAATATAATTCTTATAGAAAATGTTTTAACTTTCGCAAAAAAAAAGTATTCATTATTCCCTATATGGGTTAACGGAGACTCAAATCCAAAAATGGAACCCGGATGGCCTTACAGGACGTATGGCCTTGTGAAATTATAATTCAAACAGTATAGTTGGGACTAATTACTATTCGATCACCTGGTAAATTACAACCGGTTTGGTTTTATTTTTCAGGCTAACTTCGCCTATTACCTCGCATTTAAACGATTCTTTCGCCTGCTGGTAAACCTGCTCGGTTATTACTACCTGGCCGGGTTTAGCGGCAGCCTGCAAGCGCTGGGCTAAATTTACAGCGTCGCCGATCACTGTATAATCCAAGCGCCGCAGCGATGCTGAACCAATGTTCCCCGACACCATTTCGCCCGAATTAATGCCGATGGAAACCTCGGGCTTAAATGCCTTATCGCCCGCTGCAATTTCCTCCAGCGACTTAAGCTGCTCCTTTACCGCCAGCGCAGCATCGATGGCCCTGTCCAAATGATACTTTCCCCTGAAAACGGCCATTACCGCATCGCCCATAAACTTGTCTACATGGCCTTGCTGGGCAATTACTTCTTTAACTATTTTGTCAAAAAGGCTGTTGATGATCTTTACCACGGTATTAGCCGCTACATTTTCGGTTATTGCCGTAAAGCCGCAAATATCTACAAACATAACCGTAGCCTCCAGCACTTCGTTGGCAACCAGGCTGGTTTCAAACTCCTGGCGGGTCATAAAATTCAGCACGTTTTCGTCGACGTACATTTTTAAAATGTTGTTTTCCTTTATCGCTTTTACGGTCTCCCGCACCTGGTTTACATGATTGACCGTCTTTTCCATCGTAAGGTCCAGGTCTTCAAAATCAACAGGTTTGCAAACAAAATCAAATGCGCCACGGTTCATGGCCGTGCGTATGTTTTGCATATCGCCGTAGGCCGAAACCATCACCGCCCTTACAATGGGATTTGCGTCGGGCAGGCGGTTTAATAAAGTGAGCCCATCCATTACGGGCATATTGATGTCGCTGAGAATAATATCCAGGTCGGGATGTTCGCCAAGCCTCAGCAAAGCTTCCTCCCCGTTTTGAGCGAAAACAAATTCGTATATATTTTCCCTGATCTTGCGGCGGAACTTTTGTTTGATCAGCAATTCAAGGTCTGCTTCGTCGTCAACTACTAAAATCTTAGCCATCGGGTTATTGTAAAAAAGTAAACAGTTTTTCTTTCAGCAAAGTAAAATCAAGCGGTTTGGTTAAAAACTCGTCGGCCCCGTTGTCCATTGCCTGCTTCCGGTTTTCATCATCGCCGTAGGCAGTGATCATCATTACTACCGGCGGCGGTTTTTCATAGGCATGCCTTATGCGCGAAAGCAGTTCAATGCCTGTCATTCCCGGCATATTGATATCGGATAAGATGAGAATTACTTCGGAATGGTGAGCTTCGAGGTATCCAAGCGCTTCCTCGCCCGAAAGGGCGAAGGAAAAATCGAAGTCGCCATTTTTTATTTCTTTGCGGAAACGTTGTATAAACAAAGGCTGTACGTCCGCCTCGTCGTCGACAACTAAAATTTTCATGTGCATCTGTTAATCGGGTTTTAAAGTTTAAATTATAAGGGTAGTTTAATAGTGAACCGGGTATATTCGCCTTCCTTGCTATCAACGTCAATGGCGCCGCCATGTCCTTTCGCAACAATATCATAACTTAATGACAAGCCAAGCCCTGTGCCTTCACCTGTGGGTTTGGTAGTAAAAAACGGCTGCATTATTTTTTCTTTGAGGCTATCCGGAATACCGGTACCGTTGTCCTGCACTGCGATCTCAATACACTGAGCGCCTTTGCCGCCCCCGGATTTGACAAGTTTTGTAGATAACGTGACGGTGGGCTTATAACCGGCGTCCGCTGTTTTTTGCCTTTGCTGCACTGCGTAAAAAGCATTGGTAAACAGGTTAAGCAATACGCGGCCAATATCCTGCGGTATCACGTTTGCCATCGGCAGGGCTTCGTCAAAATGGGTATCCATCTCGGCATTAAAGGTCTTATCTTTTGCCCTTAAGCCATGGTAAGCCAGGCGGAGGTATTCATCAGCCAGCTTATTAATATCGGTAGGCTCCTTGGTATTGCTGCTTGCCCGGCTATGCTGCAGCATGCCTTTTACAATGCCGTCTGCCCGTTTGCCGTGATGAATTATTTTTTCCAGGTTTTGCTTTATATCAGCGGCTATCGCAATGGCTTCGTCTTTGTCGCCCTTGTTTAGCTCCTGTTCCATTTCGTCAACAAGCTCCATGCTTACTTCCGAGAAATTATTGACGAAGTTCAGCGGGTTTTGAATTTCATGGGCGATACCGGCCGTCAGTTCGCCAAGCGAAGCCAGTTTTTCCGATTGTATCAGTTGCTGCTGCGTGGTTTGGAGCAGCTCCAGGGTTTGCTGCAATTCGTTTTTTTGCTGGGTAAGCTCGGCAGTACGCTCGGCGACCAATTTGTCGAGCAGCATGTTTTGCTGGGTGATCAAATTAAATTCTTCGCGCTGTTTTTTGGTAGTTGCCCAACGTGCAAAGATCCAAACGAATGCCCCTATGATCGCGAAACCAAAAAAGTTATCGTATTTATCGTAAAAATGGGGCGCTATCACCTCCGTTAAGCCCGCCAGGACACTGGCTGCCGCCAGGGGGAAATGCGCTTTTACAAATGCGTTGAACGACTCAAAATCAGCTTCTTTATCAGCAATCCACGTAGCTCCCAAAAGCAATGCGCCGCCCAATACCGATGAGAACCCTCCATGTAAAAAAATTGTCGCCAAAATACCTATCCCCACGATGACCCATAATGCAAGGGTAAGCTGAGACATCCATTTAGCGCGTAAAGGCGAAAATAAAAGTGATTTCTGTAGTCGTTTTACCAGTAAAAATGCGGCGATAAAAGGAAAGAACCCCATACTGTTATGTTTCGTTTTTTATTGGCTAAAGGTATCGATTTCAAACAAATAATTACCGTGGCGGGAAGTTAAGGCAAATGCGGGGCATTACAAAATATTGTCCCAAAAACACCCTCATTATGGCAATTTTACGGTTGTCTCCGGGATTGACGTTAATTAATTTTGACAATAAAAAATTTGTTATGGAAAACAATAATGATATTATAGAAATAACCGAGGCCAAAAAGGTCATCAAAGTCAAAACGGCCATGATCGATCGTTCGCAATTTGAAGACATAAGCGCCCGGAACCTGAAAATAACAAATGCCAACCTGAGCGATCTTGAGATAGAGGGCGCCCAGCTTGGCGGCGCGTTTATTCACAACATCGGCATGCCGCCAAAAGGGCATCCCTTTTACGACCCGGACGCCAGGCAGCGGCCCTTGCGTTTCGATAACTGCGACCTGCACGGCAGCATCATCACCAACTGCGATCTTGCGGGCGTCGATATCAGCAATTGCAATATTGATGGGTTGAAAATAAACGGCGTATTGGTCGATGACCTTTTAAAGGCACACCACAGAGCCGAATAACAGCGGCTGTTCCCAGCTGCGCCGTCGTCCAAATGAAAAACCCGGAGCGGGCCCTTACGGCCCGCCTTAGTTAACCGACATAAAACTAATCTTTACCGACTAAATTGAATACCTGGCGGCGACTGACTTTCGCTGTCCTGCGTTGTTTCATAATATTGATCAAAAAATCAAGATCATGACAAACACACAGGCGAGCGCCGCAGACAATTCCGAGGATTATATCAACTCGATAGCTATTTTCGGCGGGATACAAAAAACCATTATTTCAAAGGATTTTAAGGGCGGAAAAGTAAGTACCATATTCGGCGAAACCGTGCTGGACTTTACTTATGCCGATATAAAAGGATTGGCCGTGTTAGAAATCTCACAGGCATTTGGAAAAACGGTTGTGATAGTCCCCTGCAACTGGCGGATAGAGACCGATCAGACACTGCTGCTGGCAACAGAAGAAGACAAACGCAATTGTGATTTCAAAAATATCGACGCCGACAAAGTATTGATCATCACCGGCGGGTCGCTTTTTGCCGTAGTTACTATAGTAAATCTTTAAAACGGTTATCATTTGCCATGTGACCGCCAATAAAAACTGTTTTTATATAAGGGCGGAAAACACAAAGTGCGCCAGGTTTATTAGCTCCCTTACGCTCTTTGTGCCTTCGCCCGTTTCGCCTATTTCTGTTCCGTATAATTGAGCATCCATTGAATGCCAAACTTATCGGTTACCATGCCAAAATAAGCTCCCCAAAACTGGTGGTCGAGCGGCATGGTGACAACGCCGCCTTCGGCCAGACTGTTAAATGCGTGCCTGGTTTCTGCTTCGCTTTCGGCATCTAATTGTATCATAAAATTATTGCCGGGATTAACTGTTCCCCTGCCGGTTGGCATATCCATTGCCATAATTGCCGAGTTGCCGACGGTTAAGGTTGCGTGCATAACCTTTTCGCCTTCTTCCGGAGGCATGGGCGGCGCGCCGGGCATATCCTTCATCCGCTGAAACCCGGCGAATTCGCCCCCGAATATCGTTTTGTAAAAATTCAGGGCAGCTTCTGTTTGCCCATTAAAAATAAGTGTGACATTGCTTGCTTTCATTTTGGGTGTGCTTTAATTTTTAACAAAGATAGGCCGGCCCCGATGGTCAAACGGGGGGAGTTTATGACCTTTTGCGGGGCATTTAGTGACAAGCGCGGCGGGTTCCGGGAGCCGGGAAGCAAGAGCGGGAAAGCAAGAACCAAGAACCAAGAACCAAGAACCAAGAACCAAGAGCCAGGAAGGGGATTAACAAAACATGATGCGCCAAAACCGCGGCTTTCGGCATTCTTTTTTTATCTTGGTTCTTGGCTCTTGATTCCTGGCTCTTTTTTATCTTGATTCTTGACTCCTGGCTCCTGGTTCTTTTTGACCCATATCATAATGTAAGCTGACTTAGGTCATTATTTGTGCTTGCCGGATTAAGCAACTTTACGTCAGTAAGTTATTAACCCCCTGCGATCATGAAAACGATACTTATTTCTACAGACTTTTCGGCTAATTCGGCCCACGCGGCCGAATATGGGTATGACCTGGCCAGGCAAATGAAGGCCGGCGTGGTTTTGTGCAATGCGGTGACTGTGCCGGCCGAAATCCCGCAGGCAGGTTTAGTGGCCTGGCCGATGGAAGAGTACGATGTGCTTATGGGAAGCAGTACCGAAGGCTTAAAACAACTGCAGCGAGCGCTTGAGAAATCGGGCAACGAACAGGAATTTAAGCCGCAAATCACCCTCGCAAACGAAGCCGGTACGCTTGCTGATGTGATCAATGGCGTTGCCGCGAAACAGGAGATAGCCCTGGTGGTTATGGGAACCCACGCAAATACCGGCCTCAGCGGGTTTATACTGGGCAACCACAGCCATGATATGATCGAGTGGTTAAATAAGCCATTATTGCTGGTGCCGTCGGTAGTGCCTTTCGGGCCGGTTAAAAAAATAGCCTTCGCTACTGACTTTACACGGCCGGCCGAAGATATGGAAGCCATATTTGCGCTCATCCCCTTCGCAAAGGCACTGAATGCCGAGATACTTTTGACGCATGTGTATGATGAAAAAGATACTTCGCTGGTATTTCAAAAAGAGATAAGGCCATTCCTTACCGAGCTGTCAAATAAAGCTGACTACGCCAAAATTTATTACCGCATCATAAAAAATAACAAAACCGAAGCCGGGCTTGACTGGCTTTGCCTGCACGGGCAAATTGATATGCTGGTTATGCTGCACCGGCCGCATGGTTTTTTAAATAACCTGTTTAACGGCAGCCATACGCAAAAAATGGCCGGCCATATCAGTGTGCCATTGCTGGTATACCCGGAAAAAACCCTGATCTGAAACAACCAGCGAGACTATGATGAAAACACCACGATCGATACTAAAACCCAAACTTAAATTGTAGATATGAAGACCATAGCTGTACTTACAGATTTTTCTCAGCGATCTGAACATGCTGCCAGGTACGCGCTGCAAATTGCAAAGAAAATTAAGGCCGATGTTTTACTGTTCAATGCCTTTTATGTGCCGGCAAATTTGCCCAACCCGGCGCAAATTGGCTGGCCCGTTGACGATTACGAGGACACGAGGAAAAAGACAGAGAAAAGGTTATTGCTTTTAAGCCGCAAGCTTGAAACTGAGATGAAAGAAGAGAGCTTCCCGGGGATTCATTTGCCCCAAATAAGTTATCACTGCGAAGAAGGGTCGATAGCAAATAACATTGCAGGCATCGAAGAAGATAAAAATATCGTGCTGATAGTGCTTGCCACTCATGGCGCTGATGATATGCCGGCTTTTATGATGGGTAATAATTGCAGGCAGGTTATTGACACGGCCACTGTTCCCCTACTGATAGTGCCCGGCAACTGTAATATAAAAAACATTGAAAAGTTTGCTTTTGCAACTGATATCGTTCACAATGATACGGCTTATATCAAATCGCTTGCCTCGCTGGCCAGGCAATTTTCGGCGGAAATAATGGTGGTTAATGTTAACCAGAATATCTCGTTCAGCAATGAGCGCGAAATTCAGATCAACCTGTTTAAGGACGAGGTGGTGCATAAAATAAACTATGGCCGGGTGTATTACCGCAGTATCCCCAACAGCAACATAAAAAAGGGGCTCGACTGGCTTATGGAAAACATAAAGTTTGATATACTCGTCATGGTTCACCGCAAGGGCAATTTGCTCGACTTCTTTTTTAAATCGAGCATGACTAAAAAAATAGCCGACCATACAAATATTCCCCTGCTTGTGTACCCGTACCCGGTATCATCCATACCGGCGTTTTAAATTGCCCGGCTGCCCGGTTTTAATAAGCCCGCCAACCGTTTGGCGCTTAAAACGCATTATTTTTTCCTGGTTTATGGAATTGCCGTCCATCCTGCATCTTGCATGAAAATAAGCGATCCATGAAAAAACTAAACTTAATCCTTTTAACGGTACTTGCGGCGCTGGCGCTGCAAATACCGGCCGCCCGCGCCCAGTCGCCGCAGCTTACTGTAGACGGGAAAGCCAATAATGGCGTAAAGCTGCAGCAGTTAAAAATTGACGTTGCGGTGTATGGCAATATCAGCCGCACTACCTGGCAAATGACTTTTTTTAATACTACTTCCCGCATTTTGGAAGGCACGCTTATGTTTCCGCTGAAAGATGGCGTTAGCGTAAGCCGCTATGCGCTGGATATTAACGGCAAAATGCGCGAGGCCGTTCCGGTCGACAGGTCGAAGGGCACGGTAACCTTCGAATTAATTGAACGCAGGCGGGTTGACCCGGGTTTGCTTGAAAAGGTAGAAGGCAATACCTTCCGCACGCGTATCTATCCCATTAATCCCAACAGCACGCGCACGGTAATTATCGCCTACGAAGAGGAAATACCTATCACCGGCACCGGGAACCTCAAGTTTACCCTGCCCCTTAATATAAAGGATACGGTTGAGAAATTTACCCTTAGTGCATCCGTTATTCAAAGTGCGGCAACGCCGGTAAGCGGCGACGATAACCTGCAGTTTGATAAACATCAGAATACGTGGTCGGCTGCCATCGCGAAAAGCAATTATACGCCCGACCATTCGCTGTCGTTTTCAATACCCCAGCCGCCTGATGCTGCCGAAGTGATGATACAGGCGCTCGGTAACAAGTATTATTATTTTATCAACACCACCCTGCAGCCGCAAACGGTGGACAAACCGCTTCCGCACCGTATCGGTTTAATTTGGGACGCTTCGTTAAGCGCTGCAAGCAGGGACGCAAAAAAGGAATTTGCGCTGATGGATGCCTATTTCAAAAAGGTGAATAATGCCGAAATCACCCTGGTCACATTCAGCAATACCATTTCAAGTACCAAAACCTATACCCTCAGCAATGGCAACTGGAGCGACCTGAAGGCCGCACTGGAACATACCACTTATGACGGCGCGACTGATTTTGGCAAGATAGACTTGTCGAAATACGCGGCCGATGAATATTTACTGATGAGCGACGGCCATCAGACTTTTGGCCAGAAAGGTATTAAGTTAAACCATACGCCGGTTTACTGTATCAACTCATCAGCCTCTGCAGACTACAGTAATTTAAAACTGATTGCCCTTAAAACCGGCGGCGAGCTGATAGACCTTGCCCAGGCCGACAGTGCAAAAGCGTTAAGCAGCTTAACGATGCAGCCGCTGCGCTTTTTGGGAATAAAGGCCGGCGCGTCCGTCGAAGAAAATTATCCCTCGCTGCCGGTGGTGGCCGGGCGTACGTTTTCTATCGCCGGTATTACCCGCAATCCTAACCAAACCCTTACCTTACAATACGGCTACGGGAATAAAGTGAGCTATGAGAAAACGGTTACGCTCGACCTGTCGAAAGACGCTGTTGAGGATATTGATGCCGCTAAACTATGGGCCCAGAAAAAAATAAGCGAGCTGGATATTAACTACGATGCTAACCGCCAGGACATTGAATCATTGGGCAAACGTTTCGGCATCGTTACCCGCAATACCTCGCTGATCGTTTTAGAAACCGTAAACGATTATATCAATTATAATATTGAGCCGCCCGCCGAGCTGCGCGCACAGTTTGACGCCATTATGAAGCAGCGCGGCGCCGATAATACCCGGCCCGAACGCGAAAACCTTACCGCATCAGAAAATATGTTAAGAGAGCTTAGCCAATGGTGGGAGAAAGATATTAAGGATGTCAAGGTAAACCCGCCACGGTCAAATTCACCGGTTAGGCAAAATGGTTCCAACGGGCAAGCCGCGGTAAGCCCGGGAATGTCTACTGGTAAGATCATAGGAAGCGATGACCGTATGCCCATAGTTGGCGCAAACGTACGGATCAAAGGTACAAGCACCGGGGCTGTAACCGACGTTAACGGTGATTTCTCCCTGGGAATTATGCCCGGCAACGTATTGGTGATATCGTATGTCGGCTATATCACCAAAGAAGTCACCGTACGGCGGCGCTCCCTGGGCTCAATTGTACTTCACCCGGCTTCAGCCAATTTAAGTGAGGTGGTAGTAACCGGTTATTCGACCCGGCGCAAAACAGATATGACGGGTTCGGTTGCTACTGTGAACGTCGCGGAGACAGATAAAATACCAGCCACCAGTTCGGAGCAAGTGTTGCAGGGACAAGCTGCAGGCGTTGTAAGCGATTCGGCGCCCGCAGGCCAAACTCAACTTGCAGAGGTTGTAGTAACAGGCGCACTGGGCATCAAAACACAGGCCAGGCAGTTGGGCTATGCAACGGCAACGGTCGACAATAAATTGCTTACCCAGGCAAAACCCACCAACATTGCCACCGGCCTGGAGGGCAAGGTGTCAGGCCTGCAAGTCAATACTGCCGATAACGGCGTTAACCCTTCAACCCGCATCGTACTCAGGGGCAACCGGTCTATTACCGGCAATAACCAGCCCCTGTTGGTTGTAGATGGAGTTCCGATCGAGGATAATTATTATTTAAACACAATTAACCCTAACGACGTACAGGATGTGACTGTGTTAAAGGGCGCGGTATCCTCAGCCATTTACGGTTCAAGGGCATCTAACGGCGTAATGGTGATCACCACCAAAAAAGGCAAAGCCGCCTTAACGGCGTCTGCGCCCGCCCAGGCCGACACAAGCAGCGATGGGCCGGCGGCTAACGGAAATATCAATGTCACTTACCAAAACGCGGAGGCCGATTATTTAAAGACGATACGAAAAGCCGAAAAGGCGCTGCAATACCAAAAGTACCTGGACCTGCGGCAATCGTTTGGCGCTAACCCGGTGTACTATTTCGAAGTGGCGGACCATTTTATAAAAACAGGCAACCTTGAGCTTGGGCAGCGCATACTGAGCAATTTAGCCGAGCTTGACCTCGGCAGCTACGAGCTTTATAAGATGCTCGGTTATAAACTAAAACAACTCGGCGACTTCGATGGGGAAGTATTCGCCTTCAAAAAGGTGACCGAACTGCGCCCGCTTGATCCGCAAAGCTTCCGCGATTACGGCCTGGCGCTGGAGGACGCGGGCGAACATCAACAAGCCCTGGATGTACTGTACACCGCCATGACCAAAAGCTATACCGCCGATGCAGACGGCCTTTACAGCGGCATACAGGAGGTGTTTTTGCCCGAGATAAACCGCATCATCGCTTTGTATAAGGACAAGCTCGACCTTTCAGCTATCCCCGAAACGGTTATAGATCCGCTGCCGGTAGATATACGCATCGTGATGGACTGGAATATGAACAATACCGATATCGACCTTTGGGTAACCGATCCAAACGGCGAAAAATGTTACTACAGCCATAACCGCACGGCAATCGGCGGCCGCATCTCGCACGATATGACGCGGGGATTCGGGCCCGAGCAGTTCCTGCTAAAAAAGGCGATAAAAGGAACTTATAAGATCGAGATCAATTATTATGGCGACACGCAGGCCACCATCGCAGGCCCCACTACCATCATGGCCGAGCTGTTTACCCATTATGGCACGCCTGACGAAAAGAAAGAGATCATTGTACTCCAAATGAAAAAAGGGTCGAACGGCGCGGTTTACGTCGGTGACCTGGATTTTAAGTAAAAGCATATTTAACTGGCCTCCACCCCTCCCGTTAGCCCTAAAAAGCGCGGGAGGGTTTTTATTTATGGTGGGGGAATTGACCGAATGACCAATGACTAATGACCAATGACTACACTTCAAGCGCGAGTCTGATGCGTAGGGCCAAAAGCGCAAAGGCGACTCGTGCTCCGTTGACAGGTAGCACGCCATACATACCTTTGCAGCTTTTGAATTGCTGATCTAATAAAAGGTATTTTAAACCATCAGGTATATTACAAGAAAGCAAGGTTTGTTACCTGTCGGCGGGGCATGAGAAGCATTTGCCCGCAAGACTTGCCGGTTATTCTCGCTCTTGGTTGGTACACTCACTCTGTCAACAACTATTAAAATATAAAAAAATATTTTTTTATATTTTACTCTTATAATTCAAACGAATTTACTTAGCTTTATAATATCAAACTTAAACTTTAATCACATGAGCTTAGAAAAAACGGCGTTATTGGCTTTTTCAGGATTGATAGCAATAATTGCAATTAACAGTTGTGCGGGTGTCAAATTTGCTTCAGCACCGCATGACAATTTGCCCGATCAATATAATAATAGATCAATTCTAGATCCAAGTGTTCAATCATACATATTTGAGCAATTGCCCGGAAGTATTATTTTAATAAAAAAAAATGAAAATCCTGCACTGATCGGATTTGTAACGCCATCTGACTTTAAGGCTTCAATAATTCCTATTACTGCGGATGAGTCTTTAAATTACTATCATTCAATTATTACTTCTAAGGTATCGACAAAAGCCAACTATCTGGCTTTCGCCGCAGATTTTTCTACTGATGACATGGCAGAATTAACTTTGGTAGATATTGCAAGGGCCGGCATAGACATCAATGCGACGACATTTTCTCAAATTACAGATGCATTGACGGCATGGGCTGCGACACACCCTCAAGCTGACACGTCCGAACATAGAATTTGGATATCATCTGCTGTACTAACAAGTAGAGTATATAATCTAGGAACTAAAATAAATGCAAATGCGTCAGGACAAGTCGGAAGTGTTGTTGGTGTAAACGGTAATGTTTACAACACCAATACCACAGCCTTTAAAAGTACTATAATTAGTTTCATATCTTTTGACGTCGATAAATTAATCAACCAGAATTTAAATTTGGCAAAAACAAAACAGGATACTAGTAAAATTTTAACCGGAGCAGTTTCACCAAAAAGATTTAAAGAAAAAATTGATGCGATGACAATTAAAGGTTTGGTGTTAAAAGGTGACTTAATAAATAAAATTTCAAATTAGATACTTCTAAATAACCGAAATAAAATTTTACAATGTCAATAAATCAAATTGCTTTAGTTAGTTTAACTAATCAAATATTACCTTCGATTTGGCAGCAAAAGCCTCAGCAGTACAGAAATAACAAATTTCGCGTTTGTTGCTGTTGTCACCAACAAACCGTGGTGCCAGAGTTTATGCCGATTGTAACCTGATTTACTAGATAGCCCGCATTTATAGAACTAATTTAAGGGTTCATCTAAATATTTGACAGGCAGGTCTCGTTGGTGACAACACCAACAAGCGCGAAACAAAAATATTTAAGGGCTGCTATTTAGGATGGTATATTAATGAGGCAATTATTGAACCTGTGATTCCCAGAAGTAAGGCAATTAGCGTAGATAAAAAAAATGACAAATAAGGATGTTTTTTTATAAAATCTGTGATTTCGTAATAAGGTTCCCGTTTGATTTTTTTAAGTTCAGCCTGAACTTTATCTATGACGTTTTTATCGATCTTATGCTGATCAAGTGTTGTTAAGATATCTACACACTTAGAACAGATATTGGGTTTATTAGAAGAGTAAATTATGTCATTTTTTATTCCATTCATATCGAATAAGCATCCTCTCGTTTCATCATGGAATAAACGATGACCGAAAATATCCATAGGCACTTTTTTGTTAAAAAAAAGATAACTGATACATATGGCGTATATTGTTCTAAAAATCAAATTCTCGACTGGAATATTCGAAGAATCTAGTATATCAACCGCTTCATGGTATGTGAGGCAAATACGGTTGTCAGAGAATACACGAGCAAAATAATTGTCTTCTAAAGCTATATGCGTAATAACCAACAAAATATCTTCCTTCGCTTTGTCTCGCTTCGGAAGTTGTTTTAAAATATTTTCGTCGCTGTATCCCCAGTCGGGCAAATCTGCATTACTACCCATGTGAAATCTGCCTATATCATCAACGACGTTAAATAAACATGATTTTCTATTTTTTATTTTTTTTATGAAAAATGGGCTTGGAATTTGACCTAAAATGGATATTTTTACGTTTACTGGTGTCATTTAATAAAATTTTACTGCAAATGCATTCATTTTTTCAGAACGTTGTTAATATATCGTAAAAGCTACAGGGGAATATTAAAGATACTAAAAACAACTGCCAAAAAAGCAACTTTCAGCAATAAAAAACCGTAAAAAAATCTATTTCGCTCGCCGCAGGTCAAAACTTAATTTAAAAGTAAGTCTTTACCTGCAATTTATGTACGTTGCTGTGTATTATGTACACCAAGTACTAAGTGTAATCAATTGATGTATTATGTATATTAAATACGAAGCATTCTCCCCTTGGCCGCTGGCCGACCGCGAGTCTAACCAATTAGATGATTTAATTAATAAGCAATGTGATCTTTAAGGAAGTTTAAAAAGTGCGTAAAAAATTGAGTTAAACACTTTGCTAAACTGATACCACGTATCGGGCATGTGAATATGTTGAAAATGCGACGAATAAATATTCAACAAACTATTTGCATTTTAAAAAATAATTTATATATTTGCCGTCATCTATTTGATAAGTTAAACAAAATACAACCCATTGAACATCAATAATTTACCCTAAACTTAAAAACGTCATGTTATGTTTAAAAACTACTCAAGAATTAGATTGGTTCGAAATAACGATTAAGAAGTTCCAAAATGCCCTTGCAAACATGGAAATTGTGCATCGCAAAAGCGTTTCAGGTATTAGTGTAACTTCTTTAAAAAGTATAGAAACGAACCCTACTTTACAATTAACTGATACGAAAAACAAACAAAAGAGCAACTTTGCTGTTGAATCTACGTTAAAAGGGGGTAATACTGTGTATTCAAATGAACATCTGGGTACCAATATTATTATAAAACGGAGATCTATTATGCCTGAAATAGTAATAATCAGAGACGACGCTTCTCTTGAAACAAAAAAGATGCAGCAATACAGTGCATTAATGCGTTATGAAAATTTCGGGAAAGACAGCAAGCTTATCCTTGAGTCTGACAAACCGATAATTGCAAAATTTGAAAAACTAGATGCAGATCAAAAAGAAGAAATGTTAGCGGATCTTCGAAAAGCAACATTTCATCCAACCTTATAAAAGGTAATTTTAATTATTGCCTTTTTAGTTTGCACTTCTAATTTAAATTTGCACTTCTAATCTAAAATTTTCCTCAAGTATCCCTTGAGAATACCACTACTTTGTGTCCCAGGACCCATGTGATATTCGCCCATCCAATCAAAGCCGCGATTTTCCCAATATTTAGTCCCAGCGTGATCCTTTAGAAGTAAATGCAGCATTTTTCTCGATGGATCAAACTTTCTTGCAATCCTTAAGAATCGAATTTGATAATTGTGCCGCTGGTTCGGATCATGAAATAAAAACCCTAATTTCCCCCACACTATATATCCGACGTATTTATATTTAATTTGACTATAGGGAGACACGTATGGGTCTTTTGATTTATATGCATGAAGAAAAATTGTCCTGTAGCCATTATATCTGGCAATATCCTCTTGTTCCTTAATACATCTAGCTGCAATACCTGTCCTTACTCCGGTGCTGATAAATCGGAGAATAAATATAACATATTCATTATAAAGAAATTGAATTACTAGAGAATCTATATAAGCGCATCTTATTTCAACAGTTATAGACTGCCCCGGCTCAAAATCCATAACCTTTATCAAAATTTTGTCGTTTGGGTCATAAAAATAATCAGGATCGTCGTCATAGTATAAACTATTTATTCCTGATAATTCTACCATTTCTTCATAGGAATATGGAAATTCATTTTCGTCGTACGCCGTGGAATTCATTGTGAATGGATTTAGAACCTTGAAAGATACTGATAACGAATAAACTATCAAAAAAAATTACATTTTTTTTTAAGTCTCCTGATCGGGCGAGATTCTAAGTCGCCGGCCAGTGTGCAAATACGCCTCGTGACTTTTTAGCCAGCCATTTCAAGCGCGAGTCTGATGCGTCGGGCCAAAGCGCAAAGGCGACTCGTGCTCCGCAGACAGGTAGTCCGCCATACTCGCCCGCACGCCGAATGCTTAAGGATTTTGCTGGTTAACGTTTGATACCGTATTTTTAAAGCAGCAATGAGCACAAAATATAAATTTCATGACCAGGACCGGCTTTATTTTGTAAGCTTTTCAGTTGTCAACTGGATCGACTTGTTTACCCGGAACGAATACAAGGACATTATGATTTCCAGTTGGAAACATTGCCAGCAGCACAAAGGCCTCGAAATTTATGGGTATTGCATCATGACCAGTCATATCCATATGATCATTGGCACCCATGGCGAAAACCTTGAAAACATTATGCGCGACATGAAAAAATATACTTCCAATGCATTAAGGGCAGCCATTGAACAACATCCGGCGGAAAGCCGGAAAGAATGGATGTTGTGGATGATGAAGCGCGCCGGGAAAAAGAATGCCCAAAACGAGTCGTTTCAGCTCTGGCAGCAGGATAATCACCCGATAGAATTGTTTGATTTGAAGATATTACATCAAAAACTGGATTATACCCATTATAACCCGGTTGTAGCCGGTATTGTAGAAAACCCGGAAGACTATTTATACAGCAGTGCCCGGAATTATTGCGGTTTGCCGGGATTGATCGATGTAATTTTGATTGACCCGATGGTCTAGTGATCTGCAAAGTTTATTGCGGGCACGAATCCCCACCTCAAGCGCGAGTCTGATGCGTTAGCCAGCAACGCAAAGGCGACTCGTGCTCCGCAGACAGGTAGCCCCTCATGCAAGGCTTTGCCGCTTTTTAATTGTTTATCTTATCAATATACTCTTAAACCATCAGGTAATATTGCACATTAGCAAAGTTCGTCACCTATCAGCGTGGCACGAGTCGCCTTTGCGCTTTGGGCCAGGACTTCAGACTCGCGCCTAAAAAGAGGGGATTAAAAATCTTCGACTTCCTCCCCCCAAGCGCGAGTCTGATGCGTCAGCTAGAAGCGCAAAGGCCAGGTAGCCCCTCATGCAAGGCTTTGCCGCTTTTTAATTGCTTATCTTATCAATATACTCTTAAACCATCAGGTATATTACACATTAGCAAAGTTCGTTACCTATCAGCGTGGCACGAGGGGATTAAAAATCTTCTTCTTCCTCACTCCCCCAAGCGCGAGTCTGATGCGTCAGCCAAAAGCGCAAAGGCGACTCGTGCTCCGCCAACAAGTAGCGCGTCATGCCTCTTCTTTGCCCCGTTTTAAAGAGTTGCTTATCTTATCAATGTACTCTTAAACCATCAGGTATATTGTACATTAGCAAAGTTCGTTACCTATCAGCGTGGCACGAGTCGCCGTTGCGCTTTGGGCCAGAGCTTCAGACTCGCGCCTGAAAAGAGACTCGTGCTCCGCATACAGGTAGCCCATCATGCATGCCTTTGCCGCTTTTTAATTGTTTATCTTATCAATGTACTCTTAAACCATCAAGTAATATTGCACATTAGCAAAGTTCGTCACCTATCAGCGTGGCACGAGTCGCCTTTGCGCTTTGGGCCAGAGCTTCAGACTCGCGCCTGAAAAACGATTAAAAACCATCTTCTTCTTCCGCCCCATCCCAAAACGTAATCACCATAACATTAGGCTCATCCGTTTCAGCCACAATATCTTCGGTCCGCACCGCCCACCGCTTTGAGTAACTTTTTTCAATCACTCAACACGTACCCGAGAGGGTTGAGTAAGGCGATTACGGCGGATCATTCGCCCTGGCGCCCGTTACCGACGCCGCATGTCCCTGCGCATGAGAGGCTCCAAGGTATAACTCCCCTGTGCCAATCTCGTGGCGCAGCCGGGGCGGTATTTTGTCCGTACGAAGCGGGGAAGCGTCGTCAACAGGCGATGCCGTTGGCGCATGGGTACCGTCAGCAGGAGCAATATCATCCTCTTTTTGCCAGTCGCCAGGGTGCAGCAGCTTGTTTACGGTGCCCTTCGCGATGTTTAGCTGCAGGGCGATTTGCTGCTGGCTGAGGCCTTCGGCAGCAAGGGCGGCAACCTGTGCCGCCAGCAGTTGGCGGTCGACATAGGAGCGGTTATAGCCATGCTTCTCTGGTATCCGGATATGCGGCCGCTCGGCATCGTAGCCTTCAAAATCAAAATGCAGGAAATTGCCGGGCTTTTTTGCCGAAAGGGGCGCTTTGGAAATGCGGCACAGGGCAACGTTGTCTTCGCCGTAAAGTTGCTTCGTATTGCGCTGCTTTATTTGCTTTATATAGCACAAGCCGGCATCAGTGGTGCTTTTGCCGATAGCGAAGGCGCTGTCGGCAAAGTTGATGAGCAGCTTGCTGCCGTGCAGGTCATCCGCCGCCAGCGGCCGGGCGGGATTGCGCCGTTTGGGCGTATGCGCCAATACCAGGATGGAAAGTTTGCAGTCGGCCTTCAGGCTTTTGAGGCTGTTCATCAGCCGCAAGGCCACGGCGGCGCTTTCGGTACCGCCGCGCAGGCAGCTGATATTGTCGATGACAAGCACGGTGGCGCCCACCTGCCTGATCTTATATTCGAGGCCGGCAATCAGCAGGTCGTCATAGCTGTAACCTGCCCCGCCGGTAACGGCATTTTCGGGGTTGAACCGCGCGCGGAAGAAATTGGCCGGGAAATCGTAATCGCCTTTGGGGTGACTGTAACGCTGGTAAAACTGGATGGTGCTGAGCTCAAAATCAACGTACAGCACCTTTTGGGCTTTGGCGCCGCAGGCAAAGGGGCCGGTTGGTTTTGCGCGTGCGATATTGTTTGCGATTTGCACCGCCAGCACCGTTTTACCGACGTTAGTATCGGCAAACAGGATGCAGAGCTCGCCCTGGTGCCAGAACTCGCCGAAAAGCATTTTGGCTGCGGGTTCACGTTCGCCAAGCTCCATCCACCTGTTGCCGGATTCTACGGTAAAAACGAGCTTGGCCGTATGGGAGTCGGGCAGCGTTTGCTTTGGCTTTTTACGGGCTGCCGGGCGGTACACTAAGCCGCGCGACTCCGCGCGCAACTGGTCGATATACGGCGGGCGTTCGCCAGAGGGAAATCCGTGCGACGGGTCCGGGAAAAACGGGTAGGGATCAGTAAATGTTGTACCTTCCATAGTGAATAACGGGCGGGTGAGAGTGGCAATAAGCCCGCGCGGATAACAAATATACCAGGTTGCAATGTGACAAGTGGTGACACTGTTTTGTCAGTACGCCGCAGCCGGCCGGTCAATAAAAACAGTTTTTCAAAACAGCAAAATCGCAATATATTGATAAACAGCCGTTAACGATGTAAAAAACACGTGTGGTATGCTGAAGTGACCGCGAACGGAGTTTGAGATTGAGATGTGAGATGTGAGAAATGAGATATGAGATATGAGATATGAGATATGAGATGTGAGATATGAGATTCTTGAGTGATGACTAGTGTTGAGCCATGTCGACCATTCACTACTCACCACTCACCATTCACCACCCAATGACCCAATGACCAAATGACCAATGACCAATGACCAACCCTACCCCGCCAAAAGCGAAGCAACCGCCAGGCCCAGCAAAGCGCCGTCAACGGCAGTTACCAATACTTTACCAAACTGGTACCAGGGTAAACCGGCCCCCAGCCTGATAGCCACGGCCACAACGGCTACCAGCGCCACCTGCAGCCAAAAACCCGCGATAGATTTCGCCCGGGTGGATTGGCCAGCGGGCAGCGAATAGCAAACCAGTATAATGGCCAGCATCCCTGCCGCCGTGCTTGCATACTGAAGAATTTTATATACGTGTACGCTGTAGCCATCAAATTCCACAAGGCTGCGCAGGGCCGGCAATTGCTGCACGAAATAGCCAGCCGGGTGTGTGAAGCCATCCCAGACTATGTGAGAAGCTGCGCCTATTATAACCGAAAGAAAAATCGCCGCGAAATATTGCAGGGAATAATATCCGCGGTGATTCCTGAAATTAAAAAACCGCCGGTTGAGCCCTGCCGGCAGGTGGCTGATCAGGGCTGCTTTTATCCAAAATTCGTAGATGATCACCAGCATCACCCCTACTGGCAAGTCAAACCAAATCAGTCCCGGCCAGGTGTGGCTGTAGTGGCTGATAGGCCGCATGCGGATAAAATATTCAAAGTCCGGCGCCATGCTGCCCATTACGAGGCCGGTTAGGGATAACCCGCCTTTGGTCAGTTTGTTTAGGGGCAGCACAACGGCAGGGTGCGCAAAAGTTAAAGGCATGGGGGTAAATATAGTTAATGTGCGGATGCGCCGGTTAGGTAGTTATAAAATTTTATTGTTTGAGAATTGATTTGGTGCGGCAACCATATTTAATGATGTAACTATTTCTTTAAATTTACCGTCATATTCAACAAAAACCATCGCAATGAGTCATAAAAGTCGTTTTATATTAATGGCGGCAATCGCCGTTTTTAGTCTGCTGGGTGCCGTCCGGGGCCAGGGGCTTCCCGGGAAGCGGGATTCTATTAAATCAGCCATTTTAAATGAAAAAAGGGTAATACAGGTGGTGCTGCCGTCGAAGTATAAGCCCGGTTCGGCAGATAAGTATGATGTGCTCTACGTGCTTGACGGCGACTGGAACACGCAGCTGGCAAAAGACATGCAGAATTTTATCGAGGGCGAGGCCTACATGCCGCCTACTATTATTGTCGGCGTTTTAAATGTGGACCGCGACAGGGACCTGACGCCTACCCACGTTGCTGATAACAAAACATCGGGCGGCGCCGATAAATTCCTGGCCTTTCTTAAAAATGAACTGATCCCATATGTCAACAACGCCTATCCTTCCAACGGCGATAATACTATTTTCGGGCACTCGTTTGGCGGTTTGTTTGTCATGTATGCCCTGTTAAAAGAGCCGCAGGTTTTTAGTTCTTACATCGCGGCCGACCCTAGTTTTTGGTGGGATAAAAACTACATGAATAAGGTTGCTGCCGATAAACTGCCGGGCCTTGCCAATTTGAATAAAACATTGTACATAAGCGGCCGCGAAGGCGACGCGTACAAGGGAATGGGTATTGTAGGGATGGATAGTATCCTGAAAGTAAAGGCGCCGGCCGGGCTCACCTGGAAGGCACAGGCTTATCCCGATGAAACCCATGGCTCGGTACGACTTAAAAGCATGTACGACGGTTTGAAGTTCACTTATAACGGTTTCACCACCAAAGGCCCCGAATTTCACCCAATGAGCGGGACCGTTTTAAAAGATAAACCAGTTAAAATATGGCTTTTCAGTGATCCATCGAAGTCGAGATATACGATCGATGGAACTGAACCTACACAGTCATCTGCCAAAATGCAGGCTGAGATCACCCTCTCGGCCCCTGCCAAACTATCGGTAAAACAATTTGCGAACAAGGACAAGTTTAGTAAAACCTCTACCGGCTATTTTCAGACCGGAACGCCATGGCCCGCGCTGGCAAAAGTAAAAAAGATAAAACCGGGCGGTTTTCACTATGCTTATTATGAGGGCGAATGGGATAAGCTGCCCGATTTCAATAAATTAAAGCCCGTTCAATCGGGAACTACCGACAAAAATTTTGATATCAATAAGTTCCCGCGCCAAAATAACTTTGCGTTGCTGATAGATGGATGGATGGAAGTAAAAGAAGATGGCTATTATATATTCGGATTGAGTTCGGATGACGGCTCGAAGTTTTACCTGGATAACCAGTTATTGTTGGATAATGATGGGTTGCACGATAGCGGCAGCTTTAAATCATACATACTGCCTTTGCAAACGGGTTTCTATCCGTTCCGGCTCGAGTACTTCCAAAAGGACGGCGGCCGGGACCTGAAGCTCGTTTATCTTACGCCGTCAATTATCGATTCGAAAAACCCTATTCCAATTCCCCTGGAGCTGCAGTATAGCAGGGACTGAAGTAAAAACATAAGCTGAAAAGCGAAAAGCTGAAAGGAATAAATTCATCCTTTCAGCTTTTTGCATTAAGCCTTCAGCCTAATTATTAGCAGTACTGTTCAAAAGCATTGATCAGGTTATCAGCGATCATTTGCGCGGGGCGGCCCTCTATCTGGTAGCGCTCGATCATATGAACAAGCTTCCCGTCCTTAAACAAAGCCATGGCGGGCGATGAAGGAGGATAAGGCAGCATATAGGCGCGAGCCTTATTAACTGCTTCAGTTTCCATACCGGCAAAAACGGTTACGAGCTTGTCGGGGTGTTTCTCATGCTGTGCGGCCATTCTTGCGGCAGGCCTGGCATTAGCCGCCGCGCATCCGCAAACGGAGTTGACCATTACAAACACGGTACCTTCGCTTTCAATTGCATTTGTTACCGCTTCGGGGTCTTTTAATTCTTCAAATCCAACGCTGGTCAAATCCTGCCGCATCGGAGCCACTAAATATTCGGGATACATCATCTCTTTTCTAAATTCGACCTCAAAAATAACAAATGATTACCAATTAAGCGTTAAAAAAGCGGATTATAACATTTTACTGACGCATCGGCCGGTGTCCGAAAACCAATACGTCCGGATGCAGCTACCGGAAGTACAAAAAACTAAGGCCAAAAACGGAGTTGGCAGAAGATGAGTTTTGCCGAATCTTTTTATTTTTGCGCCGAAAACGGCCATTATAAAAATTTTGGTGCTATAGGTCAGCGTACTATGAATTTAACTCAAAGTTTATTTATAATTAATGTTGATTTTTAACATCGATTACTTATCTTGGCTTTCCCTTAATTATAGCTTAAAATGAACCTTAAACAAAACGATGTAAGTACCGTTATCATTGTAAACAAAGGCAATCAGCGTACAAAAACCATCCAGGTAAAAACCAAGCACCTCAGCAGGTTAAAACACTACACATTAGGCGTACTCGCAATAATCGTGATGCTTTTTGTATCGATTTTTTATCTGCGGTCGCAAAATAAACGCCAGGAGGAAGAAAAAACGCAGCTTTTGTCGCAGATCGTAAAACTAAAGAGCGCTATTCCGGTTACAATTGCCCAGGAAAAGAAAAGTAACGCCGCCCAGGCTTATGTACAGGATATCGAAGTAAAGTTGACGAAGATTAACGATTACTTAAGGAAACGCGGTTTAAAAGGTTTTTCGACCAAAGCTGTCGGCGGTAATGGCAATGCCGAGGCGGCGAAGCTGAGCGACGAAGAAACCTATTCGCTATATGACGAATACCTGGGGCGGCTGATGCATACCGTGGCTTTTACGCCAATGGGCTTCCCCAGAATGACTTCACTTACATCGTATTTTGGATATAGAAGCGATCCTTTCAATTCGTCGCATGCAGAATTTCATCCCGGCATTGACTTTAAGGGCAACCGGGGCGACGAGGCAAGGTGTACCGCCAATGGCCGGGTGGTTTTTGCGGGCTGGTACGGCGGCTACGGCAATTGCGTTCGTATCGCCCATGCAAATAATTTCGAAACTTTGTACGGGCATTTATCGCGTATCACTGTAAAAGTTGGCCAGCAAGTTACGGTCGGTCAAAAGATAGGGGAAGTAGGTTCAACCGGGCATTCAACCGGTACCCATCTGCACTACGAAATCCGCAGGGACGGTAAAGCTATAAACCCTGTACATTTTCTGACACTTAATAATTAGCGGAGGATACGACGTATGGCATTTTTTTCGAAAAAGGACAAAGTAGCGCTTGATCTGCAGTCAATATCAACGCTCATCAGCGAAGGCTGCATATTTGACGGTAACCTAAAGGCCCCTGCTTATGCCCGCATAGATGGGCAGATCACCGGCGACGTAATGGTTGACGAAGGCCTTATCGTAGGCGAAAAAGGTTCGATACTCGGCAATATTATTACCAAAGAAATGGTTGTTTACGGCACTATAACCGGCAATCTCCAAATAAATTCCCTCGAAATAAAATCAACCGGCAAGATCTCCGGAGAAATAAGAACGCAAACTCTCCAGGTTGAAAACGGCGCCGTTTATAATGGCAGCCTCTCTATGACCCAAAATAACAAACTTGCCCAAAGCCATAAACTGGCAAAGCATGAACAAAAGGTAATTGAGGTAGGCTGAGGTGGTTCATAGCTGATGGTTCATGGCTGATAACCTTGTTGCCCGTAATTTCAATTACTAATTTCTTAGCGTTACGTTGGTTAAACCATCAATTGTTTAATTAGAGGCGATTGTGTTTGATTTTTATGTTTTTATAAGCTACTTTTGTTGAAAAAATTGAAATCTTATGTCATCAGTTGAAACTGCCTACGTAAAATACAAAGTAAAAGACTTTTCGCTGGCCCAATGGGGCCGCAAGGAAATTGAACTGGCTGAAGCCGAAATGCCCGGCTTAATGGCCTTGCGCAAAGAGTACGGCCCATCAAAAGCGCTGAAAGGCGCGCGCATTGCGGGCTGTCTGCACATGACTATCCAAACTGCCGTATTAATTGAGACGCTGATAGAACTTGGCGCCGAAGTAACATGGTCGTCATGTAATATATTTTCAACACAGGACCATGCCGCAGCCGCAATTGCTGCTGCCGGAACTTCCGTCTATGCTTGGAAAGGGATGAATGCAGAAGAATTTGACTGGTGCATAGAGCAAACCCTGTTTTTTGGCGAGGACCGCAAACCATTAAATATGATACTTGATGATGGCGGTGATTTGACCAATATGGTACTGGATAGGTTTCCTGAACTGATACCCGGCATCAAGGGCCTATCTGAAGAAACCACTACCGGTGTGCATCGTTTATACGAACGCATGAAAGCCGGTACATTGCCTATGCCGGCAATCAATGTAAATGACTCGGTTACGAAATCCAAATTTGATAACAAATACGGATGCCGCGAATCATTGGTTGACGCGATACGCCGCGCTACTGATGTGATGATGGCAGGTAAAGTGGCTGTAGTTTGCGGTTATGGCGATGTGGGCAAAGGCTCGGCCGATTCATTGCGGAACGCTGGCGTTCGCGTAATTGTAACTGAGATTGACCCGATTTGTGCTTTACAGGCCGCCATGGAAGGATTCGAAGTAAAAAAACTTTCAACCGCAATTCCTGAAGCTGACATTGTGGTAACTGCTACCGGCAATAAAAACATAGTTCGCGAAAGCCATTTCCGCGCGCTGAAAGATAAAGCCATCGTTTGTAACATCGGCCACTTTGATAACGAGATAGACATGGCCTGGTTAAACGGCGCTTATGGCCATACCAAAATAGAGATTAAACCGCAGGTTGATAAATATACCGTTGACGGCAAGGACCTTATTGTTTTAGCGGAAGGGCGCCTGGTGAACCTTGGCTGCGCTACAGGCCACCCAAGCTTTGTAATGAGCAACTCGTTCACTAACCAAACGCTTGCGCAGCTGGAGCTGTGGAACAACAGCGACAAATACGAAAACCAGGTGTACACGCTGCCAAAACATCTTGACGAAAAGGTAGCCCGCCTTCACCTTGAAAAAATAGGCGTTGAGCTGGAAGTTTTAGATCCCGACCAGGCTGAATATATCGGTGTAACAGTTGACGGGCCGTTTAAACCGGAGTATTACAGGTACTAAGTCTGGAGTCCTGAGTCGTCAGTCTTAAGTCAATAAAAAATTTAGAGGATGTGGTTTTAGGATCATGTCCTTTTTTGTTTAACAATTTCTCGTGACAGCGAAATCGTTTTTTTGTTCAGGAATAAAGAAGTAGATTTATTTCCATGAAAAATCTATTCCTGGTTTTTTTGCTGTGCATTATCGCCCTTAAAGGTCTTGCTCAAACAAAAACAGATTCAGCAAAGGTCATTCAGAAAAAATATAAAGATCGCAACGACCTGCAGCAGCAAAGAAAAGATGATAAAATTGTTGCTATGTACATGGTGGATAGTTTCCTTGGCTATAAAGCGATCATCCCTGCCTGGTTGAAAGTGAGAGAAACAGGTTCGGATATGGTGTTTGGAGGTACCCTGCCGGCCGTTGATAGTATCGAGAACCTCATCATGATAAAAGCCTTCCCAAAAAAAGACTATGCCGGCATGGCTGCTTTTAAAGACTTCGTAATCGGCAACTGGACCTTTGGTACCCACCCTAAATGGAGTTCGGAACACGTTTGCTATGGTATAAAGGATATGGATGATGTCCCCGGGATCGGCAAATCTTACAGGGCTTCGAATTCGTGGCGAAACCACATTTACACTTGCAAGTATGTGCTCACCGAAACTAAAACTGCGTTTTTATGGATAGACTTTACAGCAACACCCACGACATACGAGGTTAACCTGCCAAAATTTGATGAATTTTTAAAGGGTTTACAGATGCTTTGAAAAATATAAGAAGCTCTTAAAAAGATTGTATGCTGCTAAGCCATTTTCAAAGCCCCTTTAGCCATCCATGCTTCTTTCAGGATGGATACTAAAATATCGAGGTTCATAGGTTTCGAAATATAGCTGTCCATCCCGTGGTTTATGCAGATTTCACGGTCTTCAGTGAGCGCATTTGCCGTCATGGCGATAATATAGGGCTGCGGTATGTTAAGATTGCGAATGTTCCTTGTGGCTTCCAACCCATCCATTTCGGGCATCTGGATATCCATTAACACCACATCATATCGTTTTTCAATAACGCTTTGCACGGCCTCGTACCCGTTTTGAGTAATATCAGCCTGGAAGCCCAATTTGACCAATACGCGCTCAATTAATTTCTGGTTGATCGGGTTATCCTCCGCTATCAAAATCTCCATCGGATATTCAAGAGAAAAATAAGGATTAAGGGTATTGCCTTGTTTCTCTTCGGTTTTAACCAGTTCCCGTACGTCGCCCAGTGTGGCACAAATACTCTTTAAAAACTGCGTTTGCTTTACCGGTTTGGTCAATGTTGCGGCAAACAAGCCGGGATATCTTTTCCTGCTTGCATCGCCTATTGAGTTTAAAACGATAACCGGGAGCGGTGCCGGCATATTTTTAATCGCCAGCGCAAAAGCATCGCCATTCATACCGGGCATTTCCATATCTGTGATCACCAGGCTAAAGCTATTGTCGGCCGCTAAAATTTCCAGGGCAGTTTGGGCAGACGAACACGTTACAGGGACAAGGTTCCAATACTCAAGCTGGGTTTTTAACACCATAAGGCTTGTTGCATTATCATCAACCAGCAATATTTTTTTGCCTTTAAGGCTTGCCACGCCCGGCAGCAACAAATTTTCGCCGGCTGATTTACCGCTTGTTTTAGCCTTTATAGTAAAATTGAAAGTTGAGCCCTTGCCTACGTGGCTTTCAACCCATAGGTTCCCATTCATTAATTTGATGAGCCGCTCGCTGATGATAAGGCCTAAGCCTGTACCGCCATATTTGCGGGTGGTAGACGAGTCGACTTGTGAAAACGCTTTAAATAAGCTCGAAAGTTTATCTTCGGGTATGCCTATGCCGGTATCTTTCACGCTAAATGCAATCTCCAGCTCATTATTGGAAATAACGCGCGATTGAGAAACGTTAATAAATACTTCGCCCTGCGAAGTAAACTTTAAAGCGTTATTGATAAGGTTAATAATTACCTGTTTTAAACGGAGACTATCGCCAACCACATAACGCGGAAGGTTAAAGTCGATATTGTAGATGAGATCGAGTCCCTGCTCTGCAGACTTTTGCGAGAACATATCCATTATCTCTTCAATGCTCTGGCGAAGGTCAAATTCTTCTTCCTCGATATCCATCTTACCCGATTCTATTTTTGAGAAGTCAAGTATATCATTGATCACATTCACCAGGCTATCGCCGCAGGTGATAATGGTTTCAGTGTATTCGCGCTGTTCTTCGCTAAGTTCGGTTTCCGAAAGTAAGGACGCCATACCAATTACGCCGTTCATTGGCGTTCTTATTTCATGGCTCATAGTTGCCAGGAATATGCTTTTCGCCTGGTTTGCTTTATCCGCCTCCTCGCGGGCCAGTTGTTCCTGGTTTCTCTGATCCTCCAGCTCCTCCGATTGCACCTGCAGTTCTTCATTCAGCGCCTGCATTTCTTCCGATTGCGCCTGCAGTTCTTCGTTCATGGCCTGCAATTCCTCTGATTGCGCCTGTAATTCTTCATTCATCGCCTGCAACTCTTCCGATTGCGCCTGCAATTCTTCCGACTGCGCCTGCAGTTCCTCGTTTATCGCCTGCAGCTCTTCAGCCTGGCGCATTACCTCGGCGGTACGTTCCTTTACTTCACGCTCCAGTTTTATCTTTTGCCGCATGATGCTGTTTACGCGGTAGCGGTACACGCTATAAACGGAGCCGGCGACAAACAACACAACAAGCGCCCTGAACCACCAGGTTAACCAAAAAGGCGGAACAACTGTAACGGACAGTGTTAAAATCGCAGGAGACCATATGCCTTCGCTATTTTGGCTTTTAACTTTAAAAACATAGTGTCCCGGCGGAATATTGGTATAAACCGCCGTATTTTTATTTTCCACATAATTCCAGCCTTTATCAAAGCCTTCCAGTATGTAGGCATACTTCTTTTTGCCGGGCGATAAATAGTCCAGCGAAGCATATTCCAAGGATATTACCGATTGGTCATGCGAAAGTGTTAACGACCTGGTTTCCGAAATGTCCTGTTTTAACGGCGAAAGGTCATCATCATTTTTTGCAACCTGCACCGATTTATTGAATAGCTGTAAATCAGTTAAAATTAGCGGGGGATTATAAGGCGCCTGGGATATTTGATCAGGGAAGAACGAGTTAAAGCCGTTTACGCCTCCGATATACAAAGCGCCGGTTTGGCTTTTAAGTATGGCATGCTGTTTAAACTCGTCTGCCTGCAAGCCGTCTTCGGTAGTAAAATTTTCAAATTTCTTCGCTTTTGGGTCGTACATGGCCAACCCGTTATTGGTGGTTATCCAAAAGTGGCCGTTGTTATCCTCTACTACCGCTTGTATGTAATCATTTGGCAATCCGTCTTTAGTGGTAAAAACCTTAAAGTGGCGGGTCAGGGGGTCGAATACATTAAGGCCCGCCAGGGTGCATATCCAGATATTGCCTTTATGATCTTCGTAAAGATCAAGAACGGTATTATCGCTCAGGCTATTAACCTTATCCTGGTGCTTAAAATGGGTAAAGTTATTTGTAGCGGCGTTATAAAGGTTCAAACCAGCATCGTCGGTACCTATCCATAAATTTCCTTTACTATCGCATAACAGCTTGTTAATCCTATCGCCGCTCAAGCTTGTCGGATCGGCCGGACTATAACGGTAATGGATAAAACTATGTGTTGCCGGCTGATATTGATCCAGGCCGTCGTCGAATGTTCCAAGCCATATCTTTTTATCCGGCGTTTGCGCAATAGCGTAGACATTATCTCCCGCGAGGCTCGCCGGATCAGCCGGGTTATGCCTGAAGGATGTGAAAGTCCTGGTCCTGGGGTTCATTATGCTAAGGCCATTACCCCAGGTGCCAATCCATAAATTCTTTTGGTCGTCCTGTTTTATTTCAAGTATATTATTGCCTGCAATGCTGTTTTTATCAGCGTCCTTGTGCTTAAATGAGGTGAAGCCTGTTTTTAAATTGAACAGGTTCAGGCCGCCGCCATCAGTACCTACCCAGATGTTATAACTATCGTCTTCGAATAAACTAAGTACAAAATCATTCGATAAGCTCCCCGGCTGCGAATTATGCTTATAGTGCATAAATTCGCTTTTGTTTTTCTTGTATAAATTAACACCGCCGCCAAAAGTGCCTATCCACATATTACCCGCCCTATCCCTGGTGATTACATCAATAGAGTTTCCGCTAAGGCTGCTGTCGTCCACCTCGTCGTGCGAATAACTGAAAAACATGTCCCAATAGGGATTGTATATGCTCAGGCCGCCGTTTTCTGTCCCGATCCACAAATTGTGATCATCGTCCTCTGCTATGTTTTGAACGCTATTGTTCACAAGGGAATTTTTGTTGTGCGGGTCATAGGTGAAATGCTTAAATGTCCCTCCGGAACTGTTGTAAAGGTTCAGCCCTGCTCCCTGCGTACCTACCCATAAACGGCGCTTGCTATCTTCAAATATTGCCGTGATCTTGTTGCCCGAAACTGTTTCCTTAACATTTTCAAGGTGCTTAAAATTGGTAAAGTTGTTGCTCTTGCGGTTGAACAGGCAAAGGCCGCTATTGACGGTCCCTACCCAAATATTGTCGTAACTATCCCTGTATACTGTGGCCAGCTGGTTATCGCTGATACTTTTTACATCATTTGTAGTCATATAGCGCTGCGATGCGCCGGTTTTCGGGTCGAACAAATTTAAGCCGTTCTGCTGCGTCGCAACCCAAATTTTGCCCGATGCTTCGATGGCGATCTTACTTATAAAATTACTTGAAAGGCTTTTGCTGTTCTTATCGTTATGGACATAGTGAATAAACCGGTTGGCTTTCCTGTCAAATTTATCTAAACCGCTTCCTACTGTGGCAATCCAGATATTTCCGTCCTTGTCTTCCTTTATATCCTGTACATAACTGTTGCCGATACTTTCCGGATCCTTCGGATCGTTCCTGAATATTTTGAATTTATAACCGTCGTACCTGTTTAATCCATCGTTAGTGGCCACCCATATAAAACCGCGGCTATCCTGTAATATAGCATTAGGATTAAGTTCGGAAAGCCCGTTTTGTTTTCCAAGATGTTCGAAATGCAGCTGCAGGTTTTGGGCAAATAAAAACGAACACATCGTCACCAGCAAAACGGTGAGCAAATATCTAAGCCCCTTTATTTTTTTAAGCATGTGTAAATTTTTTTGTCCAACCGTGCTGGCAATTAATTGGTTCGCCGGGTTTAATGTCAATTATTTAATCAAATTATTAACGGCTTTTACGCATGCCATTTGATTTTTGTTGCAAAGGGTTGCGCATCAGCGAGATGGATACTGGTTGGGTGATTTTCGGCGGGATGCGTCTGCGCAAGCGGGCGTTGCGCTTTTTAGTTCATTAGTTCACCAATACGGGTAATTTAGCCCCTTGCAACTTAATTATCTTTGCCGAAACTTCATTAAAGCTTGCCCGGGTGGCTATCGGGGTGGACTATTTTCGATTTCACTGATTTCCGCACGCAACATTTTCTTCCAAACACTAGTCAATCAACTAATTTTTTTATCTTACAACCGTATTTTAAACCTGAATGAACAGCGACTACTATATCCTGGAGGACGGGGAGCAAAAAGGCCCCTTCACTTTTGAAGAACTTATCGAGATGGAGCCGGACCTCCACACGCGCGTACTCTCGCCAAATGCCGATGGTTGGCAGGATGCATGCGACTTGCCTGAACTATACGACTATTTTCTGTCGCTTGGTGTAAATTTCCCTACGGAAGATAACCTTGCGTCATTTTGGTGGCGCTTGCTGGCTTACCTGATAGACTATATCATCCTGTCTTATGTGCTGCAGTTTATTTTAACAATTTTGGCATCAAAAGGGGTAACGTTTCATATACCATCATACAACGATCTGTCGAAATTAAGCCTGAATGACATGTTAAAAACCCGGTTTATGGCAGATCTGTTAAAAATACAGCTTATAGCAAACGTTACGCTGGTGCTTTATAATTCGATACTCGAGGCGTCGGGGTGGAAAGGCAGCGTCGGCAAAAAAATATGCAAGCTTATTGTTGTCGATGCTGACGGTATGGGGCTCAGCTATCCAAATGCGCTGGTGAGAAGTTTGGGCAAGGTATTTTCAATTACGATATTTTACGTCGGTTTTCTAAGCATTTTTTGGAGCGAGTACCGCCAGGCGCTGCACGATTACCTCGCTAAAAGTTATGTGATTAAGCTGTAGGGGCGGGAGTAGAAGTAGCAGTAGCAGTGGCAGCAGCAGTTGCAGTGCAGTAGGCAGCAGCGGGTGGCTTTGAAAAAAAGTTTCCTGTTGGCAGTTTGCTGAAAACGACCTTGCTATTGCTTATTATAAGCATGCATCGACATGCCGACAATTTTCCAATCGCCGTTTATTTTCTCCAGCATCTTAAATTCAATGGACCAGGTTTTTTTGCCGTCTTTTGCAATAGATTCTTCATTGTGGCTAACCCATGCGCTGTTGCCCATAACGGATATTTTGTAATTGGAGTTTGAAAAAGTGCCGCCTCCGCCCATCATGTTAGCTGGCGGATTTACCATGATCGATGGGGGAACGTCGATCATCTTTCCGTCCGCCGTCGAAACCACAATGCGGCTGTAAGGCTGTATTTTCCAGCAATCAGCATGGGCTTTAACATCGCCGCTGCGGAAGGTTGTGGATTCTTTTTCCAGTAATTGTTTTATGGCGGTGGTATCCGGGATGGATTGTGAATGAGCGGATAAGGCGATGAAAAGGGCGAGGATGGTGAAGATTGTTGCTTTCATGGGGTTGGTTTTATGGTTATTAAGTGTCGGGACAGTTTACGGTAAATGTAGCGATATGTTTGGTTTTAGAGGCGTTTCGGAAATATTGCAAATAATATTTAGTTGTCTTTCTCACTGCAAGCCGTGATGAATAATAGTCCCAATTCCGTAATTACCTTGCGATATTTAGGACTCGCACCATCCGGTCCCTCGCTGTTTGGATTTTTCAATACGTAAAGGCGGTCATGTTCCGTTCGCTCACGAATAAGGGCCAATCGGGTTAAATTTGCAACTTCAAATTCTCTTAAACTTGAAACATCTACAGCAGGCTTACTTGTGGTTGTAGCTATATGTCCGTCGATTTTCGTATTGTGCAAATGCTGATTTACGAATTCCTGCATATAACTAAATTCATTATTAGAAATCTGGCTTAACAAGTATGGAAATACGCGGCCTTCAATATTTTGCTCTGAATCAACTAAGTTACCAAGTAATACGGCCCATTTGTTCTGCAAATATTCATCCTCCTCCAGCGAGGCATTATCCAAGATAGGAACCAATAGCTTCAGTGGCACATCTTTTTGGGTAATATGATGCTGTTCACAATAGTTATTCCATTTGATCCATATCGATACAGCAGTCCTCGTTCTAAAATAATTAATTTGGTCTTTAAGCAACAATCCGAGTTCTTCTGCTGGAGGGATGACCACTTTTCCCAAAACTTCCTTAAATAGGTCTAACCCTTTGTCAAGAGCTTTCTTTATTAATTCATCTGTAATCTGTTGCATCTCCATTTTTTATTTCTCTGATTTTTTCAAATAAAGCTTTGCACCATAAACGCTTCTGATTAATAAACGTCTTAGCAACATAACGTCGCTTTCGTCTTACAAAGACCTGCCATTAAGCCTAATTGTTAAATATTGATACAACCGTTCCATTTGATATTCCAATTTATTTAACGAACACCACATTTCCCCATGTTTAAAGTATGGCTTATCTCCTCCATATCTCAATAGTGTAGATGCAGGGTCAATTTCGTGCATTTGTTGTATGAGACTTTGGAAATCAATGGGAACATTGTCGAGTCGAATAAGCAAAGACTGAAGTCCATGTATATTTCTTCCCTTGCTATTTAATATACTCTTCCCTTCAGCAAGCAAAATAGCCTTTAATGAAAGCTCTATTGTCTGTCTGTAAAGATAAAATACTGGATTTTGGAGTGCGTAGTCAGCGACTTCGTTATTTTTTATAATCAAAAGCAGTGCTTTAGCAGCATGGTAATACTGCTCAGCCATCTGAGATGGATTGGTTTCGGTAAGCATTGACATCCCACCAAACATGAAGCCTTTTGGTTCATCCCACTCACTTTCCCTTTCAATCGACGAACTCGGTTCTTCAAACAAATTTCCGGCTTTTGGTTTTCGCATAATTTATTTATGATAGATATTGACTTTAGATTATCCTTAACCCTGGCGCGAACCGTAGTTACGACAAGTATCAAAGAAAGAGTTGTGCCAGTTTTGCGAACACTACTTTCAGTTCTTCAATCATTTTTTACAAACTTACTTGCAAAATAGAACTTTCTAGAAATCCTTAAGATTTTTTTTGTCGCGTTTATAAATCGGGTGGATAGCCTGATTTAGGCCAACATCTTCACATGATTTCCATTCTGCGTTTTCAACGGTATAATAGAAAAGCTGATTAATCGATTTCTGACAATGGTCGTCATAACTTTCCCAAAGTAAGGATGTTGCGGTAATTGGGCCGTTATTCCAAGATTGACTGTAAGTTTTTGCTTCCAACGGAGTTGTAATACCTGTCATGTTATGCATGCAACTAAACTTCTCTGTCGTAACTTTAAGGTGTGGCTTAGAATACTTCACAGTCAATGCGTCCTCTATATCCTTAGAATAATCACATTTAAACTCTACGAGTTTATTTTTGAAATATTTCAAGCGAATGTTTTTAATTACTATACCTGATATCTCATATCGAGAAAGGTAGAATTCTGTTACTTTTGAACAATAAGTTTCAAGTAATCCTATGCCTTCGGTGCTGTCGGTGGGTTTAAGTCTTAAAAGTTCTTGTGTAGTTCCATCGTCGTCTTGATCCATTCGATCATGTAGTTTTTCGAAGCTAACAACGTCACCAAAATAGTTTACATGGGTGGTAGCGTAGCTAACCAAGATTGCAGTATCAGTACCAATTTTGAAAAGTCCAATTCCGGTGAATAGATTGGGATCACTTGTAGCATTTTCCTTTTTGTTTGTATTTACACTATTGATTTTAACTACGGTTCTTTGCGAATATCCTGTCGCGGATACAAGAAGAAATATTGCTGAAAATAGTAGAAAAGGTTTCATTAAGTGTATAATCAATGATCTAAAGATAATCAAAGTTTGAATATTTGATATTCAAACTATCAACCAATAGACAAAGTTTAAGGATTAGCTATTCCTTATGCCGGTTCAAACGTCTCGCTTTAACTGGCGTAATTACCAAAAAATGGTGATACAATCCTGCCAGTGACAAAATCTGGTCCCTTAAGTTACTGACTGTCAATTGTGTATTAGGTGTAGCGGGGTGTTTTATGTGTAGCATGCTACGCTACAAATTGCTTTGTTGACATTTATTTCGGAACGTAAAAGCCCGGTCAAAGATTAAACATCACCTTCAACAAAACAATCCTCCCCGGCGGTGCATACGAACTGGCCGTAGGCGTAGGGGCAGATAAATAAAGTGCATTATAAGTTTTTACATTCAAAAAATTGTTGGCGTCAATCTCCAAATCAGTTTTCCATTTTTGGATATGGAAACGGGTTGAGGCGTCGGCAAAAAAGTATTTTAGGCCGGGGCTGCCTTGCCGGCGGATTTTTTAGAACGAAAGCAGTGTTTCGGGGGAAATATTTAGCCCTTTAAATAGTTTTTTCGCCATGGTAAATGTCAGCGGCCTTTTCCGGTTCAAAACTTCCGAAACCCTGCTTCTGCTTCCAAGATAAGGAATAAGATCGGCAGCGGTTAAGTCATTCTCTTCCATTTTATATTTGATCGCCTCGATGGGGTCGGGCGGGCCGATGGGATAGTGTTTGCTTTCGTAATCATCGGCCAAAATACTCAATACCTCCAGCAAATCAGCCTCCGGGCTGCCTTCGGGGCAATTCCAAAGGTTTCTGATTCGCTGTAAAATGATTTTATACTGCTCTTCCGTTTTTATCGCTTTGATCAATTGTCCTTCCATCACCTTAAAAATTAAATGCCAAGTGTTTTAAAATCAATTTTGTCGTAGTCGGCATGCGTGCCGACAAAGTGAATATAGCAAATCTGGGTATCGTGCCTGAATGCTGCAACTAGCCTATACTTATTTTTGTTGACGTTAAACACAATGTAGCCGTTTACATAATCGGCGCCTTTAAAATCCTTTATTATTTCGGCCGGGGATTTATATTCCGCTTTTTTAACTTTTGCAAACCAGGTTTTTAACCCGGTCTCTGCATCCGGATTCTGTTCCCAAAAATCTCTTAAAGTGGATCTTGCCAATATCCTCACATACAAAGATATTGTTTTCTATAAAAATTACCAAATTGGGAACAGTTTGTCTGATTATCGCCGATACCTACGTCCTGCTTGAACCGGAGTTGGGGGGCAAGCATACTCAAAGATTAAACATCACCTTCAGCAAAACAATCCTCCCCGGCAGCGTATATGAACTGGCCGTAAGCGTATTGGCAGATAAATAAAGCGCATTATACGTTTTTACATTCAAAAAATTGTTGGCGTCGATCTCCAAATCGGTTTTCCATTTTTTGATATGGAATTTGGCCGAGGCATCGGCAAAAAAGTATTTAAGGTCGGGGTTGCCTTGCTGGCGGGTAAAATAATGCTCGCCCGATAGTTTGAACTGCAAATTGTCCGAAGGGATATAGTTGACCGCGGCCTGCTGCAATAGCTGGTCGATATGAAAGGCCGATGCCTCGACCGTGGAATGGCTGTCCGTTTGGGTGAACGTAGCTTTATAGCTGAAATTTACCTGGTCGTTCACCTTCGTGTCGGCGCTCGCGTTCACGGCTTCTATGGCGGTGTTAAACGGAAGTAACGTATTATTTTGTATCTGCACCGAACTGTTGTTTTGCCATTGCAGCCCGCCGCTAAAGGTGGTTTTTAACGCAAAGGCGTACTTGCTTATGGTACTGCTTACTGTCCACGAATCGGTGCTGTTTGGGTAGGGCAGCATCACGCGCCGCCGCAGCGTGTTGCTGATTACCTCCGATGCTATATTATTGGAAGCGCTGTGGTTGTACAGCACATTTATACTGGCAAAAAACAGTGTTAGGGCCTTGCGGTAGTTAAACCCGGCCGCGGCGGTTTGGTTCGCACTTTCGGCGAGGTCGGCACTGTTGGCAAAAAGCGAGCGGTAATCCGTCAGGATATAGCCGCGGTACAGATCTTCTATCGTACCCGTTTGGTTGCGGTAGCTATAAAGCAGGGTCAGATAATTCTCGAGGCTGGTTTGGTATTTTATCCTTAGCAGCGGATTGAAATACAAGCGGGTTAAATGCTTGTCCAGCGCATACAAATCATCTGAATAATTGATCCGCTGCAGGCTTAGCGGCAGGGTGAGGTTTGCTTTAAGGATAGTGCCCGGCAGATCGTAAGCCGCTTCGGCATACAGTTTTTTCCGGGTCCAGTTCAAATGGTTCAGGGAACTGTCCGATTCAGGATTGACGCTGTTATTATTTTGCAAAACGTTTAGGTTGGATGTCAGCGTTTGCGATTGTACGCTAAAACCGGCCCTATAACTTTGCGTGACAACGTTTGCCGGTATTTTAAACGACAGGTAATTATTGGTGTACAAGGCGGGCACATTGACATTTTGCAGCAATTGGGCATAGGGCATGCTTTTATTAAATGTGGTGTCGTTATAGTTCGGCCCTATAGCCCGGTTTTCCGGCTCGCCCGAGTGGCTGATATAGGAATAGGCCTGGATGATGTTGTTTGATTTCAGCGATCTGATCAGGTTAAATTCATTGGAAAAATTCAGAGCGTTATCTTTAAAAACCTGGTTAACAATGGCGCCGTTGGCCTGCCTGCCGGACAGGCTGGTATTCAGACTGGAATAACTGGCCGATCGGTTATCATCCATCAGCAGCGCATCGTTAAGGTAATATTTATCCTGGTTAACGTTCAGCGTAAATTGGGTATGCAGTATATCCGGCACGGTACGGTTGTGCTGAGTTTCATGATAGCGCACTGTATCGCCCGGCAAAAAAATAGTGCTGAGCTGGCTGTAATCCTGCCTTTGCGTGTCATGGAAATACCAGGCGTTGACCTTCAATTGCACGTTCTTTTTCAGGTTCACGAGGTTATTGAGGTTGAGTAGTGCGGATTGATTGAACAAGTACCGGTCGCGGGACAAAGCGGGGTCATTTACCGAGCCGAGGGAAAGTACCGTTGGCGGCACGTCATTATCGATACGTTGCGAGTAATCGGTAAAATTATGGGCAATCAACTCCTGTTGCAGATCATTGCCGGTATTGTTGCCTTTTAGGTAATTAATAGCCTTGTACTTATCCTTAAACATCATAGCGTTAAGGTCTTCGTCATAATTTCCCGGCAGGCCTGCGCCGATACTTTCCTGCCCTACCACTTGTAGTTTGGCGCCTTTCTTAATAGCGAGGTTCAGTGCTACGTCGTTGCTCATTACTTTATTCTGCAGCACTTTAACCGGCTGGTCATTTTGAATAACCTGCACCTTTTCCACCACGCCCTGCGGGATGGTATTGGCAGCGATATTGTATTTATCATCAAGCAGGTTATCGCCGCCGATGTACAGGTTAGAGATGGCTTTATTATTGTACAGAATGGTACCATCGGCTGCAACGGTTATGCCCGGCAGCTTCTTGATCACGTCGCCAATCGTCCTGTCCTGGGGGCTGGCGAAATCGGATACCTTATAATTCAGCGTGTCGCCGTTTATCCGCAATATGGGCCGGCTGCTTTTGACGACTACCGACTGTAACTGATTAACGGAAATATGCAGCACGAAATCTACCGGCGCTTTGCCGGCAATGGCTTTTGACGCGCTTTTATAACCTATGCAGCGCACTTCAACCAGCAGGCTATCCAGGATGTTTCCTGCCGGCACTACAAGCGTGTAGGCCCCATTACCATCTGTTACGCTATACGATACAATGGCATTGCCTGCCTTTTTTTTCAGGCTGACGGTGGCGAACCAGACAGGTTTTCCTGTACTGTCTTTAACCGTGCCATGGACTTTTTCCTGGGCAGAGCAGATGGTTGAAAATAGCAAGGCAATAATTGCTATGCCAATGTATTTTAACATGGTCTGTATTTATCTTATTAGTGTATCATGCGCTGTGGCCAGTGCGATTCCCCTCTCTCAAGAGTAATAGCCTATGAAAAGACAGACCATTACTTGATCGAACAAATTCCCTCCCTCGGGAGTAATGTCGCTAACTTAAGGGATTTAATATCGAATAATGAATGTCGAACACTGAATGATGAAGTAACATTTCGATATTCTACATTCAATATTCATTATTCGATATTATTTTACCCTTCTGTTTTCTACTTAAGTTAGTGCCATTACTCTCAAGAGGGGAGTCATGGTCCGTTCACTTCTTTTCCGGCAGCTCAATCGGGTTATTGATCACCGGCTGCGGGCCGATTCTGATCTTGATTTGCGGCCTTGGCCCGTTTCCCGGTCCATTCATACCAGACGAGGCCATCATAGCCTGCACGAAAGCATCCGGATCCTTGCGCATGGCATCCTGCAATTTGGTGAATTCTTTGTCCGTAGTTTTGATAGAGCGCGAAGGCAGTTCAATAATGGCGGGGTCTGTATCGGAATCATCCCCGCCGATCATGATCATACGGTGTCCGTCGCCAGGCTGCACATCACTGGCGGCAGCTGCAAGTTGAGGCGGCGCCACCTTTTCAATGCCGTCAAATTTAAATACCACCTCTTTTTTGGCATCATACGCCTCCAGGATCACACCGGGCAGGCCATTCAATTTCCATGGCCCGGCATGGAAGGGCATATCCGGGCAAAACCATGCGGTGTAGTCCCTGCCTTTAAAATGCGCAGTCGCTTTTTGGCAATGCATGCCGCCAAAGCTGGCGGTGTCACCGCTTATCTTCCAGTCGATAACAGGCAAGGCGTCTTCTATCAGGTAGCTATTGATGACAAGCGATTCTTTTCTAAACAATTTCTGCTGTGCCGGGAATTGAAAATATTGAAGCGGCGAGCCCGAGTTGTGCCTGTTTATTTTAATGTTTCCGTCAGGCGAGTTTGCGATTTGTTCTTTCACTTGTTTTTTGAACAGGGCATCCTGGAGCTGCTTATCATAGCTTTTGTACACGCTTGAGTTTTTGCCCAGGAACAAGGCCATGTTTTCGGTGTAGGGGGTTGCGCGGTTGTTGGTGTCCCTTACATGCGAAAACTTGTAATGCACCATATACGATGCGGTGTCGGTTTTTTGCGCCCTGGCCATACAGGCGATGGTCAAAAAGGCGGCACATGGTAATAAAGCTTTTTTCATTGTGTTAATTGTTTTTTTATGGTAATCCGCCGGCTGGCGGATGAGCGAGTGTGGTTTTTTGTAGCTCATGATGGTTTCATGTTTTGGATATTTTTTATGCAATGGTACTTTGCCTGGTCTGTTTGCCGAAAACTTTGTTACAAACGCGGCCCTGATACAGGCGAAAAATGAATATTTGTTATTTGAGAAAGCTTAGTGTCTTTATTTGAAGAGCCCTGGCTCATTTCTTTTCCGGTAATTCTATCGGGTTATTGATCACCGGCCCATGGCGGGCAGGGCCTTTTGCAACCCTGATGTTGTCCATTTTTTCACCGCCGGCCTGGGCACTCGCGCGATTGCCCGCATTAACGGCTTGCGCAAATGCCCCGGGGTCTTTCTCCATGGTTGCCTTCAGTTTATCGAATTCCTCTTGTGTGGTTTTGATCGTTCTGGGCGGCGTTCCTATCAAATTCATGTCATCATCCAAATCACGCAATATCGGGGGCTGATCAGCAGGGGCAGGCCCGGTTTTTGGTGGCGCAGGGATCGCTTTTTCTACCCCATCAAATTTGAATACCACTTCGTTTTTTGCATCATGGGCATCTACGATCACGCCGGGCAGCCCGTTTAATTTCCACGGACCAATATGTACCGGCAGGTCGGGGCAAAACCAGGCAGTGTAATCCCTACCTTTAAAATGGCAAGTGGCTTTCTGGCAATGCAAGCCGCCAAACGTTGCCGTATCACCGCTGATCTTCCAGACAATCGCGGGCATCGGGCCTTCGATCAGGTAACTGTTGAACAGCTGATCTTTCGTGTATAGTTTTTGGTCATTCGGATACTGGTAATATTCAACGTTTGTACCTACGCCCCTCCTGTTTATCCTTACATTTCCGTCCGGGCTGGCAGCTGCCGCTTCGGCAAACGCTTTCTTAAATTGCGCTTTGTATACTATCCCATCGTAACTCCTGTAAGCCCCCGCGATTTTGCCCACATATAATACCATGTTTTCTGTATATGGATGCGCCCGGTTGGCAGTGTCCATCACATGGGTAAACTTATAATGTACCAGCACCCGCGCGGTATCCGGTTTTTGGGCTTCCGCAGTAATAAATAGGCCTTGTAGAAAGGCTGCCAGTAGTAATTGCTTTTTCATAGTTCACAATATTTTTAAGTAATACTATGTTTCCGTTATGACTTCCTATAAACTTTGGTATGAATAGTAGTTTACTATTCGCCAAAAACGGATATTTGGTATCCTGCGATAACAAAAAAGAACGGTTTAGCCGACAATTGGCCTTATTAGTAACATAATTTAGCAATGCTGTTAACAGGAAATTACCTTTGCTTTATATGATTTCCATTAAGAGAAAAGACTGGATAGAGATCTTGCTCCACATAGCGTTTTGGGTTGGCGTTTTTTATACGCTGCTCTCATTTACCGAGCCGCACATAAAAATGCGTATCAACCATAACGGCACTATATTGCAAAAGGACATACAGCGCACCCTGTCGGCGCATATCTTCCTTTCGCTGGGTTTCATGGTCGTGTTATTTTATGGCAATACCTTGTGGCTATTAAAAAAGGCGCTCCGTTACAAGCATGTATTGATCAGGGTAGTTTTGCCTGTTGCCTGGTTTAGCGTCATCTTTTTGGCAAACATCTACCTGGATACCCTGTTGCCGGCGCAGAAAAACAGCGATCCGATGTTGCTGATGTCGCCGCCGCCGAAGAGCGCACACATCACGATAAATGCCAATGTCGACCGGCTAAAAAACCAGCCATTCCCCGATGATAATGTCAGAAAAGTGGTGGCATTCCAGCAATCCAGTGCATTTATATTTGCGACAGACGGTTTCTCAAATACATTATTGTTTATTTTTATTATCGTATTTGGGCTTTCCATAGCTTATTTTTTCCTAAAGGAATGGACCAGGGCCGAAAAGTTTCGTATTCAACTGGAGGCGGTTCAACTGGATACGGAGATCAAGTTCCTCAAGTCGCAGGTGAACCCGCATTTTCTTTTTAATACGCTTAACAACCTTTTTTCCATGGCGCAGGATAAGGGGAATGATGAACTGGCAGATGGTATTTCGAAGCTTTCGGGGATGATGCGTTATATGATCTATGAAAGCAATGCCGAAAAAGTGCCACTGGCAGATGAAATAGCTTACATAAAAAATTGCATTGCGCTAAACAAATTGCGTTATGCCGACGATGAGGCCCTGGTAACATTTGAATATCCCGCACAAATCCGAAACATGCTTATTGCACCCATGCTGTTTATCCCTTTTGTTGAGAATGCCTTTAAACACGGCATTTTGATAAACCGGCCTTCGCGGATAGCTATTGCTATCAGCGCATCGGATAAGGAGGTGATTTTTAGCTGCGAAAACGAAAACTTTAGCTTTATAAAAAGAATGGACGACCAGACAAGCGGTATCGGCCTTGAAAATGTGAAGAGGCGGTTAGAACTTGTATATCCGGGCAAGTATCGACTGGATATAAAAAATAGTGATGACAAATATGCCGTTACGCTTAAAATTGATTTGGAATGATGAACTGCATAGCCGTTGATGATGAACCCAAGGCCCTCGAGGTTATTGAACGCTATTGTCAAAAAATAGACTCCATTTGCCTAAAAGGGGACTTTCGCGAACCGCTTAAAGCAGTTGAGTTTTTGAACCGCGAACAGATCGACCTGGTTTTCCTGGATATTAATATGCCGGATATAAACGGTTTACAGTTGATCGCCGGCCTCACGGCTAAACCGATGATAATTTTTACAACAGCTTACAGCAGCCATGCTGTTGAAAGCTATAACCTCAACGCCGTTGATTATTTGCTGAAGCCCATAACTTTTGAACGGTTTTTAGCTGCGGTTAACAAAGCCATGAACTTGTTTTTACTGAAGGGCAAAACCGTCGTAAAAAACGAAACCAGCGAAATGGTTTTTATAAAAAGCGGTTCGCAGATACACCATGTTAAAATTGCCGATATCCTTTACCTGGAGAAAGACGGAAACTATATCACCATTTTCTTGAAAGATAAAAAGATACTCGTCCGCGAAAACATGACGGATATTTTTGATATTGTTCCCCAGGCCGATTTTGTTCGTGTCCATAAATCATTCGTGGTAGCCGTGAGGCACATTGCGATGATCGAGGTTCACCAGCTAATTATTAACGGCCAAAAAATACCGGTAGGCAGCACTTACCGCGAGCCGCTTAAGGCCAGGCTGGGGCTGGAATGAGCAAGTGGCAGTTAAAAGTAGCAGTAGCTGTAAAAAAGCTGCTAAGCTGCTAACCACTGCTGCTTCCTAAAAAAGCCTGTCCTTCATCACCAAAGTACCTGCGATCATATCGTGAAGGCATTGCTGCTGCTTGGTGAAAAAGGCGAGCAGGTAGCCAATAAAGAAGGTCATTACCGAAAATAGTTTGGCAAAATTGCGGCCGAATGAGCGGAAAACACTCACACGGTTGCCCTGCATGTCGCAAACCTTTATCTTTAAAATTTGCTTGCCAAACGTTGCCTGTTTGGCGGTGCATTCCATAATGATATTATAAATGATCTTTATAAACGGGATAAGCACCAGTGTGCTTAATGCTATTGAAAGACGGTCGATTTTGTTTTGGACAAAAACCGTAGCAAAAAATGCCAGTAAGATACAGACGCCGCCAACAAAGAACCAATCCAGCGCGCATGCCATCAGCCGCTGATCGAAACTGCCGAAATATTGTGGAATGAGGGCCTGTTTGCTAAATCCCAACAAATCGCGTAATTCTGCAACTTCATGGGCTTCCTTATAGTCATCCATCGCCGGGGTCTTTACAAAATCTCCGGCCCTGATGTTAAGTTCCTTTAACTGCGCCAGGCTGAATGGCCCTTCGGGTTTACCATTTATAACTAATATGTAGGTGTCATTATTGTTGAAATGTTGTAAAGTTGGAAGGTTGGAAGGTTGCATTTTTTAATTGATTTTAAAACTCTCCAATATTTGTTAAAAAGTTGAAATGTTAAATTCCTATCAAAATTAACATTTCAACTTTACAACATTCCAACCTTACAACATTCTTAATATCTCTTCACATTAAAGCCGGATAGCCCTCCGCTGATATGGATATGCATTTTGTTTTTTGCCGAAGCATAGCCGGGGGTTTCGTAGTTGTTGTCGCTGGTTTTTGTAAATCCTTCAAAATGATTGTCAGACAAGCCCGAATCGGTTTCCACGCTGCAGGCAGCATTCTGGGGGATACTGATATCAACACCCGAAACGCCGGTTTGTACATCAACATCGGTCATTGCTACAGGCATGCCAAGTTTTACTTTGAATGAAGCTGCGCCGCCGTGCAATTTTAACTCTTTAACTTTATATTTCGACAGATCGAAGTCGAGGCTGCTTGCGCCTGTTTCAACATTAATGTCCCAAACAGGATTTGTATTTAGCCGGAAATCAACACGGTTCTTATCAGAATCCCAGTTAAACCCGTTGTGCTTTCTCATATGGAAATCCAGCACGTACACCGAATCGTCAGTGCTATGCGAAAAAGTGTAGCGGTCGCTCCGGTTATCTTTTGTACTTGCACTGAACAATTGGTTGGTAGTATCCGACAGAGTGTAGCTGGTAGCGCCCCCGCTAATGTTAAGGCGCACCGTCTTAATATCAGCTTTATAAGGTTCGTTAAAAGTGCCGTTACCAATTACTTTTACTGCGCCGGCATTGCTGTTATCATCCTCATCGTCGTTGTCATCATTATCATTGTTATTGTAGCTGAAGTGACGGCCTGGCCAAAAGTTATAGCGTTCACCGAAGTTGCCGAAAAACAGCAGGCATAGCCCGCCTATTACCACGGCTACTTTCAGTACAGTAGCCCAGGGCTCCTTGTTGTTAGCCAATATCAGGTTTACCCCGCCGATAACTAAAAATATCGGCCACAAACGGAATATGTTCCACCAATGAAAATGAAGATATCCGTAGTTCGCAAGCAGGATTGCTGCCCCTATAACAACCAGGACAAGGCCCGGGATTAATTTATCGTTTTTCATGATTCAATTTTTATGCACGTTGGCTATTACGCTTCGGTCGAAGAAGCGTTTTCAGCTGCGGGCGGGTTATCAATTGGTTTATTTTCATTTTTATCCGGCGCCGGCTGCCAAACTTGTTTTGTTTGCCCGCTTACAATAAGCGATGCGCCTATAATTACCAGTATCACAGGCCACAGATTCCCAAAATCAAAGTCAGGGATCAGGTCGTAATTATCGATTAAAATTATTCCGCCCAAAAAGACCAGTACTACCCCTATAATGATCCCTGCGTGTGATTTTTGCTTAGGGGGAACACTTTCAACAGGATTTCCGCCAAATGGGCCGCCGTACGGATTTCCACCAAATGGATTGTTCCCGAACGGGTTGCCCGGCTTCGGCGGGGCGTTTTGTGGGTCAGCCTGCTGGGGAGGGACCCGGTAATCAACAGTAGGGTTGTTGAAGTTATTGTACACGTAACCTTTTTTTGGCAGTACTATCCATAACACAATGTAGGGGATAACACCCACGCCCATTATGATGACGGTAAAAGCAAACAGCAGGCGGACGACGGTCACATCCATATCAAAGTATTCTGCCAGGCCTGAACAAACACCACCTAACACCCTGTGGTATTCGTCGCGATATAGTTTCTTGTTCATATTGTTTTGTTTTTAGAGTTTAATTATTGATTATACCGATTGTTTTTGTGATTTCACCGATTGTTTTCAGTGATTGCACCGATTATTGAAAGTGATTACACTGATTTTTATATGTTTTATTTTTTACTTTTTTTGCTTTTAGCTTTGGTCTTTCTGCTTTCAGCCCTCTCACACCTGCCCGTATGCCGGTTTAATTATTATCTCATCTACATTGGCGCCGGGGCTCATTTTGTAAACATTTATAATAGCCGAGGCGATGTCTTCGGGTAAAACCATTTTATCTTTGTCAACTTCCATACCCTTCCACGAATCAGTTAATGTTGAGCCGGGTATTATGGCGGTCACCTTTACCCCATGTGGCTGTGTTTCAAGCCTCATTACTTTACTAAGACCTAATAATGCATATTTTGTTACACTGTAACTGCCTGCCTCGGCGATAGGGTTTAACGATGCGACCGAACAAATAGAAAATATATGTCCCTTGTGCGCGGCTATCATTTTTTTACCAAAATAACGGTACAGCTCGTAGGCGGGCATAAGGTTAGTGTTCACATGTTTTTCAAACGTTTCCTCCTGATCGTCCAATATGCTGCTGTAGGTATACATCCCGACATTATTCACAATGATGCTGATAAAACCCAGTTCCTTCTCTGCCGCCGCAGCAAAATCCAGCACCTGCTGCCTTACACTGCAATCCGTAACCGAGATGAATACTTTGATAGTGGGGTTAATTACCTGCAACTCCTTTTTGAAGGCCGCAAGGTCGTCATTACTCCTGGAACAAATGGCCAGGTTTACGCCAATTTTTGCGAAAGCTATGGCAATTGCCCGGCCCATTCCTTTGGTAGATGCGGTGATAATGGCGTTTTTCATTTATTTATTATAATGTTTAAATGTAGCAAGGTTGTAACGCTAACGGCTTTCATTTTTTACTAACACAAATCTAAGTGATATTTCGGCAGAGGTAATTACGGCTTTTGGCAAAGCGTGCTATATTTTCGGTAAAGCGGGGGAAAATGGCGGTAAAGGGATGTTAGCCATGATCCGAGCTTCATCCAGACAGGAAGTGTTTTTGTTAATTACTTCTTTATAAACACAAAATCGCCGCCTTCATCGCCGGCTTCCCTTATCTCGCCAAACTGGGGCACCTGTCGATTTGGGCTGTTATTGATAACGGCCGACCTGAAGCTTGCAAACAACTGCTCCGAGGATAAAAACGGATCGGTGTTCTGGTTCAATCTTTTAACCAGGTACTCCATAAACACGCTTTTATCTGGCACTTCTTTCATGGTGCCGCTTGTCATGGCTTTGCGGCTGGGGAACTTGTAGAGCTCCTGGATGTCTTTTGGCGCCAGGTCGATAGACCGGCTTTTAAAAATGCTTCCTGAAAAACAGGCATCGCTGATCAACAGCGTATGTTTTGATTTTATGGCCGTTATATAATCTATCAGGTCCGAATTTGATATCCAGGTATCCCTTCTTTCCCTGATGGCGTCGGAAGGAAACCAATAGCCTTGCAAATGGCTTTCATCATACAGGCCGTGGCCGGCATAAAATATGAGCAGGTTATCCTCCGGCTTAACTATGGCGGATATCCCTTCCAGGGCTTTAAAAAGATCCGCCCTGGTTGGATTTTTTAGTATGGTCACATTTTCGGGCGAAAAAGTATAGTTTGTCGTAAGCGCCTGCGATAGGTTGGTCGCGTCTGTTATCGGGCCTTCCAGGCTCGGTATGTGCTGGTCCTGGTAATCTTGCACACCTATCAGCAAGGCATAAAATTTCCCCTGCGATGCTTCCTGCGTAACGCTGGCCTGGGTGGTGGCCGAAACACTATTACGCACAACATGGAAGGTGTACAATCCTTTTTTCATGTTCATATTCATGGCGGTTACCCTTAGTGGGTTATCGCCAAGGGACATGGGCACATCCGCCGTAAAATTGCCGTTGGCATCCACCGTAGCCTGTATATCATTCACCACTACCGAAAATATGCCGCTGGGGTCTTTGGCAATACCTGCCACGTGCAGCACGTTGCTGCTTTGCACAACTTTCAAACCGCGGGTAACCTCGGGCGAGGTTATAAATATTTTAGGGATAGAAACGGTATCGGTATTTGTAACCAGCGAGGGTTTATCAAGGTAGCCAAAGGTAAGGGAGGTAAACCCGACATCCTGCACCTGTGTTACTGAAACCCCAAACTGGTGGCCTGTGAAAGTTATTTCGGGATAGGTATCAACCAGCTTGCCGTTTACATAAAAATGTAGTTGCCCGTTCTTATGCTCGATGGCTAATTTGTTTTTCACGTTATCGCCTTTGAAAACCGCATCGGTTGCCGTAAAAGTTACAATGTTTTTAAAGTCCCGGTTTTCCGTGTAGCCTACATAGTAGTAGCCCGAGGCTGCTATCCAGAAATGGTATTGGCGTACATCGTCAGACCCAAAATCTAACCCGTAACCATAATTTTGCGTTCCCGAATAATGCACTGCCTCCGTCTCGATCAGGAAATTACGGTGCATATCCACATAGGTTTGAGGGGAGGAAACGGCGCGGGTATACCAGTATTTGCCCGCACGGGATATTCTTAGCACCCCACCGCCCAGGCTTGTTGTGGCCGAATCGGTTTGTTTTGAAGTCCAATGATTTTGATCGTCGGTGTAAAAGTCCGAATGGTAGGCCAGTTCGGCAATTGCCGGGTTAACCGGCTCATGTACCACCACGCTAACAGGGTTGTCCAAATAGCTTACGGTTAAATAGTCGAACGCCGCAGTTTGGTTCATATTCACAATAAACCCGATTTCGTTGCCCATAGGCTGAACCATTGCATTCTGCGCAACCTGCTGGTCGTTGATCAGCATTGTTAACTGGTCGCCGCGCTTTTCGATGCGCAATTTATTAGGGACATTGTCGCCTGATCTGATAGCTTTTGACGGCGTCCAGAAAATGATCGACTTATAAGCGCCCGCTTCCACCTTCGCTAAGATGAAATTACCATTGCCGGATATGGCAAAATAATACAGGTTTGAAACATCCTTACCGCCAAACACGATCCCCATAGGGTAACGGTCGGTTCCGGTAATGTGGGTAACAACCGTTTCAATGCTGTAGTCCCTGTGCTCATCAAGCGGTATGGCAGTGCCGCGGTATGAATAGGAGGTTTTTTTGTGCGTCAGGTAATACTTGCCGTCCTGGAGCTTTTCATTTGTGTATTCGCCGTCATAATTTTGAAATTTAGACCTTCCCGGAATAAAGGCTTCGTGGTAAACAATGGCCTGGGCGCCGGCCGAAGAGGCCAGCATCATAAAAAACCCAATTACGCTTAAAAGGGTGTAAATCTTTTTCATCCTGTTCAACTATTTATGATCCAATTCAACCATCAGCGCTATAAGATCTTTTCCCTTGCTGGAGGCGCTGAACGCGATCTGATCGTTCGTAAACTTAATATCCGCCGGATCAACCATCCTGTCGCCAACTACATTAAAAACCCTTTGGTTAAAAGTGCCCTGCTGCGCATTTATGCTGGAAATGATCTGATCAATATTCAACTCGCTCCGGCTGTATAAAACGCAGAGGAAATCTTTCCCGGGTTTTTCATCAAACTGGATAAAGTGATCTTCATCAGGTATGGCTACATCATTTTTTTTGTAGGTGAGCGCCGCGCTTATACCGTCCTGGTAAGGAAATATCTTGGTTATTTCATTAGTCAGGTCAGAGCTGATAGCATATACATAGGCCGGTTCGTTATTTGATATATATATCCTGAAGTTGGTTCCCGAAGCATATGCATCCGCGGTTTGGTAAATGGTAAGCGGTTCGGCCGTATGCTCAACCGGCACTACCTTTAGTCCCCTGGTTGAAACCCGCAGGTTTGCCGGCATTTGCCCCCCGCTTGAAAGCACCAGTTTAATTGACCCCGAAAGGTCCGCTACATCGGGTCTTGCATCCGGCATGTCGACAAATTCATAGCCGTATTTAACAAAGCGGCCAAAATCGTTATAACGTATCCATATATACCCGCCGTTTCCCCAGTTGTCGCCCCAGCTATTCTGGATTTCAAAGGCGCCGCCATATTGATTGTCGTCGTATCCGACAACGCACATGGCATGCCCGCCATAGCTTGGCAGCGGTTCTTCGGTTGGTTGCCAGAATTTATAGGCATAATCGAACGAAGGCGGGCAAAGCATGCCGAATACAACCGGTTTCTTTTCGGATATTGCCTTTTTTACAGCCTGTATTTTAATGTTGGCCGATGAATTTACATCAAATAAACGCGCGTAATCTTTAAGCCTGAAACCCGACGCTTTTCCCAACTGGTCGGAACTTATACCCGGAACGCAAGGCACCGGCAAATCGTTGTAATAAAGGCTGCCCTTGGTTTTCATAATTTGAAAGGCGTCTTCGATATTCGAACCGCCGGTGCAGGCGCCATCATTCGGGCGTAATAGCCTGAATAAAAAAGCCGCGGAATATGCCCGCGCGGTGATCGAGTCTCTGTCGGTCCAATTATTTTTTATAGCATCAACCATTGTCCGGCCGCAATAGGCCGAAGACCAGGCGGTGCAGGTGCCGTATTGGCCCTGTGTTTTTGGGTATGGCGCGTAATTTTTTATGGATGCGCTTGCCGGCAAAACGTCAAGCGCCCGGGTAAGCCGCGCCTTTTTTGGCGCCGAGGCATACGAGGCGTCATCAAAGTCAAGGCCCCTGGGATGTATTTGGGCATGCAGTGTTTGAAACGCTGCAAAAACAGACAAAATGACTAAGCTGGTTAATTTAGGGATTCTCATGGCGGTATAAGTTTAGCACTTATTCATGAGGTTGTCAAGAGAAAGTTACAAAAAAGATTATTCTGAACCGTCTATTTCGATCCAGTTGCCGTCTTCTTTTATGATGCCAATCAACTCGTCAAGGGCGTTGGCCGAGCTTATATTCTTCTTTACGGCTTCCTTGCCGCGATAAAGCGTTACTTTATCGGTACCCGAGCCAACATAGCCATAATCGGCGTCCGCCATTTCGCCGGGACCGTTCACGATACACCCCATGATACCGATTTTTAAGCCCTTTAGGTGACTTGTGCGGCTGCGGATCATTTGGGTAGTCACCATCAGGTCGAACAAGGTACGGCCGCAGCTTGGACAGGATATGTATTCGGTTTTTGATATGCGCGACCGCGTGGCCTGCAATATACCAAAGGAGGTTGAGGTAATAACATTTGCGGCTACCTGCGGCGCATCGATCCATATCCCATCGCCAAAACCATCAACCAGTAAAGCGCCGAGATCGGTGGAAGCGTATAATTGGAGTGTTGAAACGTCATTTTGTCCATGGTCCATGGTCCATGGTCCATGGACTTGTTTGTCGTCATTTTGTCCACGGACTTGTCTGTCATCATTTTTACCATGGACCATGGTCCATGGTCCATGGACTTTTTCGTCCTGGCTTTCTGATCCAAAATCGTAGCTTCTTTTGATGATCACAGGAACATCCAGGCCCATTTCTTCCATCTTAAAGAATGACCGCTGGTCGGCCATGCCATGAACAGCATCGGTTTCGAGCACGAATACCAATGAATGGTCAAAGGGCAACGCACCGAATTCTTCAGAATCGAGACCGGCATGTGTTATTTTCACCAGGTTCAATGCTGAGGAACGGTCTTCTGCTTCAATATATTCCTTCAATGAAAATACCGGGTGGCAATTGGTTTTGTCGGCCAGTTTTTGCCAGGTGGCGTAGTTGTAAAGCTGCTTTAAGTTGCCGGGTAGGCTAAATGATGGCAACTGATCAGCCAGGTAAACAAAATCGACGGATTGCTCGGCCAGGTTGTATTTATCCAATACCGGCGAATACAAATAACCTGCATCGTTCAATATCGAAGGGTCTTTTAAATTTTTCCGGGAAAGATCGATCACCACCCTGGGCACCATATGCCCGCCGATAAAGGCGTTGGCTTCGTAGGTGTGTCTCCGGGTGTATTCGTAGGGTGAGTGATTTTTTTGACCATGGTCCATGGTCCATGGTCCATGGACATCCTTCCCACTTTCGGACTTTCGGACTTTCCGACTTTCGGACTCCCGCAGGGCATACCGTTCCACCAGGGCCATCGCTACCGGCACTTCCGCCTCCGGTTCTTCGGTAAGCGAAACTCGGACAGTATCGCCCAGGCCGTCTTCCAGCAAAGTTCCAATCCCCACCGCTGACTTAATGCGGCCGTCTTCGCCATCGCCGGCTTCGGTCACACCGAGGTGGAGCGGGTAGTTCATGCCCTCGGCAACCATCGTTTCAACCAGCAGCCGGTAGGCCTGCACCATAACCTGGGGATTGCTTGATTTCATGCTGATCACCAGGCTGTAATAATTCAAGGCCTCACATATCCTGATAAACTCCATCGCGGATTCCACCATTCCCCGCGGCGTGTCGCCGTAACGGCTCATTATCCTGTCGCTAAGGGAGCCATGGTTTGTGCCGATACGCATAGCCGTGCCATATTCCTTGCAAACTTTTACCAGCGGCGCAAACTTCTGGTAAATCCGCTCCAGTTCGCCCTGGTATTCGGAATCGGTATAGGCTATCTGGTCGAATTTCTTTTTATCGGCATAGTTGCCGGGATTAACGCGTACTTTTTCAACAATCCGGGCTGCCACTTCGGCGGCATTAGGGGTAAAGTGAATGTCTGCTACCAAAGGCGTAGTATATCCACGCTGGCGCAATTGCTTTTTTATTTCGGCAAGATTTTGTGCCTCTTTGATGCTGGGCGCAGTAATACGCACATATTCGCAACCAGCCTCAATCATCCTTATCGACTGTTCAACGGTACCAATGGTATCCATGGTATCGGTAGTGGTCATGCTTTGAATACGGATGGGGTTGCTGCCACCCATAGGCACGTCGCCGATAGCCACTTCCCGCGTAACAAAACGCGAGTATTCGGTCAGCGAATTACAATAACGGCCCGGAAGCAATTTAATGGCAGCGGTATTCATGATGCAAAAATACGAATTTGATTTTGTTGGAAGGCTGGAATGTTGAAAGGTTGAGACGATGTAATGTTTGTTGCCGGCCCGCCTTGTTTTGCCCGCACATTACGCTAGTCAGGTATCCGGGTTGTAAAACTTTTACTTTTTATATCCCGCCACGTTTAAAAAGATAATGCTGGTATGCGGTATGCCGAGCGTTTTTCCGGGTTTAACATCCAGGTAAAGTTTCAGATAGCCATCCGTGATCCCTTTCATTGCCGCTATCCACGAATCTGCAAATTCAGGTGACAAGAAAATTATAGATTTCCGAAAGGTAATTTTTCCTTTTTCGTCGACATAAGCCGTGTATGAATAGGAGAAATCTTCATAAGCGTGGTGAATTACGATATCAAAAGTCGGCGAAAGATAGGCATCGTATGATTTGCCGCCATCCACTTCATCCGGCACGGGTTCTTTTTTAACAGTTACGAGGTTGCTTCTTGATACCAGCTGGACGGGCTCCGTAGCAGCGAATGCGCTATCGCGTATTGTGTTCGCCAATAAGGTCTTAGCTTTTATGTAAAGTGTGTCTCTTCGCGTGGGGCGTCTCAGCCGGTCAGTATCGGAGTGGAGCACATTTTTTATATAGCTGTTGGTATAAAAGGTCATAAAAACGTGTGTCTTTTCCGTCACAATCGTATCGTCATGCACATGCAGCACCATAAATTGTATGCTGTCTTTTTTAATGTATTTCAGCTTAAGCCAGGCCCAGGCAACATTAAATATGGAGTCATGGTCGAACATGACCGGCGCGTTCAGAAAGCGGCCTTTTTTCGGGCTGTAAATATTTACCGAATCAATGGATGGGAAAGATATGCGCCATTCGGGCACCAACTGGTAACCCACCGGGCTGAATGAAAGGCCGTTGTCAAACTGCCGGCGCACTTCGGTATAGCCAATCCCCCGGATACTTTTAAGCAATTTTTTGGTATGGATAGCATCGGCCTCTTTTTTAGCCTCCCTCCTTGCATTTTCTTCAGCTATTTTTCTGAAACCACGGTTGCATTTACCGGCAAATAACAGGATGAAAATAAATAATATGAAAATAGTCCTTTGTATATACAAAGCCGCAGATAATTTATGCATTAACAAAACTAATTGAAGGCGCTAAAATAGCGTTATACTTGGGTAAGTTGAATAATGAATTGTCGATTAGACTAAAAAATCGATCTAATTCAACGTATCTTTTGATCCAATGTAAGAAGTCCTCTTAATACACCCCAAAAAATCAAGTTAGATAATGCGAGATCCGATAATAAAATAACGGTGTTATTCTCATTTATAAATACACCGATTAACAGATTTACAGAACTGGAGGGGACAAAAAGCTCGTAGTTTATTATGGTGGTAATAACGATCGCTACAATTACCAATAAAACTTTCATGCGTTAATTTTTAATTGAAGTTATTTAATGGCTTAGCCTAATGCCTGCTCCAAATCGCTGATCAAATAACCGGCTTCTTCCAGCCCTACATACATGCGTATCAATTGGTGGCGGGGATTATTTAAATCGTAATTCTCTTTTGCAAACCCTGCTATCGATGGGATGATCAAACTTTCGTGTCCGCCCCACGATACCGCCATAAGGATATGCCGCAGCTTGTCGCAAAAGTTTTCGATCTTTTGTATGGATGTATCCTTAAGCGTAAAGCTGAACATCCCGCCGCAGCCCTTCATCTGCTTTTTGGCTAATTCAGCCTGTCTGAAATCAGGACTGAAGGGCCATATCACTTTATCAACCGCGGGATGTTTTGCAAGCCATTCGGTAATTATTTTTGTGGTTTCGAAGCTTCGCTGCATCCGTAAGGGAAGGGTACGCAAGCCCCTGATCAGCAACCAGGCCGAGTGCGGCGACAAAGAAGGGCCGATATTCATAAACTCATGGTCAAATATCCGGCCTATAATGGCTTTGCTCCCGGTTAATACCCCTGCAACCACATCCGAATGCCCCCCTATGTACTTGGTGGCCGATTGCGCCACAAGGTCGATCCCCAACGTTATCGGCTGCTGGTAAAGCGGGCCGCAATAGCTGTTATCGATCATGGTTAAAATGCCTTTTGCTTTTGCTATTTGCGCTACAGCCTGTAAATCCTGTAACTCATAGCTGAAGGTATTGGGGCTTTCGAGATAGATAAGTTTGGTGTTGGCTTGAATGGCGTTTTCAATGTTTTTGGTATCGGTACCATCAGCATAAGTTGCGCTGATGCCAAATTTCGGCAGGAAATTATTAAACAATTTGATGGTCCAGCTATACGGGTTTTCTACGACGACCGCGTGATTGCCTTGCTGCAGCAGCGCTAATATGGGTACGCTCACGGCCGCTATTCCGCTGCTGAAAACCAGCGCATCTTCGGCGCCATCAAGCGCCGCAAGCTTTTTTCTTAAAATAGTAAGCGTTGGGTTTTGCCCGCGCGAATACAACAGCGCATCATACTCATTGCTCAGCGCTTCGCGGAAATCGCTGACGGTTTTAAAAGTAAAATTGCTGGTTTGAATGATCGGCGGCGAAACAGCATTAAAGTAATTTTCCCGTTCCTCGCCAAGTTCGTTCAGTATGTACGATAAGTCCATATTATGCTATTGGTGTTTGCGGATTCTTTTTGTAGGTACAACCGTAGTAAATAATTAGCCCTAGCGCATATGCAGCCAGGCATATCAGCGCAGCGTAGGGATTTTCGCGAAAGGTGATAAAAATATTAACCGTAACAAACCAGTACGAAATAATAAATATCAGCGGTACAAGCGGAAACCATTTTATCATATAAATTCCAGTCCCGTCAAGGTGTTTGGTTTTTTTGCGCAGCAGGAAGATGGCCACAGCAGCCATTGATAAGCCGATCGTATCAAAAAACATTACGTATTTGAGCATCTCGCTGAATTTCGCCACAAAAAACAATACCAAAATAATCGCCGCGATAAAAAAGCTCATTCCAAATTCCTGTACCTGTGTCTTCGGATTCACTTTCTTAAATATCGGCGGCAATATGCCGTCTTCGGCCATCGCATAATATACCCTGGGGTTCGACAGCACATTTACGTTCACATAAGCCAGTACCGATAGAAATATCAGGATCGAGGTGATTTTATAGCCCGTAGGGCCAAATATTACGCCTACCATAGTCGACGCCAATGCGGGTTTTTGCTGCAGGCCGCCTATCCCCAAAATATGAAAATAAGCATAATTGACAGAAAGGTATAAAACAAGCACCACGATAATACCTACCGTAATTCCTTTTGGAATATTGGTTTTAGCATTAATAATATCGCCGCCAAAATTGATGGTTTGCTGGTAACCGCCATAAGTGAAAAATACCGCCACCAGGCTAAGTCCGAAAGCTGTTACCAAACTCCCGGTGTGCGGTTCCGCATTTATCGCAACATGCGGCGCGTCATTTTTAAAAACGGCCAGGCAGATAAGCACAATGAGCCCAATTTTGAATATCATGAGCACATTCTGGGTGCGGGCGCTCATCTTGATACCTAAAAAGTTGATCACGTATAATACGGCTACCGAAGTTATGGTGATAATTTTTGTGCCCAGGTCGGTTTGCAGGCTGGCAGGCAGCAAAAAGGGCCGGATATAATCGGCCCCTATAAGCGCTACGGCTGCTACCGATGCCGCATTGCTGATCACCAGCACCCAATTGATCATAAATGCGACTGCTGGGTGATAACAATAGGAAAAAACCTTGTAAAACCCGCCTGTTACCGGAAACCTGGCGCCAATTTCGGCAAAAGTGAGCGCCCCACATAAGCTTACCAGGCCGCCAAATATCCAGGCGCTAAAAAATATCCAGGTATTGCCTGCCTTTATGGCCACATCGCTTGGCGTGGCAAATATTCCCATGCCAATCACCAGGCCAATAACGATCATTGTCAGGTCAAAGCGGTTAAGTTTCGGTTGAATACTCATTTATTAATCTAAATGTTTATTATTTGAATTAAAATTTTAATTTTGTTAGAGTTAACCCGAGTTAATTGTTGATTAATACTTATTGTTTGCGCAATATAATGGATACTTTTTTGAAGCAATTTAAGCAAATATTATTCACTGCGGTGCTTTTGCTTTTTATTGCCAGCGTTATTGCACAAGGGCAACACTCTGTATCCGCCACAATAAAACACCCGCCGGCAAGCCGCCAACTGAAGGCATTTTATCATTTAACGGCACAAGCTAACGTTACTTTTACATTTCCCAAAGGTTTCAAAGAAATTAAGGCGCCCGACAATGAAGATTTTTCATTCGACTATGCCATAGCGCTGCCGGGAAAGGATTTTGAGATTTGGTTCCAGGTAAAATCAGAAAAGGAAAACTGGGCCAGCTACGTACATGCCCAAAACACGCCCAGTTCCCAATTAGCCAACCCGGATTCATTGTATATCGGCATCGGCGCTGCGCAGGCGAGCGCATTTACGGGCGATCAAAGATATTTTGTGCGCAATATCCCCCCGGATGTATTGGCCAGGTATCACGCGGATGCGGGAAAATCGTACCTCTTGAACCTGCCCGACCTGGCCCAAACCAAGCACTACAAATATGCGCTGCTGATCACCCTGCAAAAAAATCATACCGGCACCATCCTCGCCGTTTGTTTTACTGATGAAAAAGGCCCGGAATTTTTCAAAAACATCAATAAGGCCAGCAACTGCATCAAATTCAAACCCTGAATACCGAATGTTGATAAGTTAAGACATTGGGATGTTGAGTTCAGCGTGTAAATATTATTTTTGCCTCGTTGGTCATTAGTCATTGGTCACTGGTCATTAGTCACTGCTAGATGTCTGGTCAGATGCGATTAACAAAAAGCCCAATGACTAATGACTAATGACCACTGACTAAAAAAAATGGCAGAACAAGCAGATTATAGTGATGACAGTATCCGTTCGCTGGATTGGAAAGAACATATCCGGCTGCGGCCAGGGATGTACATCGGCAAGCTGGGCGACGGCTCGGCGTATGATGACGGCGTATATGTTTTACTGAAAGAGATCATCGACAACTCCATCGATGAATTTGTTATGGGCGCGGGTAAGATCATCGAGGTAACGATGAGCGACCATAAAGTATCCGTGCGCGATTACGGGCGCGGCATCCCTCTGGGCAAGGTAATTGACTGCGTATCAAAAATAAATACAGGAGGCAAGTACGACAGCAAGGCTTTTCAAAAGTCGGTAGGCTTAAACGGCGTGGGGTCGAAAGCGGTTAATGCGCTTTCAAATTCATTTACCGTACAATCCTACCGTGACGGCCGCACAAAGCTGGCCGAATTTGAAAAGGGCGAACTGGTGCGGAACGAACCCGAAAAAGAAACCACGCAGCGTAACGGCACAGCTATCAACTTCGTTCCCGACGATACCATTTTCAGGCACTACCACTTTATCCCTGAGTTTGTAGAAAGTATGATCTGGAATTATGTGTTCCTCAATTCGGGGCTTACTATAAACTTTAACGGGCAGAAATACTTTTCGGAACGCGGGCTCTATGATTTGCTGAACCGCAACTCAGATACCGAAACTATGCGTTACCCCATTATTCATTTAAAGGGCGACGATATTGAAATAGCGATGACCCATGGCCAGCAATATGGCGAGGAGTATTACTCTTTTGTGAACGGGCAGCATACTACGCAGGGCGGCACGCACCAGGCTGCATTTCGCGAAGCTGTTGTAGCAACCGTTCGCGAATTCTACAAAAAACAGTTCGAAGCATCAGATATACGGGCTTCCATCGTAGCGGCTGTTGCCATCAAAGTACAGGAACCGGTGTTCGAGTCGCAGACAAAGACAAAGCTGGGCTCACAGAATATTGGGCCGGAAGGTCCGTCGGTAAACAAGTTTGTGAATGACTTTGTAAAACGCGAACTGGACAATTACCTGCATAAAAACAAAGCCGTAGCCGACGCCCTTGAAAAACGCATTCTGCAATCCGAGCGGGAGCGTAAGGATATTGCCGGCATAAAAAAACTGGCCAACGAACGCGCCAAAAAAGCATCGCTGCATAACCGGAAGCTGCGTGACTGCAAGGTGCACTTTGACGAGACGCATGAACGGAAGCAGGATACCACCTTATTTATTACCGAGGGAGATTCGGCCAGCGGATCAATAACCAAATCGCGCGATGTGATGACGCAGGCAGTTTTCAGCCTCAAGGGCAAGCCGCTCAATTGCTTCGGGCTAACCAAAAAGGTGGTTTACGAAAATGAAGAATTTAATTTGTTACAGCACGCGCTGAACATTGAAGATGGCCTTGATGATTTGCGCTATAACAACATTGTTATAGCTACCGATGCCGATGTGGACGGCATGCACATCAGGCTGTTACTAATGACCTTCTTCCTACAGTTTTTCCCCGACCTGGTAAAAGCCGGCCATGTTTTTATCCTGCAAACGCCTTTGTTCCGTGTCCGTAACAAAAAGGAAACGGTTTATTGCTACAGCGACGAAGAACGGCGGGATGCTATTGCCCGCTTAGGCACAAAGCCCGAAATCACCCGCTTTAAAGGCCTTGGAGAAATTTCGCCTGACGAATTTGGGTTATTTATCGGCAAAGACATCCGCCTTGATCCGGTTATACTTAAGGATGCCAATATTAAGGGGCTGCTCGAATATTTTATGGGTAAAAACACGCCTGCCCGGCAGTTGCACATTGTAAATAACCTTAGAGTAGAGAAGGACGACGAAAGCATTAACCCGCTGGTAGCCGAAGACCCGGAGGGTTTGAGTTTGCCGGTGGCGGTGTGAGACTGAAATTGAAAGTTAGATTCGTCGACTTTTAAAAGCTTACAAATCTTTTTAGGCCTACGCCGAATGTTTATAATCGTAAGGCTTTAATCGAGTTCCCTGGTCTTTTCGACGGCAAGGTGCGGATTAAATTTAGTCTGTAAATTAGCCCAAATATCAGCTGTGCCTCCAAACACCTTCGCAATCCTGAAAGACATTTCATGCGTAATATCCGATTTTTCATGTATGATCTTATTCAGGCTTTGACGCGAATTCCCAATATTTTAGCCGCTTCCATTACAGTTAGCGCATTTGCATAAATTACTTCCTCACGCAAAATTTCACCTGGGTGAATGTATCTCATTTGTCTCTTTATGGCATTTCAAACCAAGCATTTTATTAGATTAGTATTGTCAAATTTATGAAAAAGAACTCTATCATAATTGCCGGATTCATCTGCTGTAGTTGTAATAACGCCCCTAAAAAACCCAAAGAACCGGCAGACACATCGAACCAAAATCAAATAAACATAGCCGCACCTGTATCCCAAGCGCAATTCAATACCCTTGCAAAAAAACTAATTGGCGCGTGGACAGGCGGCGAATCAGAGAACGCAACCTTTGATATAAGCAAAGATTCTATTTATTATGTCGATAAGTTTGAAAGCTATAGGTATGCACTCAAGCACGACTCTATAAAAATCTTTTATCCTGATTTTGTGTACACAGCTAAAGTCTACTTTATAAAAGACACCCTGGTTATGAACTCAAAAGATTTTGACGTTACCAAATTCTGGAAATTTAAGAATTAACCGTTTGCTATTTTCATCAATTTTGAAGCCTTAAACAATTCCCTTTTGTAAACTCAAAAGGCTGTAGCATTTCAGCTTGAATCTTCCCCCTTCTTATTAGTTTGAGTTTTTTGAATCTTAAGAATTTCTTTCTGTGTCTTGGCTATGCATTCTAATAATTCAGTCGGCCTCTTTAAATTAAATACTATTGCAGGTATCATAAAAACTGCCTCATAATAATGACTGTTAGAGCAATACCTATTGCTATGAAAATTAAGTAAACGATTACAATCCCAGGTCCATTCTCCATGATTTAAAGGTTTAAGGTTAATAAAAGTTATTTGTTCAGGTGGCTTGAAGTTATAAATAAGTTTCTAATAATCAATTAGCTAACCCGACCATTTCCGATCTTCCCCGTCAATTCCTTTTATCCCAAAACTTCCCCAAAAAAATCTACATTTAATCCATGGAAAAAAACAAACCGGCGCGGCGTGATTTTATAAAGCAATCAGCCATGGCTTTAGGCGCCCTGTCAATTGTGCCCGTGACAGCAAATGCCAAAAACCCCGTTGATAAAAAACTGCACATCGTATGCGCAGGCGCTCACCCCGGCGACCCTGAATTCGGCTGCGGCGGAACAATGGCCAAATATAGCGAAGCCGGTCATGATGTTACCTTTTTGTACCTCACCCGCGGCGAGGCCAGCGACCCGAATAAGACTTATGCAGAAATGGCCGCCATGCGCACCAAAGAAGCGGAAGTTGCCTGCAAAGCGCTCAGCGCAAAGCCAACATTCGCCGGACAAATCGACGGGGATTCCGTATTGAATAAAGAATGGAACGAGAAAATGACCAAACTGATCATGGCCGAAAAACCTGACATTTTATTTACCCAATGGCCGCTTGATTCGCACCCCGACCACCAGGTTACGGGTTCACTGGCATTAACGGTTTGGATAAGGTCGGGCCGGGCCTTTCATCTTTATTTTTACGAAGTAAATACAGGGGTTGAAACCATGGCATTTACCCCCACCGATTACGTGGATATCACAGCTGTTCATGAAAAGAAAAAAGCCGCTATGTTTGCCCACCAAACGCAGGACCCGGTAAATACCTATAACAACTATTTTAAACCGCTGGAAGAATTCCGCGGTTTGGAGGCCGGTGTTAAAGTGGCCGAAGGGTTTATTCATTTTAAGGCCGAGGGAGCAAGGGCAGGTATCATCGGGTTGTGATACCGCGGCCCGGTGAGCATTTCAGTCAATGAACAAAATATTATTTCGGCTTCGCGGCCCGCGGCTTCTTAGTGGGCGGCCGTCAATCCACACCCGCAACCATATGCGCGGGAATAGCAATCCTGTTCCAGCTGTTGATGGTAATGGTTATAAAGATAATTTGTGCCAGTTTTTGCTCCCCGAACAAATTAAGCGCATGGTTATAAGTTTCGTCCGAGACGCTTTCCGAAATGTTGGTCACTTCTTCGGCCAGTTTTAGTGCCGCCTGTTCTTCGTCGGTAAAAAAAGGCGTTTCCCACCAGGCTGCAAGGGCAAACAGCCGCTGGTTACTTTCTCCCAATGCGAGGGCATCTTTGGTATGGTAATCTATGCAATAGCCGCAGCCGTTGAGCTGCGACACCCTTACTTTTATAAGTTCCCGCAGTTTTGGATCGATGTCGAAATCGTTTATTTGATTGTCGGCAACTGCCATTGCTTTATATATTCGCGGCTCAGCCGCGTTGATATTCATTCGCGATTTCATTGGAGCTTTTTTTATTGTCCTTAATTTATTACGATACATGATGCAGCCGTTTTTGTTTTGATTTTGTCATTCTTCCTGTGAATAAGATTATGTACGGCGCTGATTCGTGGTCTAATAAATGTGTACTTTGTAACATTCGCCAGCAACACGCTGCTCAATATCACCAGCAAGCCCAGTAATTGCATGGGGGAAACGTTTTCACGCCGGCCTTTCTTTCCAAATCGTTGCCAGCTTCCGGATCCGTTAGCCTTGCTGGCGAAGAGTTAATTTGAAAAATACAAACTACATGGTATTTACCGGGCAGGGCAAGGCACTGTACTTTAGTACCGGGTTTTAATCGCCGGTTATTTAATTTTTAGTATATGTATAATATGGAAAAGCCGCCGCTCAAATGCTGGAAATGCTCGACGCAATATCATTACCGGGTTCCGCGAAATTGGTTCTTCCGGAATGTGTTATTTTTTTTACCCGTTAAGATTTATTTCTGCGGCAAATGCGTAAAAAACAGGTATGTGCTGATCACCGATAGGAAAGCATGCAGGTACCATGCCGTTTAAATTAATTGATAATAATTAATGTTCTTAATCTGATCTGCCATGAAAAAATGCTCACTTAAATGCCCTGTATGTGCCGAGAATTTTCAGCACAGGGTATCCAGGAGTTGGTTCCTGCGGTACATGCTGTTTTTTATAAATGTTAAGATTTACTTCTGTAACCGCTGTAAAAAGCGGGTATATGTACTGCTAACAGACCAGGAAGTATTAGATCACAGGCCGGTTTGGCAGATTACTAAGTCTCAAGTCTTTGGTCTTAAGTCGTAAGTCGTAACAGGATTTAGTTCTTTCTTGACTTAAGACTTTCGACTCCGGACTAAAGAGTTAGAACTAACATCCATTCTCATAAGCTATTTTCATATAGATTTTTACCTCGTCGTTAATGTCTTCTTTAAAAAAGAGGCGTAAATGGTGATTATAATCGTGGCTCCCGGGCACGGGTTTTATTTTATTAAAGCATAGGTTATCAGTATAGGCCTGTTTAAACGGAAAAACCACATCGACAAAGTTTTTGCCAAGTTGTATCACATATGCAAACCTGGTGCGCGCGGCAAAGGAGATCATTGATTTTGCGGCATTAACTTTTACATCGCCAATTTGCCGGTATTCAGTTACAAAATGATCGAACAGCTCAACGGTATGCGGCGGTTTGCCGCTGAGGAAATCGGATAGCTCCTTATCACGGCAGGAGTGTACCTGGTTGGTATTTACAAATTCCTGGCTGCATAAAGGGCATATCCACATAATGCGTATGTTGCTTGAATTAAGGCCCTAATATAGTTCAAATTACCCCGCAATAATTCAATTATGCTCCAAAACAAGGAGAATGACGTTGGCTAACCAGCCCCGGCCTGCTCCATTTCCAGCAGGTATTCTTCGATCAAGGTGAAATTGTTTTTTGCAGCTTCGTTATAGTGGTTGTCTGTTTTCATATGCCTTGCCCAGCCAAGCGGCGTGCCGTCGTAAATTTTGTCCGGAGCGTCGAGTTTTGCCCCCGCTTCCACAAGCGTCTTCACAGATTCCAGCGAACCTGAACAGACTGCCTGGTGTAATGGGGTGGCATGGGAATGAAAGCCCTCGCTGCCTTCAGGATAACCATTTGGGTCAACTCCCATTCCCAGCAATAATGAGATCAAATGCGGCTTTCCAAAGAAGGCCGCAGCGGTAATCGCAGCCAGCTGTTCATTCCGGCTTGCCTGTGGCGCAAGGCGGCGTATATCATCCATCCGCTCAAGCCCGACGGCTGTTGTTAGCTTTAATTTACCACCCCGTTTTATGAGGTGTTCTGCTGCCGCGATATTCCCGTTTGCCAATGCCCCGGCGCCGCCGCCAGGGGTGGCGCCGGCGTCTATCAACAGGTCCATCATTTCTATTTGCACCCCGCATTCCTTAGGGATCCTGCCTGTTGCCACTAAGCCGAGGGCATAGTCAAGCTGTTCCTGTTCGCTCGATGGCGCCTCCGACTTAACAAAACGGATGAGTAAACGGGTTATGGCCACTATATTGGGCGGCAGCTTTTCTATCCTGATCGGGTTGTCAGCGACAAACCAAAGCAGGTAAGGGTTTTTAAAATAACCTTCCCTTGGCTCGCCGGCCCTTTCGCTTACCAGCTCCGGATGTTTTTCCAGTAGGCTTTCCAGCAATGTAATGTCGCCGCAATCGATTGCCGCTATTGCTTCATTGAATAGGTTCATCGGTTCACTGGTTTATTAGTTCACTGGTTCATTAGTTTATTGGTGGGCTTGTCATTTTTTTCTTTCTGACTTTTCTGACTTTCGGACTTGCTTCACTCCGTCTTCAAGCTTTTTACCGGGTTCATCAGCGCCGCTTTTATTGATTGATAGCTTACGGTGAGTACTGCAATCATTATCGCGCCGAGGCCAACCAGCACAAATACCCACCACTCAACGCTGATGCGGTAGGTAAAGCCCCGCAGCCATTTGTCCATGGCCCACCAGGCAACAGGCGAAGCAATGATGATAGATATCAAAACCAGCTTTACAAAATCAACCGATAATAATGTTGTGATGCCCCGTACACTCGCACCGAGCACCTTTCGTATGCCAATTTCTTTTGTCCGGCTCTCGGCCATATAAGTTGCCAGGCCAAACAATCCCAGGCACGAAATAAAAATTGTGAGCCCGGCAAACAGGGCCGATAAGGTGCCATCCTGCTGCTCCTCCCTGAATTTACGTGCATAAGCATCATCCGCAAAAACATATTCAAAAGGATATTGCGGGTTGTATTGTTTGAATATTTTTTCGGCTTTGGCCAGATTTGCCGCTGTAGAATTGGCCGGGTTAAGCCTGAAGTGCACCACCGGGTAGCCGGCAGACAGCCCCTGTATTACCATCGGCCTTACTTCGTCGTACGGCGATTCAATAATAAAATCTTTCAGAACGCCGATCACATGATAGTTTACGCCGGCATCGTTTTTTACGAAGCTGCCAACGGGATTTTTCAAGTGCATTATCTTTACCGCAGCCTCATTTAAAAGCATAGCCGTGCTATCTGTCAGGTAGGTATTCATATCCAAATCTCTCCCCTGGAGCAGTTTTGTACCCGTTGTTTTTACAAAATCAGCATCGGCCGCAAACAGCAAAAAGTTAATTTTTTTATCTGCTTCCGTACTGCCCTGCCATTGCAAGCCGGTAGTTGTGCCCCAAACCCGCGTTATGGGCGAAAATAATTTGGTGACGCCTACCGCGGCGCCGGTATTCAGCAGGTCGTGCTTTATCAGGTTGTAGTTTTTGAGCACATCGCCCTGCGAAAAAATATAGACCAGGTTGCCCTTATTATAGCCTATATCCCTGTTGCGGGCAAACTGCAGCTGACGCTGAACTATAACAGTGCAAATGATAAGGATAATGGCGCAGGCAAATTGCAGTACCACCAATACCTTGCGCGGGTTTATGAGCGCATTTATCTTTTTAAAAGTCCCTTTTAATACAGCTGCAGGCTGTGCTGATGAAAGATAAAACGCGGGGTAACTCCCGGCCATTAAACCTGTGAACAGGATAAATGCTAAAGCAAACAGCCACCAGTATGCATTGCTGAAATTTATAAAAAGCTGCGCGCCTACTATTTGATTAAAGGCGCTCAAACTCAGTTGCACCATGCAAACTGCGAAAACAAAAGCAAGCAGGGCAAGTATGGTGCTTTCGCCTATAAATTGTGCTATAAGCGTTGCTTTGCGGGCGCCGATCACTTTACGTATACCTACCTCCTTGGCGCGTTTTTCGCTGCGCGCGGTACTCAGGTTCATGAAATTTATGCAGGCGATGATGAGTATAACAACTGCTATGGCAATAAACAATTTTACGGTTTCGATGCGGCCCCCCACGAACTCGCCGTTTTCGGTCCTTGAATATAAGTGCGCCATGCTTAGGGGCTGGGCGAGCACTTCGCGGGTTGAACCGTCACCATCCTTTATATGACGCCTCACAATGGTTCTAACCTTTGCGCTGAATGCAACCGGCGAGGAGCCGTCTTTTAGCAGTACATATGTCCTGGCATTGGTATTACTCCAGCTTTGATTTCTGTCCCAGCCTATTTTTGTCATATAGGCCCAGGGCAAAATATACTGGTAAGTAAATTCGGTGTTGCCCGGTAAATCTTTAAGTACGCCGGCAACGGTGAAATTATCCGTACTGTCAATCCTGACGGTTTTGCCCATCGCTTCTTCATTGCCGAATAATGTTACCGCCAATGCTTTTGTGATAATAATATTATGGTTGCCCTTTAAAGCTGTTTTCGCGTCGCCCTTCAGCAGCGGAAAATTTAATACCGATAAGAAAGTCGAATCGGCAAAAGAGCCCTCTAAATTCAGGTGCTTTTCGCCGGCCGTCATCAAAAAGTAAACAGTCCTGAATCTTACCGCATCCTCCACTTCAGGATAATCCTTCTTAAGCTCGGGCGCCATGAGCGAGGCCGTATTGCTCCATACATCAATTGCCCCGTTATTCTTATCACGGCTGTGCATCAGGTAAATTCGGTCCGTGTTCGTGTAAAAACGGTCGTAGCTGAGTTCATTCTGCACCCAAAGTAAAATAAGCATTGCGGCAGCCATACCCACGGCCAGCCCGGTAATGTTTATGGCCGAGAAGCCCTTGTTGCGCCAAAGATTACGAATGGCGATCTTTAAATAGTTTTTTATCATTTTATTTGGTCATTATCAATTAGTCATTGGTCATTGGTCATTTGTGGTTAGTCTGCCAATCATTGGTACGGAACCGAATGACAAATGACCAATGACATTTTTCTCACTCACTTCTCAAGCTCTTCACCGGGTTTGCAAGCGCAGCTTTTATGCTTTGATAGCTTACCGTTAACAAGGTAATAGCTAAAGCGCCTATTGCTGCCGAGGCAAATATCCACCAGGCCATATCCGAGCGGTAAGTATATCCCTGCAGCCATTTGTGCATAAAATAATAAGCAATGGGTATGGCAAACAACAGAGAGATAAGCACCAGTAACACAAAATCTTTCGACAACATGCCCCATAAGTTAAGTACCGATGCTCCCAATACTTTACGTACCCCAATTTCTTTCACGCGCTGTTCTGCGGTGAACGAGGCCATGCCGAACAGCCCCAGGCAACTGATAAATACAGCCAGGCCGGCAAAAAAACCGGCCAGCGTACCGATCCGTTCTTCGTTGCCGAATTTTTTGGCATAATCAAGATCAACAAACTGGTATTCAAAAGGCTGCGCGGGGTTGTAGGTTTTAAATACTGAACCTATTTTACCCAGCGCCTCGCTTGCGCTCATTTTGGGATTTATTTTCAGCAGCACAACGCCACCGGGGTCTTTGGAAAGGAAATAAATTGTTGACCTTACCTGCTCATAGGGCGACTCAGAGATCACATTTTTAATAACGCCAACCACTTTAAAGGTATTGCCATAATACCTGATTGCGGCAGTGGACAGGTTTTTGAACCCCATAAAATGCACTGCGGCTTCGTTTATGACCACCGCGGATGAATCTGACGGGAACTCCCTCGAAAAATCCCTTCCGTAAGTGAATTGCCAGCCTATTGTTTTTCCGTAATCATAGGAAACATTATTTTGAGGGAAATCCACGCTCAGGTTTGGATCTTTGCCTTCCCATTCAACAGCGCTTGTACTTCCGGAATTGCTTGAAGGCGGTGCGCCGGCTTCTGCTATAGATGCTATTGCGCCGCTTTTAAACAAGTCGGCTTTAACCGCTTCAAAACTTTTATGTATGTCGTCAGTAACCAGCGGTACATAAACCAGGCCATCGCGGCTATAACCCACCGGGCGGTTTTTGGCAAACTGGATCTGGCGGAAAACAACAATTGTCCCGATGATAAGCGTAACCGATACGGTGAACTGTAAAACAACAAGCACTTTACGGGGGAGCGCTGCCAGGTGGCCAACCCTAAATGAGCCCTTGAGCACCTTAATAGGTTTAAAGGATGAAAGATAAAATGCAGGATAGCTGCCGGTGATCAATCCTGTAATTAAAGCGAAGCCCAGGCTCATCACCCAGAATAAAGGGTTAGCCCATAATATCGCCATTTGCTTATCCGCCACTTCGTTAAAAAATGGCAAGCTTACTTGTACCAATAGCAATGAAATGGCAAACGCAAGCAGCACACATAAAAGCGATTCGCTGAAAAACTGGTAGATGAGCTGGCTGCGCAACGAACCTATGGCCTTGCGGATGCCTACTTCGCGCGCGCGTTTTTCGGAGCGTGCCGTGCTCAAATTCATAAAATTTATACAGGCCAGCATCAGCACGAACAGCCCGATAATGCCGAACAGCCATACATACTGTACGCGCCCGCCTGTGTTAACGCCATCTTTAAATTCATCATACAGATGCCATTTGTTCATCGGCTGAAGAAATAAGGCCGGTTTCTTTTTAGCAAGCACCGCGCTTACATGGTGCAGCTTAACGTCCCTTATTTTTAGCGAAACCGCAGCCATATTTGCGTTGCGGGCCATCTGCACATATAACGTTACGAAGTTGGGCCGCCATGGCTCCCTCATTTTATCGAGGCTGTTCATTGTAGCGAACAGGTCCCATGAAGCAACAAAGTTCATGTCGGCAAGCGTTGATTTCTTTGGTATATCCTCGTAAACTCCCGCTACCTTTAAATCTTTTTGATTATCCAGCTTCAGCGTTTTAGCCATTGGATCTGCACTGCCGAAATAGGCTTTGGCGGTGGATTCGGATATCAGGACCGACAAGGGGTCTTTTAAAGCCCCCCTCGAGCCCGCAAGCATTTTGAGCGAGAACATTTCCGGCCCTCCCGGCTCCATAAATGCCCCGGATTTTGTTAGCTTTTTATCGCCAAGCGACAGGATGTGATCTCCTGATCCGGTTGACATTACGACAGATATAAAATCGCTGCCATAATCTTTACGAAGCGCTGCCGCTAAAGGATAAGGCACTTGCTGCCAGGTTTGTACCGAGCCGTTATTCGTTACGTTTTGTATTACCTGGGCAATACGGTTATGGTTTTTATGATACGAGTCAAATGATACTTCGTCATATATCCACAAACCGATAAGCATCACAACGGCCATGCCCACCGCAAGCCCGCCGATGTTAATTAAGGAGGAGAATTTGTTCTTAACAAGGTTCCTCCACGCGATTTTGAAATAGTTCTTTATCATATGTTTAGTTCATTGGTTCACTTGTTCATTGGTTCATTGGTCATGCGGCCTTGTGGTTTTTTACCTTTCGCCTTTCAGCTTTAACCTTCTTCTAACCTCTAATCTCCAACCTCTAATCACTCCGTTTTCAGGCTCTTCACCGGGTTTGCCAGCGCTGCTTTTATGCTTTGATAGCTGACCGTTAATAGAGTGATAATAAGTGCTCCTACAGCCGTAATCGCAAATATCCACCAGGAAATCACTGTCCGGTATTGATAGCCTTGCAGCCATTGATGCATAAAATAGTACGAAATGGGTGTTGCAATGAGCAAGGCCATAATTATAAGCACAACAAAATCTTTTGAAAGCAGCTGCCACAAGTTGAAAACCGTTGCGCCCAGCACTTTGCGAACACCAATTTCCTTTGTCCGTTGTTCGGCCATAAAACTGGCCATGCCGAACAACCCCAAACAGCTTATGAAAATTGCAAGTAAGGCAAATGAGCTGGCCAGTTTTCCAATTCGCTCCTCGCTGCTGAATTTTTTAGCATATTCTTCGTCAGCAAACTGGTAATCAAAAAGCTGCCCCGGCGCATATTTTTTGTAAACTGTTCCAAGGGCGCTAATTGCTTTGGCTGCGCTGACTTTTGGGTTAATCCGGATGTTAAGCGGGCCGGCATCGGGGGTAATATAAAAAATGGTTGGTTTAATAGGTTCATAAGGCGATTCAACGATCATGTCTTTAGCGACACCGGTTACCGTATATGCTTTATCATCCCATCTTACGATCTGGCCAACCGGGTTTTTAAGTCCCATATATTTTACGGCTGTTTCATTCAATACAATATCGCGTAAAACTGACGGGCCAGTGCCTGAAAAATCCTTACCCTCCCTAAATTGCCATCCGATAGTTTTTCCATATTCGGGGGTTACCGCGAATGTGGCGAACTCGTCTTTCATATTGGGGTCTTTGCCTTGCCACAGAAAACCACCGCTTGTGCGGCTGCCTTTGGTTATTTGGTTGCCGGATTCGGCTACTTCCGAGATCAAACCGGTTTGGAGCAAATCGTTTCTGAAGGCTTGAAAATGGTAATGAACATCCGCTGTGTAAGGCCTTATGATAACCAGCCCGGCGCGGCTATAGCCGATCGGGCGGCTTTTTGCAAATTGAACCTGGCGGAAGACGATGATGGTTCCGATGATCATGGTTATGGAAAATGTAAATTGAACAACCACCAGGGCCTTGCGTGGTACCCCGGCCCATTTACCTGCCTGAATGGCGCCTTTTAATACTTTTACCGGTTTAAAGGAGGAGAGGTAAAATGCAGGGTAGCTGCCTGCAAACAAGCCACATAGCACAGCGAAGCCTGATCCCAGTATCCAGAACATCGGCTCGGCCCATAAGATCGACATTTGCTTACCGGCCAATTCATTGAAAAACGGAATTAAAAGCTGCGTTAAAAACAGCGAAAGGCCAAAAGCCAAAATGGCCATCAATAACGATTCGCCTAAAAACTGGGCTATTAACTGGCCACGCATGGATCCCATAGCTTTCCTGATACCCACTTCTTTGGCGCGTTTTTCGGAACGGGCGGTACTCAGGTTCATAAAATTGATACAGGCGAGCATCAATATAAAAATGCCGGTTATGCCAAAAAGCCAAACATATTTAATATCGCCGCCGGTATTTACCCCGTTTTTGAATTCGGAATACAGGTGCCAGCGATTCATTGGATATAGAAATACCTCAGGGGCCGACGTTCCGCCGGGGTCAACGTTATCGTGTTTTAAATGCTTGATCTTTGCAGAAACGGCGGCCATATTTGCTGACCCGGAAAGCTGGACGAAAATCTGCACGAAATTGTGGTTCCAATCACCCGCGGATTGTTTTACGTCATCGGTGTTTGCGTATGCCTGCCAGGCGGCAATGAATAATAAGTTATTGAAGGTAGTACTTGCCGGCAGGTCCTCATATACACCGGCTACATTAAAATTCTGGTCATCTAATTTCAGGGCTTTATTAATGGGATCGGCATTGCCAAAAATTGCTTTGGCGACGGACTGAGAAAGAATAATAGCAGAGGCATCTTTCAATGCAGACCGCGTACCCTTCAGCATTTTTAAGGTCAGCATGTCCGGCGCGCCTTGTTCCATAAAGCTGCCCTGCGCGGATATGCTTTTATCCTTAAAAGTAAGCTGATGAGGGTTGGTCCATGACGAGAGCACTACCTGTTTAAAATTGCTCCCATAAAGCTCCCGGAGCTGAACCGCCACCGGTATGGGCATGGCTTTCAGGCTGGTAGTTTCCCCATTCTGCGTTTGGTTTTGCATTACCCGGGCAATTTTATCGTAGTTTTTATGGTATTTATCAAAGGACAGCTCGCTCCATATCCACAGGCCGATTAGCATGGCCACTGTCATGCCGGCAGACAGGCCAACAATATTGATGAACGAGTGCGTTTTGTTCTTCAAAAAATTACGAAACGCGATTTTTAAATAGTTCTTTATCATAATTTCACAGATTCTATTTTGATTTCACCGATTATTAAGTCATTGGGTCATTTGCTTTGCGCCATTGGGTCATTATTTTTTTGCTTTCTGCTTTAGGCTTTCCCCTTTCCGCTCAAACTGCCTACTGCAAACTCCTACTCGCTCTTAAGGCTCGTCACCGGGTTGGCCAGCGCAGCTTTCACGGCCTTGTAGCCGACTGTCAGCCAGGCGATAACTATCGAGGTGGCAATTGCCAAAATGAATATGCCCGGGCCGATCTGAATCCTATAGGAAAAACCTTCAAGCCACTTGTGCATAAAATACCAGCCGACTGGCGCCGAAATCAAAAAGGCGATAATAACCAGCAGTGTAAACTCCTTTGAGAACAGGTAAACAATGTGCCCTACCGAAGCACCCAGCGTTTTGCGGATACCCACCTCTTTAACCCGTTGCGCTGCAATAAAAGAGATGAGGCCGTACAGGCCGAGGCACGAAATAAATATAGCAATGCCTGCAAATATCTTGTACAGCTGCGAAAGCTGGTCTTCGCTTTTGTAAAAGTTAGCTATTTTTTTGTCAAGGAACTGGTATTCGTATAGGCCGTCAGGAAAGGTTTCGTTCCAGGTTTTTTCAATGCCTGCAAGGGTTTGATGCACATTTTGCGGCGCTATTTTGATGTTTAGTTTCTGATAAACCGCATTCCACGAACCCATCAGCACCGGCGGGATAACATCTTTAAGCGACCTGACGTTGAAGTCTTTTATCACACCCACAATTTGATGGTTTTTATGCGGGTCGTCCCAAAGCTTGATGTATTTGCCAATAGCTTTTTTCGGGTCTGTAACGCCCAGCTTAGCAAGCAATGTTTGATTTACCACCCAACCGGTGACCGTATCATTTGATGTGTAAGGCCCGCCGGCTACGAACTTCAGGCCATATAATTTAAAATAATCGGCATCGGCCCATTTTAACGCCGCGCCAAATTTGGTTTGCTGAGGGGCGTTGTCGTATTTAAAGTCGCTTCCCCAGCCGTTATTATCAGATGGGCTGGCAAAGCTAAAGCTCACTTCCTGAATGCCAGGTTCCCGGAGCAGCTCGTCGCGGAGCGTTTTTAATTTAGCGCGGCTAAGGCTATCGCCCGGGAATGGCACGTTGACGATGGCATCCTTATTGAAACCTAAAGATTTATTGTGGAAATACTGCATTTGATAGATCACCACCAGCGTACCGATTACCAGCACCTGCGCAATGCAAAACTGGAAAACCACCAGTACCTGGCGCAGAGAAACACCTGTCGCCCTGCGCGACATTACTTTGTTCTTTAGCGCCGTTATCGGGCTGAAGCCGGAGATCACGGCAGCCGGGTATAGTCCCGAAAGCAGCGTAACCAATATGATGACGCCGATTAAAAAAAGCCACAGTACCGGGTCGTACAAAAAGGCATTGCTTAGTTTTAGCTCAAGCAGCTTATTTAAAAAGGGGAGCGCTATTTGGGCCAGGCCGATGGCCAGTATAACCGCGAAAAGTGTGATAATAAATGTTTCGGTGATAAATTGAACGCCGAGCTGCTTGCGGTTGCTGCCGAGCACTTTGCGTATGCCCACTTCCTTTGAACGGTTAACCGCTTGCGCCGTAGCCAGGTTAATAAAGTTAACGCAGGCAATAACCAACAGGAAAAGGCCGATAAGGCTGATCACCCTGAGCAGCTGTTTACTGAAAGTATGGCCGGTATAAACGCTCGTTTCAGAATTGTAGTGCATGTCCGACAGCGCCTGCAAGGCAAAGTATTGCGAAGTATTGTACGGAGCAGGCTTGCGGCGTTTTGCCATCGCCTTCAGGTCGGCATTAAAACGGTTAACGGAAACGTGGTTGGGCAACACAATGTAGCAGTTATTGTCGCCAAAAGTGCTTACCCAGTCCTTTAAATTACCGTAGTTATCCGAGCCCGGCTGGCGGTCGGTAGCATAAGAAATAAGCAAGCGTATGGGGAAATCGGTGTTAGGCGGCGAGTCTTTTACAATTCCGGTCACCTTCAGGTCGGTTTTGTTTTCGTACCGCACAATTTTTCCCATAGCTTTGTGCCAGTCGCCAAAAAACCGGTTGGCCTCGTCCTGCGACAGCACGATGGTATTGGGTTCGGCCAGCGCGGTTTTTTTATCACCCGCCAGCCAGCCAAAATTAAAAATACTGTAAAACTGCGGCTCACAATAATAGGCCTCGTCTTCCTTAAATTTCTTTTTAGAACCGTCTGCATTCTGAACGGTGTAGTGCGAACCGTCATTTTGGAGTATCTCCGCTACTTGCTTCAGCTCCGGAAAATCAGCCCTCAGGCCTTCGGCAAGAGGCAAGGGTGTCCCGCTTTCCAGGTGGTCGCCGTCAGGGTCTCTTGACATAGTACATACCCTGTAGATATGGTCTTTGTTAGCGTGAAAGTTATCGAAGCTCGTCTCGAACTGAACGATCAGGAAAATCAGCAGGCAAGCCCCAATCCCGATGGCAAGCCCTGCAATATTAATTGCTGCATAGCTTTTATTGCGCAGCAAAGTGCGCCAGGCAGTTTTGAAATAATTTTTTATCATGATTTTTTTGTGATTTCACCGATTCTATTTTGATTTCACCGATTATTAAATTCGTTGGGGCATTATTTTTTTTGCTTTCTGCTTTGGGCCTTCCACTTTCTGCTCAAACTGCTGCTGCCCACTGCTACTGCCCACTGCAAACTGCCCACCGCCTACTCCGTCTTCAGGCTCTTCACCGGGTTTGCTACGGCTGCTTTTATGCTTTGGTAGCTTACTGTTAAAACGGCAATTATCAGCGCACCAACAGCCGCAACAGCAAACACCGTCCAGGTTATTGCTGTGCGGTACTCATAGCCCTGCAGCCACTTATGCATAAAATAATATGAAATGGGCATGGCAATCAGCAGCGAAATAATAACAAGCGCCACGAAGTCTTTCGACAGTAATTGCCAGAGGTTAAATACCGTTGCACCCAGTACCTTACGAATCCCTATCTCCTTTGTCCGCTGTTCTGCCATAAACGATGCCATACCGAACAGGCCCAGGCAGCTGATAAAAATCGCCAGTGCTGCAAAGGTGCTTGATAGTTTGCCGATGCGTTCTTCATTATCAAATTTTTTGGCATAATCGTCATCAGCAAAGCTGTATTCGAACGGTGTGGACGGATCATATTTCTTAAAAATTGCCCCGATCTTGCTGATAGCATCGTGCGCGCCCGTGTTGGCATCGAGCCTGATATCGACATTGTTCAGCGTTTTAGGCAGGTAAAAGAAGGTTTGTTCCACAGGCTGATAAGCTGATTCAATAACCATATCTTTTACTACCCCGATGATCTTGTAATTGCCACTACCGGTCCAGGTGATGGTTTGGCCGATGGGGTTTTTGAACCCCAGGTATTTTACTGCTGCTTCATTGATGATAAAAGCAGATGAGTCGCTCGGGAAGGCCGGATTAAAATCCCGCCCTTCGTTTATTTCCCATTTTACGGTTTTACCAAATTCCGGGGAAACACCCACGCTCTTGAAGTTTTCCTGCAAGGCGGGGTCTTTACCCTGCCAGGTAAACCCGCCGTTGGAGTAATCACCATTGGTTGTTATTCGTGTATCTGACCTTGAAACCGATGCGACTACGCCGCTTGACATCAGATCGTTTTTTATAGCATCATATTGTTTAATGATAGCATCGGTTTGCAGCGGCACAATCATAAGGCCATTTACGCTATACCCAATGGGGCGATTTTTGGCATATTGTATTTGATTAAAAACGACGATAGTACCGATGATCAGTGCAATTGAAACCGTAAACTGCAGCACTACCAAAACCTTTCGTGGTACGGATGCCAGCCGGCCTGCCCGGAAAGTGCCTTTTAATACTTTAACTGGGTTGAATGATGACAGGTACAAAGCCGGGTAGCTGCCCGCTATCAGCCCCGTAAATAGCGTAAAGCCTATACCCGCAAGCCAGAATAAAGGGCTTCCCCATAGTATCGACACTTTTTTACCGGCCACCTCATTAAAGAAAGGCAGGCACAATTGCACCAGCAACAATGCGCATACGAACGAAAAAGCTGCGATCAGCATTGATTCACAATAGAACTGGGTGACAAGCTGGGAGCGAACGGAGCCTACTGATTTGCGTATGCCTACTTCTTTAGCCCGTTTCTCGGAACGGGCTGTGCTCAGGTTCATAAAGTTGATGCAGGCCAGCAACAGTACAAATACGCCAATGATGCCAAACAGCCATACATACCGGATATCTCCTCCCGTATTTACCCCATTTTTAAAATCGGAATACAGGTGCCATTTATTCATAGGATGAAGGAAGATCACAGGCCTGAACCGCGCGTCGCTATTGTGGGTGCGGGCAAGGTCGTCCTTCTTTATATATTTGATTTTAGCAGAAACCTTGTCCATATCGGCATTATCTGCAACTTGCACCAGGGTTTGAAACCAGCTTGCCCCCCAGGGATTATTAAAACGGGTATCATAATGCTGATCTTTTACCAGCAGTTGCCATGGTGAAATAAAGGTGAGATCGCCAAAGGAAGAGTTTTCGGGTAGGTCCTCGTAAATGCCTGTTACTTTAACCGTCAGCATGTTGTCATGATCGATGATGATGGTTTTATCCATCGGATCGGCATTTCCGAATATGGCTTTGGCCGACGACGTGGAAAGTAACATCGATTTGGGGTCCTTTAAACCGTTATGGCTACCCTTGATCATTTTCAGCGACAGCATATCCGTAATACCCGGTTCCATAAAATTGCCGCTTATTTTCAGGTTTTTATCGCCGTACGATAAAATATGCCCGCCAGTCCATGAGGTCATAATCACATGCTTAAAATCAGCGCCGTATTTACTGCGAAGCTCAGGCCCCAGCGGATAAGCCTGGCTGTTCCACGTATCGGTTTCATTGTTTATCCACTGATTTTGCATCACCGTAGCGATGCTGTCATGATTAGGAAAGCTTTTGTCAAATGATAACTCGCCATAGATCCATAGGCCGATCAGCATAGCTACGGCCATGCCCACAGCGAGCCCGCCGATGTTAATCAGCGAGGAGAATTTATTCTTAACAAGGTTCCGCCACGCGATTTTTAAATAGTTCTTTATCATGATTTTTTTTGTGATTTCACCGATTATAATTCATTGGGTCATTATTTTTTTTGCTTTCTGCTTTGGGCTTTCCGCTTTCCGCTCAATCTGCTAACTGCCCACTGCAAACCGCCTACTCACTCTTAAGGCTCTTCACCGGGTTCATCAACGCCGCTTTGATGCCCTGGAAACTCACTGTAAGCAGGGTGATCAAAATGGCTCCGGCGGCCGTTCCGGCAAATACCCACCACGATATTTCAGTGTGATATTTATATTCCTTCAGCCAGTTGTTCATAAAATATACCGCTATCGGCATGGCTATCAGCATAGATACGATGACCAGGCCCACAAAATCGCGGGAGAGCAATTGCCATAGGTTGAATACCGTAGCACCAAGCACCTTGCGGATGCCGACCTCCTTTGTCCGCTGTTCTGCCATAAACGATGCCATGCCAAACAAACCCATACAACTTATAAAAATGGCCAGTACGGTAAAGAAACCGGCCAGTTTGCCGATGCGTTCCTCGTCGGCAAATTTGCGGGCATATTCCTTGTCGGTGAACTGGTAATCGAACGGTTCGGCCGGATCGTAGCGGTTAAAAATGGGTTCAATCGAAGCGAGCGCCTGATGGTTGCCCATCTTTGGGTTAAGCCTTATGTCAATATAGTTGCCCATATATGATGTCATGTAAAACATATCGGGGCTAACCGGGTCATACGGCGACTCCATTAGCATGTTTTTCACCACCCCTATGATCTTAAAATTTTTATACCATTTAATGGTCTCGCCGAGCGGGTTTTTAAGGCCCATAAACTTTACAGCCGCCTCATTTACGATGACGGCGGAGGAGTCGCTCGGATAGTCTTTTGCGAAATTACGGCCTGCCGCAAGCTTCCAGCCTACCGTTTTTCCGTATTCCGGCGAAACGGCTATCGTGCCAAAATCGCATTGTAAGCCGGGCGGTTTGCCGGGCCAGCTTATATCGCTGTTATCGTTCCACACGTTGGTTATAGGGCCACCCGATTCAGCTACCTCAACCACAGCGCCCGACCGCAGCAAATCGGCCCGAAAAGCGCTGAACTGCTTGTGCACTTCGGGAGTCCGCATGTGTATCTGCACCATTCCGGTGCGGTTGTAACCCACAGGGCGGTTTTTAGTGTATTGAACTTGTTTAAAAATAACTACAGTGCCTATGATCAGCGTAACTGAAACGGTAAACTGCAGTACCACCAGTACCCGGCGCGGTAATGAAGCAAAGCGCCCTGCCTTAAACGTGCCTTTTAAAACCTTTACCGGCGAAAACGACGAAAGGTAAAACGCCGGGTACGAGCCGGCAATTACACCGGTAATCAAGCTGAATAATAAACCGATAAGCCAAAAAGCCGGGCTGCCCCAGGGGATTTGCACATTCTTGCCAGCCACACCATTGAACCAGGATAAAGTGAGTTGCGCCAGCAAAACCGAAATACAAAAAGCGATAATTGCCAGCAAAATGGACTCGCTGAAAAATTGCCCGATCAACTGGCTGCGCAGTGAGCCAACCGTTTTACGAATGCCGACTTCCTTAGCGCGTTTCTCCGATCGCGCCGTACTGAGGTTCATAAAATTAATACATGCCAGCAGCAGCACAAAAACACCGATGATGCCAAACAGCCATACAAATTCTATCTCACCGCCTGTATTTATACCGTTTTTGTATTCGCCGTATAGGTGCCAGCGGCTCATCGGCTGCAGGAACACGGCTGGTTTAAATGATAGGCCCAACACGTCGCCCGCCTGCTTCAGGCCGTTCAATTTCAGGTTTTTTATTTGAGCAGAAACGTTGTTTATGTTTGCGCCTGGCTGCAATTCGGCATAAATGTCCCACGAATTATTGCCCCATTCGTGCAATGCAAATTGTTTCAGGAAAGGCTGCATGGTCATGTACAGATCCCATGGGGATACAAAATCGATATCCTTTAAGGTGGAACTGGTCGGGAAATCCTTGTAAACGCCGGTAACCTTTACTACAAACCTGTTGTCGATTTTGATGATTTGGTTAACCGGGTCGGCATTGTTAAACAGCGACCTCGCAATGCGCGCCGAGAGCATGATGGATGAAGGGTCGCTCAAACCCGCCCGGGTTCCTTTCAGCATGTCGAAAGTAAAAAGATAAGGCGCCTCGGGCTGCATAAAATTGCCCTGGGTGCTTAACTTTTTGTCGCCGATACTGATGATGTGGCCTTCCATGCGTGATAAGACAACATATTTAAAGTCGCCCTTATAGTCTTCGCGCAGCTTATAGCCGAGCGGTATGGGCATGTTGTTTTGGGTGCCCACCTCGCCATTCATGGTTTGGTGCTGCGCCAACCGTACAATGCGGTCGTACTGTTCAAAGTTTTTATCGAACGATAGCTCATCCCATATCCACAAGCCGATCAGCAACGCCACTGCCATGCCTACCGATAAGCCTGTAATGTTAATAAATGAATGCGCTTTGCTTTTCACCAAATTGCGCCACGCGATTTTTAAATAGTTCCTTATCATGGTTAGTTTATTGGTTCACTTGTTCATTAGTTCATTGGTAGGATGGTCATTATGTCATTGGGTCATTGAGTCATTGAGTCATTTTTTTCTTTCGGACTTTCGGTCTTTCCCGACTTTCGGACTTCCCTTACTCTTCCTTCAAATATCTCGTCGGATTTGAGGTATGCGCTTTATAAATATGCCATGCAACGCTTATCACCGTCATGATGATCAGGCTGATGAACGATAAAACAAGCGGTGTAAATGACACGGCCGATTCGGGCGCTATCTGGTTATACAGGCTGCGGGTTGTCCACCATGAAATAGGGAAACCAAACAGGATAGCAAACCCGATGGCAAATAAAAACTCTTTGTTGATCAGGAAAACCACGGTGCTCATGCCAGCACCAAGCACTTTCCGCACACTTATTTCTTTCATTTTTTTACCTAAGATCAGCAAAGCCAAACCAAAAATACCGGATATGGAAATGACAACCATAATTAACGATGCCGCGCTCATTACCCGCGAAACCTGGCTGAATCCGGTAAAATAGTTGTCGAATATGGTATCCTGGTAATAGTATTCGAAGGGTAAATTAGGGTTCACTTTTTTCCATACCTTTTCTACTGCCCTGTGCGCATTTGAAAATATGCCCGTTGAAGTTTTTACATACACATAACTTACATCGGCTGGTTTACAGCCCATTATTACCAGGGGGCCAACGGGCGTTTGAAAATTCTGGAAATGAAAATCATTTACCTCGCCAACTATCTTGTATTGGTGGTTTTCGTACCCGATGTTTTTTCCGATGCCGGTGGCCCAGTGCATTTGTTTCAGAAACGCCTGGTTCACCAATACGGCATCCGTTTGGTCTGTTTTAAATTGCTCATTCAGGTCCCTTCCTTTTGTAACCGCAATCCCCATTTGGGTTACAAAACCAGGCAAAACGCCCAGGCTCTGCACTGTTTCTTCCTTCCCTTCAGTTTTAATCACCAACTGTTTGGTATAGCTGCCCAGCGGCTGAACCGAGCCGGTAATTGATTTTACATTGTTGCTGTTTCTTAGCTCGTCTTTAAAGGTTTCGAAACCTGCTGATTTATCCAGGGTTACCGTTACATTGTCAGCCGGGTCGTACCCCCAGGGCCTTGCCTTGATGTCTTTTGACTCCTGTATAAAAGCTAAAGCAGTTGAAATTGTAAGAAAAGTAAGGAAAAACTGAACACCCAACAACACTTTCCTGAAGCGGTTCCTGCTGCCCATTTTGCTGTTTCCTTTTATGATATTAACCGGCTTAAATGATGATATATAAAAGGAGGGATATGCCGCTCCGCTGAATGCCGATATAATAATTAATGCAAGCAGCGCTCCCCAGGTACGGAAATTGTCAAACATAGTTTGAGCTAAATCGATGTTGGCGATTTGATAGAACCATGGCAGAAAAATAAATTTTGCCAACCCCAATCCGATAACTACCGCGATGGTGCAGAGGGTAAAGTTTTCTAAAATAAATTGAATGATGATCTGTTTCCTGCTGCTGCCCATAACTTTACGCACGCCAATTTCCTTCAACCTGGCGGATGCCGAAGCAATTGCAATATTCATATAATTGAAATAAACCAGCAACAAGGTGGCGATAGCAATAACCAGCAGCATAATATAGCCTGCGATATGCGTGGAATTGAAACGCTGGTTATTTACCTTCCATGAATGAAAGTTCATGGTATTTAGTGGCTGAAGATTAAAGGCAGCGATCTTATCATTCAGGTTAGCCGCATTATAAAGCTGCAGATACTTTTTACTTTGCTTAATTACCGGCAATAAGGCCGCTGCATTATCAGCTTCGATAAAGGTTATATCTGTACTTTGGGCCCAGTCGCCGGGTTTATCCATTCCTAAAGAGGCCATCTTATCGCGGGGGACGAGGGCTGAGAAACTCCAGGATGCTTCAAGGGGCATTTTAGCAAACACGCCTTTTACAGTAAAATTTTCCACTGTTTCCACCCCGTTATTATTAAACCTGACGCTGACATTTTTTCCAAGGGCGTTTTGTTTGCCGAAAAGCTTATCCGAAAGCCGCTCGGTCAGCACAATCCCGTCCGCGTCTGTAAAATGCTGTTTGTTTCCCCACTTAACCGGGAAATCAAACATCTTATAAAACGAATTATCAACAAACGTGAGGTTCTCCCTGAAAACATTATCGCCCTGTTTTATTATAACGCCGGTATTATTTACCCTGGTTGTGTTTTTTACCTGCGGGAAATCACGCTGCAGCATGGGGCCCATTGGCGCAGGTGAATTGCCCCAGTATTGTTCATTTCCGTTTTGAAGGGAAATTCTTTCAATAACAAAAAGGTTATTAATCTTATGGTGGAAATTGTCCATGTGCATGGACCAGTCGAAAAATTCAAATACCACGAGGCAGCAGCCAACGGCCAGTGCAAGCCCCAGAATGTTTATCGATGACGACAACCGGTTTTTTGCCAGGTTGCGGAAACCTAATTTGAAATAATTTTTTATCATGATTTTACTTGTTCAATTGTTTGTTGGCGCAGCCAAATTTATCCAGGGGCGTTTTCTATTTATGTGCCCGCGCTATAGGTTCAGCAGGGCAAAAAATAGACCGTCAACATCATGCCGGTAATGCAACTTATTAATTATCAGCGCATTGTATCTTTTGGTGGGATATCTGCATGTTACATATCCGAACGGTGACTGTCCGGTTTTGTTACAGTGAGACGTAATGCTTTAATTATCAATCATTTTTAAATAAAAAAATTGAATTTCCGGCTGAAATGCCGGGCGCGATGCCTAACTTGCATTAATATTCTAACCTTAACAACCTGTAATCATGAAAAATCAGCTTTTACTATTAATGTCAGTCTTGTTGTTTTCCTGTGGCAACAGTTCACAAAGCAACTCCGCAAGCACTTCGCCAGATTGGGTGATGACCAAAGATATCCAGGCAAAACTAACAGCCGATTCCGTTGTCTCAATATTAAAAAATGGGAACGCTAATTTCTACAACTTTAAACTCACGCCAAAAAACGACAGCATGCGGATACGCGTTACATCAGGCGGGCAATACCCAATGGCAGCGGTGTTATCGTGCCTCGATTCCCGGGTCACTGTCGAGCCGGCTTTTGACCGCGGTATCGGCGACCTGTTTGTAGCGCGCGTAGCCGGCAACTTTGCCAACACCGATATACTTGGCAGCCTTGAATACGCATGCAAGGTGAGCGGGTCGAAAGTTATCCTGGTGTTGGGCCACGAGGAATGCGGTGCCATAAAATCTGCCATCGACAATGTGCAGCTGGGCAATATCACGGCACTGCTCCGCAACCTGAAAGCTGCGGTCGACTCAACCCAAACCACCGGCGAGAGGACATCAAAAAACAAACAGTTTGTTCATGATGTTGCGGTGAAAAATATCCAGTTTACCATAAAGAAGATCCGGACGGATAGTGAAATCCTGGGCACGATGGAAAAAGAAGGGAAACTAAAGATCATTGGCGGGATGTACGACCTTCATACCGGCAAAATAACGTTTTATTAACCACCCGGTTACAAGCGTTGTAAAGGTTGTAAAAGTTATAGACGGATTTCGGCTACGAAGCTTTTACAACCTTTACAACCCTTGCAACTCTTACAATCCTTCCAACTTAATCACAACCCTTACAACTTTTTCAACTTATTACAACTAAAATCGATAGATTTGGCAATTATAAACAGCCTTTATCGTCTTTTAGTCATGAAAAAAAAGCTCTCCCTTACTGGTATCGTTTTCGTTTTGGCCTTATTGACCGCAAGCGTTGCCTGCGCGCAGAAAAAGGCGCCGGTTTCTTTTAAAAATAAAAAGATAACAGTTTACCTCACCGCCCAAAACACAGAATTCCGTTTGACGCGCCAGGCTGAAACACTCCATTTTACCGACAAGCCACAGCCTGTGGAAACGGAAGTAGCGGTATTTGTAGACCCATCCAAAACATTTCAAACGATGCTGGGGATAGGAGGTGCGTTGACAGACGCTTCCGCCGAAACTTTTTACAAGCTGCCAAAAGACAAGCAAAAAGAACTGCTGACCGCCTATTATGATAAGGATAAAGGCATAGGCTACACCCTGGGCCGCACCAATATTCAAAGCTGCGATTTTTCCAGCTCGAGCTATAGCTATGTTAAAGATGGCGACGCAGCTTTAAAATCGTTTGATATTAGTCATGATAAAAAATACCGCATTCCATTTATTAAAGAGGTTACTGCTGCAGCAGGCGGCAAACTGACTTTATTCGTGTCGCCATGGAGCCCGCCGGGGTGGATGAAAACCAATAACGACGTACTGCACGGCGGCAAGCTTAAACATGAATTTGATCAGCCATGGGCTAATTTTTATGTGAAATTTATTAATGCCTATGAAAAATCGGGCATACCGGTTTGGGGCCTCACGGTACAAAATGAGCCAATGGCCACGCAAACCTGGGAATCATGCCTTTATACTGCCGAAGAAGAGCGTGATTTTATAAAAAACTTCCTGGGCCCAACGTTGGCTAAGGGCGGCCTCGGGAGTAAAAAACTAATTGCCTGGGACCATAACCGCGATTTGATGTACCAGCGCGCCAGCACAATTTTGGAAGACCCCGCCGCCGCAAAATATGTTTGGGGTATAGGTTACCATTGGTACGAAACATGGACAGGCGCCGGCATGAACTTTGAAAACGAAAGGCGGGTCGCCGAAGCATTCCCGGGCAAACACCTCATATTCACCGAAGGCTGCCCCGAACAATTTAAATTAGACAGAATAAACGATTGGGCGCTTGGCGAAAAGTATGGCTATTCAATGATCAATGATTTTAATGCCGGTACCGTTGCCTGGACGGACTGGAACATACTGCTCGACGAGCATGGCGGCCCCAATCACGTGGGTAATTTCTGCTTCGCACCCATACATGCCGATACAAAGAACGGGGCGCTGATGTACACCAATTCCTATTATTACATCGGGCATTTCTCAAAATTCATCCACCCGGGCGCCAAAAGGATTGTCAGCGCAGCCAGCCGGGACAAGCTTTTGAGCACCGCCTATATTAATCCCGACGGTAAAATAGCCGTTGTGGTTATGAACAAAACGGATGAAAATATCGATTACTTCCTTTGGATAAAAGGCAAAGCTGCTAAAACTACAAGCCCCGCGCATTCGATTGCTACGCTGGTGATCGAATAAGCCAATTGTGTGATTCGAGGGAAGAGGAGAAAAATTAGACGCCATGCAAAGCGGACGCTATGTGGCGTTTAAGTTTTCCCACTGTCGAACGAAATGAACTGGTTCTTATGCAAAGGAGCGTTCTTAAGGTTTAGGAAATAAAGATTTAATTTTCCTCGAAAATCTCATTAATATCCATAACGAAACCGGGTAATGCAACTGATGTCAGCCCATCCCCTCCAATGAGTAATTTTGAAGGCTGAAACAACCCCTCGTCGTCAAGGGCTGTACTTTAAAAACGTGCGTTCACTTGGGTGGATGATCCAATACTCTTTTACCCCCGCTTCCTGGTAAACTTCATATTTATTGCCCAATTCCTTTTTATTATTACCCGGTGAAAGAATTTCCACAACAATATCAGGCGCACCTATACAACCGCGGTCATCTAATTTTGAAAGGTCGCAGATCACGCAGATATCCGGTTGAACTACGTTATAAATAGCGGCGTCATCATTGGAAGTACGCGGTAAACGCACATCAAACGGGGCAGCATAAACCTTGCCGGGCTTGCCTTTTAAATAAGTCGCCAACTTTACGGTCATAGCAATGGATATCTCTTGATGGGAACGGCTTGGCGCGAGACTCATCTTAAATATCTTACCCTTAATTAATTCAACACGTTCGTCAAATTGCCATTTAAAATAATCGGCATAGGTGTATGTTTTCGAGAAATCAAGGTCTGATAATTCCATACGTTAATCCTTTAAGCAGGATATTCGAACAAAAATAATCAAAATACTAGGTATCCGCAGGGTATTTTGAAACCAACTTTTATTTAAACTTATTAAAATGATAAGTATAAGTCAAAAGCACATATCGCTTTAGCACCTGGTTTTGTATGTCGTTTATGGTATTTGCAACTACATAATGGTCCGAGCTGACATTTTCATTCAACAGGTCGTAACAAATCAGGCCGATCTCGCCTTTGCCGCCTTTTTGAATGCGCCGGGTCACCATAAAATTAAGCAGGTTTGAGCTGCGCTGAAAGCCGGGCGCAACCAAAGGGTTATAATTGTAAGCATCGCTTGCCCTCCACCTGAAATTTTGCGGCAAGCTTACGTCTATTGCCATCCCGGCGCCTTGCATGGTATAACTGGTGTTGGGGTAGTTAACCAGTTGGTATTGCGTGGTCGCGTAGTTGATGCTATACGAAGGTTCTAAGGTGATCAAATCGTTCCAGGTGAGATTGAGCTGCGGCCTGAAAACAATATTTTGCGTGTTTTGATAACCGTTTTGCTGGTTAACGATAAAAAAGTTATGCCCTGCGGACGCGTTGTAATTGGCGGCGATATTAAGTTCCCACTTTCCCTGCTTTTTGAACCGCTTGTTGAAGTACCCGTTCAAATAGGCGGTTAACCGGCCGTTCCGGTTGATAGGCATCGTTACCGTCGCGCCCTCGGCGCTTATGCTTTGTTCGTTAACAATGGTATTGCTTTCGAGGACGATATGGGAGGCTGCATAAATATTCAAGCCTGATTGATATTTATTATTGCGATATTCAAAATTGATATTATGAAAATAGGTGGGCTTCAGGTTCGGGTTGCCGATGAACGTATACAGCGGACTGTAAACGATAGTGATGGGCTGCAAATTATTAATGGAGGGCTGCTGCACCGATTCGCCATAGCTTAGGGTAAAATCGTTAACATGTATCTCGGCCGAAGGCAGCAGGTAATAAAAGTTTTGGTCGAGATCATTGGCGCTGCTAAAATGATTGCCGATCTGCTGTGTTTGGCCTGTCAAACCTGCCTTCACGGAAATATTATCAGTAAAATTATAGGTAAGCTGCGGCGTCAGGCTTTCGCCCCAAAGTGTACGTATAAGGTCGCTGCTTTGATCGGGTATCAAAATGTCGTACAAACCCGTTTTTAAATCCTCGTTATAGGTAAGCAAGTCGCCCCTGTTTTGCTCGTGCAGGCCGATCAAAACCACATCAGCCGAGAGCTTTTTGGTAACAGGATAATGATAGGCGGCGCTCAAAACCTGCGAAGCATCGCCGCTGGTGTTTTTAGCCGACCGCCTCAGCGTGTCGGACGGAAGCGCCGCCGCATACGACAATAAATCCTGGTTATTAAAATCTATGCTGTTTTGGGGATGAAAGCTGAGGTTGTTTGAGATGGTTATTGATGCTCCTTTTTTATTGAGTTTACGGTAATAGCTTAAATTATGCGCGTATTGAAACTCGTTACTGCTGCCATGGCCGCTGCTTAAGGTAGTGTTCAGCAACGGCACGTAATTGTTTGAGGAGGTGCTGCTGCTGCTATCGATGTTATTGCGATAGTCGTATTCCATGTCAGGATAATACTTTAGGATGGTCAGCGAATCAGGCTTCCATTCCATCTCCGCGTGAAAGTTTTGGATGTTTGACCTTTGGTGCTGCAGGTTTTCTGATAAGGTGTTAAAAATGGTATCGGTTATGTCCTGTTGTTTCCTGGTCGTCGAGTTGTTATCGTTTACGCTATTGTTAAATCTATATTCTATATGAAGCTTAAGAGTTTTGGAAATATCTTTGGTGAAATCCACGTTGCCGGTGCTGGCAGTGCTTAGGCCTGCAACCCTGAACCCGTTGGAGAACGTACTAAAGCCACCGTAATTACCCGAAAAGCTCCCCGAACTGCTGATGTTGTCGCTGTTCAATCTGGCGCTCAGTTGCAGATCGTCGCTGAATTTGGCCAAAAAACCCGAAGCCACATATTTGCCATGTGTGCCGCCGCCCGCGCCTATAGTTGTTAAAAACCCTTTTGCAAACTCCTTTTTAAGCTTCAGGTTTAATATCTTGTTCACTTTATAGTCTGGCACCAAATGGTCCGGATCATTATCGCGGTCATCATAAACCTGCACTTTCGATATCATCTCAGCTTCCAGGTTGCGTGTGGCCACGGTCACGTCATTAGCAAAAAAGGTTTTACCGTTTATTTTAATTTTCGAAACATCGTGGCCGTTCACAGTAATAGCTCCGCCCATGTCAACCTGCACGCCGGGCAATTTTTTAAGCAGGTCCTCAACCAGGGCGTTCGGCCTCACCTTAAAAGCTTCCGCGTCAAACTCAATCGTGTCTTTTTTAATTATTACGGGGATACGTTCGCCTTTAATCGTCACTTCCGTTAAGGTCTTTGCCGACAGATAAAGTTTTCCAAGATCAATAATTTCACCTTTTTTAAAATTAAGGCCGATGTGCAGCGCCTGGTACCCCACATGGGATATCAGCAGGCGCGACGGCTCCTCGCGCAAATTATGGAGCGTGAAAGCACCGTTCTTATCTGTAACCGTGTACGAAACCAGGGATGAATCGCTTAGCCTTAAAACTGAAACGGTTGCCAGTTGGACGGGCTGTTTGTTTAACGAATCAAGAATTATCGCTTTTACTGTGCCGTGATTTTGCGCTTTTACTGCAAGGGTAACAATAAGCAGCAATAATAAAAAGATGTATCTCATCAAAAAGTTTAGGTGGGGTTTATATTACGGACGGGATAGCTATAGTGTTAATTATTAAGTTGAGTATTGAAAACGCCAAAATAGCAATATTATTTCCGGTAACTAATTGTATCGTTTGTAAAATATTCGTGTCATTGTTTTCCCATAAAAGGCCCGCTTCGCAGCAGCACAGGAAATTGTTCATAAATTTGATTATCATAAAATTAAACAACGCTTATGGGCAAGTTTTATACGGAGATACCCGACCATCAACAAGAATTTATAAAAAAGCAGCACATGTTTTTTGTGGCGACAGCGCCGCTTGGCGCTAACGGCCATATTAACCTTTCGCCAAAAGGAATGGACTCCTTCAGAGTGCTTTCAGCCAATCGCGTCGCTTATATGGATATCGTCGGCAGCGGCAACGAAACCTCGGCCCATACTTTAGAAAATGGCCGGATAACGTTTATGTTTTGCGCCTTTGAGGGGCCGCCTATTATTTTGCGCTTATATGGTAAGGGCTATCCTGTGATACCCGGCGATGCGGAATGGGAGGAACTCGCACTCAATTTTGAACTCGTAATGTCGACCCGGCAGATCATTGTGGCCGATATTGATATGGTGCAAACATCCTGCGGCTATGTAGTTCCCTATTACGAATATACCGGTGAAAGGGACACGATGGAAAAATGGGTAGCAAATAAAGGCATTGAAGGGCTTGAAGTGTATAAGGCCGAGAAGAACCTGGTAAGTATTGATGGCTTGCCAACCGCGCTGGTGAAAGTTGATTAGGTTGAAAGGATATATACGTTGGAATAAATTTTTAATCTCCAAGCTGTATGCGATGCGTTTTATTGCCTATTTTTTATAATTTGCTAAATCTTATGAAAATTCCGAATTTCAAATTAAGATTTCAGACCTCGCAAATAACTGATGTTGCCGCGACCATTATTATAAAAAAAATACTCGAAAAATTAGAGGACAAGAAATATCAGATCCGTGCAGTCACAGATACTAAAGTTGCCTTTGGATGGGACCCATTTAGATGGGTATGGAATTTTCAGGCCCCGTATATATTAGACGGCGGGAACTTTGAAATTACTAAATCGGAAAAGGGTTCAATAGTGGTTTTAAACTACTTCATCGATACTTTGTACCCGCTACTCATCATCACAGCGTTTGTAACTTTTTTTACTATTCAAGGAGAGTATTTTGGTATATTATTCTTTGGGACATTCTTTTTAATAGCTGGAACTTATCAATATTTTACGACAAAAAATGTAGGTAAGGAGCTACTAAACAGTGTACTCACCGAAGATTATTAATTAAGTTTATTCCAACTTGAATGTCGGTACCGACTTAATTTGACTAAGTGAGCAATTGATCGCAGTGGCTAAACGGGCGCCTAAAAAACCTACACAGCAAATCCTCCCATCCCTTTGCCTGTCATCATCACGAAACCTTCGGCCGCTTTTACGCCTAATTCCCTGCCCCTGAAATCTTCCATCGATGCATGTCCGCAGCCGTAAATGCCCGGCGGGTCCTGGCTGGTATGGCAGTAAACCGATTTTCGTTTTTGCTCCTGTGTATCTGTTATATCCACAAAATCTGTCGGGCGGAAGCCCATGGTTTGCTCGCCTGTGCACACTTCAAAAAAATAAAGCGGGAATTTGTTGTTTGATCTTACCCAGGTTTGTATCGTTAATAAGCTGGCGCATTGGTGGTCTTTATGCGAGTCGATGGGCCAATGGGTAAAAACCAGGTCGGGTTTTTCATCAGCTATCAGTTCCTGCAAATGCCTCAGCGTATCGTTACTCACTACCGTATCGCCGTCGATCTGCCCCGCAAAAACCGGTTTGGCGTTGAGCACTTTGCAGGCGTTTATGGCCTCCTGCTTCCTTATGCGTGCTGCTTCATCGTGGCCGGTACCAGGGATACCGGCCTCGCCCGTGGTCAGGTAGATAATAGTAACCTCATGTCCGGCGTTCGCAAGCCTGGCAAGCGTTCCGCCGCAGCCGCTTTCGGGGTCGTCCGGGTGCCCGCCTACACACACTATTTTTCTTTTTGCAGCCGCCCTGGGCGTTTCAGCGTTTATTAGCTGGGGCAAGGTTAAAAGGGTAAGACCGGCCGCCGCATTTTTAACAAAGGCCCTGCGGGTATTAGTAGTAGGGATCATCACATTACAGGTTTATCAAATATAGTTATCGCGAAGGTTAATCCGTATGCTTATTAAAAAAATGCGCGCCATGAGGGCTGCTCTCGCGGACGCTGACGAAGAATAACCAAAAGCCATTCAATTCCTACACCCCGATCTCCGGTTTCTATTTAGAACATCTCCAAATTAAATTTACCACGGCTGGCTGTATCATTTAGCTGTTAAATTTTGTAATTTCGCGGCTGATCGCCGAAAACGATTGTATATTTAGTTCCAGTACATTTACTCACCTTAAGATCAATACGATGGCTTTTGATTTAGATATGATCAAAAAAGTTTACGACCGCTACAGCACCCGTGTGGCTGCTGCCCGTAAAGCGACCGGCAAACACTTAACTTTAACCGAAAAAATATTATGTGCCCATCTTTCCGAGGGCGATGCCAAACAGGCATTTGGCCGCGGAGTGGATTATGTTGACTTTGCGCCCGACCGCGTTGCCATGCAGGATGCGACGGCTCAAATGGCGCTTTTACAATTTATGCAGGCCGGCAGGCCGCAGGTAGCGGTACCATCAACGGTGCATTGCGACCACCTGATACAGGCAAAGGTTGGCGCCAGCGAAGATTTGAGCACAGCCAAAGACGTAAATAAGGAAGTTTATGATTTCCTGGCCTCGGTATCGGATAAATACGGACTGGGTTTCTGGAAACCGGGCGCGGGCATTATTCACCAGGTGGTTTTAGAGAATTACGCTTTCCCCGGCGGCATGATGATCGGTACTGATTCGCATACGCCTAATGCCGGTGGTTTGGGCATGATTGCTATTGGGGTTGGCGGTGCCGATGCCTGCGATGTGATGGCTGGCCTGCCCTGGGAACTCAAATTTCCGAAACTGATCGGCGTTAAATTAACCGGTAAATTATCGGGCTGGACCTCGGCCAAGGACGTTATATTAAAAGTTGCGGGTATATTGACCGTGAAGGGCGGTACCGGCGCTATCGTCGAATATTTTGGGGAAGGCGCTGAATCGCTCTCTGCGACAGGTAAGGGCACCATTTGCAACATGGGCGCCGAGATTGGCGCAACCACCTCTATTTTTGGCTATGATGAAAAATCTGCTGCTTATCTCAGCGGAACAAAACGTGCCGACATCGCCGCAATGGCAAATGCGATCAAAGAGCACCTGACCGGCGACCCCGAGGTTTATGCAAACCCCGAGCAATATTTTGACCAGGTAATTGAAATTAACCTGAGCGAGCTGGAGCCCCATGTAAACGGCCCCTTTACACCCGACCTGGCATGGCCAATTTCAAAATTCGCGACTGCTGTCCGGGAAAACCACTGGCCCTTTCAGCTGGATGTAGGTTTAATAGGCTCATGTACCAATTCTTCATACGAAGATATTACCCGCGCGGCTTCTATAGCCAAACAGGCTACCGACAAGCATTTGAAAACAAAGTCGGAATTCACGATCACGCCCGGGTCTGAGCTGGTACGTTATACTGTTGAACGCGACGGCTACCTGGATACGTTTGAAGCAATGGGCGGCGTAGTTTTGGCTAACGCCTGCGGCCCCTGTATCGGTCAATGGGCAAGACATACCGATGATCCTTCGCGCAAAAACTCTATCATTACTTCATTTAACCGCAATTTTGCCAAGCGTAACGATGGCAACCCAAATACGCACGCGTTTGTAGCCTCACCGGAGATTGTTACCGCAATGGCTATTGCCGGCGACCTTACCTTCAACCCGCTTTGTGATACATTAACGAACGAGTTAGGCGAACAGGTAAAATTTGAAGAACCTTTAGGTATCGAGATGCCGGTAAAAGGTTATGCTGTGGAAGACGCGGGTTACCAGGCCCCTGCAGAAGATGGCAGCCACGTGGAAGTGAAGGTTGATCCTGCATCTTCGCGCCTGCAATTGCTCGATCCGTTCCCCGCCTGGGAAGGTACAGACCTTACCGGTTTAAGGCTGCTCATAAAGGCCAAAGGCAAATGTACAACCGACCATATTTCGATGGCCGGGCCCTGGCTGAAATTCCGCGGGCACCTGGATAATATCTCGAACAATATGCTCATCGGCGCAATAAACTATTTTAATAACAGCGCCGACAGCGTGAAAGACCAGCTAACCGGGGAATATGGCCCGGTGCCTTTCACCCAGCGTGATTATAAAGCGCACGGCATCGGTACGATTGTAGTAGGCGATGAGAATTATGGCGAGGGTTCGTCACGCGAGCACGCCGCTATGGAGCCTCGTCACCTCGGCGTGCGCGCCATACTGGTAAAATCATTCGCCCGTATACACGAAACAAACCTGAAAAAGCAAGGCATGCTGGCCATTACCTTTGGCGATAGCAGCGATTACGAAAAGATACAGGAAGATGACAGCATTGACATCACCGGCTTAAAAACGTTCGCCCCGGGCAAGCAGCTCACCGTTGTGCTGCACCATAAAGACGGAACAACCGACAGCATACCTGTAAACCATACCTACAATGCCCAGCAAATAGAGTGGTTTAAAGCAGGCGGCGCCCTGAACATTATCCGCAGGCAAATGGCGTAGTGTCAAGTCAGTAGTCTTTAGTCGTAAGTCCTAAGTCAAATCCCGTTTTGACGTGCGACTTAAGACTCTGCATCATAAGGCAACGCTAGTGATTTCGGATTTTTTGATTTGGATATTAAAAAAGCCTTCCGTTTTGGGGAGGCTTTTTTAGGCAAAAGATGCCTGTTAAAACAGATACCCAAGCGAAAGGCTTATGACACTGTTATGCGCACTGGCGCCGGTTAAATCGATATTTGGCACGCCCAATTCATACCCCGCATCAATTCTCAGCTTTGTTATGGTTACGCCTGCAACAATACCAATCCCGTAATCCGATTTTTTAAAATCACCGCTGCGGCTGGAAGATTGTCCGTTTAATGAAACATCCTCTGAAACGAGATAGGCCACATAAGGGCCGCCGCCGAAATGCAGATTTGTGCCCGGCGCAATTTTGGCTTTATACAAAAAGTTAACGGGTACCCCGATATAACTGAGCGTTGTTTTTGACGCCGCCGCGCCCCCGCCGTCAAACGGGTTGAGGTTTAAATAACGGGATTGGTCGTTCTCGCCTTTCTGGCTAAAAAATAGTCCGGGTTCAATTGAAAAGTTTTGGAAACCAACATCCAATATGCCACCGGCTTTGATCCCGGCATGAAGGCTGCTGCCATAATTACGACTGTTGACATGAATTTGATCGGCCATGTTTAAACCGGCAACAATGCCGAAATTAATGGTTTGTGCGAAAGCTGGGGCGGCTGCGGCTAAAAAAGCCAGCACTGCAAACAATTTTTTCATTGTGGGGTAAATTTTAAGGTAAGCAAAACAGGGTTATTTGGGTTCGATAAAGGGATAACGAAAACTATTCGACTTTGTTGTTTATTAAAATAAATGATATACATTTGATACCAACAAGCCAAAATGATCCTTTATGAAAGAAAAGGAAAATGACATTGCCGCCCGCATCGCTTATGCACAAACAACATTGGCGGCCATCAGCGGAAAATGGAAGGTGCCCATATTAATGTCGATGTATGCTGGCAAAAGCCGGTTCAGGGATATACAGCGCAATATTCCCAGGATAACCACACGAGTCCTTTCAAAAGAGTTAAAAGAGCTTGAGGCAAGTAAACTGATCCTGCGCGTTGTGCACGACGGCTACCCGGTATCGATTGAATATAAGCTCACCACATTTAGTTTTACCTTAACGCCCGTGGTAGACGAAATGATAAAGTGGGGCAAGCAGCAGGGAAAAGGGAGTTTGTAATTTTAGATTTGCGATTTCTTAAGTCAATTTACAATAAATGCGATCGATCCCCAAACCACTTGAAGGCGAATATCCTCCATATGCCATCATGTATATAAAGTTAATCCCGGAGGGGCAGGTTTTAGAATTTCTGCATGATAATTTTATCGCCGTAAAACAACTCATTTATAGCCTTCCTGAAAAAATGCTGTATCATCGGTATGCTCCCGGTAAATGGAGCATTAAGGAAGTGCTTGTTCACATCATTGACGACGAGCGGATATTTGCTTACCGCGCCCTGAGGTTTGCCCGCGGCGAACAACAAAACCTTATCGGCTTTGACCAGGATGCTTATGCACTGGAATCGCAGGCTGACGAGCGTGACCTTGATAATATTTTCGAGGAATATGAAGCCGTCCGCAGATCGACCATAGCCCTGTTTAACGGCCTCCCCGAAGACACGTTAACACGCATGGGCAAAGGCACCGGCAGTTTTAATAACGCCACGGTAAGGGCGCTGGCCTACCATATCGCCGGCCATGAGCAGCATCATATCAACTTGATAAAAGAACGTTACCTGGCAGGGTGAGCACGCGTCAGACTTCCGAAGTTTTTAAGACTTCTAATCAACGCAATCAAAAAAATCCATATAATCAACGGTCAAATTTGCATTTATATAAGCACTTATATAAATTGCGCGATGAATTTGTACCAGGGGCTTGGTTATCTTGCTTTGGGCAGTCGTTTGCGGCGTTTGAGTGAGAATGTTTTGGCTGAAATTAACCGCACTTACCAAAATGAAGGCATCGATTTTGATGCGAGCTGGTTCCCGGTATTTTATTTACTGTCAAAAAACGATTCGTTGTCGATTAAGGAACTGAGTGAGCGAACGGAGGTTTCGCACCCGGCGGCCAGCCAGCTCATCACTAATTTAAAAAACAAAAAACTGGTTACAAGCGCCGTTTGTTCCGATGACGCCCGGCGGCAACTGGTTCAGCTAACGGAAAGCGGCAGGGAGCTGCTTGAAAAAATAATACCGGTTTGGGATGCCCTGCAGTCGGCTGCGGATGAATTGCTTAAACAGGAACCGGGCTGCCGCGAATTACTAACTGCTATAAGTTCCCTCGAAAATGCATTTAAAACCGCTAACCTCGCCGACAGGATAAGCGGCAAACTAACCAATAAAATAGAACCTGCAGCGCATGGGTAATGTATTTAACTATGGCAAAGGCCATTTAACCATAGGCACATGCCTTGGTATTGCCGCGGGCAAAACCAAAGGCGTTATCGACGGCCCGACAGCAGGAAAAGTACGCGCCTCGTGGCGGGAGGTCGAGAAGATTGTCCATGTGCAAAAGCCTGTTTATGGCATAAATACCGGTTTCGGCCCGCTTTGCGATACCCGTATTTCAGAAGATGATACCTCCCTGCTTCAAATTAACCTGCTGAAGAGCCACAGCGTGGGCGTGGGCAATGCCATCCCGCAGGAAATCGCGAAGCTGATGCTGATCACGAAAGCTCATTCGCTGGCCCGGGGCTATTCAGGCATTGCGATAGAAACGTTAAATCGCATCACCTGGCATATCGATAACGATATTATCCCGGTGGTTCCTGAAAAAGGCTCGGTAGGCGCATCGGGCGATCTTGCACCCCTGGCCCACCTTTTTTTACCGCTTATTGGCTTAGGCGAAGCGTATGTACGCGGCGAGCGTTTGCCCGCCGGCGATGTACTGTCGGCAAATGGCTTGCAGCCCTTAGCTTTAGGGCCAAAAGAAGGCCTTGCACTTATCAACGGCACCCAATTTATCCTCGCATTCGCGGTAAAGGCCGTTGAACGCCTGAACAATGCTTTAAACGCAGCCGATTTAATCGGCGCAATGTCCTTAGAAGGGTTAATGGGTTCCAAACGGCCCTTTGATGAACGTTTGCACAAGCTGCGGCCCTATAAAGGCAATGTGCTTGTCGCCAAGCGCTTATTTGCTTTATTAAACGATTCCGAAATCTGCAATTCACACGTTAATTGCAACAGGGTGCAAGATCCCTACTCCCTGCGGTGTATGCCCCAGGTGCATGGCGCCTCGCGTAATGCATGGCTGCACCTGAAAGAGCTGACTGAAATTGAACTCAATTCGGTAACTGATAACCCTATAATTTTTAACGCCGAAGATACGATCAGCGGGGGCAATTTTCATGGGCAGCCGCTTGCGATTCCCCTGGATTACGCCGCCATCGCCGCGGCAGAACTTGGCAATATTGCCGACCGCCGTTGTTACCTGATGAGTGAAGGGCGCTATGGCCTCCCAAAAGTGCTGACAAATAATGCCGGCTTGAATTCGGGCCTGATGATACCGCAATACACTACCGCTGCATTGGTTACTGAAAATAAAACGCTGTGCTTTCCTGCAAGCGCCGATAGCGTGCCTACATCGCTGGGACAGGAAGACCATGTTTCTATGGGCAGCATCAGCGGGCGCAAGCTGCACCAGGTGATCGATAATTTAGAGTACATCCAGGCCATTGAGCTATTATATGCTGCGCAGGCGATGGATTTCAGACGGCCATTAAAATCAACCCCGGTTATTGAAGCCTGCCATGCGCTGGTACGCGAAAAGGTGGCGTTTATTGATCATGACCGCATTTTTGCAGATGACATTAATCGCCTGCATCAAGTGATAACTAATGGTACGTTTTTGGCTGTAGCCGAAAATGAAGCTTTAAAACATAAAATAAATTTGCACGATGACGAATTCGGAATTTATTAAAACCTATGCCAATCACCCGGTGTATAAAGCGCCCCGCGGGGCAACTTTACATGCTAAAAGCTGGCAAACAGAGGCGCCGCTGCGCATGCTGCTCAACAACCTCGACGGGCAGGTGGCAGAGAACCCCGAAGAATTGGTGGTTTACGGCGGCATAGGCCAGGCAGCGCGCAACCCCGAATCGCTGCGAAAAATTATCGAGCTGCTGCTGGATCTCGATGAGCACCATTCGCTATTGGTGCAATCGGGCAAACCTGTTGGTATAATCCGCAGCCACCCGGAAGCGCCGCGTGTGCTTATTGCTAACAGCAACCTGGTGCCGGCATGGGCAAACTGGGAGCACTTTAACGAGCTGCGTTCAAAAGGCCTGATGATGTTTGGACAGATGACCGCGGGGAGCTGGATATATATAGGCTCGCAGGGTATACTGCAGGGTACATACGAAACTTTTGTAGAATGCGGGCGCCAGCATTTCAACAATGACCTGGCGGGAAAACTGATAGTCAGCGCCGGCCTGGGCGGGATGGGCGGCGCTCAGCCATTGGCAGCAACCATGGCAGGCGGCGTATTTTTAGGCGCCGACGTAGACGAAGCCCGGATACAAAAAAGGGTGGATACGCAATATATCGACAGGATGACGCACTCGTACGAGGAAGCAATCGCCTGGGTAAAAAACGCTGTAAAAAACCGCGAAGTCCTTTCAGTGGGGCTCGTTTCCGACGCAGGGGACATGCTGGAAAGATTGATCGGGGATAATATCACCCCTGATATACTTACCGACCAAACTTCGGCACACGATCCCTTAAACGGTTATATTCCAAACGGGTTATCCTTAACATTGGCGACCTTATTAAGAACAAGCGACCCCGGCGAATACAAAACGCTTTCGCTAGCAAGCATGGCGCGCCATGTGGGCTTTATGCTCGAACTGCAGGAACGCGGCGCCATCACTTTCGACTATGGCAATAACATCCGCGAATTTGCCAAACAGGGCGGCGAAGATGACGCATTTAATTTCCCGGGTTTTACGCCGGCTTATATCCGCCCGTTGTTTTGCGAAGGCAAGGGCCCTTTCAGGTGGGTAGCTTTATCCGGCGATCCGGAAGATATTTTTACAACCGACCGTGCTTTGATGGAGGCATTTCCCGAAAATAAGCCCCTGATCAACTGGCTCGAAAAGGCGCAGAAAAAAATTGCCTTCCAGGGGCTGCCGGCGCGAATTTGCTGGCTCGGCATGGGAGAACGCGAAAAAGCGGGCCTTTTGTTTAACGACCTGGTAAAAACAGGCAAAGTAAAAGGCCCCATCGTGATCGGCCGCGACCATTTGGACTGCGGTTCGGTGGCATCGCCAAACCGGGAAACAGAAGCTATGAAAGATGGAACCGACGCCGTATCCGACTGGCCCTTATTAAATTTGATGGCAAATACATCGGGCGGAGCGACATGGGTGTCCTTTCATCATGGCGGCGGCGTGGGCATGGGCTACTCGCAGCATGCCGGGATGGTAGTTTTAGCTGATGGAACCGATCGCGCGGCAACTTGTTTGAAACGTGTTTTGTTTAATGACCCGGCAATGGGTATCTTTCGCCATAGCGATGCCGGGTACGAAAAAGCAACGGAATGGGCGGAGAAATTTGATTTGAAAATATGGTGAGGGAGAGCTGAAAGCGAAAAGCAGAAAGCTGAAAGCCAGAAAGAAGGTATAGCGCTATCATTCAACTTACAAAACATAGCTTTATGCTTTCTGCTTTCGCCCCAAAAAATCTTAGCTTTGAGCTTTTCGCTTTAAGCTTTTAGCTCATAATTATGAAGAAACTAACCGGTCCGTTTACCCAGATCCTGCCACTAACCGGCCTGCCGTTAAAAGGCCCTTTGCGCGATGAACAGTTGCAGATCATCAGCAATGGTTGGGTGCTTACCAATAACGACCGGGTTATCAGCATCGGTCCTTTCGAAAGGCTGCATAAGGACCATCCATCGGCGCAAGTTTATAAGATTGAAGGCAAACATGTGCTGTTGCCCGGCTTTATTGACTGCCACACGCATATTTGTTTTGCAGGTAACAGGGCAAAGGATTACGCGATGCGGATACAGGGTAAGAGTTACCTTGATATTTCGAAAGCAGGCGGCGGAATATGGGATACGGTAATTCAAACGCGCGCCGCGGATGAAAACACCCTCGTGGAATTGCTGGTACAACGGGCAGAGCGCCATCTGAGCGAAGGGGTAACTGCCATTGAGGTCAAAAGCGGATACGGCCTGTCGGTCGCGGAAGAATTGAAACAGCTGCGGGCTATAAAGGCTGCCTCTTTCAAAACCAGTGCCACGCTGGTAGCTACCTGTCTTGCAGCGCACACGGTTCCGAAGGATTTTGACGGTAAGCAAGCCGAGTACCTTGAGCATATTTCGGGCGACCTGCTGCCCGTCGTAAAAAAAGAGAACCTGGCAAACCGGGTGGATATATTTATTGAGCAAGGCGCTTTTAAGGCCGATAGCGCCCTGCAATTTTTAGAAAAAGCCGGGGACATGGGCTTTGACATAACCGTTCATGCCGACCAGTTCAGCACCGGCGGCAGCGCCGCGGCAGTATCGGCCGGTGCGGTATCGGCCGACCACCTGGAGGCCAGCAGGGATAAAGAGATAAGATTGTTAGCCAATTCGAACACCGTCGCCGTAGTTTTACCGGGCGCATCGTTAGGACTGGGAATGCCCTATGCGCCGGCGCGGAAGCTGCTGAACGCAGGCGCCTGCCTCGCTATCGCCAGCGACTGGAACCCCGGCTCGGCCCCTATGGGCGATTTGCTGATGCAAGCCGCAGTTCTAAGCGCAGCCGAAAAGCTGAGCACGGCCGAAGTTTTTGCAGGATTAACCACCAGGGCAGCACACGCGCTAAGGCTTAGCAATCGCGGGGTGATAACGACGGGGGTGCCTGCCAATTTGCAAGCCTATCCCTGCGACGACTACCGGGAGATATTATATAACCAGGGCAAGCTAAAACCGTTGATGAATTTGATTAAATGATTTTTTGGATTTCACCGATTGACTATCAAGCATCAAAGTGATTTCACCGATGAAGTAAACATCAGACCGGCCAACGACCAATGACTCGATGACCCAATGACTAATGACCAGTGACCAATGACTAAACTAATAGAATGCGTCCCCAATTTTAGCGAAGGCGTAAACCTTGACATCATCCGGCAGATCACCAGCGAGGTAGAATCGGTTGAAGGTGTACGGCTGTTGAATGTTGATCCTGGAAAAGCAACCAACCGCACCGTTGTAACGTTTGTGGGCGAACCGGACAAAGTAATCGAAGCTGCCTTTTTAGCCATTAAAAAAGCCGGAAAATTGATTGACATGAGCAAACACAAAGGCGAACATCCGCGTATGGGCGCCACGGATGTTTGTCCCCTGATACCCATAGCGAATATCAGCATGGAAGAAACCGCCGGATATGCACGGGAACTGGCCAAACGTGTGGGAGAAGAATTGGCTATTCCGGTTTATTTGTACGAATATGCGCAGCCCGACAAAAAACGGAATAACCTGTCAGTGATCCGCGCCGGTGAATATGAAGGTTTTTTTAAGAAGATAAAGCTCCCCGAATGGAAACCCGATTTTGGGCCGGTTGAGTTTGATGCAAAACGCGGTGCGACGGTTATTGGCGCACGTGATTTTTTGATCGCCTATAATGTGAATTTAAATACCACTTCGACGCGCCGGGCAAACTCCGTAGCATTTGATGTGCGTGAAGCCGGCCGCGTACTCCGCGAAGGCGACCCGGTAAACGGCAAAATAATAACTGACGAAAATGGCAAACCGAAATCAATACCCGGTTCGCTAAAGGCGGTAAAAGCGATTGGCTGGTATATTGATGAATATGGCATCGCCCAGATATCGATGAACCTGACCAATATTGAGATAACCCCATTGCACAAAGCTTTTGACGAGGTGTGCAGCAGGGCGGCCGAACGCGGCCTGAGGGTTACAGGAAGCGAGTTGGTCGGACTGGTGCCGCTCAGCACTATGCTCGATGCGGGCAAGTATTTCCTGCTAAAACAGCAGCGTTCAATTGGCGTAAGCGAAAAAGAGCTGATCAGGATAGCCATCATATCCATGGGGCTGTCGGAACTGGCGCCTTTTAATCCTGAAGAGCGTATTATAGAATATTTGCTGAAAGACAAAACATCATCCAAACTGGCAAGTATGAGTTTGGCAGACTTTGCTGATGAAACTGCGAGCGAAAGCCCTGCGCCGGGCGGCGGTTCCATATCGGCTTACCTTGGTGCATTGGGAGCTGCCTTGGGTACAATGGTAGCCAACTTATCGTCCCACAAAAAAGGCTGGGACCACCGCTGGAGAGAATTCGGCGACTGGGCTGAAAAGGGGCAGCAATACAAAGATGAACTGCTAAAGCTCGTGGACCTTGATACTGCTGCATTTAATAAAATAATGGAGGTATTCAATCTTCCGAAAGGGACCGATGACGAGAAAGCAGCCCGCACCCAGGCCATACAGGACGCAACCAAGTACGCCATCGAAATCCCATTCAAAGTAATGCAGGCCGCCTATGGCAGCATGGCAGTTATAAAAGCAATGGCCGAAACGGGCAACCCCAATTCGCTATCCGATGCAGGCGTAGCCGCTCTATGCGCCCGCAGCGCCGTTATCGGCGCCTTTTTGAATGTGAAGATCAATGCCTCGGGCTATAGTGATAAGAATTTTACCGATGCTATTATTAAAGAGGGAAGTGAAATAGAAAAGAAGGCCGTTGAATTGGAGAAGGAAATTATTGAATTGGTTAATTTGAAGATTAGTTGATTTGAGAATTGGCTAATTTGAAGATTTGAAAATGAAAAGGCAAATGAAAATTTTGAAAATGCCTAACTTTAGAAACTAATGAAGCATTATTTCCAATTCCCTAGATTTTCAAATTTTCAAATCAGCACATCTTCAAATTACAAAATCTTCAAATTTTCAAATCAGCACATCTTCAAATTATTAATAATCCTGTTATTAGGGTCATGTAAATCTGATATCTCCAATTCCAAAAAAACCGTATTCAATATCAACCTTGATGAGGGCCTTAGCTCCCTCGACCCGGCTTTTTCACGTAACCAGAATGCCATATGGATGAACAACGCGCTTTATAATGGCCTGGTGCAGATTGACGACAGCCTTAAAACCCGGCCATCTGTTGCCAAAAGCTGGGAAATATCGCCCGATGGCACTACCTACACCTTTCATTTGCGAAACGATGTTTACTTTCACGACGATCCCCATTTCATCCGCGGCAAAGGGCGCAAAGCGGTGGCTTCTGATTTTGTGTACAGCTTCAACCGGCTTATCGATCCGAAAGTTGCTTCATCGGGGTCGTGGATATTTAGCGATAAAGTAGACAGGAAAAATGCCTTTACCGCCATCGATGATACCACCTTGCAAATAAAGCTAAAACAGCCCTTTCCGCCTTTGCTGAGCATGCTTACCTCGCAATATTGTTCGGTTGTACCGCATGAGGTGGTTGAATTTTACGGCAAGGATTTCCGGCAGCACCCCATAGGTACCGGGCCCTTTAAGTTTAAGTATTGGAAAGAGGGCGAGGTTATGGCTTTGCTGAAAAACGAAAAATACTGGGAAAAAGACAAAGACGGCAGCCCGCTTCCGCACCTGGATGCCATACGGGCAACCTTCATCGGCGACAAGCAAACAGCCTTTATGGAATTCATCAGCAAAAAAATTGATTTTTTAAATGATATTGACGGCAGCTACCGCGATGATATACTCACAAAATCCGGCCAAGTAACCCAGAAATATAAAGGGAAATTTATTTTGAATACCGGCCCGTATCTCAATACCATCTACCTCGGCATGCTGGTGGATAGCAGCCTGGCCATCGTTAAAAGCAGTCCGTTAAGACATTTAAAAATAAGGCAGGCCATTAATTACGCCATCGACAAGCAAAAGATGATCAAATACCTGCGCAACAGCATGGGCACACAAGGTTCTGCCGGTTTCATACCGATGGGGATGCCGGGTTTTTATGCTAAAGAAGTACATGGGTACACTTATAACCCCGAAAAATCGCGGCAGTTACTGCGGGAGGCGGGTTTCCCCGATGGCAAAAATCTGCCAGAAATAGTTTTGCATACTACCATCGGCTACCGCAGCCTGATAGAATACGTGCAGGGTCAGCTCGAGCGGGTGGGGATTAAAACAAGCGTGGAGATCACCCAGGGCGCCAGCCTGCGTGAGCTCGTTGCAAAAAACGGCGTTAATTTTTTTTATGGGACCTGGATAGCGGATTATCCGGACGCCGAAAATTACCTTTCCGTCTTCTATTCAAAAAACAAGATCCCCTGGGGGCCGAACTATACCGGCTTTAACAATAAACAATTCGATGGCTTGTTTGAACAGGCATATCATGAAGCCAATGATGAGAAACGCTATGCCCTTTACCGGCAAATGGATAATTTGGTAATGCAGCAATCGCCAGTGGTAGTATTGTATTATGATAAGCGGGTCAATCTTTATCAAAATAATATATCAGGATATAGTATCAACGCGCAGAATTTGCTGACATTGAAGCGGGTTAGGAAGAGATAAGAGGTTGGAGATTAGAGGTTAGCAGCAACGCGGTGTTAGCTTACTACCGCGTCTATTCTTCACCCTTTATCCTGAATACCATCCCGTCCATGTCCTCGCTTATCCTTAACTGGCAAGCCAGGCGGCTATCGTGGCCGGCATCAGGCAGGGTGTCTAAAAGATCAAGCTCAAGGCTGGATGGATGAAAATATTGTTCGGGGCCTTCCAGCACCTGTACATGGCAGGTAGCACAAAGCGCCATACCGCCGCAGGTAGCAAGGATATTATGGTCCGATGCTTTTAAAACTTCCATCAGGCTTAGGTTAATGCCTTCGGGTATTTCCACCGGTTCGCGGCGGCCGTTTCTGTCTTCTATAGTTAAAGTAATCATATTGCTTTGAGGCGAAAGCTGAAAGACTAAAGCTAAAAGCCTGAAAAAGCTTTCTGCTTTTAGCTTTCAGCTACTTTTAAAACGCTGCTACGCCATAAACGGTGGTGTATTTAAAACTCAGTTTTTGGTCGGGGTAAACAATTTTGAAAGCGCTTTGTGCCATCAGCGCGGCTTCGTGGAAGCCGCAAAGGATGAGCTTCAGCTTTCCCGGGTAAATATTTATATCGCCGATTGCGTAAACGCCTTTTACGTTGGTACTGTAATCGACGGTATCGACCATAATAGCCGATTTGTCAACATTCAACCCCCAGTCGGCTATAGGCCCAAGCTTTGGCGTAAGGCCGAACAAGGGGATAAGGTGATCGGCCTCTATCACTGTAATCTCACCGTCGCGGCCGACTATTTCCACCTCCTGTAAATGTCCGTTACCATTAATAGCTTTAATATGGGCCTGTAGTATAAGATTGACACGCCCTTCTTTTGCCAGCTCAAAAACTTTTTCGGCTGAATCCGGCGCGCCCCGGAAAGTATCTCCGCGGTGGATCAGGGTAACTTCTTCTGCTATATCCGCCAAAAATATGGTCCAATCCAAAGCGGAGTCACCGCCGCCGGCCAATACTACCTTGCGTCCGCGGTAGGCTTGTGGATTTTTTATCATATACGCTACGCCCTTCCCTTCAAATGCTTCCAGGTGGTCGATCGCCGGTTTTCGCGGTTCGAAACAACCCAGGCCGCCTGCTATTACCACCACTTTGCTGCGTACTTCGGTATCATCACTGGTGCGGGTTACAAATGAGCCGTCGTCCAACTGCAGGAGTTCGTTCACACGCTCGCCTAATGAAAAAGTTGGCTTAAAGGGCTCTATTTGTTCCATTAAACCGTCAACCAACTGCTGTGCGTTGATAGTTGGGAAGCCAGGAATATCATAAATCGGTTTTTGCGGGTATATTTCGGAAAGCTGGCCGCCAACCTGCGGTAATGCATCGATCAGGTGACAGCGCATTTTTAATAAACCGGCTTCAAAAACAGCAAACAAACCAACCGGGCCGGCGCCGATTATGCAAATATCAGTAGTTATTATTTCCATTACTTTTAATTATTGATTGACCGGATTTTAATTATTGATTTACTGAATTAGTGAATTATTGATTAAATGCACTTTCGACCTCTTAATATTCATTAAGAAAAGGTAAAACGTTTAAAATATTGCTTAAAGGTGAGAAATAACGCGGCGGTTAACAAATGAAAAATAGTAATCTGTGATTACTTTAAGTTATAGTTGGAGAGGCAGAACCTCTTAAAAAGGTCGGTAAGTTTTGAGTTTTTTCCGTGCAGCTGGATAAATTGAAAAGTACGGAAGATCTCCAGCCCTTTTATCTCGATAACACTCAGCTCATTGTACTTCAGTTCGCTGATGACAGACTGGATAGAAAGAAAAGTAGCCGCCTCTGAATACAGCAGGTATTGTTTAATTGCGATGCTGCTTTCCAGCTGTATTTCAACCTGCAGGTCCTTTGGATTGATGCCCGCATTTGAAATGGCATTGAAGATGACATCTAACGTTCCCGATCCCGCCTCGCGGAGTACCAGCGGAATATTAAGCAATTGCTTTGGCGTTATTTCAGCTTTTTTAGACAGCTGGTTATTGGCTTTGGTGACCAAAACGATCTCGTCCTTTGCAAACGGCGCGTAAGCAATTTGAGGATGGTGGGCCGCGCCCTCAACAATGGCAATATCTATCTTTTCAGCAAGTACCTGCTGCGTTATCACATCGGTATTTGCCTGTGTAAAAGTAAAGCCGACGGCCGGGTAGGTCTTTTTGAACAGGGCCAGTATTTTGGGCAGGATGGTTTGGGCCACTGTTGTACTGGCGCCGATGTGCAGCGTGCCCGCTTCCATACTATGCAGCTGTGCGAGTTCGTTTTCGAGTTCGGTGTAGGTTTGAAATATCTTTTCGGCATATTGCATTAGTATTTTCCCGGCCGTGGTTAGCAAAATGCTGTTGCCATTGCGCCTGAACAGTTGTACATTCAACTGCTGCTCCAACTCCTTAATGTGCTTGGTAACAGCGGGCTGGGTGATAAACAGTTCGGCAGCTGCTTTGGTGAAACTGAGCCTTTGGGCAACGGTATAAAATACTTTTAAACGGAAATCGAATATCATTGAAGAAAGCGAAAAGTATTGCGCCTGGGCGAAGGTAAAGAAAATTCCTGCGGGCTCGTAACGGCGAGTTGCATCGGGTCTCGACGCAAGGCAATTAAAGTTTTGGCCGGTAGCCGTCGCAACACACATTGCATCAAAATAAGACGCGGTTAAATATCCTGTAACTAATTATTTTCGTGAACGTCATATATAAAAATGGTCGAAATCTTCCAAAATATCCGAAAAATATACACCTTCCAACAGCCCTGCCCTGAGCTGGCCGAGCACATCGAATTTTTTTCAGAATCATCTATCGAAGCAACGAGGCAGCACATCGCGGGCGAAAGCTTTTCTGTAAAAATGTTCCCAAGCTGGACGCCAACTTTTTATATTAACCTCGGCGAGCCTTATGAAATGACGGTTGGCAACAAGCGCTATTTTATCAATGCTGATGAGGACGTACTGATCCTGCGGAATTCTATTGTCGAGCGATATAACACGCCAGCAGATAATATATTTACCGTGAAGTTTTATCCCGGCGGTTTGGAGGCGGTGCTGGATATTAAACAAAACATGCTGATTGATAAGGTGGTGAACCTGACAAAAGTTTTGCCTGCCGGATTGCTGCATCGCCTTAAATGGCTGAACTCTTTTGATGAGCGTGTGGAGTTAATGCAAAACTTTTTTTTATCCGCCTGCCGGAAAAAGCAAGACTATTACCTGAAGTTTGTAAGGGACACCATAGATACCTACGCAGGCACCGGATGGCAGTTCAACAACAGCGACCTCGCCGAAAAAATGTTCACTACTTCAAAAACCATTAACCGCTATTTTAACAAGGTCATCGGCACCTCGCCAAAAAATTATTTCTCTATTTTAAGGGCGCGCACAGCTTTAACCGGTTACGTAAACAGCAAACCGCAGTTTATGCCGTTTGATTACGGTTATTACGATATGAGCCACTTTTATAAAGAAGTAGTTAAGTTTACGGGGCAAAAATTGGTTGAAAATACCGTTTAAATAAATCCCACCAGGTTATTTTTGACAATAAATTTATTAGATTTCCATGATCTTGTAAACGGAATTCTTTCGGTGGTAAATTATTGTAATAATTTGTAAATTAACTTATAAGTGAATATCTTTACATTGGAATTATGGGATGATGAAGCAGCGAAATGCACATTTTACACTGTGCGCTGGGAGGGGGCTAAAGAAAGTGAAACGGATAAGTTCTTTAATAAGTACGATGCAAATCCTGAATTAAAAAAATCGACCCAGGAACTATTGAGTTTTATTTTGGACAGTATTGGCGAAGATCATGGCGCTGTTGATGCCTTGTTCAACCGGTTTGAAAATGAAGTGGTTGGGCTGCCAAATACAGGTAGAGTAAATGTTAGTGGTATAGTTTTTTTGTATCCAAATTTTCCGCTAAGGTTATATGCATTAAGAGTAAAGGGGCGTAATGACTTGGTTGTTTTGTTTAACGGAGGGGTAAAATCGGCGCAAACAAACCAGGCGAGCAAGGATCTTAGTTTAAAGTGGATAGAAGCTTGTCAGTTTGCCAGGCGTATTGAGGAAGCTTTAAAAGAAGGAGAAATTAACATTGATATAAAAATCCCGGTAACTATTCAGGTGTCCGAAGTTTAAAAATAGTTAAAATCAAGGGTTATCAACAAATTGACGGTAGGATTTAAAAAAATCAGGCCATAATTCACAAATGGTTGGTAAGTGAAGGGCCGTTTGTTC
>Ga0207667_10000135_pt1 | contig 111565 bp, 86 predicted proteins | sample KBSCornC52_FD_184301 | JGI IMG/M metagenome (GOLD analysis project Ga0207667, IMG submission 184301) | Corn rhizosphere microbial communities from Kellogg Biological Station, Michigan, USA - KBS Corn C5-2 (SPAdes) (version 2) | ecosystem: Host-associated > Plants > Roots > Rhizosphere > Soil ... | reverse complement strand
AGCGGGAGTTCACATATGACGATGCGGTCAAGTTTACGGCGAGAGGGGGAGATGATGGCTGGGACAGGGACCGTTATTTAAACATATGGGTAACAAATTTGTCCAACGGGGTCCTTGGTTACTCCAGCGTACCGGGCTGTGCGAAACCCAATGACGGGGTCGTGATCAGCTATACTGCTTTTGGGACAATGGGAACGGCAACGGCCCCCTTCAATCTTGGCAGGACTGCCACCCACGAGATCGGGCACTGGCTGAACCTGATCCACATATGGGGAGATGCCGACTGCGGGGACGACTATGTGGAGGATACACCTCAACAGAGCGCTGCTACGCATGGCAATCCCAGCGGCATGATCATCTCCTGTGGCAATACTCCTTATGGCAATCTGTACATGGATTATATGGATTTTACGGATGACGCGGGGATGCATCTCTTCACCTATGGCCAGCGGGACAGGATGAGAGCCTTGTTTGCACCGGGCGGTTTCCGATATGCGTTGTTGTCTTCAACTGGCTTGGCGCCAGGCACTGTCGTAGGCCCATTACCCAGCGCGCCTTCCGGTAGCGCCTCTATCCGTCTGCAACCCAATCCTGTAATAGGTCCTGTATGGATCATTTCCGCGGATGCATCGAATACCGGCGCTGTGCTGGATATCTTTAACATGATGGGACAAAAGGTAATGACCAGCCGTATCACTGGAATTACTTTCCAGCTGGATATCTCCTCCCTGCCCAAAGGAATTTATTTCATCCATGTCAATGGGGATGGGAGGAACAGCCTGAAGATGGTGAAACTGTGATTACCTTCTTAATACCTGTACCGGGCCTCCATAGGAAGCCGCTATGAGGAATCGGTATTTTTTCCCCTGGACCTCTATAAGACTACGGATATCGCCTGGGATACAGATGCCTGTTGCCGTGTATGGCTGCGGCTTGAAATCCCCTTTCCCATCTCCCCGGAGCATGAGGCCGATGCCGGCATCCAGCGGTCCCAATTGAGCGCGGAACGGATATAGATTACCTGCCAGGATCAGGCTGGAGCTGTCTTCCCTGACCATGCCATTGATCACGCTGATCTGCGCCCGGTTGGGCAGGGAGCTTATTGTCCAATGATGGTTGCCATCGTTGCGGAAAAAGCTGCTGGACAGGATGCGGATGCTGCTGACGTGCACTGTTGCCAATTGTTCCGGGGTAAAGATGTCCTGCATCTGAGCATCGGCATAAGCAGCATAGCGGGCAAATTTTTTCTGCTGTGCGGGGATCTCGCGGAGCAGCTCGTCCCTCGATGCGTAGGGATAGCTCTTGCCTTGAATATAATAAGTGATGAAAGGGTCGAAAGTACCATTGCCACTGAAGTCGCCATAATAAATTTCCATTGGCTGCTGATCCGAAGCTTTGAATTGTGTGTTGGTCCCCAGATTGCCAGCGATGAGGTCGGTGTCGCCGTCATGGTCGAAATCTCCTGTCAGCAGGGAAGTCCACCAGCCCTGGCTGCGTTCGAGCCCATAGGCGGCAGTCTTGTTCATCAATTGTCCGTGCTCGTTCTCGAATATGGAAAGGGGCATGAACAGACCGGCAACAACCAGGTCCGGCCAGCCGTCCTTATTAAGATCTATCCAGCAGGCGTCGGAGACCATACCGGGATGATGCAAGACGCTGTCGCGCTGGGAAGCATCTTTTTCAAAGAGGATATGCCCGCGTGTGCTCTTATTTTTTAATATCAGGCTTTCGGGGCTGGTGGGGAAGAGGTTCGGCATCAGCTTGCCGCCTACAAAAAGATCCGGCAGGCCGTCCTCGTCATAGTCTGCTGCTTTTACACATCCGCCGCTGATAGTTTCTGCCGGCAGCGCATCGGGAAGGGGGCGGAAATTACCTTTCCCATCGTTTTCGAATAACCTGTCCTGGTAGTTGTGGCTGCCCGGAGCATAATCGGCTCCTCCGCTGACCAGATACAGGTCCAGATCCCCATCCCCATCGGCGTCGAAGAACAGGGCGGCTGTATTGGTATGATCCAGATCGCCATTCCAGGGTTGAGCGGCAGCGGGTTTGAAATGACCATCGGGTGTTTGCAGATAGAGCATGCTGGGCTGGCCGGCGCTGCCACCGATGAAGAGGTCCTCCAATCCGTCGCCATCGATATCACCTTTGGCGAGGCAGGGTCCTACATGAGAGACCTGGTAGGGGAGAAGGGGAGAGACCTTAAAGTCCACGAAGGTGGAACCTTTATGATTATAGTTGACGCCGGAGGACGTTGTGACGTCGGTATAGAGAGGCGAAGATAACTGTTCAGATATGTCGATGTCTTTGGCATGCGATTGCCGGCAGATAAACAAGGTATCGGCATGGACCTCCTGTAGCCGGGTGATCCTGCCTGTGGGCCATGTGACGGTGACATCGGCGATGGAATCCTTGCCCAGACCGAAGTGCATGATGGGGTCGATGGAGGACTGGAAGCCACGCGTAAGATATTGTTCCTGGTATTGTATGTTGTTGGAAGTGACCACCTGTACTTTAGCGCCGATGCCGTCCGTGTTGAGACCTTCTCCTTTTAATCGGATGCGCAGGTAATGCCCCTGGTGGGAATTGTTCCTGTAGATGATGGGAGCGTCATTCAGGGTATTGATAACGAGGTCGAGATCGCCGTCGTTGTCCAGGTCCACATAGGCTGCGCCATTGCTGACTGTATGCCGGGTGAGACCCCAATCTTCACTGACATTGGTGAAGGTGAGATCATGGTTGTTATGGAAAAGATAGTTCGTCTTTTTTGTAGAGGGCATGTCCTGCACCAGCTTCCACATTTCGAATTTATTACCCATTTTCTCCGCCTGTCCTGCGGTGTAGCCCGATGTATATTTTACAAAATCCAGGTTGGTCATGTCTCTCAAAATGCCGTTGGAGATAAAGAGATCCTTCCAGCCATCGTTGTCAAAGTCGGCGAAGAGAGGGGCCCAGCTCCAGTCCGTGTTGGACATGCCGGCCATCTGGCCTACTTCGCTGAACATGGGAATGCCGGCGGTGTCCAGGCCATTGTTCAGCTGGAGCGTATTGCGCATCTGCTGGTAATGGAAGCCGTGTTCGGCCCGCATGGTGTATTTATCATAGGTATCGGGTCCTCTTAACAGCTTTTGCCGGTGATTGTCTTCCGGCAGCATGTCTAATACAGCGATGTCGGGCAGTCCATCATTATTGTAATCGGCAATATCCGAGCCCATCGCAAACTCAGAGATATGGCGAGTAGCTTTTGTGAGGACTTCTCTGAATGTACCATCGTGGTTGTTGAGGTACATGAAGTCCCGCTCGTCGTAATCGTTGGTGACATAGATATCGGGCCAGCCATCGTTGTTGATATCGCTGACTGAGACGCTGAGACCGAAGTTGAGACCGCTGCCATCGATGTGCGCCTGTTCGCTGATGTCGGTGAAATGCCCGTTGTCGTTGCGATAGAGCCGATTACCGAATTTTGGATGCCTTTTAGCCCGCAGCTTTTCCGTATTGAAGAAGGGGTTGAAGAACATGTCCGCATGATCCACCATGAACATGTCCAGGTCGCCGTCATGGTCCATGTCGAAAAAAGCTACTATCGTGGTGTAAGTGCCGGGTGCATCCAGTCCGAACTCTTTAGCCTCTTCCTTGAAGGTGGGAATGCCGTCCTTCAGGCCCTGATTGATATACAGCTCTTTCCTTCTGTCTTCGTCGGAGCCCGGTCCCGAATAGCATACATAGATGTCGGGAAGCCCGTCGCCATTGACGTCTGCGATGACGGCGCCCGTCTTCCATTTCGGCCTGCCCTGTACACCGGCCCGTTCCGCCACCTCCTCGAACTGAAATCCGCCCCGGTTGAGATATAATTTATCGGGGCCCATGTTGCAGGTGAAATAAAGATCGGGAAGGCCGTCTCCATTGAGGTCGCCTACGGCGATCCCGGCCCCGTTATAAAGATATTCGTAGGTGAGTATATTATAGTCGACATTCTCTTTTATTTCATTACGGAAATCAATATGCGTAATGGAAGATGGCATTTCTGTAAAAAGGGTATTCTTTTTTTCTAACTGATGGCAGGAAGTAAATAATATTATTATAAAAGAACAATGCCTTAACATCTTCATAAAATGAAATTATAATATTATTTAGAAAATTCTCCTAACTTTATTTTGCAATGCTATGCTATGAGCGCCCTGCCAGACGACTGTAAACTGCTATTCGAGAAAATTGCCAAAGGAGATGAAGCTGCCTTCAGGGAATTCTTTGAGCTATACAGGTCCAGGGTTTATAATACCGCCCTTAAATTAACAAAATCAACCTTCGCGGCGGAGGAGATCACGCAAAACACTTTCATCAGTATCTGGACAGGACGGGCACACCTCATTCATGTGCGTGATCCGCTGGGATATCTTCACACTGCCCTATACAATAAGATAAGCCGTCATCTGAAGAAAGAGGCGAATACGATGCGTATCATCCGGCTGTCCAGGTGGCATGCGCGGGAGTGGGTGAATGAAACGGAGGAGAGGATATATGCTAATGAAGGTCAGCGGTTTGTCAACAACGCCCTCGCGCAGCTTTCCCCTCAGAAAAAGCTTATTTACGAGCTCAGCAGGAGGGAAGGCAAGAGCTATGATGAGATAGCCGAGACCCTGCATCTTTCGCCTCATACTGTCAAAAGCCATTTGGTAAAGGCTTTGAAGTTCATTCGGAACTACATGAAAAATAATGCTTTAATGATCTTTTGAAAGAAAGTTCCCCAGACCGTCATCCTTTTTCTTCTCTGTTGACTCTATACCTGGTATGGGACAAGAGCGAATTCATTATTTGTTAAAACAATATGCGGATAACAACGCTTCTGCTGAAGAGGTGGAGGAGATGCTGGCATTGTTGCGAACATCCGGGGGGGAGGAGGCGCTGAAAAAGATGGTGGCGGAGATATGGAAGGAGGAAGTGGGATCGCCCGTGTCGGAGAAGGATTGGGGCAGGATGTGGTCTTCCATTCATCAGGAAATGGCGACCAGGCCTGTACGCAGGCTAAGCGTTTGGGGGCGTGTGGCTGCCGTGCTGTTGTTGATGGGAGGGGTGAGCGCTGCATACTGGAAGCTGACGGGGACGGAAAGGAAGGCGGCGCCTGTGGCGGTGGTACATGGAGGTAAAAAAGATATTGCGCCGGGAGGGAACAAGGCTGTGCTGACCCTTGCCAATGGGTCCACCATTGTGCTCGACAATGCGCATGACGGCGTGCTGGCGCAGCAGGGAGGAACGAATGTAGAAAAGGTGGATGCAGGTTCGCTGGCATATAATGCCGGTGGAAAAGGCAATGAGGCAGTGATGTATAATACGATTGCCACGCCCAATGGGGGACAGTACCAGGTAATCCTCCCGGATGGGAGTAAGGCATGGCTCAATGCTTCCAGCTCTTTGCGATTTCCCACCCGATTTGAAGGGAAGGAGCGATCAGTGGAGCTGAGGGGGGAAGCTTATTTCGAGGTGGCTCAGCGTAGCAGCATGCCTTTTCGGGTAAAGCTGCCGGATAATGGAATGGATGTACAGGTGCTGGGGACGGAGTTCGATGTCATGGCTTATGCCAACGAGCAAACCACCAATACTACCCTGGTGAGCGGAAAGGTAAATGTGGTCGGCAAGGGCGCTGTAAGGGTGCTGGAGCCAGGGAAGCAGGCGATACTGGACAATCAGACAAAGGCCATGCATGTAGCGGAGGCCAATGTGGAGCAGGTGGTGGCCTGGAAGAACGGGCTATTTAGATTCAGGGAGACGGGTATCCGGGAGCTGATGCGGCAGGTGGAAAGATGGTATAATGTGCAGGTGGTATACGAGACGGAGGGAAAGGACCAGGACTTTACAGGAGTGGTATCGCGCAATCAGCCTGTTTCCGCGCTGTTGCAGATGCTGGAGATGACGGGTACCGTGCATTTTCGGATAGAGGATAAAAAGATCGTTGTATTACCTTAAAATGAACCATATGTAGTAAAAACATCCGTATGATCTGATAAAAACCGAGGGCGATTGGAGCCGCCCCCGGGGAGTAGTCAGGTTATACTTAGACAGGCCCGACAAGGACTGAATTGTAAACCTAAACTTTTCAAAAGTATGAATCTAACTGCAGATGGCAAAGCTGTGCCTGTACAAAAGCTTTTGCCCGTCAAAAGCACAATGTTTTTGATTATGAGATTAGCTGCCATTGTTTTACTGACTGTATCACTTCATGTGAGCGCCGCGGGGCTTTCCCAGACAGTAACTATCACACAAAGGAATGCCCGGCTGGAGGACGTCTTCGATATCCTCCAGAAACAGACCAACTACAACTTCATTTTCAACAGTCACATGCTGGCCAAGGCCAAAAAGGTCAATATCCGGGTGAGCAATGCCACCGTGGAGCAGGTGTTATTCCTTTGCTTTAAGGACCAGCCATTGACCTATGTCATCCACGACAAGACCATCGTGGTAAAAGAAAAGGTGGTGGCGGTGGAGAAGCCTGCGCCAGCCGAAGCGGGTGCTCCCATTCCCCCGCAACAGGTCACGGGGACGGTGAGGGATGACAACAACAAGCCTGTGGAAGGGGCGGCTGTCACGGTGAAGAATCTTGGTACGGGTACGGCAACGGACAAGACGGGAAAATTTGTGCTCAATCTGCCGGCGGGCAAATATGAGATAGAAATATCCTTTGTAGGATATAAGACAGAGGTCCGGACCATCACTGTCGGAGAAGATCATTTTACCAATCTGAATATCATACTGCATATAGCTTCTACCGGATTGAATGAAATTGTGGTCGTCGGTTATGGTACGCAGCGCAAGCGGGACGTCACAGGAAGCATCAGTAGCGTGAAGGGGGAGGATATCCAGAACCTTCCGGTGGGCAATGTGGCCAGCACCTTACAGGGCAGGGCCGCGGGTGTGGACATTGTCCGCAACGATGGAAGTCCAGGCAGTGTGCCTGATATCCGGATCCGTGGTACGGGAACGATCAACGACGCCAGTCCCCTGGTGGTCATCGACGGTGTACCCGCAGCGGCGATCAACGATGTCAATCCAAACGATATAGCCTCCATAGAAATACTGAAGGATGCCAGCGCCAGCGCCATTTATGGTTCGCGCGCTGCCAATGGGGTTCTGCTGATCACTACGAAGAAGGGTAATTTCGGCGACCCCGCGAAACTATCGGTCGGCGGCTATACGGGTTGGAACAAGGCCGTGAAATACCTGGATATGTTAAAGGCGCCTGATCTTGTCGCCCTAAAGAAGGAAGCATATACCAATGACGGTCTTGCGGTGCCCGGTGTATGGAACAATCCCTATTATGCCACTGACCGTACGGACTGGCAGCGGGCTCTCCTTGGGACGGGTGTCGTACAGAATGCGGATGTAGCCGTGAGGGGTGGTAATGCCAGCTCGTCCTACAGCTTCTCGGGGAACTATTACAACGAGCGGGGCATGATCGTCAATTCCTTCTTTAAGCGATATAGCTTCCGCATCAACTCGGAGCATAAGATCGGCAGCAGATTTAGAGTAGGAGAGAACATCGTCTACTCCAATACCAATGGCTCCTCGCCCAATACAAAATCGACCCAGACGGGTCTGGTATGGAGCGCTATACGATTCAACCCTGCCATCCCTGTAAAAAATGACGATGGCAGCTGGGGCACTTCACAAGCAGACAATCAATTAGGAGATATCAACAACCCTGTGGCCACAGCCAACGAGATACAGAAATATGACAAGATCGACAGGATATTAGGCAATGCTTTTGCAGAGCTGGAAGTCCTAAAAGGCCTGAAGCTGCGGGCCAACTATGGTATTGATTACAGTGCAGAGGAATACTATGAATTCGACAATGCCATGCCTAACCAGACCCGTGGTCCGTCCATCGCTTCGTTGCAGCAATCTCTTTCCAAGGGCACTACTTTCCTGGAGGAGTACTTTATCACGTACAATCATGTATTCGACAATACGCACAATTTGACATTGACAGGCGGCTATTCGGCGCAGGAGTATGGCGGCAATTATTTCAAGGCCAGCCGTAATGGTTTTGCGGATACGAGCCTGGATCAGCGGGTGCTGAATCTTGGAAACAGCTCTTCTGCGGCAAATAACGGTTATAACTATAATCCTTCCGGATTGCAGTCCTACTTTGCGCGGGCGAACTATGCATACAAGAGCAAATATCTGCTGACGGTGACAATGCGGGCGGATGGGTCCAGCAAGTTTGCGCCCGGCAAGCGTTGGGGTTATTTCCCCGCCTTTTCGGCCGGCTGGCGTGTCTCGGACGAGAAATTCTATGGCGGATGGAAGGACAAGATCAATACACTGAAGCTCACCGGCGGCTGGGGACAACTGGGTAACCAGAATGTGGGAGACTTCCAGTACCTGGGTATCATCGGCTATGGGGGCGGAGGCGGCACCGGGGGTGGCGGCTACAGCTATAACCTTGGAACGGGTACGGTGAATTACAATGGGGCGTATGTCACCAGTCTGGCGAATCCCAACATTACCTGGGAGCGGGCGGTGATGACCAATGTCAGCGCAGAGCTGGGTTTCCTGAACAATCACCTGAATGCAACCATCACTTATTTCAATAAGAACACTTCGGACATGCTGGTGCCTTTCCAGTTGGTGGAGACGTTCGGAGCTCAACGCAACCTGCCGGATGACGGAGGCAATATCACGCTGCCGGATTACAACCTGGGCAGGCTAAATAACCATGGTGTGGAAATAGAGCTTACCTATAACAATACAGTGGGTAAGCTGGGCTATTCGTTGGGCGCAAATGCCTCTTTCCTCCGCAATAAAGTGACCCGTCTGTATGGCAATTCCACGTACATAGCGTCGACGCCTTATGGCCGTGAGAATACGGATATTTCCCGCACCTATGAGGGGCAGCCTATCGCCTCTTTTTATGGGTTCAGAGCGGGAGGACTTTATCAAACGCAGGCCGACATCGACAACGATCCGAATGTGGCGAATGATCCCAACAAGGGGAATATCAAGCCCGGGGACGTGAAGTTCCTGGATGTCAGCGGTACAGGCGGCAAGAAGGACGGGATCATCGATGACAACGACCGGGTGAACCTGGGCGATCCCAATCCAAAATTTGTCTTTGGCTTCCATGGTACGCTGACGTATAAAGGCTTTGACCTGAACTTCAATTTTGTGGGCGCAACAGGGTTCAAACTATACAATGCCGACCGTCTATCGGGACTGGATGCAACACAGGTGTACAACTGGTACGCTGACCAAAGAGGCAGGTGGCATGGCGCGAATACGAGCAACAGCATTCCCCGGCTGAGCATCGACAACCTGAACAATAACTACCGGAGCTCTAACCTGTGGGTGCAGAACGGCTCTTATCTTTCTCTGAAGAGCCTCTCCCTGGGATACACCATTTCAAAACAACATATCGGGGACTGGCAGCTCCCGGATGTGCGTGTTTATTTCAGCAGCTACAATCTGCTCATGCTGACGGGCTATAAAGGGTATACGCCTGAGCTGGGGTATACCAATGGCAATCTCCAGCGGGGCGTGGATGTAGCCCAGTATCCTTCGGCCAGGAATCTGATCATCGGCGCGGCCATCAATTTTTAGTTTATTAAAAAGGCAAGTATGAAACTTCGAAATTATTGTATACTTTCTATGATCACCATCATCACGGCCGTCGTTATTTATGGCTGTGTCAAGAAGCCCCTGGATCAGTCGCCCACGGGGCAATATACTACCAGCAACTACTGGCGTAACGAGAGCGATGTTATTGCGGGGGTGCTGGGTATTTACAATGTGCTGTTCACAGAGGACTGGGTAGGACATGACCTGTATGTATTCGACGATCAGTCGGATGATATTTCGGTGAATGGGGACCACCCGGACTTCAAGGCCATCGAGCGATTCAATATCGATCCGACGTTGCAGCTGATCTATATCACCTGGCCTTTTGCCTATGAGCAGATAGGCAGGGCGAACAACGCCATTATCTATATTCCCAAAGTGCCTGTCATTACGGACAGTATCCGGAGCCGCAGCCTGGGCGAGGCCTATTTTCTGCGGGCCCATGCTTATTTCGTGCTGAGCCAGATCTATGGGGAGATACCGCTGATCCTTGAAAGTAATGTTCTGAATGGGAACTACAACGTGCCCAAGTCATCGGTGGACACTATCCGGGCGCAGGTGGAATCGGACCTGTTAAAAGCGGCTGATCTGTTGCCGGAGACCTATGGCGATGCGGACAGGGGAAGGGTGAGCAAGGGGGCGGCCTGGGGTATGCTGTGCAAGCTGTACATGTTCGAGGACAAGTTCGACAAGGCCATCGAGTATGGGTCGAAGGTCGTGAGCGATGCCAACTATGCGCTGGCGCCGAACTATGAGGACAACTTTATGCTGGGCAAACAGGAGAACAATACGGAGATATTGTTTGCGGTGTGGAATAAGAACCAGGAGATATCCAACGTACCTGCTTCCGCCATCAGCACCTATTTCACCCCCAGGGCCTGGCAGGGCTGGGGTTTCCATCATCCCACGCAGAATTTCGCCGACGAATTCGAGACCACCGATACGATACGCAAGCGCGCCACGCTGATATCCGTTGGGGATACGATCCCCAATCAGACCAATATGACGCAGATTGGCAGCGGAGATGCTTATCAGATGTTCTCCGGCATGCAGGGGCAATCTACCGGTCGCATGCTGCCCAGCATGTCCACCACCGGGTATGCCATCCGTAAGTACACGGCCTTTATGCCCAGCGGAGATGGAGGTGTCGACTATGACCTGAAGCAGCCTATCTTACGCAGCGCCGATGTATATCTGCTGGTGGCGGAGGCCAAGATCCGTCTGAACGGACCGGGCAGCGGCGATGCGGAGATCAATGCCGTACGTGCGCGGGCCCATCTGCTGCCAGTGTCGGGCGCCGGTATGGGACAGCTGATGCATGAACGCAGAGTGGAGCTGGGGGGTGAGAATATCCGCTGGCAGGACCTGCTGCGGTGGGATAAGGATAAGGTGATCAACCTCGATACGATCGTTGGGAAGCCCAAGACTGCCAGCCCTTTGCCACCCTATAATGGCGCCACCGTCATACCGGCGCGTACGTTCGTAAGGCCCAAACATTATTATATGCCTCTGCCGCAGGAGGTCATTGACGAGAGCAAAGGAGTTATTTTGCAAAATTCGAATTATTAAGCTGGGGGCGTATATTGCGAGATGAACTACAGTAAATGGATCTTTTTCATCGGGCTGGTGTTATTCGCCGGCCCGGTGTGTGCTCAGCTGGATAAACCGGCCCTGGACGCCTTCTTACACAGGATCGTGAAAGACAAGGCAGGCCAGTTTGAAATAGCATATATCGCTCCCCGGGATGGGAAGGATGTCTTTGAGCTGGAGGGGAAGGGGACAAAGATCGTGCTGCGTGGCAGCAATGGTCTCAGCGTGGCCTCCGCGCTGAACTATTATCTCAGGAACTATTGCCATCACCTGGTGACCTGGAATGGGGCGCCGCAGCCTTTGCCGGCTGTGCTGCCTGTGGTTCGAAAAAAGGTACATCGCAGCACACCGTATCAATACCGGTATTATCTCAATTATTGCACCTTTCAATATTCCATGGCCTGGTGGGATTGGGAGAGGTGGCAGCGGGAGATAGACTGGATGGCGCTGAATGGCATCAATATGCCGTTGGCGTTGACGGGTGAGGAAGCCATCTGGCAGGAGGTGTACAGGAATATGGGTTTTCAGGACCAGGAGCTGGATCGGTTCTTTAGCGGTCCTGCCTATTTCTCCTGGTTGTGGATGGGGAATATCGATGCATGGGGCGGGCCATTGCCGGCGCATTGGAAAGAGAGTCATCTGGCGCTGGAAAAGAAGATACTGGCGGCCGAACGGTCGTTTGGGATGAAGCCTGTGTTAGGGTCTTTTACCGGTCATGTACCACCCAGCTTTTCAGACAAATTTCCTCACGCAAAGGTGAAGAAGACGAATTGGGGCGCCGGATTTGACGATGTGTATATATTGGATCCGTCCGACAGTCTTTTTGAGGTGGTGGGAAGGAAATTCATCGAAGCGCAAACCCGTGTTTTCGGGACGGATCATTTCTATTCAGCAGACACTTTTAACGAGAATGTACCTCCTACCAGCGACTCTTCGTACCTGGATGGGATGAGCAAAAAAGTATATGCTTCCATGGCGGGGGCCGATCCCAAGGCTGTCTGGGTGATGCAGGGATGGATGTTCCACTATAATGCGGATTACTGGAAACCTACACAAATACAGGCCTTGTTAAAGGCCGTGCCGGATGATCATATGATCCTGCTGGACCTTTATAGCGAGAGTCATCCCGTGTGGAACAGGACGGAAGCCTCAGGAGCCGCTGGAAGCGGCTCGTCCAGAACCGAAGGTTCCGACCGAGGAGGAGCGTGGCAAAGCAGCTCCGACGAAGGCCTACAGACATTAGCGTACTACGGCAAGCCCTGGATATGGTGCATGCTGCACAATTTCGGCGGGAATATCAGCCTTTGGGGCCGGATGCAGCATGCCGCGGAAGACCCGTCCAAAGCTTTTCATGATCCTTCCTCGGGGAAGATGGTTGGGATCGGGCTCACACCGGAGGGGATAGAACAGAATCCCGCATTGTACCAGCTGATGCTGGAAAATGTGTGGCGGGACAGTGTGGTGGATCTTCGGGCGTGGCTGGACAACTACACACTACAACGTTATGGGACAGCCGATGGGGCGATCAGGATGGCCTGGCATCTGTTGGAAAGCAGCGTATACAGTGGCGGGCTGACAGAGGGTGGACCTGAGTCCATCATACAGGCAAGGCCTACGCTTGATTCGGCCATCGACAGGGTGAATACGCATCTGGACTACGACCCGGGGATCTTGCAGGGCGCCTGGACCCTTTTTGTCAACTCTGCTCCAAAATTAAAGAACAGCGACGGTTATTGTTATGACCTTGTGGATGTCACCCGGCAGGTGCTGGCGAACTATGCTTCCGTGGTGCAGCAACGTTTTGTCCGGGCGTGGAAGGAAAGAGATTCGGCGGGATTCCGGAAGAGCAGCCGGCAGTTCCTGGAATTGATGGATGATATGGACCGGCTGCTGGCGACGCGCAAGGACTTCCTCCTGGGGAAGTGGATCAGGGAGGCGAGGGCGTGCGGGGTGACTCCGGCCGAATCGGACCTGTATGAGAAGAATGCCAGGGACCTTGTGACGTTGTGGGGGGATAAGGAAAGCGGACTGAGAGAGTATTCGTGCCGGCAGTGGAGCGGACTGATCAGGGGCTTTTATAAGCCAAGATGGGAATTGCTCTTCCGGCGGCTGGAGGCGGCATTGAACAGCGGTCGGGAAATGGACTGGAAGGTCTTCGATGCCGATGTGAAGGACTGGGAGTGGCAATGGGTGAACAGCCATGATCATTATGACGATGTGGCGAAGGGCGATGCGGTACGGATAGCTGTTGCCTTATATAAAAAGTATATCGGTGTGATGCAGGAGCCGGAGGCATCCAATGACGGTATATTTCCGGCGGATGCGGTTGCGAAGCCTTTTGTAGACTTTGACAGTAAGGGATTTTTAATCAACGGCAAGCGAACTTTTCTTGTATCGGCCGGATTGGAATATGCCCGGATACCGCATGAGCTGTGGCGGGACAGGTTGTTGCGGCTGAAGCGGGCGGGTTTTAATTGTATCGAGATCTATACGTTTTGGAACTGGCATGAGCCGCAGGAGGGGAAGTTCGACTTCAGCGGAGATCATGATCTGGGTGCTTTTCTACGGCTGGTGGGGAGCATGGGGCTTTATGCTATTGTACGGGTAGGACCTTATTACTGTGCTGAGTGGGACAATGGGGGCTATCCGTTGTGGCTGCGATTTAAAAACGATGGTCCTTCGGACAACGGGCCTCCGGCCCGTTCTGGAGGCGTCCGGGTGAGGGAGGATAATGAGGTGTTCGAGCGATGTGTGGACCGGTTTTTTGATAAGCTGCTGCCTGTTGTGTTTGGGCAGCAGATACACCGGGGAGGGCCTGTGATACTGGTGCAATTGGAGAATGAGCATCCCCGGGGGTGGGGGACTTATATGCCGGATGGATACTTCCGGCATCTGCAGGAAAAGGCGCTTTCGATGGGTTTGAAAGTGCCTTATTTTTTTAGTGGATTGCATCATGCGAGCGACCCGGCCGGCGAGGGGACTGGGCAGGGCCAGGGGACTTTTGGCGACCCGGCCCGATTGGACGACCCGGCGCGTAACAATCCCTGGATGTCTACGGAATTCTGGAGTGTCTGGTACAACGGCTATGGGTCTGGGGAGAAGGAAGCGAAAGAGTATGCACGGCGGACCTGGAAGATCATTGCGCATGGGGGCAATGGCTACAATTATTATATGGCGCATGGGGGAAGCAATTTCGGATATACGAATAACGATGAAGATGCGGCATCTTATGACTATGGGGCTGCCGTGGGGCAGGCGGGTGATCTTCGTCCTATTTATTATAGTTTTCGAAAGGCCGCCTGGTTTGCACGCAGCATGCAGGAGATATTGGAGAACAGTGAAGATGCTACGGAGGGATGGAGGGGTGCGTGTAAGGATAGTGTGCTGCGTGTGACGGCGAGACGAAGCCCTGCGGGGGAATTGTTGTTTGTGGACAATCCGTCGGGAAGTGTAAGATCGTTGCAGCTTTCTGCGGGGGAAGATGAGCATGGAAGGGAACTGAATTTGCCAGGTGGCCGGGAGTCGTTGCAGATCGAGCCCGGAGAGATCGTGCCTATCATCCATAATGTGCCTGTTGCGCCGGGAGTGAGGCTTGACTGGGGGCCTGTGCGGCTGTTGGGTATCAGCAGGCAGGAGAATGTGACAACGATGGTGATCTATGGCGAGGCGGGGAGCCCCGCGGAATTGTATTTTTCGGTGAAGGGCAAATATACTTTGCTGGAAGGGGCGGGTGATTTTCAGCGGAGAGAGGAGGAGGATCTGGTGCAATTGCGGACAAAGTTTAAAGAGTCGGATGTGCCGTCCATATATTCTTTTGCAGTGGGAGGACAAAAGGTGCGGATCATGGCCGTATGCAACGAGCTGGCGGACAGGGTATGGTTTGTGGAGAAAGGAGTGATATTTGGGCCGAAGTATGTGGGGGAAGTGATTGGCGCTTCTGTTGCTGCTGAGAGAGCGTGGCCGATGGACAGCGCCGTAGCCAATCTTCCGCTCGAGAACTGGTACAGGAAACCATGGGCTGCGCCGGCCGGTGTGACGTTCGATGATCGTCATTGGCTATATGGTAAACAGCCGCCGCAGATGGGGGCAGATGGGGATGGGACGGCGGATGCCTGGTACCGGAGCAGGGTGAATGTGGAGGAATCCGGCGACTATGTATTGCAGGTAGAAGGCGGCGACAGGGGGACAGTGTTTGTGGATGGGAAGCCGATGGCGCGGGTAAATATACATGACGGGGAGGTGCCGCTGACCTTGTCAAGGGGCGAGCATGTGCTGGCCGTCTTTACGGCGCATGACGGGAGGGACAAGCTGGCAGGTTTTTTAGGTGATATGCACGACGTGGACAGCAAGGGGCTGACGGGTATAGTGAGGCTGATAAAGGGCGAGTCTTTGAAGCGTGTGGTGGGAGAGTGGAAATTTTCGAAGGATGGCAAAGGCGGGTGGACGGATTATACCATTGGGCAGGATGTGTTCAACAAGCAGCAGGGTACGGCGTGGTTTCGGACGTTGCTGCCTGAGCCGCCGGCGGGTATTACGAAGGGGCAGCTGATCTTTCGGAGCGTAGATGAGAATGCTACGGTCTATCTCAATGGGCGGAAGCTGGCCCGGCATGAAGGGTGGAATATCCCTTTTAAAGTGCCGATGGAGGGACTGGATACTATGAGGCGGCCGCTGGAGCTGACTATATTTATAGAGAATTATTCGAATGAAGGAGGGATCGATCAGCCTGTAAAAGTGAATTATCTTACCCAGGCGAAGGAGGTAACGGGGTGGCGCATGCGTGGGGGGGTGGATCCGGCGCAGGGAGAGTGGAGTGCGGGGGCGGTGATGGGGATGGATCGGACCACTGTGGGGGATACGATGACCCCCTGTTTTTATCGGGCAACATTCAATGCGCCAGCCTATGGTACGGTGGGAGATCATCTTATTTGGAGAGTAGTGACGAAGGGCCTGGGTCACGGGTCGGTATGGGTGAATGGACATAATCTGGGGCGGTATCCCGAGAAGACGCCAGCGCCGGGGCTTTATATTCCGGAATGCTGGATGAAGCCGGGTGAAAATGAGCTGCTCATTTTTGATGAGGATGGGAAGAGCCCTGCGGGGGTGGCCATCGTGCCGGAGCTGGCGGCCAGCAGAAAAATATTCCACTATATAAATGGGCAATGATGCGTTCTTTTATAAGATATGGGTGGGTGCTTTTTGTGTGCCCGCTGTTACGGGCACAGTCGTCTGATCCTTTGGGATATGTAGATCCTTTTATCGGTACGGCGCGAAGTAATGTATACACCCGGTGGGGGAATGAGGGTGGTACCTATCCTGGCGCGGTAGCGCCCTGGGGTGCTATGCAGCTGACGCCGGAGACAAGGAGGGCGGGGGGATATGATTACAAGGACAGCAAGATCTGTTTTTTTAGCTGTTACCATCATATGAGCGGCTATCCTGGTGGTTCGGCTGGGCAGATGAGGATCATGCCTGTGGGGGGAGATTATGATGTGACCGGCGCCGGATCAGGCAGGGATATGGCCAGGCCAGACGAGGCAGGGACCGGACGACCTTTTCGTCATGAGGATGAGAGGGCGATGCCTGGTTATTACCGGGTGCGATTGTCGGATGATGGCACGGTGGTAGAGACTACTGCATCGGAGAGAGTGGGAGTGTTTCGGATGAGCTTTCCGGCGGGAGTTACGCCAAGGATATTCATCGGTGGTGCGGGAGCCAATACTGCCTTGCAATTCAACAGGCCCTATATGAAGGAGCAGGTTTCGGATGACGGTATGGTGCTGCGTTTTCCTGCCGACACGGGTGCAATTGTCATTCGTGTCAGTGTTTCGTCTGTGGGAGAAGCCAGTGCGGCTAAAAATATTGCCCGTGAGACGGATGGGCTGACATTCGGGCAAGTGTGTGAAAGGACGCAGGCCAGCTGGAGAAAACAGTTGGGAGTTATAGAGGTGGAGGACCCTGATGAGACGCATAAGAAGATATTTTATACAGCCCTGTATCATTCGATGCTGCTGCCCTGGATCATCTCCGATGTGGATGGACAGTACAGGGGGCAGGATGGGGTCGTGCATGTGACACGGGGACGATATGAGTATGGCGGGTTCTCCGCCTGGGATACATTTCGCAGTTTGCATCCTTTGCTTTGTTTGCTGTTTCCGGACCGGCAGCAGGACATGGTCCTGTCGATGATGGATGTGTACCGGCAGACAGGCTATCTGCCTTCCGACCCTATGACGGGAAATCATGCCGTTGCGGTGATCGCGGACAGCTGGGCAAAGGGTATACGGGGTTTTGACAGTGCTGAGGCCTATGCCGCCATGCGGAAGGGAGTGAACGATAGGCCTTATCGACAAAAAGATATGGAAGTGTATCGCAGGCTGGGGTATATACCTTCTACTTTTCCAGAATCGGTGACAAGGACGGTGGAATATGCGTATGATGACTGGGTGATCTCGGGGGGACATATTGGATATAATTACCGGCAGCTTTTCGATCCGGCAAGTCTCTTCATGCTGCCGCGGCAAGAGAATGTATTCAACCGGAATCCGGGTACAAGCGGATACAAGGAAGGAGACAAATGGGTGTATTCTTATTTTGTACCGCAAGATCCTTTGGATCTGGTCGATCTGATGGGAGGTGATAAGGAATTTACTGCGCGGCTGGATAGCGCGTTGCAACGTCAGGATATTCTTTTTGACAACGAGACGGTCCTTCATATTCCTTATCTTTTTGATTTTGCTAACGCGCCGGGTAAGACATCTGATTGGGTCTATGCCATTCGGGAGGGGCGATATTCTGCTACACCGGGCGGGCTGCCGGGAAATGACGATCTGGGGGCGATGTCGAGCTGGTATATCTTTAGCGCTTTGGGGTTTTATCCTATGTGTCCAGGAACGCCTTCCTATGCACCCGGGACGCCTCTTTTTCGGAAGGTGGTCTTACACCTGTCCTCCGGAAATGTGATCCTGCGTGCTCCAGGGGTTAATGCACGGAACAGATATGTGCGACAGATAAAGATGGATGGGAAGATCGGTTTATTTCGGAACCTGCTGCATGACGACATCAAAAGGACCAGGGAGATCGTATTTGAGATGGACAGTGTAGCGAGGCCGTTGCATCCAGTTTTTAGGACAGCGCCCGATTTTCGTTTCCGTGATATTTATGTTTCCAAAAAGAAGCTGGCCTCCAATGAGCTGTTCCGTGTACGATGGACGATGCAATGCACGGCTGCCACGGGTACGAAGATCGTGCGGCTGAAGGTCAATGGCCAACGATATGCTGTGAAGAATTGCCTGGTTCCTGCAGGGGGTACGATCGTAGACTCGATGGATTGCCGGCTTTATGCATTAGGCCGGGCGCGTCTGGAGATCGAGGGGACGGACTGGCATATGGATGTGAACGTGAACAGGGAGGGGGCTTTGAGGTCGGAAGTGACGAATGTGTTTGCCGGGGCGTTGGCAAAAGAGGGGAAAGAGGAAAAGCTCTCTTTTACGGTGCGGAATATCGGAGGCGTGGCACGAACTATTGTTACGCCTGTGAAAGTGGATGATAAAACGGTGTATGTGGATTCGTCGTGGCTGGCCCCGGGTGCATCGAAGAAGATCTTTATTGCCCTGCCTGCTTTTGCGGCGGGATGGCGGGAACTGCTGGTGGGTGATAAAAAAGAGAAGTTCAAAGTATACAGCGGAGCAGAGGAGTCTGTATTGCTGGATCTATCTGCCGATGGGAAAGACAGATCGGGATTTGGGCATAATGGGAGAGATATTGGAAAAGGGCCTTTGTTTGGAAAGGATCATTATATCGAAGTGCCGAATGCCCCTGCATTGGACAGCATGGGTGAAACGTTGACGATGATGGCCTGGGTATATCCGACAGAGAAGGGGAAAGGGCTTGTAGATATATTTACCAAAGGAGATAACCATGTATTGCAGATGGGTGGCAACCGGACGCTGACCTTTTTTGCAGGCGGGTGGGGTAGAGGCGACTGCACGGTGGATCTTCCTTCCGACTGGTGGGGGCATTGGCATCATATAGCCGGCGTCTGTGAAGGGATGACCCTGAAAGTATATATCGATGGAGCATTAAAAGGAACATCCACCGTAGATGGCCGGGTGAACCTGTCTGTGACCAGCAAGTGGACGCTGGGAAGGAACGAAGAGTTCCCGGGGCAGCGGGTGTTCAATGGGTATATCGATGGAGCCAAAGTATTTACCGAGGCATTGACGGAAGAGGAGATCAGGAGTCTTTACCGGTCATCAGGCGCGCCACCTTTTCCCCCACGATAGGGGCCAGGGCTACGCCCATTCCGCTCATACGGACGGCGCAGCATATTTGTTTGTCGACTGCCTGGACGATGGGCATTTTTTCGCCGCCCATACCCATGATGCCGCTCCACCGGTGGTCGATGGTATAGCTGCGACCTGGGAGAATGACTTCTTTTAAAAAGCGTTCCAGCTCATCCTGTATCCCGGGGGTGATAGTCATTTCTTCCGTCTGCTCGGTCTCAAATGCTTTGTTGCGGGCCCCTCCCAGCAGTACGCGGTTGCCCAGGTTGCGGAAATAATAAAATCCTTCATCATAATGAAAAGTACCTTTAAAAGGCAGTCCTTCGATGGGTGAAGTGACGAGCACCTGTCCCCTGGCGGGGATAATGTCCAGCTGGGGAAGAAGCTGCCGGGCAAAGGCGTTGGTACATACCAGGAGCTGGGAAGTGTTAAAGGAAAGAGGGAGATTGGTATGCAGCTGTAAATGGCTGTCCGCCCTGTCAAAGCCCTTTATTTCAATGTTATTCAGTACGGTGACGCCCATGGATTGTACCAGCCGCAAAAGCGCCTGGCATAAACGGCCCGAATGGAGCTGTGCTTCCGGAGTATTCTCGATAAGATGCCGGATGCCTGCAAACCCAAACTCTGCTATTTTTTGATTGACCATCCGGAAGGTCTTCTGCATTTTTACAGTCTTCTTGAGCAGCTGATTGAACCTGTCTATCTGGCTGCGAATGGCATTTACATCGACAGCATTTATGTCGGCAACGGTACCTTCGGAGATGAGCTCATATCCGCCGTAATGTTCGAAGCCAATTTCCTTTTTTGAGAACAGCTTGTTGATGCGCCGGAGACCTTTGTATCGCATGGTTACCAGGTCCAGCATTTTGTCCTCTCCCATCTTGTCCGCATCGGAGATGAGCTCGGTGAGACTGCCAAAGCAGGCAAATCCGGCGTTGCGCGTACTGGCGCCCGTGGGGATCAATCCTCTTTCGAGAATGGTAATAGACAGCTTAGGCTCGAGCTTTTTCAAATAGTAGGCGCTCCACAGGCCAACGAAGCCGCTGCCGGCAATAATAATGTCGGTGGGTGCAAAAAAGCTTTCCAGCTCCCATACGGATAGATCGTTCATACTGAAAATTAAGTTTTTTCCGGGGCACTTTGTCTATTGGACTGGCCGGGGAATATTTTTTCGGGAGGACCCTGCTGTCTTATCCTTCCTTTGTCCAGCCAAATGACCTCATCGGCCAGGCGCAGGATCTCCGGCAGATGATGGCTGACCAGCACGGTAGTGAGCTCGTAGTGTTTGCGGATCCTTTCGAGGTAGTCCTGCAGGCGATGGCGCATGTCATCATCCAGTGCGGAGAGGGGCTCGTCGAGCAGGAGGAGCCTTGGTTTGCGGACGATGGCGCGGGCCAATGCCACGCGTTGCTGTTGTCCTCCCGAGAGGAAGGCGGGGCGGGCATCCCGGAGCGACCCCAGCTCCATCAATTCTATCAATTCATGCATCAGGCGGGGATCTTCACCTTTTGGCAGGGCATAGCGGAGATTGTCGTATACACTCCAATGAGGGAAAAGACCAAAGTCCTGGAATACAAATCCAATCGACCGGTGCTGGGTCGGCACATTTATTTTTTTACGCGGGTCATACCAAACCTCACCATCCACGGCGATATATCCCGATGATACGGAAGTGAGTCCGGAAAGTATGCGTAATATGGTGGTTTTTCCCGCGCCGGAAGGCCCATAAAGCGTGAGCAGCTGACCTTTCTCCACTTCAAATGCAACCTCCATCTGCTGCCGGCCAGCGGAGGTCAAAAGAGTTTTATTTGCCTGGAATTGTATCATAGGGTCATGATAATGGATCGGGCTTGCTGAAATGATGATTGACGAGATGTACTGTCAAAAGAATGCTAAATGAAAGGGCAAAGAGAACAAGGGCGTATCTGCCGGCGGCTGCGTAGTTCATGGATTGCATTTCATCATAGATGGCCAGCGAAGCGACCCGTGTCTGCCCCGGAATATTACCTCCTATCATCAATACGACGCCAAACTCTCCGATGGTGTGAGCGAAGCTCAGCACGATGCCGGTGAGCAGCGAGGGACGAATATTTGGTAGCAGCACTTTTATCAATGTGGTCCAGCCCGACTTGCCCAGCGTATAGGATGCCTCTCTCAATGCCGGCGGGAGGCTTTTGAAACCTGAGAGGAGTGGATTAACCATGAAGGGAAGGGAATAGAACAATGACGCGATGACCAATCCGGTGAAGGTGAATACGAGATGCGACGGCGAGAGGGCGATCAGCAGATAGAAGCCCAGCACTGTGGGGGGGAGCACCATGGGCAAACTAATAAGCGCTTCGATCACGGCCTTGCCACGCCAGCGGCTATAAGCCAGCCAGTAAGCCAGTGGTACGGAGATCACCAGCAGCAGCACTGTTGTGATGAAGGCCAGCCGGAAGCTAAGCCATAAAGGTTGCCAGTCAGTCATACGTTCGTTGTGTGTTATTCTCCGAATCCAAAGTATTTTAATATCGCCCGAGCCCTGGCCGACTCAATAAACGCGGCAAATTTTTTTGCTCCGTCGTTGTCCTTTGCATGTTGCAGCAACACAAAGCCCTGCCGTAAGGGTTGATGTGTTGCCGGGGGGATCAGCCAGTATTTTCCCTCCTTTTGTAATTGGGGAGAAAGTGCCAATGAAAGGGCAATAATTCCTACATCGGCGGCTCCGGTGCTGGCAAACTGCGCTGTCTGAGAAATATTTTCTCCCATGACCAGCTTTTCCCGCACTTTGTCATATAACTGGTAATGTTTCAAGCTTTCTTCGGCCCGTTGCCCATAAGGAGCATGGGCGGGATTGGCGATGGCTATATGGGTGACGGAGGGTAGCAACAGCGTATTCATTCGTTCTTTGGAGGGATCCAGCTTTTTGCTCCAGAGGACAAGCTGTCCCGTGCCGTAGGGCTTGATGGGGGTAAGGGTCTTGTGCTGCTGTTCCAGCTTTTGCGGATAGCCCAGGTCGGCAGAGAAAAAGATATCAAAGGGGGCGTCGTTGCTGATCTGTTCGTAAAAGTTGCCCGAGGAACCATATACTAATTTTATCGATATATCATTCCCGGCAGGAAAAGCTTTTACGAGCGAGTCCATGGCGAATTTCAGGTCGGCAGCCGCGGCTACGAGCACTTCCTGAGGGACTGGCCCTGGTGCAGGAGGCTCAGTGGCTGGGATATTCTGACGAGGGGGGGCGGATAGGAGCGTCAGGCCCAGACAACAGCATAAAATTGGGAGGAACCGGCTCATTTATAAAATATTAGGTAGACCTGTGGTCCATTTGGGTAAAAATACGCCCTTCCCCTGAAAAATAGGGAGACAGGAATGAACTAATCTTTCCTGTCGTTGTTCTTCTATGACATTTTGCGGGGGCATTCCTAACTGACCCTACCGATGATGGAGCGGAAGAGCCATTCACCCAAATACCAGGCTATTGCTAACGACCTCATGCAGCGATTGATACAAAAAAACACTCTAGGGAAACTGGCAGAAGAATTGTTTGAATTATAAAGATTTATCAGGAAAAATTATATACAAAAGAACGGATCTATTACAATTTTACGCTATGGACATTCGCACCTATTTAAAACGTATTGATTACGACGGGGTTATTTACACGGATTTATCAACGCTTCAATCCCTTCAACAGCATCACGTTTTCAGCATTCCTTTCGAAACGCTGGACATACACAATCATATTCCCATTATCCTCCAGCTGGACTCGTTGTATCAGAAAGTGATACTCGACAGACGGGGAGGTTATTGTTACGAGCTGAATACTTTATTCCACCGATTGCTGACCATAAGCGGATTTAAGGTTCATATGGTTGCGGGCCGGTTGCTCCACGGTCATGGTTATGGACGTGAGTTCGAGCATATGGCCCTGATCGTAGAGCTGGAAGGTAAAAAGTGGCTGGTAGATGTCGGTTATGGCGATTTCGCCCTGCGTCCTTTGGCCGTCGAGCCCGGGGCGATCCAAAGCGATGGCCGTACTTTTTACCAGATAGTGGAAAACATTTTGGTGGATGGCAAGGAGTATATAGGCGTCGCCAAATGGAATGACTCAAAGCAAACATTTAAGATCGAATATATATTTACACTAGCTCCGTGCAACCTGCATGAGTTTGCAGAGATGAATCATTTTCATCAAACCTCCTCCGAGTCGCATTTTGCCCGGAGCCTGATCTGCAGCCTGCCTACTCCCGAAGGCCGTATCACGATGATCAACAATAAGCTGATCCGCACTTCCAACGGAAATAAGCAGGTGAAGCAGATCGTGGGCGAAGACCACAGGGACAAGATCCTGGAAAAATATTTCCATATGGATATGGTATACCTCGTTTGATGGGGGCTGACCATGGACTGACCAGGCGCGCGATCAGAATTCGACCTTATAATTCAGTACGGGTATCAGACCTACCTGGTAAATGGTGACCACCTTCTTTTTTACGATGTCATATTGCTGATCATACACATTCCTCCTTCCGGTGAGGTTCTGAAAATCCAGGGAGAGGATAGTAGTGAGATGACGTCTCTCTTTTTTCAGGCTCAGGCGCAAGTCTGTCCTGAAGTAAGCGGAATTGGACAGGGTGTAAGCTTCTTTCTGATAATAAATGGTCTGGTTCTGGAGGGTGGACTGGACCGCATCGATGGGCATTGTTCGGAAGCCTCCCGCATAGATGGTCTTGATATTGACCCCAAATATCTTTGATCTGTCCGCCCGGTGGGACCAGATGAATTCCTTTCCTGCGACGAAGTTGATCACGTAATGCCCGGAAAAGCGGGTATTTCTTTCGATGCCATCGAGGGCTGTATATTTCGACTGATAGAGAGAGGTATTCACCATATAATACAGGCGATGGCTCAGGAATTTCTCCAGGCTGAGCTCCATTCCATAGTTCCGTCCTTTGCCTTTGTTGACCAGGGGATCCGACACATAATCGCTGCTCTCGATGTTGAGGGTGGAGAAGGTGTTGGTATCGTTGGCATTGACGGGTACGTTGTAGAGCCGCTGATAATATAGCTCGGCCTTCAGGTTGAGGTCGGCGCCCAGTCTGTGATTATAGGAGAGAACATAGTGCTGGGCATGGGTGAGGCCAAGGTTGCTGTTGGGACGGTAATATTGACCTCCTGTTGTGGTATCCTGTGCGAAATAAACTCCCAACGCCTGTATCTGGCTGTGCAGACCGAGACCCAGCCCGATGCTGTTATTGCCGTCTATTTCCCATTTTACGGAGGCCCTGGGCTCGACGGCCCTGGAATGGCTGAGCAGGAGCTCGAGGTAGTGAACACCCGCATTGAATAGAAGATGGTCCGCGGGCCGGCCCTGCCATTGTGCAAAAGCCTGTATGGTCTGTGTATGGCCGCTGGCATCCACCTGTCTCAGCAGAGGGGCTTCGGGAGACTTCCTGGCTTCCTGATAATAGTTGAAGCCGATGAGGTTGACGATATAGCCCGCACGAAAGATGTTGCTCGTGCCAAAGCGGTGGTTCAGGGTGGAAGTGAGTGTCCATTTGGGAGTCTTGTCATTGGAGGTATAGTTCCTGGAATACTGATAGTTGTCGTCCATATAATCCACCGCTATTTTCGAACCGGTGTAGGAGACGGCCAGCACCGACCGGAGATTGGTCCTGCTGCCCAGAAAAATGTTGTGGGTGAGTCCTGTCATGGCGGTTGTGCCCGAGTAGGTCTGTGCATACCGGTCGTCTTCCTCCTTCCATTTGGCGGAATCCTTTTTAGGAGTGCCTTTTTGCGAGCTGAGTCCTGCAAAGCCGAAAAGACTGAATTCACCCCATTTGCGGGTAGGCATATATATGTTGTAGGAAAGGTCCTGAAAGACGGGCACGCCTGAGCCTATGTCAAGCCCTATTTTTTTGAGCAATGCCAGTGTAGAGTAGCGATAGTTTACCAGAAAGGAGCCTTTGTAAAAGGGACTTAACGGTCCTTCCGCTGAGGCATCCAGCCCCAGCACACCTGCCTGCAGGGTATATTCCCTTTTTTCGTTGTTGCCTTTGCGCAGATGCAGATCGAATACGCCGCTGAGGGCGTCGCCATATTCCGCCGGGAAGGCGCCTGTGAGGAAGTCCGAATTGGACAGCAGCTGTGCGCTGAGAATGGATATGCCCCCACCGCTGCTGGCAGCGGAGCTGAAATGATTGGGGTTAGGGATATCCACTCCCTCCATGCGCCATAGCAATCCGGTGGGTGAGTTGCCGCGGATAACGATATCGTTATTGCCATCGAAGGGAGCTATTACACCGGCGAAGCTTGTCGCCATGCGCAATGGGTCATTGACTGCGGCGGGGAATTTTTGTGTTTCTTCCACGGTGAAGGCCCTGGAGCTGACGACGCTCATTTCATTCAAGGGTCTGTTCCTTCTGCTGCCCGCTTTTACCACCACCTCGTTCTCCGTATGTGCGGCTGCTTCCAAAGGAATATTCAGTACCGATTCCTTACCTGCTTCGACAAGGATATCGTCCAACATGGATTCTTTAAAACCGATGTGCGATATCCGCAGCTGCCGGCGTCCGACGGGGACATCCCTGAAATAAAAGTTGCCATTGCTGTCCGTGATGGTGGACCTTTCTTGCCGGACGCCCTCGCCGAGCAGGGTGACGGTGGCTCCGGACAGGGGCCTGGATAAGATCTGGTCTGTAACGGCGCCCCGTATCCGTTGTGTCAATCCCTGGGACTGCGAAGCCCCTGCATGGAGCAACAAAACAAGGATACACAGGAATTGCGCTTTGAAATTGGATAGTGTCATGATCTTCGGTGTTTATTCTATAACAACTCATCGACCGTATACCCCTATCCGATATTTTTACGATCTAATGTCTGTAGGCCTTCGTCGGAAGAACTTCGTCAGAGCTCCATGTATTCGCTCTGAACTTCGTCGGACCTGCTTCGACACGGTCCTTCTCGTTCGTAACGTTCGTACCTCCGTTACATTCGTACCCTTCGTACCTCGGGTACTTCGAAAGCTCCTCCTCGGTCGGAACCTACGGTTCTGGACGAGCCGCATCCTGCGTCTTTTATAAAAAATTAATGCTGGCGCGCCATCCAACCCATCCAGTGACCTTGTCGGAAATACGCCAGCTGCCATAGTTGCCGGCGACGGGCGAGAAGTCATGGCCGTTGACGATGATCTTCTTATCGAAGGAATAAACAGCCAGTGACGGGCCTCCGGAAAGAGAAAAATATTTTCCAAGGCGCACACGGAGGTCGACACTGAATTTGCTGATAAAGCTGGAGTACTTGTAGTTGCTCCACCCATCTACTATGAGCTGTTCGTTGCTGAGCTCGGGTGCCAGGGAGAGCGTTTTGGTGAGATGGAAGCGGTGGCCCAGCCCAAATCCATAAAGATAGGATCTGCGATCATTGCTGGGGTTGTAGCCTGCGATGAGGATGGAATATAGCTTGTCGTTGCCTGAACGGTAAGCGATATTTAAAGGAGCCACTTCATCGGCAAAGAGAGAAATTTCATGCATGCCATGTTTGACGATATTGATCAGTCCAATGCCATAGCCTTCGGAGGTGTCGGCGATATTGATCAGGCCGGCTTGTACGCCTTTCAATTTGTGGGCTATATTAATGATGCCTGCCAGCTGTAAGCCATTCATCTGTTTTTTAGTTACGTTGATGATCCCTGCGGCCTGCATGCCTTCTACGGAATCCGAGACTTTATTCATAATGCCAGCCAGCTGGACCCCTTTCAGTTTGCCTTTGTTGAAATTACCGATGCCGGCGGCCTGGAGGCCTTTCACGGAATCCAGGACGATGTTATGTGAACCAGCCAGCTGGACCCCTTTCACGGGGCCTCCGACCACATTGGTAATGCCCGCTGCTTGTAATCCCTGTACTCTCCCTTTGTCAATATTGATCACGCCACCGAGCTCCACGCCAGTAAGTCCCGCAGTATAGCCGCCTATGATATTCAGGGAAAGCTTATTGGTTATCTGTGGGCTCAGGATCCCCTGGGTGCCTAGCCCGGGCACGAGGGAAAGCTGAAAAGGTTGCTGTATAAAATATTTGTGGAGGTTGATGCTCTGGATCTTCAATTTCGATGAAAGCAGGAATTTACCCAGGCCGCTCATTTCGACGCGTATGGGATCCTGGCGCAGATAGACCGGAACTCCGTCCAGCTCCACCCGGATGGAGTCGGATGGCAGATAGCCCTCCGGACCGATGGTGACCATTTTTTTATTGATGGAAGAAGGGGCGACTGTGATGGTAATCTTTTGATTGACGCCGGGTTCGATCCTTACGGTGGTGTCCTCATAAAATTGTTTGCTGACAGTAAGGGCGGCGGGGCTGGACCTGTTCCTCAACCGAATGGTAAAAAAGCCGCCCTCGTCGGAGAGGGTTGCGACCAGTCCCTGCTTATCGTAGACGCTGGCCTGGCTGACGGCCTCGCCTGTATTTTCGTCCAGAATGACGCCTTTGACCACATATTTTTTGTCCTCCGTACCTGCGTGCGGCGGGGGGGTGATGGGAAGGGGGGACGCCTTGCGTAGAATGATATAATTGCCGTTGACCTTATATTCCAGCCGGCCACGGAAAAGGGTATCCAGGACCTGGCGGACCGTTTTGCGTTCAAGCGTTATCGATACGAGACTGTCTTTTTTGAAAAGATCGCTGCTGTAGGAAAAATAGAAGTGACCTGCCTGGCTTAGGGTTTTCAGGACGTCTTCTATCCGATGGTGCGGCATAGATATAGCAACCGGCAGGTCCAGCACATCCTGAGCGTGAAGAGGTGACCGGGCAGTGAATAGTAATCCTGCTACCAATAAGGTAAACGATATATTCTTCATGATGGTATCTTATGGTTGTAAAGTGATCTGGCCGTCATCGGCGCGGGTGACCCTGATGCGGAATGTCTCTTGTATAATGTTTAATATCTGTTCCAGGGACTGGTTATGAAATACAGTATTGATCTGCAACTGGCGAAGGGAGGGGTCGACCACGATCTTCACATCGTAGGCTTCTTCCAGTGAAGCTGCCAGCTGGGGCAGTGGGGTGTTGTCGCAAATAAATTCTTTTGTACGGTAGTATTTGTACAGCTGGCTTGTTGTCTCCTCCTTTGTCAGGGAAGTGTCCCCCCTGTGCAGGATCAGCTTCTCCGAAGGATGTACGAGAACATCGTGGAGGGAGTCCGTCACACGGATCAGTCCGGACTCGACAATGATCTCGGTAGTGTTCCCTTTGTTGTGTACATTGAAGGAAGTGCCCAGGACCGTGATGGTGATATTGTTTGTGTATACTTTAAAAGGTTTTTCCTTGTTGGGCGCTATTTTGAAGAAGGCCTCCCCATTTAACAGGTGTACGGTGCGTTGTTTTTTAAAATTTGCCGGATAGATGATACCGGATGATTTGTTAAGGGTGATGAGCGATCCGTCGGGCAGGGTGTCGGTGAGTGGTGCTGTTGTGCTGGCGAAATGCCTGTCGGCGGCAGGACCTTTGAGATAAATAATCCCTGTGATGGACGCCATCAGAAAGACAGCTGCTGCTATCTTTGTCCAGGTGGATCGGGTGATCCGGACGATGCGGGCCGGAAGATTTCTTTGATTGGGGGAAGCTTTTACTGCCCGGAGATATAATGTCTGTCCTTCGGACAACGAACCTCCGGTTCGTTCGGGCCGGTGTATCCTTTGCCGGAATTTTTGCCAGGCGGCGTCTGTCTGTTCGTCCGTCGCGTTGAAGTTGTCGTTCAGGTGACGGCTTTCGCGCCAGATGAGCTGGAAGTGGTTGTAGAAATGTCTGTTGGCGGGATCGGCAGCCAGCCAGGATTCTACGCGGGCGTTGTCATCGGGGGATGTTTCGCCCAGCAGGTATTTTACCAGCAGGTCTTCATGGATGCCTTGAGGGCCTCCGGGGTCGGTATGTAGATCTTTGTTCAAAGGCGATGATTTAAAATATTGAGGAGAAGAAGGACAAGGAAGGGCAGATAGTCGATCAGCCGCGTCCGTAACAGTTTTAATGCTTTGCCCATCTGGTTCTCTACTGTCTTGACAGAGATGCCGAGGCGCTGGGCGATGTCCAGATAGCGGAGCTCTTCAAAACGGCTCATCTGGAAGATGGTCCTGCATTGTTCGGGAAGCTCGTTGATGGCTTTCTGCAGGCGGCGTTCCAGCTCGCTGAACATCACTTTTTTATGAGCGCCGTCTGTCTGGTCTTTCATACTCCTGGTGATATGTGTTTGATATGTGAGCTTTACCTTTTTGTGTTTGAGATGATTGAGGCTTTCGTTGTAGACGGCCCTGTACAGATAGGCGGCTAATGAATCCTGAAAGTTCAGGGAATCCATTTTATCCCAGAGCTTGTAGAAGACATTCTGTACGATGTCTTCGGCCTGGTCGTGATCCTGCAAGATGGTAAGGGCGTATCTGTGCAGGTTCTTAAAATAAAATTTAAAGACCTGCTCGAATCCTGTTTCATCCCGACGTTTCAGCAATTGTATGATCGTGGCATCGGTGAATTCCATGCTTGCCGTTCTAATGGTTGATTTACTGATAACTGTCGTTGTCAATAACGGGTGTTTAGATAATGACAACTGAGGGAGCGTTGACCCCTATTGAGAGTAAAAATATTGTTTTTTGGGGGAAGGGGGTTGAAAATCAGGGGGGTGGGTGAGGTGTCGCAATTTGCAATATAGCCCCGGGCCGGAATGGTGCCGGATGAATTGGTAATCGGCAAGATCCGACGACCCATTACCACTCCCGCAAGAACCGGGTGCTTCACTGGCGTGGGATGGTCGTATCTTTGAGGGATGGATACATTGGAGAAGCTATACATACCTCTGCCGGTCAATTTCAGTTTTTCGGAATGCTCCTGGTATATGGACAGAGGGTATGATGACTGTGGGCATCGGGTGCGGAATGGCCGGCTGCTGAAGGCATTGCAGCTGGGAGGAAAGGACCTGCTGGTGGAGATCGCTGAAGTGAAAGCCCGTCTGGAAGTTACAATCCTCCATGGTCGCGTGGATGAACGGGTACGAGTGCTTTTGGTCGACTATGTGCGGGAATGGTTGGACATGGACCGGGACCTTGGTCCATTTTATGCCCTGCTGCGTCGGGATCGGCGGCTGGCCTATATGTGCGAGGAGTATAGGGGGCTCAGGCTGGTGGGTATTGTGGATGTATTCGAAGCCCTGGCCTGGTCTATCATCGGGCAGCAGATAAATCTGCCTTTTGCTTTTATGCTTAAAAGAAGACTGGTAGAGAAATATGGGACATCCATTAATCATAATGGAGAGACTTTTCATCTTTTCCCAAGCTGCGAGGTATTGGCTGCTGCATCGGTGGAGGACTTGCGGCTCATGCAATTTTCCCGTAGCAAGGCTGCCTATCTGATCGGTCTGGCGGACGCGTTTGTAAAGGGTGAGCTAAGCAGGGGAAAGCTCATGGCCTTACCGGACAGGGAAAGCCGGCTGCAAGCGCTGATGAAAATGAAGGGCATCGGTGTCTGGACCGCCAATTATTGTCTGATGAAATCTTTGAGGGATCCATCCGGTGTACCGCACGGGGATACGGGGCTGCTGACCGCGTTGACAAAACATAAGATCATAAAGGAGCGTAAAGAGCTGGCGAAGATCGACCGGTTTTTTTCCAAATATAAAGGGTGGGAAAGCTATCTGGCCTTTTACTTCTGGAGGAGCCTGTCGGAGAAACCGGTGCATGAGGCCAAGCCTGGGCCCGATGCGGGGTCCGATCAGAGCTTGCACCGGACGGCCGCCGTGGGATAAGCTTGAAAGCTGTCGTCCGGGATATTAATATGGTAATACATACTGATCTTTGTCCCCAGCGAGAATGTCTTGTTGATATTGTACCATAGCTGGGGTTCGGCGAAAAAGAAAAAGCGTTTACCCAGCTGGCCTGCCGTATAAGCGTCCCCGTGATCCTTGTTCTCTGTCCAGGCAGAGAAATCGCCTGCAAATTCCACTTTATAATGAAAATAGCCGCTCCACCAATACAAAGTGAAAAGGGGATCGTGAGTTGGTTTTGCATAGGGAATGTATTTGTAGTTCAGCACGGCGCTTAGCCATGCACCTTTCCATTGGAAGGGGTAAGATAATCCAAGAGAAAAGGCATTGTTGATATAGTAGCTGTATTGTTTGGGATCGGTGACCCCAAGCCCGCCGCTGTATTGCAGAGAAAGGAAGATGTGCGGCGCCCAGCAACGGAAAGATTGAGAAATCTGTATATAGGCCTGGCTGATGTTATGGCTGGCGCCCTGAAAGTCCGCTTTTGCCTGCAGGAGAAAGGAGCCGGGTTTTATTGAAATCCGAAAAACGTGTCTTCTGGAAAATGTAACCCGTTTTTCGGAAATGTCTGATGTCTTTTTTGGGGCTTTACCCGAGTCCTGGTTCTTGAAGAACTGGAAAAAGAGGGAGGGGTAATTGTGTGCGTTGTGCGAGGGGTCCAGCGTGTGGCGGGGATCATAGTGCAATTGAAGTTCCTGGGCCGGGAGAAGGGTGGTTGCCATCAGGGCAAGGGAAAGGAAGAGCAGACGCTTCATGATGTTTTTGATAAATGTCCGATGGGAAGGGCTGGAGGGGCGGAACGGACGCGTAATTCTGCCGGAAGTCCTCGTAAATCTGCAAGAATTGGTACATTCGGGTGGTTAATAATGTATTATGAATAACCTGGATCTTTCTGTCTTTGACAGCCTGTTCCGGCAGGCCTGTCTGAAATGTTTTGGTCATCCTTTGGAAGTACCATTGACCGAGACGGAGAGCAAGCTCCTATACAACCGGGTATTTGAGCAGACGGGGCTTACGATAGGATGGAAGAGCCTGAAGAACTATTCCCTGTTTGTCCTGGATGAGACTTCGGAAAGGCAGGAAAATCCTTCTCCGGCGACCCTGGACACACTGGCCCGCTACGTGATGGGGGCGCCGTATACAACCGAGACTGAGCGGAAAGAGCGGGAGCCCCATTATCCATACTGGTTTCGGTATAAAGAGCAGACCCTCCGGGAGGGGGGCCTCCGAAAGGAGGCGGGGGTGAGGGAACAGATGCTCCGGGAAGGGAAGGAGATGAGGATGGGCCGGAAGAGGATCGGATGGTGGGTAGGGTTGGCCGTCGTGATCATTCTTCTCACCTTATTTTATCGCAGGGGAAAGCCCTCCAATTTCTACAGCAATTTCCATACGGTGAATGAAGACTCCCTGGCTGCCGGAGGCTGGGTTGTACAGGAAAAGGATAGTGTCTATTGGAACAGGCGGGGAGAGTATCCCGGCAGCCTGACCCTCTTCACGTTGAAAGGCGATAACTGGCCTGATTCGGCGCGGGGTCCGGTGATCCGTAATTTGTTGCTGCATGAGCTGCCCTGTGACTGCTGGACCCTTGAAGTGCATCTGAAGGATTTTCTGCCCCGTCAAAACTGGCAACAAGCAGGTATTCTTTTGCTGGAGGACAGCACGCTAACGGGGAAGAGCATGCGGATCAGCTTTGCCTACAACGACTATAATGGCGGATTCCCCCGCAGCGGGACTATCCACCTGCAGGCCATTACTTCCCTTGGCAATGGTCTTGATAAGCCGGAAGAGATCGCGAACGCTATTCTTTTGCAGACAGACAGCGTGCGGGACCATCCCCTGATCTTACAGGACATGACCTATCTATCCTTACGGATAGAAAAACAGGGGAAGCGATTTCGGATACTCTATGCCGATGGGGTCAATGAGAATACTTCTTTCAAGGAAGCGGTCAGTCATGAGTTTGCCATGAGACCCCGTTGGGTTGGGCTTTTTGCGCTGAGGGGATTTGTGGATAGCGCGGCCGCGATACCTGCCCAGTTCCGGCTTTTTAATCTTCAATGTGATGCCTGTAATCGTCCATAGGGCCGGGGGATCGATCAGTTGTCGCCGGGATGGTGAGAGGCGTGAGAGGTTTTTGCCGCCTCCCAGCCGATCATTGCCTTTTTGCGGGTGCTGCCCCAATGGTAATCGCCCGTGTCGCCGGAGGATCGTATCACCCTGTGACAGGGGATGAGAAAGGCTACGGGATTGCTGCCGATGGCCGATCCTACTGCCCGCGATGCGCCGGGGCTTCCGATGGCTTCGGATATGGAACCATAGGTTGACAGCCTTCCCATGGGAATATTCAACAAAGCTTCCCAGACCTTGAGCTGGAAGGGACTTCCTTTCAGGTGCAGCTTGACATCGGACAGGCGGCTCCAGTCCTGAGAGAAGATGTACAGGGCATTCTGCTGTATAAGGTCCACCGTCTGTCTGTAGCGTGCATGTGGGAATTGGGCTTTCAGCTCTGCCAGCGCCTGGTCCCTGTCGGTGAGAAAGGCGAGATGACAGATGCCTTTTTGAGTGGAGGCTACGATGATCTCTCCAAAAGGGCTTTCGGCAAAAGAATAATTGATGAACAGGGATTCACCTCCATTCTTATATTCTCCGGGAGTCATGCCCTCGATGCCGATAAAGAGATCGTGCAGCCGGCCCGTACCTGACAGTCCTGTTTCAAATGCTGTATCGAAGAGGGTAGCGCCTTTGTCCTGCAGCATGGATTTAGCATAGGCGATGCTGAGGTACTGCAGGAATTTTTTAGGGCTGACACCGGCCCAGTCTGTGAATAGCCGTTGAAAGTGGAAGGGGCTGAGATGAACTTCTTTTGCCACCTGGTCCAAATTAGGCTGGTCCTTGAAATTTTTTTTGATATAATCGATCGCCGTGGCGATCCTGTCGAAATTGGTTGTATCTTCCATGATCATAAATTTTATATGTCCGAAAAACGGGCCTCTGGAAAATGTAACCCGTTTTCCGGAAAGATTTAATGTCTGTCCTTCGGACGACGAACCGTAGGTTCGTTTTGACCATACAAAAATAGGATGGCAATAAAGGTATAAAAACCCGGAACTTGCGCAGTTCCACCGCCACGAAATAACTCAGCTGCCAGAGAAAATGAAACGGTACCTATACATTCATAAAAAACAACCTATATGAATAGACAACTGTTTCTTTTTCTATGTATTATCTTCATGTCGACTGTTGCTACCGCACAACAGGTGACGCTTACACCGGATCAGATAAAGGGGTTGACCCCGGAATGGAAGGGGGAGCGTTCGGCAGACGGGCGGCCCAGGGTGTCTGACGCACTGCTGCAGCGACTCAAAAATGTAGGGATAGAGGATGCCTGGGGTTTGCTTCGCAACAAAGGTTACCAGAATCAATTTGAAGGCGATTGGATGGTGATACATCCCGACTCGGTGATGACGGGCAGGGTGGTCACGGCGCAGTATTACCCTACGCGACCGGATCTCGACAAACTGATAAGAGATAAGGGAAAGGCGGAGGGGCGTATAGGCAATACGAATTCCTGGCCCATCGATGTCCTTAAAGATGGCGATATCTATGTCGCGGATGGTTTTGGAAAAGTGGTCGATGGCACATTGATAGGGGACAATCTTGGAAATGCCATTTATGCGCATTCCCACCGGGGCGTTGTTTTTTATGGATCGGTGAGGGATATGGAAGGGCTGGAAGAGATAGAAGGTTTTAATGGCTGGGTGAAAGGGTATGACCCTTCTTATATACAGCAGATGATGCTGGGGGGAATCAATGTACCGATCCGGATAGGCAGAGCAACGGTGCTGCCCGGAGATGTCGTACTGGCAAAGAAAGGAGGGGTTCTCTTTATACCGGCGCACCTGGTGGAGTATGTCGTGCTGAATTCGGAGTTTATCGCATTGCGCGATGAATTCGGACATCTGCGTCTGCGCGAGGGAAAATATACGCCTGGCCAGATAGATGCGCAGTGGTCGGATGAGATCAAAAAAGATTTTCTGCGCTGGCTGGACGAGCATCCGGGAAAGCTTTCCATGAGCCGTGCAGAGCTGGATCAAATTATGAAAGACCGTACCTGGTAAAACTCCCCGAAAATGAATTTTTTCTATAAGGTTGCCATTGGCTTGTTACTGGCCTATATATTGACGATGGTTCTGCATCAGCCGCAATGGGCGGGCTGGTGTCTCATGCTTTGTCTCGCCTCTGTGGGGCTGGCGTTCCGGCGACATCATTTTTTACGGGGGTTTTCCTTTACCATGACGATCCTGGCTGTAGTGAGCCTGGCGTTGTACTATCCGCAATATTTTGTGAGTGTCGGCGGGTTCAAATTATCCAAACTCATTGTCCCTTTGTTGCAGGTGATCATGTTCGGGATGGGGACGGAGCTGAGCTTAAAGGATTTTGCGGCCGTACTGCGTATGCCCAAGGGGGTGATCGTCGGGGTCGTTTGTCATTATACCATCATGCCGTTGGTAGGCTTTGCGCTGGCGAAGACCTTTAACTTTCCGCCGGAGATAGCTGCGGGCATTCTTCTGGTGGGCTGCTGTCCCAGCGGGCTGGCGAGTAATGTGATGTCGTTTTTGGCGAAGGCCAATCTGGCGTTGTCGGTGTCCGTCACTACGGTGTCCACCTTGCTGGCTCCTTTTCTAACGCCGCTGATGATGCGGCTATTGGCGGGTGAGTTCATCGAGATACGATGGCTGACGATGTTCCTGGACATTACGAATATCGTGATCGTTCCTATCGTTGCGGGACTGTTGTTCCATTACCTGGTAAGAGGAAAGTTCAAGTGGCTGGACAAAGTCATGCCGCTGATCTCGATGGGGGGTATTGCCCTGATCATCGTCGTGATAACGGCGGCCGGAAGAGAAAGTCTTTTGAAGGTAGGGGGATTGCTGGTGCTGGCCACTTTCCTGCACAATGTGGCGGGTTATTTCCTGGGGTACTGGTCGAGCAGGCTGCTGGGATTCAAGGAGAGGGACTGCCGCACGATTGCACTGGAAGTAGGCATGCAGAATGCCGGGCTTGCATCCGGGCTGGCGATGACCATGAACAAGCTGGCTACGGTAGGTCTGGCGCCGGCAGTGTTTGGCCCTTTGATGAATACGACGGGATCTTCCCTGGCCAGCTGGTGGCATAACCGGCCCCCTGGGGAAGTACAGGATGGTGGGGTAGAAGAGCAGGTCACGCAGGGCGACCTGCCCCGGGTGTTAAAATAATCTTTCGTTCGGAGGTCTGATGCCCTGCAAACGAATATAGATGGTGGTTTGCCCCCTGTGATGGGCCTGGTGTTCGAGGGCTTTCAGCAGGAGTGAAAAACGGGTGCCCTGACGGCGGCCTTCGCCTATCACTTCGCCCAGTTTGGAAGCATCGAGATCCCTGACGGCCTTGATGGCATAATCGTAGCTGGCGTTGACAAAATACATTACGGAATCCTTTGTCTGTGCGGATGCTCTTTCTTCCAGTCCTCTTGCATTATAAGAAGGGACTGCACCTGTGGCCATATTCATCAGGAAAGCGGTGCCGGCTGCCAGGTGGAGCATCTGCTGGGCGAAGCTGCGGATACTGTCTACCGCCTTGAAGGAATATTTCCCGGGGGGCATGGTGTTCAGGTATTCGTCGGTGTAGGTTTTTGACCTTTCCCATTCCTTAACGAGCTGGTTCTTGATGTCTTCGCCGGAGAGGGACTGGGCGGAGAGGCCTGCAGGCAGGGCTGCAAACAGAAAAATGACGAGCTTTTTCATGGCTGGTTGTTTTTGAGCCAGAAAGGTAATAAAAAAGGACCTCCTCCTCCTCCTCTGTAAAAAAGTAGAGTCGGTCCTTTTTAAATTCTTAGAGATGTATTGCTTCTCCGTACGCCACTTCGATGGCGTCCTTGACGCTCTCACTGATAGTGGGGTGGGGGTGGATGCTGTTCAGCACTTCGTGATAGGTAGTCTCCAGCTTGCGGCCGAGAACGGTCTCCATGAGGGTTTCCGTTACATTATACCCGATCATATGGGTGCCGAGCCACTCGCCGTATTTGGCGTCGAATACTACTTTTACAAAGCCTTCGTTGTGACCTGCGCCTGTGGCTTTACCGGAGGCGCTCAAGGGGAACTTACCCACTTTGACCTCATAGCCGGCGTCACGGGCCTGCTTTTCTGTAAAGCCCACAGAAGCAATCTCGGGAGTACAGTAGGTACATCCGGGAACGTTGTTGTAATCCAGCGGCTCCGGCTGATGGCTGTATTTCTTTTCGTTGTAGGCGATGTTCTCGACGCAGATGATACCTTCTTTGGAGGATACGTGCGCCAGCGCCTGTCCGGGGACGCAGTCGCCGATGGCGTATACGCCGGGTACGTTGGTCTGATAGTATTTGTCTACGCTGATCCTGCCTTTATCTGTCTTGACGCCCAGTGTCTCCAGGCCAATGTTCTCGATATTGGCGGTGATGCCTACGGCGCTGAGCACGATGTCCGCCTCAAGGGTAACTTCACCTGTGGGAGTCTTGATCTTTGCCTTTACTCCGTTGCCGCTGGTGTCCACACCCGTGACCTCGCTGTTGGTAAGGACCTCGATGCCATATTTTTTGTAGATCTTCTCCAGCTCCTTGGAGATCTCTTCGTCCTCTACGGGTACGATGCGGGGGAGGAACTCTACGATGGTGACCTTGGTGCCGAGGCTATAATAGAAGTAAGCAAATTCGACGCCGATGGCGCCGCTGCCTACGACGATGATGCTTTTGGGCTGCTGGGGCAGGGTCATGGCCTCGCGATAGCCGATGACCTTTTTCCCATCCTGCTTGAGGTTGGGTAATTCGCGGCTGCGTGCACCTGTGGCGACGATAATATGTTTACCTTCCACGAGCTGCGTTTTGCCATCTGCTCCTGTCACTTCTATCTGTCCCTTTGCTTTTAATTTGCCGACCCCCATGATAACGTCGATCTTATTCTTCTTCATGAGGAACTGAACGCCCCGGCTCATTTTGTCGGAGACGCCACGGCTGCGTTTGATCACCGCGGGGAAGTCGGGTGTGCCGGTGGCGTTGATGCCGAAATCTTTTGAATGCAGGATATCCTGGTAAACCTGGGCGCTCTTTAACAATGCTTTGGTAGGGATACATCCCCAATTCAAGCAAACGCCACCCAGATTTTCTTTTTCTATGACTGCTGTTTTAAAGCCTAGCTGTGCAGCGCGGATCGCGGCTACATACCCGCCAGTACCGCTGCCAAGGACGACTACATCGTATGCCATGTATGACCTGGTTTTTAGAATTAAATGATCCGCGAAGCTACTTCAAGGCGGGCATATAGCCAAACCGGGAAGTAAATGGCAAAAAACGGTACTTTTGTGCAAAATTTTTCTTAAATGAAGCTGGATATTCTGGCCATAGCCGTACATCCTGATGACGTAGAATTAGGGTGTTCGGGAACCCTGCTGATGGAAAAAAAGAATGGCAAAAAGACGGGTGTTGTGGATCTCACCCGAGGCGAGCTGGGAACGAGAGGCACTCCCGAACTAAGATTGGAAGAAGCGGCCAGATCAGCCGGGATCTTACAGCTGGATGTCAGGGAGAATCTGGGCATGGCCGATGGGTTTTTCCGAAATGACGAAGCGCATCAGCGGCAGCTGATCCGGGTGATCCGGAAATACCGGCCGGAGATCGTCCTCGCGAATGCCCTGACGGATCGTCATCCCGACCATGGCAGGGCAGGGCATCTGATATCGGATGCCTGTTTTTTGAGCGGTCTGCGAAAGGTCGAGACGGTGGATAACGGGCTGGCCCAGGAACACTGGCGGCCCAAGTATATTTTCCACTATATCCAGGACCGCTATTTCAACCCGTCCTTTGTGTATGACATAACGCCAGTATTCGACCAAAAACTGGAGTCTATCAAGGCCTATTCATCCCAGTTCTTCTCCTCCCAATATGGCAAGGATGAGCCGCAGACGTACATTTCCACGCCCGGATTCCTGAATGCGGTCATTGGCCGGCACCAGATGTTCGGGAAGATGATCGGAACCGCCTACGCCGAAGGATTTATCACCGAAAAGATGATCGGAGTGCGGGATTTTGAGGCTTTTATCCAGATGGATACCTGAGCGGAATATCAGTATATTAATTGTAGCTCCTTTAACAATTAATACACTTCGAATGCGTTACCTTTGCAAGTAATTATTCATACTTAATCGAGCTATTAATGTCGTTACCCAAGTTTGCCAGTTCTTCCCAATCTTTTCACTCTGAACTGAAGAAAAGAATAAGTGCCTATTTTGAGGAAGTGGGAAAATCTCAAACAGGTAATTATAGCCTTTTTATCAAGGCTGTCATATTGATGGTCAGTTTTGTGTTCATCTATATTCACCTGGTATTCTTTACTCCGAATGCTTTTTGGGCTATTGCAGAAAGCGTCCTGCTGGGGGGAGTGGTGGCCGCCATCGGATTCAACGTGATGCATGACGGGGCGCATGGCAGCTTCTCGAAGTACAAGTGGGTGAACGGCCTGGCGGCTTTTTCGCTGAATGTCCTCGGTGGCAACAGCTTTATGTGGAATATGAAGCACAATGTGGTCCATCATGCGTACACCAATGTGGACGGAATAGATGACGACATCGACATCCAGCCCTGGATGCGGATGAGCGAAACGCAGAAGAAATACCGTCTTCATAAGTACCAGCACCTTTATTTCTGGTTTTTTTACTGCATCCTTTACCTTTTTTGGATCTTTTTGCTGGACTACCAGAAATATTTTAAGAGCAAGGTCGGGACAATGCCGCTGAAGAAAATGAGCCTTGCGGATCATTTTGTATTCTGGGGGTTTAAGTTATTCCATGCCTTCCTTTTTGTAGGCCTGCCCATTTACATGGTAGGATTCGAGGACTGGCTTATCAGCTTTATCATCTTCACCTGTGTAGCGGGATTCGTGCTGAGCATGGTATTTCAGCTGGCGCATACCGTGGAGCATACTTCTTTCCCCACCGCCAATGTAAATACAGGCAAGATGGAGGACGAGTGGGCGATCCACCAGATCAAGACTACGGCTAATTTCGCCACCCAGAACCGGATCGTCTCCTGGCTGGTAGGAGGGCTGAATTTCCAGATAGAACATCATCTTTTCCCTAAAATATCGCACGTCCATTACCCTGCCATCAGCAAGATCATTCGACAGGCCTGCCAGGAATACGGGCTGGTGTATATCGAGTACCCCCGGGTACGCTATGCCGTAGCCAGCCACGTAGCTTTTTTGAAACAAATGGGTAGGAAATAGTACTTTTGCACCTTATTTTTTCAAGCATATGACTAAGGTTAAAATTGGCCTGGTCCAGATGAGCTGCACATCCGACAAGGAGGCTAATCTGCAGAAGGCTATGCTAGAGGTCAGGTCTGCGGCTGCCAAGGGAGCGCAGATCGTCTGTCTGCAGGAATTATTTACTTCCCTCTATTTCTGTGACGTGGAGGATTACGAGAACTTCAAGCTGGCGGAGGCCATACCCGGTGCTTCTACAGATGCGCTGGGCAAGCTGGCGGCCGAGCTGAAGGTCGTGATCATTGCCTCGTTGTTCGAAAAGCGGGCGCAGGGGATCTATCATAATACTACGGCCGTAGTCGATGCGGATGGAACCTATCTGGGCAAGTATCGTAAAATGCATATCCCCGACGATCCTGCCTATTACGAAAAATTCTATTTTACTCCCGGAGACCTGGGGTATAAGATATTCAAGACAAAATATGCCAGCATCGGTGTGCTCATCTGCTGGGACCAGTGGTATCCCGAAGCGGCCCGTATCACGGCCCTGATGGGTGCGGAGATACTCTTTTATCCCACCGCCATCGGTTGGGCTACTTCCCAGGACGATGCTACCAATACCGAGCAGTACAATGCCTGGCAGACCATACAGCGCAGTCATGCTGTCGCCAACGGCGTGCACGTGGTCAGCGTCAACAGGGTGGGGCTGGAACAGAACGGCGCGATGAAGTTCTGGGGAGGTTCGTTCGTCGCGAATCCTTTTGGAGCCGTGATTTACCAGGCCTCTCACGACAAAGAAGAGACCTTTATTGTAGAAGTGGATCTCTCGGCTACCGATCGTTACCGCACGCACTGGCCTTTTATGCGGGACAGAAGGATCGACTCCTATCAGCCTATTACCAAAAGATATATCGACCAGGACTAAGCATGACTATGAGCAGCTCCACGCCCAAGGCATCCGGCTATTATTTTCCCGCGGAATTCCATCAACATGCAGCTACCTGGCTCTCCTGGCCGCATAAGGAGGCTTCCTGGCCGGGCAAGATCCATACCATCTACCCTTATTACAGCCAGTTTATAAAGGAACTTGTAAAAGGAGAGGACGTATGTATCAATGTGCGGGATGAGGCCATGAAGACCTTTGCCGTGAGCTGTCTGGAACGGGAGGGAGTGGACATGAGCCGGGTGCGTTTCTTCTTTCATCCTACCAATGACGCCTGGTGCAGGGATCATGGTCCTGCGTTCCTCATCAATCCCCAGGCTGCACAGAAGAAGGTTATCGTGGACTGGAACTACAATGCATGGGGCAATAAATATCCTCCTTTCGACCTGGATGATGTCATACCTACCCTGATAGGGAAGGAGCTGAACCTGCCTGTATATCACCCGGGGATCATCATGGAGGGCGGTTCCGTGGATTTCAACGGGAAAGGCACGGTGATCACATCCACCTGCTGTCTGCTGAATGACAATCGTAATTCTCATCTTTCTCAATCGACCATCGAGAATTACCTGGTAAATTATTATGGAGTGGACCAGGTATTATGGATAAAGGAGGGGATCGTGGGAGATGATACGGACGGACATATCGATGATACGGTCCGGTTTGTCAACGGGGATACGGTCATCACCGTAATAGAAGAGAGCAGGCAGGATGAGAATTATGCGCTGCTGCGGGAAAATCTGGCTGATCTGAAAAAGATGCGCCTTCTGAACGGCAAGCAGCTAAATATTGTGGAACTCCCAATGCCTGAAGCAGTTATATATGAGGATCAACGTCTTCCGGCCTCTTATGCCAATTTTTATATCGCCAACCATGCGGTAATCGTCCCCACTTTCCGATGCTCACGGGATGAGAAGGCATTGCAGATCATCCAGAGCTGCTTCCCTGACAGAAGCGTGGTCGGCATCGACTCGACAGAAATCATCTGGGGCCTGGGCAGCTTCCATTGCCTGAGTCAGCAGGAACCGGCGGTTTAGTCGCTTTTTCAAAAAGCATACTAATAAGGACATCCGTTCTACAAGTTTTCTGATAAAAAATTCGTTTTTTAGCGTTTTTTTTTAAAAATTTGTAGTGTCCTGACTAGGACCATAATCCATACCTAAGAAAATCAAGACCCTATGAACACCAGAATCGCCCTTATAAGAGGAGTCGTGTCGACGTTGTTGCTGATAGGCATTCAGCATATCGGTCTTTCACAGAATTGCCGCGAGCTTACCGCTACGTACACCGTATTTGAATCCAGGTGTACGGCGACAGGAGCTGTGCAGGTAAGAGCCATCGGCGGCACCGGGAACTACAATTACAAGATGGCGGGCCCTACCACTGTAGATTATACTTCCTCCAGCTATATCACAGGTCTTCAACCGGGCACTTATATACTTACTGTCAGAGACATTTCCACCAATTGTACCGTCGATATCAATAACATTGTCGTACCGGGAACCTATGTGACGCCGAAATTTGGTCTTACCGAGACCGATGTCACCTGTAATAATGGTAGCGATGGTACTATATCTGTCACCGGGATCCAAAATGGCCGGCAGCCTTTTGTCTTTAAGCTGGTAGCTCCATCCCCGATGGGCGTAGGGACAGCGAACAGCACGGGCAGCTTTACGGGGCTCAAACCCGGTACCTATTCCGTACAGATGACAGATAGCTGCGGTGGTATCCAGACCCGTACAATAAGCATTCAGAACTATGCCTGGTCCATCACTTCTACTACGGTGACACTATCGAGCTGTCAGACCTATATTGGAAAGATCGTGCTGACGGACAGCAAGGGCAATACCAATGCGTCCGGGACGGCTTTTAACGGATTCCAATATGGTGTCGTTCGCAGTCCCGGAGATACTTCCTGGTATACGACGTCCAGCTTTACATTCAATATCGGCGATGCCAGAACCATTTCCCTGGTAGCAAAGGACAGGTGCGGACAGGTACAGGCAAAGAGCTGGTCTAACACGGTGGTTCCATCCGTAGGCGCCAATCCTGTTTTTTCAGGACAGACCTGTACTACATTCAATGTGGCCGTCACCGGGCAGACAAATCTGACCAATCCCCAGTATTGCCTGGAGGATGCCAGCGGGCATGCCGTCAGTGGTCAGCCCTGTAATACGACGGGTGTGTTCAGCAATGTACCGTACGGATCGTATTGTATCAAGATCACCAATACCTGTTATGACACGGTGATCAGCCGCTGTTTTACACAGACAAAATCTGTTCCGGCCGTGAGCGCGACTGCCACCATCTCCAATTATACCTGTACTACTTTTACGGCTACGGTCACGGGTCAGACCAATCTGACCAATCCCCAATATTGTATTGTAGACGCCGCAGGAAATGCTATCGCCAGTCAGCCCTGTAATACGACGGGCATATTCAGCAACCTGCCTTACGGCACCTATAAGATCAATGTAAAGGATGGCTGTACGGGCACCGTATTGCCAGTAACCGTCAACGGTACGAAGCGGACACGTTCCGTCAGCAGCACGATCAATACGACCAATTTCGGCTGCTCTACCTTTACGGCTGTGCTTACGGGAGCCACCAATATGACCAACCCGCAGTATTGCCTGCTGGACAATCTTGGTAACCCGATAACGTGTAATACTACGGGCGCCTTTACCAATATACCTTATGGGAACTATTGTATCAAGGTAACAGACGGCTGTGGTGATACCTCCATTACCCGCTGTATCAACGTGACCAAGCCGGCGCCCAGCGGTGGAAGCCTTTCCCTGAGCAACAAGGGTTGCAGCTCCTATACGATAACCGTCACAGGTCAGAAGAATATTTACAATGGTCAGTATTGTCTGCTGGACGCCAACGGCAACCAGATAGCCTGTAATACCACCGGTGTATTCAACAATGTGCCTTATGGTACGGTATGTGTAAAGACCACGGATGGCTGTACCAACGGCGTGTTCACCAATTGTATAACGACGACGGCCCCTGTTCCTTCCGTGGGGCCCGTGGTGATCTCCAATCAGACCTGTTCTACCTATACGGCTACCGTCAGCAATCAGCAGAATCTTTCCTCGCCCCAGTTTTGTCTTTATAATGCCAGCGGGGTTCAGGTAGGCTCCTGCAATGCCACGGGCGTCTTCAATATAACCACCGGATATGGGTCCTACACGATAAAGACGACCGATGGCTGTACCGGAGAGGTCTTTACCTCCCCTTTTACCACTGTCAAGCCCGTGTCGTCCGTCAATGCGAACCTGAGCTTTGCCAATCAAACCTGTACTTCGTTTGCCGTGACCGTTACAGGGCAGACCAATCTTACGGGGGCGCAATATTCTCTGAAAGATAATACAGGTACGGTGGTGGCTACGTCCACCAGCGGGGCCTTCACCAATGTCAGCTATGGGTCCTACTGTATCGAGATCACAAATGCCTGCATGGATACGACTTTCGAGCGATGTTTTTCCCTGCAGCCTACTCCTATAGGCGCCACGGCAACGGCCACCCCTTCCTGTACGTACGCGGCTACGGACCTGGCCATTCAGGTGACGGCCGGTACGGGTCCCTATCTTGCAAAAGTGTATGATACCTTGTATAATCTTCTCAGCAGCGCCAGCTTCAGCGGTACTTCGACGTCGATGAATAGTCTGCCTTCGCTGCCTTCGGCAGGAAAATACAAGGTTGTCATTACGGGCGCCTGCGGCAAGCCGGATACCATCACGGTGGTAGCAACGCCCAGCGTGGTCACGCATTCCTATTCCATTACGCCTCAATGCCCTTCCAGCCTGAAGGCCAACGGATCGGGCAACCTGGTCGTAACGGCGACCAGCAATCTTTCCGGATTGAGCGTTGCCATTGTCAAACAGGATGGTGTTGCGGTGAGTATCGGGTATTCTTTCCAATCGGGAAACAGCTTTACGTTCAGCAATCTGGATGCGGCCACCTATGTGCTGGCCTATACATTTACGGCCTGTGCTTCCACCGTATATGATTCACTGGTGGTGCCTGTATATACTTTCCCCAGCCTGGCGAAGTCGTCGGTCTATCAGTGTGATAACAAAAGCTTTAGCGTGGGCGCTTCCGTCTCGGGCGGTATCGGACCATTTACGTATGAGATCATTGCCAGCAACCCTACGACGCCCAGCCTGGTCACAGCGCCGCAAAGCAATCCCATATTTGCCATCAACAACAATACTATATACAACCTGGTACGGCTGCGTGCTACGGATGCCTGCGGCAACGCCGCTCTTAATGACGTGAGTGTGCTTCCGCTGGCCAATACCCTTATTTCCGCCAGCTCGGATTGCATCAATCAGAGCAGCACCTTATCGACCGAGACGGTGCCGGATGCTACGTACAGCTGGTACAAAAAATCGAATACGGGTGACAGCACTTTGCTGGCCACAGGCTCGCCGAGCTATACGATCCCGAATGTACGATTCAGCGATACGGGTTTGTATGTGGCCAAGACCTCTGTCAATGCGGGATGTCTGACGAGAATTTCCTACTTCCGGATCACCGGCACTTGTGGGACCGCATTGCCGGTGGGTGTGACGCTGGAAGGGCGACAGCTGTCCGGCGGCAATCAGTTGAGCTGGAATGCCTCCAACACCGGCATCACAGGATATGAGCTGCAACGCAGCAATGGAATAAATATGCCTTATGATGCCATTGGCGCCGTACCTGCCCATCTTTCCGGTGACAGCTATGTCTTTATGGACAATGCTCCCGGATTGGGCAGCCATTTGTACCGGCTGCATATTTTCTACAATGGAGGAGACGACAGCTACAGCAATACCGTGTCGTTGGGGGGAAATGGGGCGCCGATGGTGTCGGCGTATCCGAACCCGGTGGACAGGCTGTTAAATATAAAGATAGCGGGAGAGCCGGATCAGCGTTACCTGGTGTCGCTGTACAATGTGATTGGACAGTGCATCTTTACCAGGGTGGTGGATAATATATCGGAGCCTATACAATACCAGCGGAATGCGTCCACTGCGACAGGGATGTATATCCTAAAAGTGCTCAATACGGCGACGGGAGCTTATAGTACGTACAAGATACAGTTCAAATGAGCTGATTATGAGTTTTTGCTTGTTTGTGAAAGGGAAAAGGAAAAAATACCGCGAGGAAAAGATTAACTTTGAGGAAACCTGTTGTTATGGAAAGAATCGCCATTGCGGGGTCTTCTCCCCGGGAATATCTCATCCGGGAGAGGAGAGCGAAGGACAAGCATGAATACTTTGAAGGGGAGATCATTGCACTGGCCGGCGCCTCACTTGCTCACAACCGCATCGTCGCAAATATAATAAGGGCGGTGGGTAATGTCCTTAATGGCGGGCACTGTGAAATTTTACCTGGTGACATACGTATTACCACGCCCGCTGAAACGGCCTATATGTATCCGGATGCCACTATTGTATGCGGGCAGCCGGAAATGGCGGACAACAAGTTTGACACTCTGCTGAATCCAAAAATAATTTTTGAGGTATTATCTCCTTCCACGAGGGATCATGACCGTACAAAGAAATTCTTTTTCTACCGGCAGATACCTTCTTTCCAGGAATATATCCTGATCGACAGTACGCAGCATTTTGTCGAGGTCGCCAGTAGGGAAGGAGAGGATTGGGTGTTTGAGGGAATTGCTGACCCGGATGGGTACCTGTCCCTGGCATCCATAAAGGCACATCTTCCTTTGCGTTATTTTTACCAAAATGTATTTTAATCAAAAAGGCCGGCTCAAGAGCCGGCCTTTTTTTATGCTATGCATGTATTGCCACGATAGGTACATGGCTATGATAAGCCAGCTGAGTGGTATTGGTTGTTTTGAAAACATTCGATAGAAAAGAATGTTTTCTGGGGAAGGTGAGGATCAGATCAATCTTATTGTCAGCCACGAACTGGTTGATCGCGTCCATGAAATCAAAAAGCCGGATGAAGTAGAATTCCGGTGAGTAGTCCTTGAGCAGACTCTCGAGCTTGGTTCTTTCCGCCTTGTATTCTTCTGTCACCTGCACGTAGTGTTCATGGTCTACATTGACGATGTGGAGCCTGGGTTTGAACATATCGAGGACGGATTTGACCGTCTGAACGGGGATAGTGTTATCGATGTCCTTGAAGTCCGTCAGCAGCATGACATTCTTTGCCGACTCGGAGTGAGCGTGTGGGGGTACAATAATGACCGGTACGGTCCCTCTCTTGATCAGATTGAGGGTATTGCTGCCCATGAAGATCTGTCCGAGGCGGGTAGCTCCCGTAATGCCCATGACAATGAGCTGTATATTATTGTTATCGACATATTTTTCCAGGGTGTCGAGAAACCGGTGACTTTCTTCCGCCACCAGGGATATACGGGCGCTCGTGATAGGGGATATCTCTGTCCGGACGCTCTCCAGGGCAAGCTCCATGATGGCTTTTCTGCCTGCATCTTCTTCCGCATCGGTGGCCAGGGGGCTGCTGTCGGAGCCGTATTCGAGGGAGTCGAAGACATTATAAAGTATCACATGGGCATCTGGCACCAGGGTGGAGATATGGGCGGCATAGCGGGCCGCATTCCTGGAGGTCTCGGAAAAGTCAATTGGAACAAGAAAATTATTCATATGTAGATAGTTTCAGGATAAATATAGGAATTTACCGCTTTTGAGGGCATGATTTTAGTGCGGGAGCCGGATAAAATTGTTATTCACGCTTTTCACGACTTTTCAACAGGGTGGGGGAAGTATAGAACCTTGTTAAGATTTTAATGTAGGTTTGTTGAATGCGATTAAAGAGCTTAGAAATTAAGGGGTTCAAGAGCTTCGCTGACAAGACCCATATCAGCTTTGACGAAGGTATTACCGGCATCATCGGCCCCAATGGCTGTGGTAAGAGTAATATCATCGACAGCATCCGCTGGGTCATCGGGGAGCAGAAGATCAGCCATCTTCGCAGTGAGAACCTGGAGAGCCTGGTGTTCAACGGAAGCAAGACCCGTTCGGCATCGGGGCTGGCGGAGGTAAGCCTGACATTCGAGAATACAAAGAATCTCCTGCCTACGGAGTTCAATACAGTGACTGTGACGCGTAAGTTCTACAAGAGCGGGGAGAGCGAATACCGTCTGAATGATGTTTCCTGCCGGCTGAAAGATATACAGAATCTTTTTATGGACACGGGTGTCAGCACGGATAGCTATGCTATCATCGAGCTGGGCATGGTGGACGATATCATCAAGGACAAAGACAACAGCCGCCGGCGTATGCTGGAGCAGGCTGCGGGTGTCACCATTTACAAGACCCGGAAGAAAGAGGCGCGCCAGAAGCTGGATGCAACCGAGCAGGACCTGGCCCGCATCGAGGACCTCCTGTTCGAGATCAATAACCAGCTGAAAAGCCTGGAAAATCAGGCCAAAAAGGCGGAGAAATACTATGAGATCAAGAAGGAATACCGGGAGCTGAGCATCGAGCTGGCCAAGGCTGCCCTGGAGGGATTCAACCTCACCTATCGTGAGCTGAATGAACAGTCGGACAGCGAGACGGATAAGAAAATTCGTTTGGAGGCGGTTATTGCCCAGGACGAGGCGGCATTAGAGCAGGAGAAAGTAGGGTTTATCGAGAAGGAAAGGGCTTTGCAATCCATGCAGCATGAATTCAACGACCTTGTCCAGAACCTGCGTACAAGGGAAAATGAAAAGAACCTTTCTTCCCAGCGACTCAACTTCCTGAAAGAAAAGGAGAGCAGCATTCAGGGGTTCCTGGAAAAGAGCGAGGGGCAGCTGAAGGGGCTGGACGAAAGCATCGTTTTCACCCGGCAGCAGGTGGGAGAGGAAGAAAATAAATTGTCCGGACTGCAGGAGCAGCTGGAGTCTTTGAAGGCTTCTGTGGACGAGACCCGGAAGGTATTCGATGAAAAGAGGGTATCGGTGGATGGGCTGAGAAAGGAAAATGCGCAAATACAGCGTGATCAGTTCGACGCGGAGAAAAAGGTAGCCGTTGCCGACACTTCCATACAAAATCTGCAGCGCAGCATCCGGCAGCTGGAAGAGGAAAGGATGGTGAGAGACAGCCAGCTCAAGCAACTGGAAGAAGAACGTCTGCTGAAGGAGCAGGAGCTGGAAAGCAAACAGGCCGGCCTGAAGCAATTACAAGAGCATCATGAGCGGACCAAGGAGAATATCCTGCAGGCCCAGGGGCAGCTGGAGGGGTTGAGACAGCGGCTGGCGGATGAGGGACGTAAGCTGGATTCGAAAAAGAATGAGCACGACCTGTTAAAGAGCCTTATCGACTCCATGGAAGGCTATCCCGAGAGTATAAAGTTTTTGCATAAGAACCCGAGCTGGAATTATGGAGCGCCTATTCTTTCCGACATTATCTATGTAAAAGAAGAGTTCAGGGCTGCCGTAGAGAATGTGCTGGAGCCGTATCTCAACTACTATGTAGTGAACAATCTCCAGGAAGGCATGCAGGCGGTGCATCTGCTGGATGAGAAGAAAAAAGGTAAGGCCAACTTCTTCCTTCTTGACAAGATAGCCGGACAGGCAGCCGTAGATGGGCATCAGCCGGCTGGTATGATCCCTGCCATGCAGGTGATCGAGGTAGATGAAAATTACCGTGGGCTGGCCGCGCACCTGCTGGGGAATGTATTTATCGCCGAGAGCGAAGAGGCCATGGAGAACAGCAATGGCTCGGTGGTGCTGGAGAAGACGGGTAAATATGTAAAGGGCAAATATTCCCTTACTGGAGGCAGCGTCGGTCTGTTTGAAGGTAAGAAGATCGGCAGGGCGAAGAACCTGGAGAAGCTGCGGGACGAAGTCCGGGTGCTGGAAGGCGTTGTCGGCGACCTGAAAACAGCCATACAGGAAAAGCACAACGAGGTCATCGGCTATAACGAGCAGCTGAAAGAACAGGCCATTCGCCAGGAGCAGGAGAATATCAACCGGCTGACGAATTTTGTATTTTCCCTGCAAAACAAGGTCGAGAATCTGCATGCGCAGCAGCATTCCTCGCAGAGCAGGCTGGAAGAGCTGCAGCTGAGCCTGGAAGAAACCATTGCCGGCATCGAAGATACCCGCAATGCCTGGGCTGAGCTGGTGAAGGTGGTTGGGGAACTGAAAGAAAAATCCCAGCTGGCGGAAGAGGAATACAGGAGTGCAGAGCTGGCTTATAACAGCAGCTCGGCGGGATATAATGAGTTCAACCTCCAGGTGACACGTCAGCACAGCCGTATCAATGCGTTGAAGCAGGAGCTGGAGTTCAAGAGCAACCAGCTCGACGATCTGCGCAACCAGATAGAAGCGAATGTCAGCCAGCTGAAACAGGTTAATGAAAGCATTACGGAAAGCGAAGAACGTCTGGGCAATGCTGAATCGGGGCTGCTGGAGCTGATGCGTAAAAAAGAAGAGGATGAAAAGGCGCTGAATGAAGCCGATCAGGCATACTATAATCTGCGTAATGCCCTTGGTGAGAAGGAAAGCGAGCTTCGTCATAAAATAAAAGAAAGAGAGCAGGTAGAACATCTGCTGGCGGAAATAAAGGATAGACTAAATGAGTTGAAGCTGCAGCTGGCAGGAATGAGGGAACGGCTGAACGTGGAGTTCCGGATCAACCTCGACGACGTCATTGATCAGCCGCGGACGGGCGACACGCCTGTGGAAGATCTGCAGGAAAAGGCGGACAGGATGAAGAAGCGGCTGGAGAACCTGGGTGAGGTCAACCCGACCGCTATCGAGGCCTTCCAGGAAATGAAAAAAAGATATGAGTTTATCCTCGAGCAGAAGAATGACCTGGTGACAGCCAAGGACAGCCTTTTGCAGACCATACAGGAAGTGGAGGCTACGGCCAACCAGCAATTCCTGGATACCTTCAACCGGGTGCGGGAAAATTTTCAACGGGTGTTCAAGTCTCTGTTCACAGAAGAAGATACGGCCGACATGGTGTTGGAGAACCCGGAGAACCTGGCTGAAACAGGTATCGACATCATTGCCAAGCCGAAGGGGAAGAGGCCTTCTTCCATCAGCCAGCTATCGGGAGGGGAGAAGACCCTTACGGCCACAGCCCTTTTATTCTCCATCTATCTTATAAAGCCGGCGCCCTTTTGTATCCTGGATGAGGTGGATGCACCGCTGGACGATGCGAATGTGGGCAAGTTCACCAATATGATCCGGCAATTCAGCGAGAATTCCCAGTTCATCATCGTTACGCACAATAAGATGACCATGAGCACTGTGGACGTCATTTACGGGGTGACGATGCAGGAGCCTGGCGTCAGCAAGCTGGTGCCTGTGGATTTCAGGGGATTGAACTAATGAGCGTATGCGGACGATCTTACTACTCTTTGCTTCGAATGTCTTTATGACCATTGCCTGGTACTGGCATTTGAATCATAAGGACCTGGCTTTATGGAAGGCCATTCTTATCAGCTGGGGTATTGCTTTCCTGGAATATTGTCTTACGGTGCCAGCCAACCGCTGGGGTTCAATAAACGGGTTCAGCGCCTTTCAGCTGAAGATCACCCAGGAGGTGATCACTTTAATTGTCTTTTCTTTTTTTGCCGTACTGTATCTGAAGGAGCCTTTCCACTGGAAATACCTGCTGGCTTTTGCATTCCTGCTCGCGGCGGTGTGGATCGTATTTAAAAAGTAATCAGCTTTCCGATCCTGCCATTGCCACCGGCGAGAAACACCGCATGGCCCTTTTTCCCTTTTCTGCACACATGGAAATTGCCCGTATCGATGAGCTGCCAGCTCATGCCTCCATCTGTAGAGATATCCACGCCGGAAGTGCCGCAGCAGATGAGCTTATTCTTTTCGAAATATTCCACGCAGCTGCGGTAGCCATGGGGCGGAACGGTGGGATTGATCCATGTGATCCCTCCATCCTGTGTCAGGGCGCAGTTCCTATAGGTGACAGTATCGTGTGCAAAATCGCCTCCTACGACGACCAGGTGCTGCGGGTCCTGTACGGCGATGGAGTTGGCGCCGGTGGATTCCCTGCCTTGCACGATGGGCAGCTCGATGCGCTGGTCCCGTATGAAGAACCTGCTGCGGAGACCGCCGCTGATGAAGCAGGCTTCATCCTTTTTCAATTTCCGGACGTTGGTACCGCTGGAAGCAAAGCAGGCTTCGCCGGAGTCGGCGTCCGGCAGCTCGCGGGTGGGTATTTCATGCCAGCTGTCCCCGCCATCGAAACTGCGTGCGACAAAGAACTTCCCGTTGATGGGGTCGCCCAGGACAATGCCGCTGTCCTTATTCCAGAACTCCATTGCATCGAGGAACATGCCGGGGGTTTTATTTTCATAGACCTGCTGCCATGTCTTTCCTCCATCTTTTGTTTTTAGGATGATAGCAGGTGTCGCTATGGCCATAATGACGGCGGTGTTCTTATCAAAGGCCTCGATGTCCCGGAAGTCATTTTTTTCATGACCGGGAACGATGATCCACTCCCATGTTTTTCCTCCATCGAGGCTCCGGCCTACCGTGCCATTGCTGCCGCTGACCCAGACTACAAGGTCATTCAGGGCGCTGAGTCCACGAAAGGAAGAGTGAGTGCTGCTGGTGAGCAGCTCTATCTTTTGGGCGTTGGCGTGCAGCAGCCCGATGCATGTAATGAAGGAAAGTAATATACGCATGACATTAAACCTGGTTAATACTGGAAAAATAGCATAATATTGGTATCCTTAGACGATATGCCGAAAGGATTACTCATTTTGTACGCCTGCCTGGTCAGCTGTTGTCTCCAAGCCCAGAACCCTTCGGGGATGATCGTGCCGGCCGACAGCCTCATGAAGTATCGGGATACGAGCGGACAGCGGGATATTATAGAAGTGCTGTTGGATCTGACCCATATCAGGATAAAGAAGCCTCCTCATGTGGATGGCAAAAAAGTCTATTATTCCCTGCTGCCATTGGGTACTTCGGTGCCGGGGGGTGGGACAGCGCTGATAACGGCTACTACAGCGGGCTTTTATCTGGGGCCAAGAAATACGACCAGTCTGTCGACTGTCACTTTTTCCCCCAGCACCAATTTTCAGGGGCAGTGGAATATCCCTTTCCATGGCAATATCTGGTCACCCAACAATACCTGGAACTACAGCGGGGACGTGCGGCTGACGGTGTATCCACAGTATACCTGGGGACCGGGCGGGAACCGGCCCAATGACGACAAGATCCTTATCCGGTACACGTATTTAAGGCTTTACCTGAACCCTTTGAAAAGGATCAAGCCTTTTCTTTTTGCGGGTCTTGGGTATGCCATGGATTATCACATCGACATCCGGACCGACGATGACTATGATACCATCAGCCTGCAGAAATTCACCGGTTATCGATATGGGACCGCCGAACACAGTAACTCCTTTTCTTCGGGGGTGACATTCAACTTATTGTATGACGCAAGAAATAATCCTATCAATCCTTTGCCAGGCTGGTACTGGAATATTGTTTACCGGGTGAACCCCAGGTTCATGGGGAGCGATAATCTCTGGCATTCTATCTATGCAGATGTCCGAAAATATATTCCTTTCAGCAAGACAAAGCAAAATATGCTGGCGTTGTGGAGCTTTTTCTGGACTGCGCTGGGGGATCATACGCCTTACCTGGACCTGCCTGCCATCGGTCAGGACCCGTATCAACGCAGCGGCAGGGGTATTTATCCGGGGCATTACACCGGTCAGACGCTATATTATCTGGAGGCGGAGTACCGGCGGGATATTACGTCGGATGGATTGTTGGGGTTTGTCGTGTTCTCCAATGTAAATACGGTGACCGAGCCGCATACGGACCGGTTCTCCTACCTGCATCCGGCGGTAGGGGCGGGCTTACGTGTCAAGTTCAACAAGCATTCGGGTACCAATATAACGATGGATGTCGCTACCAGTAAGGGGCGTACGGCTTTTTACCTGGGACTTGGTGAAGTGTTCTAAGCGGCGGCCCCGGCCGGCTGGCCTGATGGACCGGGTATGTATTTGCCCAAAGTGGGGAACAAGGGTCATGCAACCGTAATATCCTTATCGAGATACACATCCTGTATGGACTGAATCATCTCCAAGCCTTCCTTGAAGGGACGTTGGAAGGCTTTGCGTCCAAGGATTAGGCCCATACCGCCGGCGCGCTTGTTGACGACGGCTGTGAAGATGGCATCGGCCATGTCGGAGGCTCCCTTGCTTTCGCCGCCGCTGTTGATCAGGCCTACGCGACCATTGTAGCAATTTATTACCTGATAGCGGGTGAGGTCGATGGGGTGATCTGTCGTAAGCTTGGAGTAGACCAGCGGAGAGGTCTTACCCTGTTTGATAGCCAGGTAGCCGCCGTTGTTGGCAGGCAGCTTTTGCTTAATGATATCGGCCTGGATGGTGACGCCCAGGTGATTGGCCTGACCTGTCAGGTCGGCGGATGTATGATAGTCCACGCCGTCGACTTTAAAGCCGTTGTTGCGGGTATAGCACCAGAGGATGGTGGCCATGCCCAGCTCATGGGCCTGTTCGAATGCCTCGGAGATCTCTTTTAGCTGGCGGGTGCTTTCTTCGCTGCCCCAGTATACGGTGGCGCCGACGGCTACGGCTCCCATGTTCCAGGCGTCCTTTACGGAGCCGAAAAGGGTTTGGTCAAAGCGGTTAGGTATGCTGAGCAATTCATTATGATTGATCTTTACGACGAAAGGGATCCGGTGTGCATACTTGCGGCTCATGATGCCCAGTACGCCGAAGGTGGAAGCGACGGCGTTGCAGCCTGCTTCTACGGCCAGTTTGATAATATTCTCAGGATCGAAGTACATGGGGTTGGGAGCAAAGGATGCGCCTGCGCTGTGCTCGATGCCCTGGTCTACGGGAAAGATACTGAGATATCCGGTGTCGGCGAGCCGTCCGTGGCCGATCAGCGTTTGGAGGCTTCTCAATACCTGGTTGCTGCGATTGGAGTTGGTCCATATTTCTTCTACATGACGGGGAGAGGGCAGGGCGCTGAGCGTGGATTTGTCAATGATGGGTTTGTGATCGAGAAGAGACGATGCCTTATCGCCCAGAAGGTCAAGAATTTTTTTTGACGGCATATCTGAAGTATTTTATCACAATTTAACGAAAAAAGAGACCGTCTCAATTTATGCAAACGTTTACGTATGGTTTAATGGACGAAGAGGCTTGCCTTCTTGACTAATTTGGGTAGAGACCAGGATGTCTGGGATTGCCAATGCCAAAACTAACGTTTAAAAGAGAAAATCTGTTGTCCATTGATCAATGATGGTTATGATATAGAGTGGCGCCGTTTTAAAGAGGGAGATATCAAAGCTCTTGAGAGCATTTACAGGACATATGTGAAGTCCCTGATCAATTTCGGATTGAAAATCACCGACGACCTGGACCTTGTAAAGGATTCCATTCAGGACATGTTCATCGAGCTGTGGAAATACCGGCAGAAAGCAGGGGCCATTTTTAATTTATGAAAAGAAGAGATCTTTTAAAATCGATGGGTTTGACAGCCGGCGCCGTCGCTGCCGGCAGTGTTGCAGCTGTAGCCTCCGAAGCTGTATCAAGATAAAAAGGGATGGCGTTTTATTATTCTTGACAGCAATAACAAGAATGCAGGATCATTGGACGAAGAGCAGCGAAAATGGCTGGAGGGGGACCTGGGGAAATTGGCGGCAGGTACGCCGGTGCTGATCATGAGCCATTATCCGCTGCTGGCTGGGTGCAGCAAACGCCGCCGGGCTATGCTATCATTGATCTTTATGAGGATGGCGCAGTGGAGAACAGGTATATGCCGCATACATATTAAAAGGAAATGCCGGGGTTTTCCCGGCATTTCTTCTATGCATTTCTGTTCACGCAGTTGAGGTCTTCGAAGGCCACTTCCAATCTCTTGATGAAGCTTTCTTCGCCTTTGCGGAGCCAGACACGGGGGTCGTAGTATTTTTTATTTGGCTTATCGGGTCCTTCCGGATTGCCCAGCTGACCCTGGAGATAGCCTTCATTCTTCTTATAGTATTGCTGCACTCCTTCCCAGAAGGCCCATTGCAGGTCTGTGTCGATGTTCATTTTGATGGCGCCGTAGCTGATGGCTTCCCTGATCTGATGCTGGGGACTGCCGCTGCCGCCATGGAATACGAAATACACAGGTTTGGGGCCTGTCTTCAGCTCTTTCTGGATATAGTCCTGGCTATTCTTAAGGATGACGGGTCTAAGCTCTACGTTGCCGGGGCTGTATACGCCATGGACGTTGCCAAAGGCAGCAGCTACGCTAAAGAGCCGTCCTACTTTGCTGAGCCCGGTATAGGCGTAAGCTACGTGCTGCGGCTGGGTGTATAATTTTTCGTTCTCCACCCCGCTGTTGTCCACGCCGTCCTCTTCACCGCCCGTCACGCCCAGCTCGATCTCGATAGCCATCCCCAGGGGCTGCATACGCTTGAAGAATTCCACGGAAGTATGGATATTTTCTTCCAGGGGCTCTTCGGAGAGATCCAGCATATGGGAGCTGAACAGGGGCTGTTTTTTTTCTTTATAGAACTGTTCGCCTGCGTCGATGAGACCGCTGATCCAGGGGAGCCATTTTTTGGCGGCGTGGTCTGTATGGAGCACTACGGGAACGCCGTAGTATTTTGCAACATTGTGTATGTGAAGGGCGCCGGAGATGCCGCCGGAAATATTGCCCTGTAATTTATCGTTGGGCATTCCCTTGCCGGCGATGAACTGGGCGCCGCCATTGGAGAATTGGATGATCACAGGGGAATTAACCTTTGCCGCGGTCTCCAGGACTGCGTTGATCGTGTTGGTACCAATGGTGTTTACCGCGGGGAGGGCAAACTGGTTGTCTTTTGCGTCTTTGTACAGGGCTTCCAGTTCTTCACCGAATAACACGCCGGCCGAGTATTTTTTCATACTAACTGAACTTTACTTATTATTTGTTTGATAAAAGGCGGAAAATGTTGAATTTCGTTAAATGGTAAGGTTATTTCTTTAAAAGAAGTCGCGAATATACGCCATCGCGGCCTAATCTTCGAATTTGCTGAGGTTTTTTTGGATAAGGGCGAGATTCTTTTGCAGGGTCTGTTTTAGCTGTCTTTTGACCAGCTGGCCCATGGAATTGCACTTATAGAAGGCGGAATTCGAAAAGTGTTCGCCCAATTCGGTCTTTAGCTGGAGCAGCTTTTCCGGGCTGCCGATCCTGTCCTTGGACATGATATTCAGCAGTTCCATCAGTCTGTGGCGGGAGGAGGCCACCCTGAAAGCCATCATGGTACGCTCTTCGGTCTGGTATTGTTCGATGGAGTCCTTGTTGAGGTATTTCAGGCAGAGCTCTACAAAGGCGATATTCTCCTTAAAGAACTGCGGTATATACAGGTTCTTCCTTCCTTCGTAGGATTGCTGATCGAAGTCGATGGCCCGGATGCGGTATTGGTAATCTTCGATGTCGGGGGTGATGTCTACGACAAAATTATAGGAGCGCATGTCGCCCAGCAGCCGGACGAAGCAGCGTTCGTTGAACTTTACAAATTCCTTTGAAAGCCTGATCTTATTGGTCTGAGGGTCATTGAGGAAGCTGCGGATAAATACGTCGCCCGGGATCCCCGGGATATGCTCTTCCACCAGGGTGTTATGATGGGTAAAGAAAGTGATGCGGTTGGGAGAAAGCAGGTGTTCCAGCTCGAGGCCATAGATACGGGAAGCATCGGCCTGCTTGATATAGTAATGGTCGTAATTATCGTTGAACTTATTGACGATGCGAATGCGGAAGGGGTTGGAGTTGGCGAAGCTGCAATAGTCGATACGGGCCACGTCGAGGTGTTTGGTATAGCTGAGGTCGCCTTCCGTCTTGAGTATGGCGTACATCTGGACCAGGCCCTCCCGGATAAAATCCCAATGACGCATGTCATAGAGGGCCGTCTCCCATAATGTGTCCTGGTCGTTCTTGTCCTTGAGGGGCACAGAATAGGTGATATGCTGTAACAGGTCGCGATAGGATACAGGGAGACGTACTTCGCGTCCATGGTGTTTGAGATAATTGCGCAGAGGTTCTGAAACAGGAAAAATAGGTTTTTTCCGGGACGGCTTATTGGACCCGTCTAAGGGGATGGATAGATCGATGAACTGCATGTACAAATGTCGGGTTTTCCAGTCATTTATCCCCGGGAGCGCTGTCTGCCGCCGCCCTGGAGCCGAACCTGCCGAAGATGGTGGAGAATTGGTTTTATTGGGAATACGGGGGGACCATTTGAACGAACGGAAAAGGGACTGGAGGATTCGGTAAGAGCCTCCTGCTAAATTCGCGCACTTTTTGTGAGTTTAGCAGGAGGGTACCAGAGTTAAAGCAGGCGGTTTGTTTCCAGGATAATGGACACCTGTTGTGGTTTTTCTCGGACGTTGGATCTTAGACAAGCTTTTATGGAGTCATCTAATGATGGTCTTTCAGACGACGAACCGTTGATTCGTTAGGATGATTTGGATTCCAGGATAAGTTTCGTTTCTCAGGATCGGTTCTTCAGGGGTTGGGTCTTTCCAGGATGTGTTTGGACTCGGTTTAGGATTAGCCCCATTGGTCTTTTAGAGAAATTTAGCCCAATTGTGCTAAAGGTTTAATGTCTGTCCTTCAGACGACGAACCGTTGGTTCGTTTGGTTTTTCAGGATCTTTGGACGTTTGGTTTTTCAGGATCTGGTTCTTTGGTTGTTGGTCTTTCCGGATCTTGGATCAGAGCCTTGACGTATGATCTTTTATTGGATATTGGTGGTTGATACTATCAATCAACTTCTATATCAAAAATAATTTGTTAAAGTTAGAAAGGCAATAGAGGAATTGCTCTACTTTTTCGCGACAGTAATTACTAAGATGCTAGTAATCATCGCATAAAAGGAATGGTAAAAGCCCAATATGAGGATATGGGAAACTTACGATGATCCGAATGGACACGGAAGCTGGCCTCTGGGAATCAATGAATTATATTTTCCTGCCATCAGCCTCCCAATGCGTGTATCACGTCATATTTTGTGACGATGTGGTAATTCCCGCTGTCATCCTTGGCCAGTACGGCTCCATTTTCGCGGGTGATGAGAGTGCTCAGCCTTTCCAGCGGGGTATCGAAGGATACGACGGGGTAGGACTTTTCGAGCACTTCCGAGATCTTTTTCGCCTTTATATCCTGTCCATTGTTCATCATGCGGGCGAAGAGTCCGCTCTCACTGATGGCGCCGATGGGTTCGCCCTGCCGGAGGACGGGCAGGTTTTCCACATTGTATTTCTGCATGAGCTCGAAAGCCTGACCTACGGTCTGGTCCGGGTCGACGGAGATAAGGCGCTTGGCGCCCCTGCCTGAGATGATATCCGAGAAGGTCTTTACATCCATGAAGCCTCTTTCCATCATCCACTGGTCGTTATAGACCTTTCCGACATAGCGGCTGCCGTGGTCGTGCAAAATCACTACCACCAGGTCGTCCTTTTTCAGGAGGTCCTTTAGCTGCAGCAATCCCTGGACGGCTGTTCCTGCGCTGTAACCACAGAAAAGCCCTTCTTCTTTGGCAATGCGTCTGGCCATGACGGCGGCGTCCTTATCCGTCACCTGCTCGAAGACGTCTACATATTGCATATCGTAGTTCTGAGGTACAAAGTCTTCCCCAATGCCTTCGCTGATGTAGGGATGCACTTCATTCATGTCTACTTCTCCTGTTCGAAAATACTTTGTCAGGAGGGAGCCAAAGGGGTCCATGGCCCATACCTGTATCTTCGGGTTCTTTTCTTTCAGGAACATGGCGGTGCCGGTGACTGTGCCGCCTGTGCCGGTGGCTACGACGAGATGGGTGACCTTGCCGTCCGTCTGCCGCCAGATCTCGGGACCCGTGGTCTCGTAATGTGCCTGGCGGTTGGCCAGATTATCGTACTGATTGGCATGAAACGAATTAGGGATCTCTTTTGCCAGCCGGCGGGCGACGGAATAATAGGAGCGGGGGTCTTCCGGCTCAACATTGGTGGGGCAGACGATGACCTCGGCGCCCAGGGCTTTGAGGATATCTATCTTTTCCTTCGATTGCTTGTCGGTGGTGGTAAAAATGCATTTATATCCTTTTACCACGGCTGCCAGCGCCAGGCCCATGCCGGTGTTGCCGGAAGTGCATTCGATGATGGTCCCGCCGGGCTTCAGCCTGCCTTCCTGTTCGGCTACTTCTACCATTTTCAGCGCCATCCGATCTTTGATGGAGTTGCCGGGATTGAAATATTCTACCTTGGCCAGTACGGTACATGGTAAATCTTTCGTCAATTTGTTAAGCCGGATAAGGGGAGTATGACCGATGGTCTCGAGAATGTTGTTTTTGATATCCATACCTGTTATTTCGGATGTAAAAATAACATTAATATACTTTACATTTGCCCCCCCGCATTTTGAAAAGCAGAACTATGGAATCTACGTACATACAGAAAATTGCAGAGAAGCTAAGCCTCAGTCTCAAACAGATAAACAATATTCATGGCCTGCATGCAGAGGGGGCTACCATTCCCTTTATGGCCCGCTACCGTAAGGAAGCTACGGGCAACCTGGATGAAGTAAAGATCAACGACGTGGTGGAGCAGATCAAGTATTTCTCCGAGCTGGACAAACGAAAGGAGACGGTGCTGAAGACCATCGAAGGATTGGGCAAGCTGACGCCGGAGCTGAGAGAACGCATCGACAATTGTTATGACGCCACCGAGCTGGAGGATATCTATCTGCCGTATAAGCCCAAGCGTAAGACCCGGGCTACTACTGCCATCGAGAAGGGGTTGGAGCCGCTGGCCAAATTCCTTTTTGAGCAGGGCGGGGGTGATGTCGGTGAAGAGGCTGCCAAATTCCTGAACGACCAGGTAAAGGATGCAAGGGAAGCGTTGCAGGGAGCGCGGGATATTATTGCAGAATGGATATCGGAGAACGAGCAGGCCCGGAACAAGGTGCGGCAGCTGTTTACGGAAAGCGCTGCGTTGAGCTCGAAAGTGCTGGCATCCAAAAAAGACGAAGAAGAAGCGCAGAAATACCGGGATTATTTCGAATTCAACGAGCCTCTGGCTGCCTGTCCCTCTCATAGGATCCTTGCCATCCGGCGGGGTGAGAAAGAAGGCTATCTGATCATGGATCTCAATATCGACAAACAGACGGCCGTGGATGAGCTGGAGCGAATATTTGTGAAACCCGGACAGGGTGGGGGAGGCAGTTCGGCTGCGGGAGAAGTAAAAAAAGCTGTCGAGGACTCCTTTGACAGACTTTTGAAGTCCAGCATTGAAAATGAATTCAGGCTTATCAGCAAGAACAAGGCTGACGAAGAGGCGATACGGGTGTTTGCGGAGAATCTGCGGCAGCTGCTGCTGGCTTCACCGCTGGGGTCCAAGCGAATTCTGGCTCTCGATCCGGGTTTCCGTACAGGATGCAAGCTAATATGTCTGGATGCCCAGGGTACTTTCCTGCATAACAGCACCATCTATCCGCATCCGCCTCAGCAGGACGTGCAGGCCAGTACGGCCGAGCTGCGCCGGCTGGTGGACAAATATGATATCGAGGCCATTGCTGTAGGGAATGGGACGGCGGGTCGTGAGACGGAGCAATTGGTACGGGGCATCGATTTTGGAAAAAGGGTCAGCATCTTTATGGTCAATGAAAGCGGGGCATCCATTTATTCTGCCAGTGAGACTGCCCGTGAGGAATTCCCTGACCAGGATGTGACCGTGCGGGGCGCCATCAGTATCGGCAGGCGTCTGCTGGACCCCTTGAGCGAACTGGTAAAGATAGATCCCAAATCCATCGGAGTGGGGCAGTATCAGCATGATGTCAACCAGAACAAGCTGAAAGAAGAACTGGACAGGGTGGTGGAGAGCTGTGTGAACCACGTCGGCGTGGACCTGAACACCGCCAGCAAGCATTTATTGACCTATGTATCGGGACTCAGCGCGACCCTGGCAAAGAATATCGTGGAGTACAGGACGAAGAATGGAGCGTTTGCCAACCGGGAGGAGCTGAAGAAGGTGAGCCTCATGGGGCCCAAGACCTTTGAGCAGTGTGCGGGGTTCCTTCGGATACGGGAGGCTGCCAATCCCCTGGACAATAGTGCCGTGCACCCCGAGACGTATAGTGTGGTGGAAACAATGGCCGGGGATCTCGGGGTCACGGTGAGGGATCTGATCCAGCAGCCCGAGCTCCGCAAAAAAGTGGTCAAAAAGAAATATGTCACGGAGAAGGTAGGGGAATTTACCATCGACGATATCATGAAAGAGCTCGAGAAGCCGGGGCGTGACCCGCGCAGCGTCATCGAGGAGTTCCGCTTTGAGGAGACTATCAAGACGATGGAAGACCTCAAGCAGGGTATGACCGTGCCGGGCATTGTGACAAATATCACCAATTTTGGGGTTTTTGTGGACATCGGCGTCAAACAGGATGGGCTGGTGCATATCTCTCAGCTGAGCAATACCTATGTATCGGACCCGAATGAGGTAGTGAAGCTGCAACAGAAGGTGATGGTCACCGTTATGGAGGTGGATATTGCCCGTAAACGTATTTCGCTGTCCATGAAAGGTAATAAGCCTGCTGCCGGCAATAAGCCGCAGGGCGGGGGACAGCGTCCTGGCAAGGGCCCCGTGGGCAAGGGCGGGGGAGATAAAGGGGATAAGCCTTTAGACCCTTTCCAGGCGAAATTAGCAGAGCTGAAGAAAAAGTTCAAGTAGTTTCCCGCTGCTGTTTTTTTCTTTGGAGGTACATGTCCAGCATGACCAGCCCCAGGACCACCAGCACCAGGATGAATACATTGGTATAGGCGCTATTGAAAACCTTGCTCCAGTCGAACTTTTTCATTTCATTCTCCAGACTGATGCGGGGTATGAAGCTGGGTGAGGTCGATGGCGCGGACCATTTGAACTGTCCCAGGCAATAGACCAGGAAGCCCGTGATCAGGGTCAGGAAGAAGGCTCCGATGCCGCGGATGATATTCTTGTTGATATAGGTCCTGGTCGCGGGCGCTACATGGTAGCGGGCTATCTCTTCCATGACATTCTTTGTAAATCGCATGGAGGGTTCTTCCAGCTGCGTATCGTTCATCAGCTGATGGATATTCAGCAGCTCCTTATATTTCCGCTGCCATTCTACATTCTCTGCTATGAGGATCTGGATCGCGGACCTTTCTTCGGGATTGCCGAGTCCATCGATGTAATCCCATAAGCGTTCTTCTATTTGAATAGGTGTATCCATATTCTTTCGTATAATAAAGTTATGATCAATCCCCCTGTATCTCACGTACCTCATGGCTAAAATGTTTTTCCATTTTATCTTTCAGACGATGCCTGGCCCGATGAAGCTTTACCTTCACTGTATTGGGGTCCAGATGCATGATCTTTCCTATCTCTTCCAGTGACTGTTCCCCTTTATAAAAGAGGGAAAGCAGCTGGGCGTCATCCGGGCTTAGCATGCGGATCGCTTCATTGACAATGGCGTGTCTGGATCGCTGCTCGATGGTATTGGCTTTGAAGCCTGACTCCCGGCTTTCCAGCTGCAAGAAAGTCCTTTCATCGTCAATAGAGGTGATATCCAGCTTCTTTTTACGGAGGAAGGTGATGCAGCTGGTGCGGACAATAGTGAACAGCCAGGTGCTAAATTTCGACTCCCCCCGGAAATCTGCCAATGAACGATAAGCTTTTACAAATATGTCCTGGGATAGCTCTTCTGCATCCTCGCGATTGTCGGTAAAGCGCAATACCAGGGTAAATACATAATTCCGGTAGCGCCCGACCAGTTGGGCAAAAAGAGCCTGCTCTCCCTGGAGGATTTTGCTAATGAGTTCTGTATCAGTAAGTCCGGTGTTCGACACAGTGATTTGACGGGGGCTGTAGGGATCAGGTTACACCAAGGTACGATTAGTTGTTGGTCCTGGTCGGACCAGACCATGGATTTTTCCAGGACGCTTATGATGGCCCTTCGGGTAACCGGGCAACGCGAAGGTTACGAACGAGGAGGACCGGGGGCCCGGAGGTCCGACGAAGTTCTGACCTGTGGTCCGTCTGGGTGTAACCTGCCGGCGCCGCACGCAGTCCTAATTGCTGTAAACAGGCGAAAAGCTCTTTTCAGGAAAATTCTATTAAAAGCTGTAACCCGGGACGAACTGCAGTAGTCCAAATGGTTGCGCGGCCGTACCTGAGAGCCGAAAGCGATTATTAAAAGAAAAAAACAATACAATGCAACCGGAACAATTAGTGTTTTTATGGATGATACTCATGACCCTTGGAATCTGCGCGGTGATCTTCGGCATACGTTATATGCGGAACAGAGAGAATATGGCGATGATCGAAAAGGGGCTGGACCCCAATATCAAGCCCGAGAAACCCCGTCCTGCGCCTTTCCGTAATCTTAAATGGGGGCTGTTGCTGGTGGGCGCCGGCCTGGGGCTTTTTGTAGCCTATATGCTGGACAATACTCTCCTGTACAGGATAGGGCACAATAACGACCGTTGGGGGGACTCCAATGGAGCGAATGTATCGATCTATTTTGCGATGATAGCCATTGGTGGCGGTTTAGGGCTGATCAGCTCTTACCGGATAGAGAAGAAAGAATTGCTGGACAAGGACAACAAATAATATGTCCGAAAACGGGCTCTCGGAGAAATGTAGCCCGTTTTCCGGAAAACATAAAATGTCTGAGGCCTTCGTCGGACCTGCTTCGCCACGGAGCTACGCTCATAACCTTCGTTGGTTCCAACACTGTTGGACCCGCCTCGGTTACCTCGGTCGTAACCTTGCGGTTACGGACAACGAACCTCCGGTCCGTTTTGGCTTTTCTCCCATGCTGATGTAGCGTCCGTGTGCATATACGGACGCTATTTTTTATCGGGGACCTATTTACGCAGTGTCTCCAGCGCCTTATTGACCACCGGATCGTAGGCATTGCTCACTTCATAATACCCTTCCGTTCTCCAGATCTGTCTGGCCATCAGTGCTTTCAGGCGATGCTGCAGGACCTCTTTGTCCTTCGGGGGGACATTGCGGAGGTCGATGGTGTCTTTGGCGGCATAGGCTATGAGGCTATTCCAGAGCTGGTCGTCCCCATGGAAGCCCGCCACGAAATCGGCAGGGGTCTTAAAAAGTTGAAAGACAGGCAGGTGCTGGATGTAATAGCTATAGACGAAGCGGCTGATCGTGCCATCCATGTAGAGTGCGGTGATATTCCTGGCCAGGGTAGAGGTATCGAATCCTACAAATATGTCAGGAGTAATGCCTCCGCCTCCGAAAACGGTCCTTTTTTCCTTGCCCAGGGTCTTATAAGCGGGGCCGATATGGGCTGTGGAAGTGTCGCCATGCAGCGCTTCGCCGTTGTGGAATCGATTGAGCACTTCTGCGTTGTATTCGTCACGTCCTTTATCGTAGGGTTTTTGGATGCTGCGTCCTGTGGGGGTATAGTAGCGGGCTACTGTCAGGCGAAGGGCGGAGCCATCGCTGAGCTGGTATTGTTCCTGGACCAGCCCTTTGCCAAAGGTCCTGCGGCCGATGATAGTGGCCCTGTCCCAGTCCTGGAGAGCGCCTGTCAGCACTTCGCTGGCGGAGGCCGTCCTTTCATCTGTGAGCACGATCAGCTTGCCTGTCTCGAAAAGCCCGTCCCGGCGGCAGTGGTATTCTACTCTTGGCGAGCGGGCGCCGACTGTATAAACGATGAGCTTGTCCCCGTCCAGGAAATCGTCTGCAATTTCGATGGCTTCCGTCAGGATGCCGCCTCCATTGCCTCGCAGGTCGAGGATCAGCTGCTGAAGGCCCTGCTTTTGCAGGTCCTGGATGGCGTTGGCAAATTCGGCATGGGTAGTCTCAGAAAATTTATTGAGGCGGATATAGCCTGTCTGCTTATCTATCATATAGGAGGCGTCCATGGAAGGAAGGGGAATAGTGCCCCTGGTAATGATGAAATCACGGACCTGTCCCTGTCGCAGCACTTTTATGGTGACCTTGCTGGAGCCGGGCCCACGAAGGAATTTTGTGATCCTGTCCATATCAGCGTTGATACCCGTCACGACGGAGTCCCCTATTTTAAGGAATTTATCCCCTACCTGTAGCCCGGCCCTGTCGCTGGGGCCGCCCGTCAAAACATTGACCACGTTGACGGTATCGCCGAATATCTCGAATATTATTCCAATGCCCTGGAAATTGCCCTGGAGGTCTTCGTTGATCTCGGAAACGTCCATTGGCGGAATGAACAACGAATGGGGGTCCAGATGGGCCAGCATGCCTTCGATGGCGGCATCGCCAAGGGTATCCATGGACACGGAATCTACATATTTCATATTAACCAGGTCAATGACCTCCTGTACAGGGGATTGCTTGCGTGTTTTGAAAAAGCCGGAAGTGACGACGTTTCCCCTAAGACGAAAGCCAATAACCATTCCCAGGATCATAACGATGGCGAATAAGAGCGGTAACCAGACCTGAAGTTTCTTCATTCGAACGAAAATTTTGACACGGCTGTGATCAACCAGGCCGCAAATTAAGCAATCATACTATAACTTGCAGCCCCAAAGAGGGCCAATTGCCCTCTGGCTGAAAGCCCATCGTAAGATATGCACCGGGAATGGGATATTTTTCAGGCGGGCCATACCCGGTGCATAAAGGGCTAATGACCCCCGGGGACAAGTTAAAAGCACGGAAATGAATATATTAATCGCTGACAGCGGCTCTACCAAATGCGAGTGGTGTCTATTACATGATGGCAGACAGAAAAAAGTGGATACGCAGGGGATGAGCCCCTATTTTCTGGATGAAGACGGGATCGTAAATATAATCGATACGGAGCTGAAGCCTTCGATAGCCCGGTGGACGGTGGATGTCATCTATTATTACGGTACGGGGAGCAAGGACCCGAATAACCGGAAAATGGTGCAGCGGGCAATACGCAGGACATTTCCCGGCGCCGAAGTGCATGTGACCGACGACCTTATGGGGGCTGCATTGTCGGTGTGCGGGGACGGCAAGGGGATTGCCTGCATTTTGGGGACAGGTAGCAATTCCTGCTATTTTGACGGCAAAAAGATTGCTAAAAACAGTCCAGGGCTGGGTTTTGTGCTGGGAGATGAAGGAAGCGGGGCCTATCTGGGCAAAAAGGTATTACAATATTATCTTTACAATACTTTTGACGAGGACCTGCGTTATAAGTTCGACGCCAAATATGCGACCAATGCCAGTGAAATACTGGAAAACGTTTATAAACGGCCGTTGCCCAACCGATATCTGGCCTCTTTTACATTGTTCCTGGTGGAAAACAGGGGACATTATATGGTAGAGAATATCATCGAGGACGGGCTGAATGATTTTTTCTTTCAGCATTTATGTAAGTATCGGGAAAGCTGGAAGTTACCGATACATTTTGTAGGAGGGGTAGCCTATGGATTCAGGGATGTGATCAAAGAGCTTTGCGGAACGTATGAATTCGAGCTGGGAAAGATACTGCAAAAGCCTATGGACGGGCTGGTGAAATATCATAACCAACGAAAAAAAAGTAAATAACCAATTAATATCAAGTATGGCGTTTGAGAAGGTTACCGAGGAACAAAGCCGGTATCATGACCTGGAAAAATTAAGCATTTTCGAGATCCTTACCTACATCAACGGGGAAGACAGGACTGTTCCCGAGGCCGTGGCAAAAGCTATTCCCCAGATAGAAAAGCTGACGGCTGCGGTGACGGATAAAATGCTGGCAGGGGGCCGGCTGTTCTATATCGGAGCGGGTACCAGCGGCAGGCTGGGCGTATTGGACGCCAGTGAGATACCCCCGACCTATGGTATGCCTTTTGATTTGATCATCGGGCTCATTGCGGGGGGAGAAGAGGCGATCCGGAAGCCCATTGAAAATGCAGAGGACGACCCGGAACAGGGGTGGGCGGACCTGGAAAAGTACAATATCGATGAGAAGGATGTGGTGGTGGGCATTGCTGCCAGCGGCACTACTCCTTATGTAATAGGGGCTATGGAGGAAAGCAGGAAGAGGGGGATCATCACTGGTTGTATCGTATGCAATCCCGGCAGCCCGATAGCGGCGCTGGCTGATTTCCCTATCGAGGTGGTGGTAGGACCCGAGTTTGTCACGGGCAGCACCCGGATGAAAAGCGGGACGGCTCAAAAGCTGGTGCTCAATATGATCTCTACCACCGTCATGATCCAGATCGGAAGGGTGGAGGACAATAAGATGGTGAATATGCAGCTGACGAACAGCAAGCTGGTGGACAGGGGCACGAAAATGGTCATGGAAGGCACGGGTCTGACGGACTACGAACAGGCAAAGGCTCTGCTGCTGCGATCCGGCAGCGTAAAGAAAGCAATAGAATCCTGTTAACGACATGCATGAGATAGAACCTTTTTATAATTGGCGCCACCAGTATGTGAGCGAGGAGGACGAGAGATCGCCTTTTTATGGAAGGGTTTATTCCGAGTTCGAATTCACTCAAACCATCTATAACTATTATATCCATCCGCAGTGGGATGAGTTCGGCAGCCGTACATTGTATATGAAGGTGCTGCTGGCTGAATATGACGAGCACTATGTAATCATCGAGCTTTTTGGAGAATGGAACGATGCGATCGAGAATGATATCATGAACATAAAACGGGAGGTGGTCGATAAATTTTTTGAATCGGGCATTACCAAATACATTCTCATTGCCGAGAACGTGCTCAATTTCCACAGCGGCGACAAGGATTATTATGAAGAATGGTTCGAGGAGGTGACGGATGCGGGGGGATGGATCGTCTGTCTGAACATGCCGGAACAGACCCAGTATGATTTTCGGAAAGCCAAGCTCAACCGGTACATCGAGCTGATGGAATTGGATAACTGGCGGACCTACAAGCCTTTCCACCTGTTCAAATTGATCGATGAGAAAATAAACAACCGTCTGGATTAGATAACTTCTAAATTTTACCGAAGACCTAAAATAAATTTTATAATTCGGTAGAAGTCTTTAATTTTGGTGCATTATATGAATATCGCAAAGGCATACCGTTATTTTTACTTTTACTTTTTTTTCTACTTTACCAGTAGGCCGGGAATGCTTTTGTTAAGAAACAAGTAAAAAAGTAACTAAACAATAAGAGTCCCGGCCAAAAGCCGGGATTCGTCATTTAGGCCCGGAGCTAACGGGCAGTCAAAGAAATATGAGCATACGAGTATCTATACAAGGTTATGAAGGCAGCTTCCACCAGATGGCTGCACAACAGTTCTTCGGTAAGGATGTAGAAGTGATCACCTGCGCCACTTTCAGGGAGGTGATCCGGGTGGCTGCCTCGAAAAAAGAGAGTGATGGAGGGGTGATGGCTATCGAGAATTCCATTGCGGGGAGCATCCTGCCGAACTATAATCTTCTTCAAAAGAGCAATCTTCAGATAGTAGGCGAGATCTATTTACAGATACGGCAGCATCTCCTGGCCAATCCGGGGGTAAAGCTGGAGGATATACGCGAAGTGCATTCACACCATATGGCCTTGTTGCAATGCATCGACTTTTTGGAAAAGCATCCGCAGTGGAAGCTGGTGGAGACCGAGGACACGGCCCTCAGCGCAAAGCTGCTGCAGCAGCACCGTAGCAAGCATGTGGCGGCTATTGCCAGCAAGCTGGCGGCCGACCTGTTTGGATTACAGATGCTGGCGCCCAATATCCATACGATGAAGAATAATTACACGCGGTTTCTTATCCTTCAACGGGAGGACAAGGCGGAAAAGGTGGAGAGCGCTGACAAGGCGTCCGTAAACTTTCATACGGATCATTCGAGGGGAAGTCTGGCAAGAGTCCTGACGCGGATAGCCGAGGGCGGTATCAATCTCAGCAAACTGCAGTCCTTTCCTATACCAGGCAGTGACTGGGAATACTCCTTTCATGCGGATATGGAGTTTGAAACGCTGGATCAGTTCCACGAGGTCATCGAGTCCATACGACCCATCACGGCGGAACTGAAGATATATGGCATTTATAAAAAAGGGAAAACAGTATAATCAAAATATATGCATACGTCCAAGAGACTGGAAGGCATCGGTGAATATTATTTCTCTCAGAAACTGAGAGAGATCGATGAGCTGAACAAGCACGGAAAAAATATCATCAACCTGGGTATCGGCAGTCCGGACCTGCCTCCCCATCCGGATGTGATCCGGGTATTGCAGGAGGAGAGCGCCAAGCCCAACACGCATGCCTATCAGTCCTACAAGGGGTCTCCCGTGCTGCGTAATGCCGTAGCGGCATGGTACAGGACATGGTATGGAGCAGAGCTGTCGCCTGACACGGAGATACTGCCTCTCATCGGCTCCAAGGAAGGGATCATGCATATCTGTATGACCTATCTGAATGAAGGAGACCGGGCGCTGGTACCCAATCCCGGATATCCTACCTACCGGAGCGCGGTCAGGCTGGCGGGCGGCGTCCCTGTGGATTATGCGCTGACGGCGGAGAACAGCTGGTATCCTGACTTCGATGAGCTGGAGCGCTTAGTGACTGCCGGTGATACTCCTGTGAAGCTGATGTGGGTGAATTATCCGCATATGCCTACGGGTCAGCTGCCGGACAAGGACCTCTTTGGAAAGCTGGTTGCGTTTGGGAAAAAGCATGGTATCCTTATATGTCATGACAACCCTTATTCCTTTATACTGAATGAATCGCCCATGAGCCTGCTGGCTGTGCCGGGGGCAAAGGAGGTGGTCATAGAGCTTAATAGTCTTAGCAAATCGCAGAACATGGCCGGCTGGCGGGTAGGAACGCTGGTGGGCGCCAAAGAGCGTATCGATGAGGTGCTTCGATTCAAGAGCAATATGGATAGCGGCATGTTCTTGCCTGTCCAGCTGGCGGCTGCCAGGGCGCTGGGGCTGGGCAAGGAATGGTATGACAGTGTCAATGCGGTGTACCGGGAAAGGAGGGGCTGGGTATATCAGCTGCTGGAACAGCTGGGCTGTGTCTTCGACCGCGGGCAGGCCGGTATGTTTGTCTGGGCAAAGGCGCCAGGGGAGTATAAGGATGGGTATGCGCTGAGCGATAAGGTGCTGTATGAGGCCGGCGTGTTTATTACACCGGGTGGCATTTTTGGCAAGGCAGGGGAAGGATATATCCGGGTGAGTCTCTGCAGCAGTACGGAGAAGCTGCAGGAAAGTATAAAACGAGTACAAAAACTGTTCATAGCGGAAAAAAACTGACATGTTCGATTCTTTAACGATAGTAGGCGTGGGGTTGATCAGCGGCAGCTTTAGCCTGGGATTGAAGGACAGAGGGCTCGTAAAGCATGTCATAGGGGTGAGCCGTACGCCTGCGAGCCTGGAAAAGGCGCTGGAGCTGGGACTTATCGACGAGGCGTTACCGTTGGAAGAGGCGGTAAAAAAAAGCGATCTTATCTATGTGGCCATACCCGTCGATGTAACGGTGCCCATGGTAAAAAAGATCATGGACCTGATCGGGGACGGGCAGATCGTGGCGGACGCGGGGTCCACCAAGCAGGCGTTATGCGATAGTCTCGCGAAGCATCCTATGCGGAAAAGATTTGTGGCTACGCATCCCATGTGGGGGACTGAATACAGCGGGCCGGAGGCGGCCGTGCGGAATGCTTTTGCAGGCAGGGCCTGTGTCATCTGCGGGAAGGAAGACAGCGATCCTGATGCGGTAGCAAAGATCGAGCATATATACAGGCTGCTGGGTATGCATATGGTATATATGGATGCCTCCGACCATGATATGCATGCTGCCTATATCAGCCATATTTCGCACATCACTTCTTTTGCCCTGGCGAATACCGTCCTGGAGAAAGAAAAGGAGGAGGGCGCTATTTTCGAGCTGGCAGGTGGTGGTTTTGAAAGTACCGTGCGGCTGGCCAAGAGCAATCCGTCCATGTGGCTGCCGATATTCAAGCAAAACAGGGAGCATGTGCTGGATGTCTTGAACGAGCATATCTCTCAGCTAAGGAAATTCAAGAGCTGTCTGGAGAAGGAGAACTACGATTATTTGCAGGAGCTGATGGAAAATGCGAATAAGATCAAAAAAATATTAAAATAGGGATAATAGGGACGAGCAAAGTAAAATGGGGCTAATGGGCTTACAAGGCGGACCACGGGTCCGACGGCCGAAGGCCAATCAAATTAAGGATTTGTGACGATGGGGTAAATTCCAGAAAGCCCTCGTTACAAATTCGTACCTTTGCGCCAAATTTTAACAATTTATGATGACTTTCGAAGGGTTGGGTTTGGATGCCAGGCTGGTACAGGCTACCGATGCGCTGGGTTTCAAAAATCCGACCCCCATACAGGAACAGGCGATACCTGTCTTATTAAGCGGGACAAAGGACCTGGTGGGACTGGCGCAGACCGGTACCGGCAAGACGGCGGCATTTGGGCTTCCGTTGCTGCAGCTGGTGGATGCCGCCCAGAGATACCCCCAGGCTCTTGTGGTCTGCCCAACCCGGGAATTATGTCTCCAGATCGTCAGCGAAATGGAGTCGTTCAAGAAATTCATGCCTGGCATGCATGTGCTGGCTGTGTATGGAGGTACTTCCATCGGGCTTCAGATCCGGGACCTGAGACGCGGGGTACAGATCGTGGTGGCGACCCCCGGCAGGCTGATCGATCTCATCGAACGGAAGGCAATCGATCTGGGGCAGATAAAATACGTGGTGCTGGACGAGGCGGATGAGATGCTGAACATGGGTTTCCAGGACGACATCGAGTTTATTTTACAGAATACGCCTGAACGGGAAGCTACCTGGCTATTCAGCGCCACGATGCCTCCGGAGATCCGCCGGGTGAGCAAGAAATACATGGAGACTCCCAAGGAGATCACGGTGGGTAAGGTAAATACGGCGAACAAGAACATCGATCACCAGTATTACGTGACAAGCGCGAATCAACGGTATGAAACCCTGAAAAGGCTGATAGATTTTAACCCGGGCATCTATGGCATCATCTTTACCCGTACCAAGATCGATGCGCAAACCATTGCGGAGAAGCTGACACGGGAAGGATATGATATCGACGCCCTGCATGGGGACCTTACCCAGCAGCAGCGAGATAAGGTGATGGGTGAGTTCAGGGAAAAGACCCTGCAATTGCTGATCGCGACGGATGTGGCGGCCAGGGGCATCGATGTAAAGGACATAACACATGTGATCAACTACGAGCTTCCTGATGACGTGGAAGTATATACGCATCGCAGCGGTCGGACGGGAAGGGCGGGGAACACGGGTATCTCTATTTCCATTGTCCATAGCCGGGAAATCGGCAAGCTGAAACAGATCGAGCGTATCGTGCAGGTGCCGTTTCACAAGATGGAGATACCTAGCGGCAAGGATGTATGCCGTAAGCAGTTCTTTAGCTTCATGGACAAGCTGCTACAAGCAGATATCAGCCACGGCGATTATGAGACCTATGTTCCCATGCTGGCCGAAAAGTTTGCCGATATCAGCAAGGAAGAAGTGTTGAAGCGGGTAGCGGCCATGGAGTTCGACCGGTTTTTGAAATACTATGAGAATGCGGAGGACCTGAATGTACGGGAAAGAGCCCGGGAGTATGGCAGCAGAGACGGACGTGGCGGGGAGAGAAGGGAATACAATCAGCGGGATGGCGGAGGAAGGGGACGCAGGGAGTTCAATGGCGGTGGCGATTATGCCAAACTGTTTGTCAACCTGGGTACGAAGGACGGGTTCTATAAGGCCAGCTTCCTGCAATTCATCCTGGATATGAGCGATCTGCGTAAGGAGGTGCTGGGCCGGATAGATATGAAGGAGATGAACAGCTGGATCGAGGTCGACAAACGTTCAGCGGCGCAGATGATCCGCGCCATCGATGGAAAAAATTATAAAGGCCGCCGCATCCGGATGAATGATGCGAATTCAAGATAATTTTAAATATTATGGAAGCAACGGAAACAAAAACTACGAGGGAGACCACCCAGGCAGCCTGGAACAAACGTCCCTTGATCATTTCCGGCCCCTGCAGCGCAGAGACCGAGGAACAGGTGCTGGAGACTGCCAGTCGCCTTGCGAAGACCGGTAAAGTGGACATGATCCGTGCCGGCATCTGGAAACCGCGTACACGTCCGGGGAGCTTTGAAGGCATCGGCACCAAGGGTCTGGCCTGGATGCAACAGGCCCGCAAGCTGACGGGACTGCCTGTTACGGTAGAAGTGGCAACGGGCAAGCAAGTGGAGGACGCCCTGCATTTCGACGTGGATGTGTTGTGGATAGGCGCCCGCACTACCGTGAATCCCTTTAGCGTACAGGAGGTGGCGGATGCCCTTCGTGGCGTAGATGTGCCCGTGCTGATCAAGAACCCCATCAACCCCGACCTGGAACTGTGGACAGGAGCTGTGGAAAGGGTTGCCAAGGCCGGTATCAAACAAATAGGGCTTATCCATCGTGGATTCAGCTCTTATGGCAATACCGAATACCGTAATGCGCCCATGTGGCATCTGGCCATCGAGATGAAGCGCCGCAATCCCGGTTTGATGATGATCAACGATCCATCGCATATCAGCGGCAGACGTGACATCCTGCTGGACGTAGCGCAAAAGGCCATCGACCTGGACTTCGACGGGCTGATCATCGAGAGTCATATCGACCCCGATAAGGCATGGAGCGATGCCAAGCAGCAGGTTACGCCTGAGCGTCTGGCCGAAATGCTGGACAGCATCAAGTGGCGTCATGAGACTACTACCGAAAAAGAATTTATCGATGCGCTGGCCAAGCTCCGCGAGCAGATCAACCACATCGATGACGAGCTGATACAGCTATTGGGTCAACGTATGAAGGTTGCCGACAAGATCGGAGCTTATAAGAAAGAGAACAATATCACCATTCTGCAGACCAACCGGTGGAATGCTATTCTGGAGAAGGCTTTTGCAAAGGGCGAAAAGCTGGGGCTCAGCAAAGAGTTCATCACCAAGTATTATGATGCCGTGCATATGGAGTCCATCAACCATCAGAACAAGATCATGAACGACTAGTCATGAACGGTCCCTCTGTCTATCTGTTCGTACATGTTATCTGTACGGTACAGGGGCGTGAAAAGCTGCTGGCAAAGCCTGTCAGGAAAGTGCTTTTTGCCCATATGCAGAAGGAGGGGGAGGAAAAGGGACTTAGGATAGTAGGGGTCAATGGTGTGGAGGACCATATGCATTTGCTGATACAGCTGATGCCTGCACAGAATCTTGCGCAGGTGGTCAGGAGCATCAAGGCCGCCTCGTCAGACTGGCTGAATGAGAACAGGCTGCTGACCACTCGTTTCGAATGGGAAGAAAACTATCATGCCTTATCTGTAAGTCCCAGCAGTGTCAAACAAGTGAAAGATTTTATCGAGAAACAAGAGGAGCATCATAAGGTGAAGAACCTCGATGCCGAGCTGGAAGCGTTCGTCAGACTCAAAGAACAGATATGAACAGACTGCAGTATAAATTTTCCGGCAAGACCACCACTTATTATTTCGATGCCGACTTTGCCTATCTGGAAAAGCTGGTGAACAGGCAGCAGGCGGTGATCCTTACGGACGAGCATGTCTTTCAGGGACATCAAAAGAAGTTCAAAGGCTGGAATACGATCGTCATCCAGGCCGGGGAAGCATATAAGGTGCAGGCGACGGTGGACTCGGTTGTCGAACAGCTGATCGGCATGGGCGCCGACAGAAAGACTTTTCTTGTCGGCATCGGCGGTGGCGTCGTAACGGATATTGCCGGCTATGTCGCCGCCATCTATATGAGAGGCATTCCCTGTGGGTTCCTGCCCACGTCTATCCTGGCGATGGTAGACGCCTCGATAGGCGGAAAGAACGGTGTGGATGTAGGCGTTTACAAAAACCTGGTCGGCACTATCCGGCAGCCCGCATTCCTGTTGTATGATTTCAGCCTGTTGAAGACCCTGCCTGATGAAGAGTGGATCAATGGTTTTGCGGAGATCATCAAGCATGCGGCCATCAAGGATGCGGCGTTGTTCAGGGAGCTGGAGAAGAACAAGCTGACGACCTATCGCAGGGACAAGGCTGCTCTGGGGAAACTGATCCGTCGCAATGCGGTGATCAAATCCAATGTCGTTGAAAAGGACGAGTTCGAACAGGGGGATAGAAGGATGCTTAATTTCGGGCATACGCTGGGTCATGCCATCGAGAACCTGAACCAGCTGCCACATGGGCATGCCATTTCCATTGGGATGGTGGCGGCCAGCCTGATCTCCGAAGAATACACTGATTTTAAGGATACGGACAGGGTGATCGCGACCCTGAAGAAATATGGTCTGCCTACGCAAATGAATTTTGACAGTAAGGAAGTGATGAATGTGCTGAAGATGGATAAGAAGAAGGTGAAGGATTCCATGAACTATGTATTGCTGAACAAGATAGGTCAGGCCGTGGTAAAGGTCATCCCTATCGTGGAACTGGAAAAACTATTACAATCAATCATAACGGCTCGCTGATATGCAGACAACGATACATCCCTCGTTATTGAAGGGCGAGATAAATGCACCTGCCTCCAAGAGCTCCATGCAGCGGGCCTGTGCGGCGGCTTTATTGAACCGGGCGGAGACAACTATTTATAATCCGGGGCATAGTAATGACGACAAGGCGGCGCTGGGGGTGATCCAGGCGCTGGGGGCGGAAGTGACCCGGGGTACGGATGTGCTGAAGATCGTCAGCAAGGGTGTGAGGCCCGGCAAGGCGGCGGTGAACTGCGGCGAGAGCGGATTGGGAATACGGATGTTCGCGCCCATTATTGCATTGAGTGAAAAGCCCGTTGCCGTCAATGGAGAAGGAAGTCTGCTCACGAGGCCGATGGATTTTTTCGACGAGATATTCCCGCAATTGGGGATCCGTGTCGTCTCCAACAAAGGGCGGCTGCCTTTGGAGATACAGGGGCCATTGCAGCCCCGGACGATAACCATCGATGGATCGCTGAGCTCGCAGTTCCTGACGGGGCTTTTGTTCGCCTATGCGGCCGCCGGAGCAAAGGGAGTATCCATCAAGGTGAACAACCTGAAGAGCAGGCCTTATATTGACCTTACATTAGAGGTGTTGCAGCAATTTGGCTGGAAGGTGGAAAACAGGAATTATGAGGAGTTTTATTTCTCTGGCGTTGAGACGCCGATGAGCAGAACGTATACGGTGGAAGGCGACTGGAGTGGAGGAGCTTTTTTACTGGTGGCGGGGGCCATTGCGGGACCTGTCACTATAAAGGGATTGGATATAGCCAGTACACAGGCGGATAAAGCGATCCTGCAGGCGTTGAAGGACAGCGGTGCGGAGATGACGATAGATGATCTTGGCCGTATGCTGCATATTGGTCCTGGAGTATTGAAGGCTTTTCAGTTCGACGCCACGGATTGCCCTGACCTGTTCCCTCCGCTGGTGGCGCTGGCTGCTTACTGTGAGGGGACGACGATTATCGATGGAGTGGATCGTCTGGCGCATAAGGAAAGCAACCGCGGTCTGACCTTGCAAAATGAGTTTGGGAAGATGGGTGTCGTCATCCGGCTGGAAGGCGACAGGATGTATGTAGAAGGCGGAAAGGGGGTGAAAGGTTCGATTGTGCATTCCCATCATGATCACCGGATCGCCATGGCCTGCGCCGTGGCTGGTCTTCGTGGGGAGGGAGACACTACTATCGGGGAGGCGCAGGCGATCAACAAGTCTTATCCGGATTTTTATGAGCACCTGCAGCAGCTCGGTGCGGTTGTCAATACTAAAACCGAACTAGTATGAATGCATTTGGAAGGCTTTTTCGAGTGACGATATTTGGAGAATCTCATGGAGAGAGTGTGGGTGTGAATGTGGACGGGTGCCCGGCGGGACTGGCGTTGAGCGTGGAGGATTTTCTCGTTGATATAGAAAGACGTAAGGGTGGGATGCAAAAGGGAACGACGCCCCGTAAGGAGGACGATCTGCCTATTTTCAAGAGCGGGGTATTCAATGGACGGACCACGGGCGCCCCGCTGACCATATTATTTGAGAACAACAATACGCGTAGCGGGGATTATGAGAAGCAACGGGCTGTTCCTCGTCCGGGGCATGCTGATTTCGTGGCGCATAGCAAATTTGGAGGATATGAGGACTTTCGGGGCGGGGGACATTTCTCCGGCCGATTGACGGTAGCCCTTGTGGCTGCCGGGGTCATCGCCAAGAAGCTGCTGGCGACGGTGGGCGGGGGGATCCCCGTACGGGCGTCCATCCTGGAGATCGGCGGCGAAGCGGATATTGAAAAGGGGCTGCAAAGGGCCATCGATGCCAAGGACACCATTGGAGGTGTCGTCGAATGCAGGGCGGAGGGCCTGCCTATCGGACTGGGCGAGCCATTTTTCGACAGCGTGGAGTCTGTGTTGAGCCATGCCGTATTTGCCATTCCTGCCATACGGGGCGTTGAATTCGGGACAGGGTTTGCTGCTGCCAGGATGTTCGGAAGCCAGCATAATGATCCTATAGAGGATGCTACGGGCAGGACGAGGACGAACCATGCCGGCGGTGTGGTGGGTGGTATCACGAATGGTAATGAGCTGGTTTTTCGAATAGCTGTAAAGCCTACGTCCTCTACCCCCAAAGAACAGCTGACACTCAACTGGGAGACGGGTGGACAAGAGTCGTTCTCGGTGAAGGGACGTCATGATCTTTGTATCGCACTGCGGGTACCTGTGGTGCTGGAGGCTGTCACCGCCCTGGTGCTGGCCGACCTTTTGCTGCTGGAACAACACATCAAAAGAGTCCTTTTCTAATTTCTCCAGGGAATATCACTGTTGCCTGTATATATCCTATTGTCCGGCTCGGGCGAATAGGCCAGGGTATATTTCCCTTCCGAAAGGCTTAATTTATCAGGCCCTTCATGCAATGCATCGAATTTAACCTTGACCAAAAATTGAAGCTCAGGGAGAGCGATATCGATATTCTTCTCCTGTAGCCATGGGGTAAGGAGACTGGCGTTGTCATGAGCTGCCAGCAGGTCAAAAAAACTGTGACCGGCTGGTGTTTTGTTTACAAATGAAGCAAGCATAAGACAGGTTGTATCCATGATATATCAAACAATCTGCCGACATTGGCACGGAAAATTCATCCAGGATTACCAAATCGGGCAAAATGTCCGGGCAGTAAAAAAAATAACAATATCCTGCTATTAAATATTAGACTGTTGTATTATATTGCCCGTCATATTGCAGCAAATAATAGTGGACTCCTGCCAGGACCCTCGTGCAATTGTATAAACTGATACTGGTCAATGAATTATCGAAAGAGTTGTATCCAACTATTGTTTTCTGTCCTATTACAGATAGTCATTTTTTCATGTCGTGAGAAGCCCCGGAATGCCATCGAAAAGGATACTGTTAAAAATCCTGCCAAGATGGAGGAGCATGTAGGGGATGACATGAAGAAGATGCTGCAGTATGCCCTGGACAACAGGGACAAGCTGAACGACTCGACGGCCCTGAATTACCGGAAATTACTGGACAGTATTTATGAGGCCAATGGCTATGTCCCTTTATGGAGTCAAAAGGATCATTGGCAAAGACAAACAGATTCTCTCTTCAATTTTATAGAGAATAGCAAATTGTATGGTCTTTTCCCCTCGGACTATCATTATTCTGCCTTGTCTTTTATACATCGCATACTCGGCGAGGATACACTGGCGCGAAAGAATGCGGCATTATGGGCCAGGGCTGATCTCTTGTATACCGATGCGTTCTTTACCCTGGTCAGGCACCTGAAGCAGGGCCGGCTGGACTATGACAGTCTCACGTTGCGGAAGGATTCTGTGCTGCCGGATGGGTTTTATAAGAATACGCTGACGGCGGCCCTTCATACCGACAGCTTTAGCTCTGTCCTGCAGGCATTGCAGCCCAAATACAAGGGGTATGACTCCCTGAAGACCTATTTGGGAGAGTTCCTGGCGACGGCCCGGTTTCGAAAGCTGACCTGGCTGGAGTTTCCTTATAAGGATTCGACCACTTTTTACAGGAACCTGGCCCGCCGGCTGCAGGAAGTGGGTTATATAGATAGCGCTGCCAACGCTGATAACGTGGATACGACAACCCTGGCCAGGGCCATTCGGGCCTATCAGACGGCCAATAAGCTGAAGGTCACCGGCAAGGTTTATGCGGACATGATCAATATGATGGATAATTCCGACTGGGAGAAGTTCAAGCGGGTGGCTATCACCATGGACAAGTACAAAAAGTTGCCGGATACGCTGCCGGCTACCTATGTGTGGGTCAATCTGCCTGCCTTTGACCTGCATGTCATCAATAAGGACACGACGGTGTTCACATCCAAGGTGATCGTGGGAGCTCCCAAGACCCGGACGCCGCTGCTGACCAGCGAAATATCCAATTTTATCACCTATCCCCAATGGACGGTGCCCAACAGCATTATTTTTAAAGAGATGCTGCCCCAGATCAAGCGAAATCCCGACTATCTCAACAAGCAGAATCTCATGGTGGTGGATTGGAATGACAGTGTCCGTGATCCGGCGACCATCAACTGGAAGAGACTAAATAAGAACAATTTTCCTTACCAGTTAAAACAACGCCAGGGCGATGATAATTCGCTGGGTGTCATGAAATTTAACTTTAGGAATAAATATGATGTGTATCTGCACGATACTAATGTTCGCTGGATGTTCGGTAAGTCTTACCGGGCGTTGAGCCATGGGTGTGTGCGGGTAAAGGAATGGCAGAAACTGGCGGATTTTCTCGTCCGCAATGATACTGTCCGGTACAAGCCGGATACGCTAAAAGCCTGGATACAGCGCCAGGAGAAGCATACCGTCTATGGGTTTGCCAAAGTCCCTATATTTCTCCGCTATTTCTCCGTGGAGGGCAGCAAGGGGCGGCTTGTTTTTCATGAGGACATCTATGGAGAGGACCGGCTGCTGAGGGACAGATACTTTGCAGATAAGCCAATTAATTGATAACTTAGCGACAAAGCGAACCACGGGTTCTCTGTCCGAAGGACCATTGTTAGCGTCCGTGAAGAGGCACGGCGCCGCAGGCGTCGACGCCTATCCAATCCTTAGAAAAGCAAAACATTGCGCCAATGTCAAAGAAATTTAAAACCGGACTACTAGCCTGCTTTGTCTTTCCTGTGGCAGTGCTGGGCAGGGAGGAGAGACCCGTCCGGGACAGTGTTCTTCCCAAACATCATCACAAGCCTGCCTCCATCAAGGTGCAATATGGGATCGCCAGCTATTATGCCGACAAGTTCGAGGGTCGCAAGACCTATACGGATGAGATCTTCAGCCAGCACAAGCTTACGGCCGCCAGCAATACATTGCCCATGCATACCTGGGTCCGTGTGACCAATCTGCGCAATCACCGGTGGGTGATAGTACGGATCAATGACAAAATGCATCCTCATAACAAGCGGCTTATCGATCTCAGTCATGCGGCGGCGGAGAGGCTGGGTTATTGCGGGAGGGGGTTGACGCATGTGCGGGTAGACGTGATCGGTAGAAAGAGACCTCCTGAGGCAGAGGAGGAGGCCACTACAAAGAAATAAAAAAAAACCCGGATCGTCATCCGGGTTTGGGTTGGATTAAGGCTTCATTTTCTTAAAAACACTGATGCTGCCGTCGGTGGCCACATTCAATACATACTTCCTGTCGTCCTTGACTACCGTGACATAGTAGCTCAATCCATTTTCCGAATGGTCGAACTCGATGGCTTCGGTGATATCAAAGTCCTTGTACTGTCGATTGATCCCGATGACATAGGAGAGAGGCAGATCCTTTACGGATATCTCGCGGCTGAGGCCAATATAGTTGCCCTGACGATCGAAGAAGGCCTGCAGCTTCAGGTTGTGCCAGGTAAAGTTTACTTCGGTGAATTCCTTTTTTACCGTGTAGGATACTTCAGAAGCCTGGGGGAACGATTTTTTGAATGCATCCGCTCCTTTGAAGTCGAGCGTGTTATCGCCAGCGAATGCTGAGCTCGCGATGGTTATTACCATTAAGGCGACGATAGTTAATTTTTTACCAACGGTCATAATTGATCGTTTAAGGTGTTGGTGATACTTCGTGTTCATTACTACTATTTTTTTAAGTTTGTTTGCCAAATTGTTGGTCGCGGTTAATATGACCAACCTAATGCCAAATAGGTTACATTTGCATAACCTGTTGATAACTAGAAGTATCGTAAATTAGAGGAAAAGCAGGACTGTCCGGTATCGGACGATCCGTTGTTCGTAAGTGGACAATTACATTCAAAATAACAAGTCATGACCCGGGCTTGCGGGAGCCATGATACCATTTAAAAAACATCAACTCATCATGAAGACAAACATTGGGATTTCCCAGCAGAACCTACAGGCGGTGGCAGCGGAGCTGTCCAAATTATTGGCCGATGAATTTGTACTTTATACCAAGACGCGCAATGCGCATTGGAATGTGGAAGGTCCTGACTTTCATACCATGCATATCTTTTTTGAACAGCAATATGAGGCGCTGGATGAGACGATGGACAGTGTTGCCGAGCGTATCCGTCAGCTGGGGCATTTTGCGCCGGCCACATTGCAGAGCTTTCTTTCACTGACCCATCTTACGGAGCAGACGAGAGAGAAGAATGACAGTCAGGGTTTCCTCAAGGAGCTGCTCGTCGATCATGAGAACATCATCATTTTTTGCCGCGAGAACATCAATCGTTTTACGGACAAATACGGCGATCTGGGCACCGGCGATTTTATCACGGGCCTGATGGAAGAGCATGAGAAGATGGCCTGGATGCTGCGTGCGCACCTGAAATAGGCGCACCGGCCCGTGCCTGACGCCAGACATCGTGTCAATCCTTGTGCTTGCCAAAGAGTCTTTTAAAGAAGCCTTCTTTTTTCTTCGGAGGCGGCGGCGTTTTTGGCGCATCTGTTACCGTGATCTTTACCGAGCCCTGGGGACTATTCTTTTGCATGGTCGCCTCTTTTAGTATCTTCTGTTCTTCAGAAGACAGCTTGGAGTCTGTAGGCACGGTAGGTGCGCTGGTATCAAGATATTGATTGGCTTTACCATTCCCTTGATTGGCTCCTTCCGCACCGGGAGGAGCTATTTTTTCGATGTTCATGTAGTCATACATCATTTCCCTCCGCATGTTCTCGGGCTGGATGAACTTGGCACTACGATCCAGTCCCAGGCTTTTGTCTGCCAGGGCCTTTGCGAAGAAGTATTCCCAGATAGGGCGGGCTGCCTGTGCACCATAGCCAAGTCCGCCTTCCAGGTGGATAAAGCGGGCGTCGCATCCTATCCATGCGCCGGCCATCAGCTGTGGGGTATAGCCCATGAACCATGCGTCGGAGTTGTCATTGGTCGTACCTGTCTTACCGCCCATCTCTGCAATGCCCAGCCGGTTCCGGAGGCCGGCCGCGGTGCCGAAGTCCACGGGGCCCTGCATCATGCGGGCCATGGTGTAAGCGGTGGCCTGGCTGATGACCTCCTTACGTTTGGTATCAAAGCGCTCGAGAACATTACCGTTCTTGTCCTCTATCCTGGAGATATAATAGGGCTTGGTGCTGAATCCGCTGGCCGGGAACATGGTATAGCCCCACATCATTTCGAATAAAGAAAGGTCGCAGGCGCCCAGAGCCATGGAAGGGTAGGGCTCGATGGCGGTGGGAATGCCAATCTTTTTAATATACTCCGCAAAATTTTTGGGACCTACCTGTTTCATGAGATAGGCGGCCACGCCATTGATCGACCAGGCAAGACCGGAAGCCATCGTCATCGACTCGCCTTCGTGCCTGTCCATACGTGCGGGCACATAGCCAAAGCCGGGGAAATACTGCTGGCTGGTTTGACAGATCGTTTCCGGCGTGAAATTGAAGTCCTCGATGGCCTCGCTATAGAGGAAGGGTTTGATAGCGCTGCCTACCTGCCGCTTGGTGTTGATATTGACATGATCGAACTTATAGGTCTTGAAGTCGATGCCGCCGACCCAGGCTTTTACAGCACCGGTGACAGGGTCCATGACCATAAAGGCCGTTTGCAGCATCTGCTGGTTGTATTTGATGGAGTCCATCGGGGTCATCACTGTGTCCTTTTCCCGGCGGCTGTTCCAGGCAAATACTTTCATGGATACGGGTTGGAAGAAGGTCTTGCGTATATCCGCATCGCTGAGCCCATCGTCTTCCAGCGCCCGCCATCTGTCACTGTTACGCATGGCCGCATCCAGTATGTTCTGGTGATCTTTCCAGACCAGGCCTTTGCGGATGGCATATTGGGCGCTGAGCGCTCTTTGGAGGATGGGCAGCTGTTTGGCCACTGCCTCGTCGGCATAGAGCTGCATACGGGGGTTGATAGTGGTATATACCCGGAGGCCGTCCTCATAGAGATTGTAAGGCTCTCCGGTGGCGGGGTTCTTATGCTCCTTGCACCAGGTTTTCAGGAAATCCCGGAGGACATCTCTGAAATAGGGGGCCAGCCCATTGTTCTCATCGATCTTTTTATAGTTGCTCATGTCGATGGGGATAGCCTTGTATTTGGCCGCCTCGGCGGGCGTCACATAGTTGTTCTTCACCATCTGGTTGATCACGGTGTTGCGCCTGTCATATGCCGCTTTGATATTCCTGCGGGGATTATAGAGGGTATTGCCTTTGAGCATGCCGATGAGCACGGCTGCCTCGTCCACGGTCAGGCGGTCAGGCTCTTTATTGAAAAAAGTACGGGAAGCGTTGCGGATGCCGTAGACATTATCTCCAAAGGGAACCTCGTTGAGGTAGAGAGCCAGTATCTCCTGTTTGGTAAAATTGCGTTCCAGCTTGATGGCGATGATCCACTCCTTCAGCTTTTCTATAAACCTGCGTACGAAGTTCTTTGACCCCTGTTCCAGGAGGTTTTTGGCCAGCTGCTGGGTGATCGTGCTGCCCCCGCCGTCCTTGCCGAGCTTAACGACGGCCCGCATGACGGAAAATCCGTCTATTCCGGAGTGGTCATAGAACCGCTCGTCCTCGGTGGCTACCAGGGCGTTGACCACGTTGGGGGAGATGTCCCTGAATTCCACGTTGCTGCGATTGCCTTTGTCCTTATAGTATTTGCCCATGGCGGTGCCGTCCTCTGCATAGACCTCCGTGGCCAGGGTAATGGATGGATTCTCCAGCTCCTTTAAGGAAGGCAGGGAGCCAAAGACACCCAGGTTGATCAGTACGAGAAAAAGGATAAAGGCGGCCAATCCATAGAAAAAGACTTTCCAGAAAATGCGAACCATTTTAGACATATGATGAGTGGTTGTAATTAGTATTACTCTTATCGGCTATGCACATTCCGTTCCAAAGTCCCAAATTTAAAACTTATAATGTCCGGAAAACGGGTGTCCAGAAATATACCCCGTTTTCCGGAAAGAGGCCTTCGGAGGACCTGCTTCGACACGGTCCTCCTTGGTCGTGACCTTGCGGTCATATTTGTCCTTCGGACAACGAACTTTTAGTTCGTTAGTTGCGGATAGGCTGTTGTTAGGAACTTCCTATATCCCGGCATGTCCTTATTCGACAGCAGCAGCTGCAGATTGGGCGCCGAAATGATCAGGAAAGTGTATTTGCCTGCCGGGAGCCAGGGTACAACTTCCCTGGGCGCTGCGGCTTTGGCTTTCTGGAGGTAATCGAGGGCGGCAGCGCTGTTTTGGAAGCTATTGATGACTACCAGCTTAAGGGAGTCACTGAGGGCGGAATTATCGATGGTAAGGGACTGGCCATAGAAGTTTTCCAGGTTCCAGCGATTGAAGGCGTTACGGGTCTCTGTGACATATACGGGGTCGACCTTGTCCAGGACAATGATGACCGCGTGGGGTTTGTCCGGAGTAAAGGTAAAGGTTGAATTGCTGCTCTTTACTTTGGCTGCTACGGCTGCCGAGTCGGCCCTCAATTTGGCGACGGCTGCCTGAATGGAGTCAGCCTTGTGACGCAGAAGGGCGCTTTGGATCGAATCTTTTGCCGCTCTGGCAATGGCTTGCTGAAGGGAATCCATCTGTTTTTGCAGTCTGGCCAGCTGGGCTGCGTCCATGGTAGCCCGGTTGATGCTGGCGGTGTCCACTGTCAGCTTGTCCTTGCCTGAAATGGTGGGCGCTCCGGGTTTTGCTGTCTGCGCTTCCGGCACATGGACATTGGCCCTGGCCACGGTAGAGGTATCTTCTTTTATCAGCAGCCGGGAGTCATCCCGTACCAGCCGGGGAGCAGTGGGCGCCGAGACCTTGCCGGGCATCAGCACGGTGGATACTGTATCCTCGTCGGATGCTCTTTTGACCTCCAGTTTGGTAAGATAGTCTTCTATCTCGCGGCGGCGTTTGAGGACATCGATCAGGGTCGTGGCCTTGGCTGCCATCGGCGTCTTGGGATATTTTGCCGGGATCTTCGAGAGTATTGCGATAGCCTGGCCGTCCTGCCTGTTGCGTATATGGTATACTGCCTCGATGTAAAGCAGCTGAGGCGTCCAGTATTTGTCACCATAGAGGCTGTCGGCCACCTTTTTATCCGCCAGCGCTTCTTCAAACCTGCCTTCGATGAAAGAGTTGTATATCTTCTCATACTGGTGGGTGGCATTGACCTTGAGGCTGCCGTCGGCCTGTGCGGTGGAGTCCGGATTATCTGCCATGGCTGTGGCGTGGCTTTTCGGATAATCTTTTTTCAGCAGGGCCAGGATCCTTGCCGCGTTGGCTTCATCCCCGACCTTTTTATAGCATACATACAGGTTGAACAGCGCCTCCGCGCGGAAGAAGGAGCGGGGAAATTTTTCCAGCAATCCCTCATCCGTGGTGATGGCGGATTGATAATCGGCTATACTCTCCTGATAGGTCTTGCCCAGTACATACGTAGCGCGCTCTATGGAGTCGTTGAGCTTTCTCAGCTTTTCCGGCGTCAGCGGAAGGTTGTCCATGAGGGACTTGAAAGTGGCAGGTGCGTTGGATGCGGCGGCGTTCCTGGCGTCTATGTCCGTCAGCATGCCGGGGGCGCCTCTTTCTCCCGGCTTGGGCGCCTGTGTCTTTGCGGCGGAGGCCAGCTGCCAGTTGTCGACATTTTGCCTGTTCCCCCATTTTGTCTTGAAGTCGTTGTAGCCTTTTGAGCGCAGGGAAGAGTTGGAAAAATACCATTCGGCGTTGCCCGAGCTATTGCTAAAGAGGTCGGTGACCTGGGCATTGTTCTGAAAGCCATTGTTGGAGAGGCTATCGCCTTCATCGCGAAGACCGGAGCGTTTGCGGAGGATCCGTACCAGCCGCTTGATATAGGCGTCCCGCTGGTCAGGGGGCATGGCGGCGATGCGCAGAAGGCTATCCTGTCTGTCGATGATCTGCAATTGCGTCACGATGATTGCCAGAGCCGCTTTGCGTTCGGGCAGCCAGCTGATGTCCCCAGGATTCTGGCGATCGTTCGCATTAAGGCTGTCGTAAAAGTTCTTGGCGTCCCTGTATTTTTTGTCTTCGTAGGAGAGATTACCCAGAAGCAGATAAGCCTTGTTGCGCTGGGTGCCTCCCATTTCGGTGGCTTTTATACACTGACGCAGAAATGTTTCCGCGCCGGGTCTGTTATTCCTTTCCAGCTCCATTTGCGCGGCTGTGTAATAGATAATATCCCGGTAGGAGTCATACCTATCCTTATGCGCCATTTTTACCAGCGCATTGATATTTTGCTGTATGAAGTCTTCGCCGCCTGCCTTGTTCTGGCGGATAGCGTTCAGGCGGGCGTATATTTCCAGGATGGGGTTGTAGGTGTGATGTATCGTACGTTCGTAAAAGGTCCTGGCTTCATAGCTGTGGCCTGTTCTTTCGTAGAGCTGTGCGATCAGGTATTCCCAGCGGGCTGTCTCTTCGTTGTTGGCGGCTACGGGGAGGGCTCTTTCAAGATAGTAGGCCGCGCTGTCATAAATGGACTGCTTATAGAAGGAGAGGGCCTGCATTTCAGCCAGTCCCGGGCCCAGGCGGGCGGGGAATTTCGGGTCGTGCTTGAGCACTTCGATGAGACTGGTGGCTTCCGCATACTGGTCTTTTGCCAGATAGGTCTTTATTTTCCACAGGAGCGCTTCGTTGCGGGTGGGAGGGAGGGAAAAAGTCTTTTGAAAGATATTCCTTTTTTCTGCGGTGGAGACAATGTTGGCATTTCCACCCTCGTCGGCATTGGCGTTGCTGCCGATGGGTTTGTCGGTGCCATCCTCTTCCTTGGGTGCGAATGCGAATTGAAGGAACTGGAAAGTGATAAAGGCCGAGTCGAAATCCTTTTTATAGTAGTAGCTTTTGCCTATGAGCATATAGAGGTTGTCGACCCAGTCGCTGCGGGTATCGTGTATAAGGATGCCCATGGTGCATTTGTAGATCACCGAGTCGAGCTCCCGTTTTTGAGCGGCAGTGGCGTCAAGGGTATAATTATAAAAGGAAAGGAGGGTGGTATAGTCGTCTTTTTGCTGATACCTGGCCCTGGTGACGACCATATTGAGCTTTTCGTTGGCGTTGAAATAATAGTTGTAGTGGGTGACTGTATTCTGTATGAAGCGGCGGACCTTTTTTATCTTTTTGGGGTTTTCGCCGGACTTTTCAGAGGCGAGGGTCCTGTTCTCGAATTTGGCGGGTTTTTTAAGGTCATAGGCTACCCCTTGCTGTCCAAAAATGGACAGAGACAGCATGGAAAAAACGGCAAATAGCAGAATTTTACTATAAGTCACGAACCCAACGTTTACCTCTGGTTTACCTCTGAAAGCTACGCTTAAAACACCAATAACTGATTTCTTATGAATTTATTGCTCGCATTGGATTTTTAAAAATTTAATCCAAGTGCTCGCAACGTCTAATGTCTGTCCTGTCGGACAACGAACTTCCAGTTCGTTAATTGCGTTGATGCAAACAGTCAAAAGTTTGCTATCTTGTAACCGCAATCTGTTTCTATGGCCAAATTCGATGCCAATTCAACGTTCCGGCGCCTGCAAAACCGTTACCGCCTGGTAGTCATGAATGATGACACGTACGAGGAAGTGGTTACCTTTAAATTGTCCCGGCTAAGTGTATATGTAGGACTCTGCACGATTTTTGTATTATTGACAGGGCTGACGGTGGCATTGATCGTATTCACCCCGTTGAAGCTATATATACCAGGCTATGGAGATATGAGCAATACCAAGGACTTGCGTGAACTAAAAATACGTACCGATTCGTTAGAGCAAGAGGTCCGGTATAAGGATCAGTATCTGGAGAGTATCCGGAATGTGTTGCAGGGCAATGCGTCCATGAAGCTGGATACGACGACCTTGAAGATCCCGAAGCCGGAGAAGATCAGCGATTGACGGCACAGGACGTCAACTATTTGTCCTTCGGACGAGCCACTTGTAGTGGCTCCCGGCAAACCGAAAACCTTTGAAACAACCAAAAAATCTAAAATCTGATACTATGTTCAATGGAAAATCCAAAACAGAGGACCTCGTAGGAACCAATTCTTCTGCAGGCACCAGCACCAGCCTTATCGGGGCCGGAACTTCTATGAAAGGAGATATTACCAGCAACGGGGACCTGCGCATCGATGGGAACCTGGTGGGTAACATCAACTGCTCTGCGAAAGTCGTCATCGGCGCCAATGGTGTCGTGGAAGGCGATATCGTCGGTGGACAGGCTGACATCATGGGCAAGGTCACCGGTACTATCAAAGTAAAGGACCTGCTTCAATTGAAAGGCGGCTGTAGCGTCAACGGCAATATCCAGGCTGCCAAGCTGCAGATCGAGCCTACGGCCAATTTCAACGGGGAATGTCACATGGCTCCTCAGGCGGCCGGTAAGGAAACATCGGCTGCTACCGGCAAGTCCAGCCCGGAAATCAGCAAGGATTTTAAGCATGCAAACATCGCCGCCGGCTGATCCTGAGAATCAAAGGGATAAACAAGTCAAAAATCGCCGCGAACTGATACGTTACGCGGGGCTGTCTTCGGAGGTTTTGGCCTCTGTAGGGATTGCCGTGTACCTGGGAATAAAAGCCGATAAATGGCTGAAGGTTTCTTTTCCGATATTTTCCATGTCGTTACCTTTGCTGGTAATTATAGCACTGATCGTGCGATTGGTGAAAGAATCATCCCGGAAAAAAGATGGAAAATAAAACCAGGTCTTTCTGGCCGATAGCGGCCATTTTTGTTGTAGTGGCCCTGCTGGCGCTGGCTGCCCGAAACTGGCTGGCGGAGCGTTGGAATATGGATTATTTGGTGTTGTCGGTGGGCAACCTGGTGCTGTTTTTGGCCACCACCTTTTCTTTTTATCTGTATTCCAAAGCCTTACGAAATAAGAATGTACAATTATTCCTTCGTATGATGTATTCCAGCCTGCTGATAAAGATGGTATTTTGTCTGGCGGCGACCCTGATATATCTTTTTGTAGCCGGTAAGGATGTCAATAAAGCGGCGATCATTGCCTGTTTTGTCCTCTATATGGTCTATACCTATATGGAGGTAAAAGTTTTAATGCGTCTGAGCAAGAATTCTCCGAAAAATGGCTAAGAAAGAAGCGCCTCTGGATTACCTGCGTCAGTTTATTCCCGATGTATCCGCCCCCCTGATCCTGGAATATTTGAATCACTATAAGGTACATCTGACCATTACCCGCGAGCGGAAGAGCGTGCTGGGGGACTACCGGCATGCCACGCAGGCCAGTAACCACCGTATCAGCGTCAACGGCAATCTCAATAAATATTCCTTTTTGATAACATTGATCCACGAGCTGGCTCACCTGGTGACATTTATGGAGCATGGCAATCGGGTGCAGTCGCATGGAAAGGAGTGGAAACAGCTGTATCGTAAGATGCTGGAGGAGTTCCTGCGCCTGAAAGTGTTCCCGGAGGACATACTGGCTGCCCTGAAAAAAAACCTGCATGATCTGCCGGCCAGCAGCTGTGCGGACGAGCATCTGATGCGTGTCCTGAAGAAATATGATAAGAATACCGGGGGGCTGGTGCTGGTGGAGCAGATCGCTGAGGGGGCCAGCTTCTTATTGGATGACGGGCGTGTTTTCCGGAAGGGGAAAAAGTTGAGAAAAAGGTTCCAATGTGTGGAACTGTCTACAGGAAAATTGTATCTTTTCAGCGCGATATATGAAGTAAAACCCGTGACTGCACAGAACTTATCCAGATAAAATCGAGTCTATTGGAGAATTGCTTATATTGCAGGGTCTTAATGCCTATCCACGGTTCTAATCCCCTTATTACTACCCTTTCGCTACTTATCCGTATGTATGCCCGTTTTTAATCCTGGCCCGTTTTGACGGACATTAATTGGGTACCGACCATGATCCCCAATGGCTTTAAATTTTACTTATGAAAAAATCCGTAGAGAAGGCCGTAGCGGGCTAGCTTAAAATAGCGATGACGCTATAAAGAATGGCCATCGAGAGGAGGATGAGGCCGATGAATGGTTTATCTGCGTTTTTCATTTTGTGAAGTATTTTAGGCTATTAGGATTGATGAAGCTTCTCCCATGACAGGGTCCGCACTGAGTTAACGCGGGCATATAGACAAATAGTATGCCATCAGGGAAAACCTTTGAATCTTTAAAATCTTTATCTACTACAGGTCTGAATAGGGGGCGGGGTGCATGAATACGATGTCGATGTGAGAGACATTGTTCTGGTATTCAGGTTTTGCCGACAGCTCTTTCCAGTAGGGATCTGCGCCAAAGGTCTTCCAGTGGGCCTCCCGTGCCGCCATATCATCGAAGCTTGTCATATACATCAGGTTGGGCATATGCGCTCCGGCGAGGACGGACGCATAAAATACGGCGTTAAATCCCAGTCTTTTGAATAATCCTATCTCATCTCCTTTGTTGAACATCTGTACTTTATTGGTAAAGTACTTTTCTGTGGGGCCTTCATAGCTTCTCAGCTCGTAAACGTGTTCGGAGGCGGGGCCTTTAAGGGAGGCCGGTGCTTCCAGGCGGGGCATGCCCGGGAAGGCCTGAAGGAGGATATTTTCCATACGCACATAGGCCGGGTCGTTATGGAGGGCGTCCAGGTAGTCCTTGCCATCGGCGAGGTATTGGGCGTCCTTTTCCAGGGTGGCGTTCAGGCCGGCAAACTGTTCCAGGGAATGGAAGGGGATCAGCACGTAGATGCGGCGAATGGCGGCCGTATCGTTACCTATGGGCTTGAAAACCCCTATTTTAGCAATACCCTGCCGGTGGAGGGCCGGTATAAAAGCGTCTTTCAGGTATTTGTCGACCTTTTCTTCCTGTTGAGCGTTTTTTAGCTGATAGATCCGGATGGTGTAGAATTCTTGTTTGGGGGAGTGGCCGGCGGCCTGAACCTGGATAGTTGCTGTCATAATGCCTAAAAAAAACAGTGCGATGGCTATAAATCTCGATTGCATGCCGAAAATTATGCTTTTTTTATGAGAAGGGTGGTCAAAATTCCAGACAATAATCCTAATTTGACGGCTGACCTATGCGCTACACATTCAAGCGGACCGGAGGTTCGCCGTCCGAAGGACAATCATTTGATGTCCGGTCCAATTGGGCTAAAATTCCCAAAGGCCAATTGGGCACGACCACTTTAATTTTAGCACTGCTGCTATTGTCCTGTCCAGGGTTTGGGCAGCGTTTCCTCACCGGTAAGGTACTGAAAGAAGGCACGAAAGAATTCCTGGTTTCCGTCAGCATCGAAAATAAGACGCAACGCCGGCATGACCTTTCCGACGAGAGGGGTACTTACCGGATACAATCCATGCCCGGGGATGTGCTGGTCTTTACGCATGTGGGCTACCATTCTGACACTATTATCGTCGACACATCTATGCTGTCTGGTGATTATCCCATCTATATGGAGCCCAAGCCTCAGACGCTGCGGGCGGTAACGGTAGGATCATTGAGCAATTACCAGCTGGATTCCATGGCAAGAAGAGAGGAGTATGCCTGGGTATATGACCATACGACTCCACCCCGGATTGAACGGAAAAGGACAGGCGATGGAGTGGGCATCAATCTGGACCTGTTCCGGAATGCTTCGAAGGAAGACAAGGACAGGGAGAAACTAAAGAAGAGGCTCACACGCGAAGAGGAAGAATATTATGTGGACTTTCGTTGCAGCAGGGAATATGTATCCCGCCTGACCAGGCTGAAGGGGGACAGCCTGCAACAATTTATGATGCATTACCGGCCTACCTACGATTTTTGCCGCAAGGCCGCCACCGTGGATATCCTCGTATTTGTCAACGACAGCTACAAAAAATACATGAAACGGGAAGAACCGGCATCTGCTGTTAATTAGGTAACTTACCGGCAAACCACGTCTCATGAAGCTGCTCTATGGATGGTTACCCTCTCTTTTATCCTTATGCGTATTATTTTCCTTTGGACAAAGTAAGCATTCTCAGGCCCGGGCCGCCCAGGCCGGGACCACGTCTGTCAAGGGCATGGACAAGAGCGCCGTATTCGACCGCTATATTCGTAAGGCGATGGATCTGTGGAGGACGCCCGGCATGTCCATTGTCGTGGTGAAGGATGATGAGGTAGTGTTCCGAAAAGGTTTTGGCGTGGTGGAAGCAGGCAAGCCCGCCCCTTTTACGACCGGCACGGTGGGAGTATGCGCCTCGACGACAAAGGCCATGACGGCCGTGTGTATGGGAATGCTGGTCGACGAAGGCAAGCTGCAATGGAGCGACAGGCTAAAGGACGTTTTCCCGGAATTCTCCCTTTATGATCCCTATGTGTCGTCGGAGCTCACCGTACGGGATCTGTTTACACATAATGCCGGGCTTGGCAATACGGACGGGCTCTGGGAATATGGTTTCCCCAGGGAAGAGATCGTCCGCCGGCTGCACTTTATCCCACCCGCCTATTCCTTCCGAAGCTCATTTATTTATCAGAATTGCATGTATATCGTTGCGGGGGAGCTGATCAAAAAGATCAGCGGTCAGAGCTGGGAGGATTTTATCACACACCGGCTGTTCGAACCGTTGGGTATGCGGCATACCTACGCCAGCTATACGCTTTCGGCTGGAGAGCCAAGTCATGAAATCCCGCATTATATCATCGGCAACGACATCCGCCCTATCCCTATCCTGGAAAACACGAGCGTCGGACCCGCGGGTGGTGTATGGTCCTGCGCCGACGACATGGATAAATGGATGCGATTTATGCTGGACAGCGCCCGGGTGAATGACCGGCGTCTCCTCAGGACCGTGACCTGGAGCGAGCTGTTCAAACCACAGACCATGGTGCCGGACAACGAGTTCTATCCTACCGCCAAGCTCACGCACCCTTCCTGGACGACGTATGGGCTTGGATGGTTCCAGCAAGACTACAGAGGCAAAATGGTGCAATTTCATACCGGCAGCCTGGATGGGGTCGTGGCCATCGTTGGTCTTATCCCTTCGGAGCATTTCGGGATCTACATCTTTGGCAATCTGGATCATTCCGAGATCAGGCATGCGCTGATGTACAAGGCGATGGATCTTTGGGGATGGTCCGACAACAGTCGTGACTGGAGCGCTGAGTGCTATGCATTGTATAAGAAGTTGAGAGACGACAGGCGCAAAAAAGACCAGGAAAAAGAGGCGGAACGGGTGAAAGGGACGAGACCTTCGCTGCCGCTGCAGGCTTATACGGGGCTTTATACCAATGAAGCATATGGCGATGCGCGTGTCGTGCTGGTAGGGGACACGCTGAGAATGGAGCTGCCGAACGATGTACGTCTCGATCTGCAGCACTGGAACTTCGACACTTTTATCGGACATTACAACTATTTCTGGTGGGATAAAGATTGGGTCGTATTTTCATTGAACGAGGAGGGAAAGATCACGCAGCTGGAGAGGGATGATATCGTGTATATCCGGAAAACGGGTCCCTGATAAAAATAACCCGTTTCCCGGACATGGCTAATGTCTGTCCTTCGGACGAGAGACCTGTGATCCCTCCGTATTGAAAAAAAAAAGTAACTTATTTATGACCGCATTTCGTAGCAGGGACTGGTTTGGCAAGACCGATAAGATGGGTTTTATCTACCGCAGCTGGATGAAGAACCAGGGGATCCCTGAGGATATGTTCGATGGCAGGCCGGTGATCGGGATCTGTAATACGTGGTCGGAGCTTACACCCTGCAACGCACATCTGCGGGACATCGCGGACGTCGTGAAGCGAGGGGTATATGAGGCCGGCGGCTTCCCTGTTGAATTCCCCGTCATGTCGCTGGGGGAAACGCTGCTGAAGCCTACCGCCATGTTGTTCCGTAACCTGGCCAGCATGGATGTGGAGGAGTCCATCCGGGGCAACCCATTGGATGGTGTGGTGCTGCTGACAGGCTGTGACAAGACCACTCCTTCCACGCTGATGGGAGCCGCAAGCGTGGACCTGCCAACCTTGATAGTGCCGGGAGGTCCCATGTTGAACGGTAAGTTCAGGGGGCAGGATATCGGCAGCGGCACGCATGTCTGGAAATTTGCCGCTGACAGGAAAACAGGCAAGATGTCCGATCAGGATTATCTGTTGGCAGAGAGCTGTATGTCGCGTAGCGCCGGTCATTGCATGACGATGGGGACTGCCAGCACCATGGCCTGTATGGTAGAATCGCTGGGGCTGACCCTGCCGGGCGCTGCGGCGATACCGGCGGTGGACTCGAGAAAAAAGGTTTTAGCCCATCTGTCGGGGAGAAGGATCGTAGAGATGGTAAAAGAAGATCTGCGTCTATCGAAGATACTTACCCGTCAGGCATTTGAAAATGCCATCAAGGTAAATGCAGCGGTCGGCGGCAGCACAAATCTTATCATTCATCTTACGGCCATTGCGGGGCGAATCGGCGTTCCTCTGGAACTGGAGGATTTCGATCGCCTGGGGAGCCATGTTCCCCTGTTGCTGAACCTGATGCCCTCGGGTAAATTCTTAATGGAAGACTTTTATTATGCGGGTGGGCTGCCGGTGATATTGTCCGAGATGAAGGATCAGCTGCATATGGATGCGATAACTGTAACGGGTAAGGGACATCGTCAGAACATCGAAGGGATCAGCCAGTGCTACAACCGGGAAGTGATCGCGTCCTATACCGAGCCGTTGATACCGGAGGCTGGTATTGCCGTGCTGAAGGGCAATCTCTGTACGAATGGCGCCGTCATCAAGCCTTCGGCGGCCACTCCTTCCCTGATGCAGCACAGGGGAAGGGCGGTGGTATTCGAGAATATAGAGGACTATCATACGCGGGTGGACGATCCGGAGCTGGACATTGACGAGACCTGTATCATGGTCCTGAAGAATGTGGGGCCGGTGGGTTATCCCGGTATGCCGGAAGTTGGTAACATGACCCTGCCAAAGAAACTATTGGAGAAGGGGGTGACCGATATGGTGCGTATATCGGATGGCCGGATGAGCGGCACCGCCTATGGAACCGTGGTCCTGCATGTTTCGCCGGAATCGGCGATCGGCGGCGCCCTGGCGCTGGTAGAGAATGGCGACTGGATCGAGCTGGATGTGGCAGGGCGGCGTCTGCACCTGGATGTGGATACGGGCGAGTTGGAAAGCCGGCGTGAACGCTGGCAGCAGACGCAGGTCTCCCGGACGGACCGCGGGTACGTTCATCTTTATGTTCAGCATGTGCAACAGGCCGACAAGGGGGCCGACCTGGATTTTCTCGTAGGGGGCTCGGGTTCTGAAGTCAGCAGAGATTCACATTGATCAAGTATATACAAATGCATATTCTCCTAGTCCTTATCGGGATCGTATTTCTCGTACTTCTTATCACCTGGGGAAAGGTGAATGCTTTTCTGGCTTTCCTGATCGTATCGCTGACGACGGGACTTTTGCTGGGCATACCCTTGAGTACAATTACCGAATCGGTTTATAAAGGCATTGGTGATACGCTGGGATCACTGGCCATCGTCATTGTCCTGGGGGCTATGCTGGGCAAGCTGGTGGCCGAGAGCGGCGCTGCCCAGCGGATCGCTACGGTGCTGATGAACCTTTTTGGGGAAAAGTACATTCAATGGGCGCTGATGGTGACGGGTTTTATCATCGGCATTCCCCTTTTTTACAATGTCGGCTTTGTATTGATGGTGCCGCTGATCTTTTCGGTGGTATATAAATACAACCTGCCGGCCGTTTATATCGGGCTGCCGATGCTGGCTTCTCTTTCCGTGACACATGGTTTCCTGCCGCCTCACCCGGCGCCTGCCTCGCTGGTCGGACAATTTCAGGCGAATATGGGCAAGACGTTGCTGTATGGCATTATGATCGCCATTCCCGCCGTCATCATTGCAGGTCCGTGGTATTCCCGCCGGCTGAAAGGTATTGTGGCCAGGCCGTTGGAGGGGCTGGTGGCGTCCAACAAGCCGGAGGAGCAGCTGCCCGGTATGAGGAACAGTCTCCTGTCTTCTCTTCTGCCTGTGATCCTGCTCATGCTGACGACTCTTTTGCCCATGGTTCTCCCGGGAACGGGCACCTGGAAGGATATCGTGCATCTGCTGGGTGATCCCTCTATTATCCTGCTGATAGCCGTTGGAGTTGCTACGTATACGTTAGGTATCCGAATGGGTAAAAGCATGAAGGCCATCATGCGGATCTATGAGGAGGCGGCAAAGGACATCGCCATGATCCTGCTGATCATCGCCGGAGCGGGGGCTTTGAAGGAGGTCTTTCTGGATAGCGGGGTCAGCAAGGAAATTGCGGCTGCGCTCGAGCAGTGGCCTATCCATCCGTTGGTATTGGGCTGGCTGATCGCCGCCATCATCCGGGTATGTCTGGGATCGGCTACCGTAGCGGGGCTGACTGCGGCGGGTATTATTTTGCCTCTTATGAGGGCTTCCCATGTGGACCCCAATCTCATGGTGTTGTCCGTGGGTGCCGGAAGCCTTATGTTCTCTCATGTCAATGACGGTGGTTTTTGGCTGTTCAAGGAGTACTTTTCCCTTTCGATCAAGGATACGTTACGCAGCTGGTCCATTATGGAAACCATCGTGTCCCTGATAGGACTGGGAGGTGTGATGCTGCTGAACTGGGCTTTATGACCTGCGCAGGACAACGGTCAGCAGACCTGCTGCCAGAAGGACGGCTATTATTATCATTGTCCAACCGGGGATACGTCCGGACGATCCGTCTGTTTTGCCGTCAATAACGTCTTTTGGGAATGGGGCGGGGTTGCCTGCGTAGTTAAGCGCAGCCCAGTAGTAGGGGAGCTTACGCTGATAAGCTATCTGCGGGTCGTTGAGCCAATCGAGCTTGGAGCTGCGCAGCGAGCCGGCGATGCTGGCCCTGCTGGTGGTCCATGACCGGTAGAAACGCTGCATGAGCTGAGCGGCCGTTGCATCGTTGACATTCCACCATCCTGCCACGACGGCATTGGCGCCTTGTGCGATAAAGGCGCGGGCCAGGCTTTGCACTCCTTCTCCCATCACCATCCTTCCGTCCCCTGTCCGGCAGGCGCTGAGCACTACCAGGTCCGGATGTTGCTGCAGGTCCTTCAATTCAAATAAGTAAAATGGCTGATCGTACAGGGCGATATGCGGGATCTGTCCCGTGTCTTTTCCAGAGAAGGCGTGAGAGCTGATGTGTACGATGGCTGACTCCTGTAACGCCTGGCGGAAGGCAGTGGTGGTGGCTTTCTCATCTTTATACCATTTCCCATTTTTTATGGTGGCCGCCATGGCTTCTTCCTCACCGGCGACATTGCTCAGCTGTGGGAGCTGCCGCGTATCCGCAAGGAAGAACCCCGAGAAACCTTTACCATTGCCGGGCGACTGCATCTGACGTTGCAATGTACGTATGGACCATGCATAGGAGACGGAGGCCTGACGGATGACAAAGGGCCAGTCGGCAGGAGAGGGAGGGCAGACAGGCGCAGTGACCAGCGCGTCCATGGGAAGGAGGCTCAGCGCACCGTCGGGCAGCAGGATGTATTCTTTCCCTTGTGCCAGTGGGTGAGTCCCATACAGCTGCTGATAGATCGCGTACGCCCGCCGGTAATATCCGGTGGGATTGTTGATCATATTCCCGGCTCCTTTTTCAAACCAGGCATGGATAAAGGTCCGGAGACTGTCCTGCCATCCTTCCGGCATGCTGAGCTTGTCTGTCCAGTGTATCCCATCCTGCCCGAGCTCGACGATGTACAATGCCCGTGTGCCGGAGAAGAAGCTTCGGATCAGCTGGTTTTCGGCCAGGGGTGGTTTTTCGAGCGTAGATGGCTGCTCGATGCCAGGGACCTTTTTACGGAGCTGTGCGAGATCCCATTCCACCTGTCTTACCTGGCGGGTCATGGCCTGACGGATGCTGTCGGGTTGCTGCCGGGCTTCTTTCCTGTAATAGATAAGGGCTTTTTCCAGCAGCCTGATCCTGTTGCTCAGGCTGTCGGTGGCTCCGGCCAGCTGTTGTTGCTGCATTACTTCGTCCAATAATAGCTTTGCCTTACTGTCTTCCATAAAGGTCAGCATCGCCTGCCGATAAGCGGGGGTGCCTGTGGTCTTCCAGGCATTCCAGGCAGCCTGGATGGCCGTCTCGTATCGTTTATGGCTATCCGAAACAGACTGCTCCCGGGAGGAGCCTGTCACCAGCTGACGTCGCAGCGCATATTCCGTGGTAAAGCACAGCTTATAGAGACGGAGGGCTTTGTCCGTATGCCCCTGCTCTTCGGCGAGTCCTGCCGTGGTATAGAGCAGGTCCATCAGCGTGTTCTCCGCATAGAGGTCCTTTTCTTCGAGGGAGTCGATGGGACGGCCGGGGATGAGAATGGAGAGGCATCGATCCAGCCATTGTGTAGCGGCGGCGGGTTGGCGGGTACGTGCGTAGAGACTGCCGATGCGCTGAAAGAGTTTGGCTCTCTGCCGTTGGGGAAGCGCACTTTCCTGGCCGGAAAGATGCTCTTGTTTCAATGCAGACTGGTAATAACCCAATGATCTTTTGGGATCGGCTGCGTATATATCACCTGCCTGCTGATAAGCCATCAGCAACCATCGAACAGCTTCAGGTGTATTGCTTTTTTTCAGCGTCACTATACTTTGCCGGATGCTTTGCCGGGCGGCTTCCGGTTGGTCGAGGGCCATCAATGCGTCTGCCTGTTCGGAAAGCAGGAGGCCACGGATGGGGGACGAAGCTTTTACCACGGCCAGTCCCTGGCGGCAATAATCCAATGACTCGGCGGGGCGGCCCATATTGCTGGTGGTATTGGCCAGGTTGCTGAGCGTGCTTGCCAGTGCTTCAGGTTCGTTCAGCACATGTGCGATGGCCAGGGCCTTGCGATGAATGAAGAGGGCCTGTTCATAATCGCCCAGGCGGGTATAATTGTTGCCAAGAGGTTTTAGGATATTTTCCAGGACCATGTTATCGTCGACCAGCTCGGCGTGCTGTCTTGCCCATTGAAAGGCGGATGTATAGGCATCGGTGGAATGAACGATGTCACCGCTGATCAGCAAGGCATATCCTTCGTTGGTAAGGAGGTCCAGCCAGGCTTGTATCTCTTCATTGGTGGAAGCTGTACGCCAGGCTTCCTGTTCGGCCTGTCGGAGCTGGCTGCTCCGGCTGATGGGGGATTTGGCCACCCACTGTATCTGCAGGTAGATCCATCCTGTCAGGTCGTTCCTGTCGCGTAGCTGTTTTAGCTGCTGGGTCAGCTCGGCCGGCGTATTGCCTTTCGCCAGGCAGCACAACAGGATCGTTGTCAGTTGTAGTATGAGACGTTTACAGCTTGATACCCGCATAGAGGAAAAATCTATTGGAGACATCTCCTTTCAGCAGACGAAGATAGCGTAATCCTATCACCGGTCCGGTCCTGACACGTCCTACCTGTATATCGGCAAAGGGGGCGGCATTCCAGGTATGCAGCCATAGGGTCTTTGCCCTTTGAAAGGTGCTGGCCGTGCTGGGGGTGATGGGCGGCAGTGTAGTGTTCATGTAGACCTTATATTCCGTCGTGACCTGCTCGGATATGTTCACCATTACCTGGGCGCCCACGCCGACCCCGATCCAGTTCCCTATATTATGGCGGAAGTGCAGGGGTGTCACTTCAAAGCTGTTCTTTTTTACCGTGGTCTTTGTTTCTCTGCCTACGATGAGATATTTCCCTAAACCGATGGCTGTGTCCGTTTGATCCTTTGTGACGCCTGTGGTGCGGTTATCCTGCTGGAGCAATCCTGCCCATGCTTCCAGTTGGAAGTAAGGACGGGAAGGAGCATAGGGCGCCAGCACGTATCCCAGCTGCAGAGAGCCGTTGGTCGAATAATTGCCATTGGTGGGGGAATAGACATACCCTGCCATGATGCCCGGCGAGATGCCTTTGATGAAGCGGGCCGTGCTTTTGTTGGTGATCACCGGGTCGTTCCTGTCGAATACGATGGCGGCCCTTGTGCTAAAAGGTATCTTCTTAGGTTTTTTCTTAAATCGTATGGTATATTCCACAAATCCTTTGGTGGAGTCCTTGTCTGTGACGCCTTGCTGGTTAAGGCCTGGCAAATAAATATTGTTGAAAACGAAATAAAGGCTGTCGTCCTTGCGGATGGTATCAATACAGCTCTGACTATTGTATGCGGAGTCGCACCATTTACATGCGGGGCTCATGCTTTTCAGCTGTACGCTGCTGCCGTTGAGCTGAGGGGGTATGGCAAGACCGATGGCGATCCTTTTCGCGGGACCTCTTCCGGTGTTTTGAAAATGGACGGTGTAGGTGATCTCTTTTTTCTTGCCCATGAACCGGTAATTGATCCGTCGAGGTTTTATCTGCATATAGTTGGGGTCATGGGATGCCACTACGGCTACTTCCAGTCGATGGAGCTCGGGTGGAGAGGAGGGATCATCCGGCACCATCATGGCTGTGAGGGTTACGGTGGCGTTGGTATCCTGGATCATGGTAGGAAGGGTATTCAGGTCCATGAATACAAATCTTTCTTCGCCGCTGTGTATGCCGGAGAAGTGGAGGACGGTATGCCCCGTGTATTCTTTTACAAGAGCTCCCAGGAGAGAATGCGCCTGGGAGGTGTAGTTGGGGGCTGCATCGTAGGTGATCTCGGGGCCGGAAGGGCGGAAGGCCTGGCTGGCGAGACTATGCCGGTGCCCATACTGTTGATGATCCGGTAGACCATCCTGCAGGCCGCCTGTCCGGGCCAGGTATTCTTCATTCCGTGCATCGAGGCTGGCCATCAGGGAGCCCAATGAGCTGCTGTCCTCCCTGTTATAATATCTTTTTTCTGCCAGCTCGAATCCTTTCTGGCCGAACTGCCGCTCGTTGTAGAAAAGGACAAGGGTTCCGGAAAGGCTGTCCGCCTGTGTGCTGCGATAGCCCATGATGGCTACGAAGTCTTCTCCCGGCCTGGGGTTACGGTTTATCTTCATCTCGATGTTGCCGGAGCCATGGAAGAAATGAGAGGCCCAGACATTGCCCGAGGCCTTCTTTTTTATTTTTACCGGGCGGGGGCGGGTGGGGGGCGCCTTGCCGTCGTCATAGTTATTGGTGGCATACAGCCGGACCTGGTAGATGCCGGTGTCGCGATAGCCATATAAGGGCTCTTTGTCAAAGCTGAAGCGGCCGTCGCCCAGCTCCCAGAAATAGGTGTAGAAGGCCGTGGGCGCTCCGGCGATCTGCCGGAGGGGGCGAAGCTGGGATGAGAAATGGACGCTGTCGCCTACTTCGTCAACATGGATCACCGGTGGGATGGAGTCCTGGGCCCGGAAGATGGAATCCTGTGCACGGGTGATGCAGGATATTACCAGCAGGGATACTATGATGAGTGTGGCTTTCAGCATAAAACATATTAACGAAAAGTGAGTCGGCACATTGTGCCGACTCTTTTATAGGACAATTTAACTTATTTGGTGTTCATAGAAGTTATCATGCTCACCATAGTGCTTTCAGAGACTTCCTGGGGGTCGAATGTAAAGGTCGTATAGTTGTTGCTGCCGGATGGAGCAGGAATGGTAACGTCCTTCATATCCGCATAGAACTTGCCGTTGATGGTGCTCATGGCCAGGAAAGTGCCCTGCATGCCGATGGGCATGGACTGCTGATAGCTGTAGAATCCCTGGTAGCCGGCGGGGGCGTTGAGGATGACGTCATACAGTCTGATCAGCGTGTTCTGATTATGGGGTTTGAAGAAAAGGATCGTCGGCTGGTCCCCCTGATAGCTTTGCTGTGTCTGGGCATTATAGTGGCTGGTAAAATAACCCAGCACCGTGGTCTTGGGGTCGGAAGAGTTGCTGATGATCTGATCACAGTTCTTCCATTGTACCAGGCTGTCGATGGTAAAATTCAGGGTGCCGTTGGAACTGTTGAAGAAGGCATAGCCTCCGGTGGTCAGCTGATCCCATACGATACCTTTATTCACCGACATCTGTACGCTGAGCGTAACCTCCACATTCAGGTAGTCATATCCGCTGACAGTGGTGGTGATGGTCGAGTCGCCGCTCCACATGGGTATCTCCTGGCCGTTGGGTTTGGCCTTGACGGCGACCTTGATAGCGCTGTCTTTTTTCAGCTCCAGGTCCTGGTTGTTCTGGGCGGCCCTGATAAAGAACTCGCCATAGGAGGCCAGCAATCTGCCGTCGCGGGTGAGCGTGGGCTTATTGCTAAAGATCATGTCGGCAGGAGAGCCGATCTCTTTTATATTGACCGTAACGTTGCCCGTTACGGAAGCTCCTGCTTTGGTCTGGAAGGCGCCCGCAGGTATCGTATAGGTAGTGCCTTTAGAAGAGGTGAGCACGGCGCCGGCATCTGCATTTACGGTGAAGCTCTCGAATGCAGGGCCATTGTTCTTCATGAATGTGGCCATCTTCTCTCCGTCAGCATTGTTCTGCTGCGGGGCGGGCGCATCGCTTTTTTTACAGGCGACCACGGTAAGGGCTGCGCTGATGATCAGTGTAATCTTTTTCATAAAAGGAGTGTTGTTTATATTTTCAGCCCTTCGGTTTAAGAAAAAGCACCTACGGGCTGAAAATGGTTAATGATTGTCCTTCGGACGACCGACCACAGGTCGGTTTTGACTATATCAACAGGACGCGCCGGATGTTACCCCCTTTTTGACCTTTTTTTTCGATATTCGCTAAAAACCTCGATGGCCATCCATCCCGACCAGCGTTATTTAGAAGGTTTGTTAGGTAATGATAATCAAGTAGTTGGTGAAATTTACCGGCTTTTTTCCCTTGGGATCCGGAACTGGATCATACAAAACAGCGGCACGGAGGACGATGCTGCCGACATTTTTCAGGAATCCCTGATCGACATTTATAACCAGGCCAAATACAAGGGTCTTCAGCTGACATGTCCTTTTCAGCCTTTCTTATTATTGGTGTGCAAGCGAAAATGGCTGAATGAGATAAAGAAAAGAGGGACGCGGCAGGTAACAAAATCCAGCGACGACTTATCTGAATACGGAGAGGACGTATTTGCCGCCGCCGAACGGGTGGGGGTAGAGGAGGAAAAGGCAAGGCTTTTCTTTCAGCAGTTTGAGAGGCTGGGAGAAAAATGCCGGGAGATACTCCGGATGAGCCTGACGGGTGAGAAGCAGGAGAAGATTGCTGAATTGCTGGGAGTCACCTACGGGTATCTGCGTAAAAAGAAGTCGGAATGTATGGCGACATTGCTATCATACGTACAGGCGGCCACCGGGGCTATGGGCCAGACGGCCGGCCAGGGGACGGCCAGCTAAATTGAAATACCTTTTTTATGTCAACCTATACCAACGAAGACATCATACGCTATGTAGAAGGCGAGCTGTCTTTGGAAGAAAAGCAAAAGATGGAGGCAGACCTGCGGTCCGATGCAGCTCTTGCGGAGAGTGTGGCGCTGTGCCGGCAGCTGAAGGAGACGCTGGAGCAGCGTTTGCCGGATGAAGGTGCGGCCGCCCTGCGTCGAACGTTGGGGGACATGCGGGGAAAATATTTTGCGGGAGGTGGCGGGACCTCGGGGGGAAATATCGATACCGGAAACCCGTCGGGGGAGAGTTCTGGAGGCAGCGCGAGGGTGGTGAAAATGAAGACGCGGTTCCCCAGGTATATAGCCGGAATGGCTGCTGCCGCGGCCATCCTTTTTGCTGTGGTGATGTTATGGCCTTCCGACTACATGGATAAGTACGGAAAAACGCAGATGGTGGGTGTCACCGAGCGGGGAGAGGGCAATGATACGCTGATGGAGAGGGCTTCCGAATATTTCAATGCGGGTGCTTTTGACAAGGCGCTGCCATTGCTGGACCAGGCGTACAAGGATGATACTTCGAACCAGACGGCACTGTTCTACCGGGGAGTGGCGCGCCTGCACATTGGAACGATGGACGAAGGCCGGGGAGATTTGCTGCGGGTATTTGAGGGCGGAAGTCTTTTCCGATATGAGGCGGCCTTTTATATGGCGCTGAGCTATGCACAGAAAGGGGATAAGGCGGCCGCCAGGTCGTGGATCGATAAGATACCAGCGGGGGCGCCGGGTTATGATAAGGCGGCCGGGTTACGCAGGAAGCTGGAGTAGTCCATCAAGCGGGTCGGTAAAATAAAATTTTGGTCGTTCGCATTTCACCATTAATTTTGGGCCACCAATGAATCAAAAACATCTTCATCACCATCATTTTTTCTTACCAATGGGGTAGGCCGGTGATGTTTTGTATATAAAACAAGGTATTAAGGGGCTTACCAGAGGTAAGCCCCTAATTTTTTACAGGAACCGCTGGAAGCGGTTCGACCGAAAGGTCAGACATTAAAACCAATACTGGCAATGAAGCTAAAAATCGCCATTCAAAAATCGGGTCGCCTGTATGACGATTCCGTAAAGCTCCTGAAAGATTGTGGTATCGATCTTAAGAACGGGGTAAACAAGCTAAAGACAGAAGCGGACAATTTTCCTATGGAGATCTATTTTCTCCGGGATGACGATATCCCTCAATATGTCGAGGATGCGGTAGCCGATATCGGCATTGTAGGAGAGAATGTGCTGTACGAGAATAACAGGAAGGTGGATGTCGTGGAACAGCTGGGGTTTGGCAAATGTCGTCTGTCGGTGGCCGTAGGCAGGAGCGACCAGTATACGGGAGTAGAATATCTGCGGGGCAAGCGGATAGCCACTACCTATCCGACCCTGGTACGTCAGTTCCTGGATAAGAACAAAGTAGAGGCGGAGATCCATGAGATCAGCGGCTCCGTGGAGATCGCTCCCGGCATTGGGCTGGCGCATGCCATTGTGGACCTGGTGAGCAGCGGCAGCACCCTGTTTATGAATGGGCTGAAAGAGGTGGAGACCGTCCTGAAGTCTCAGGCTGTCCTTATCCGGAATAAGGACCTGGATGCCGGACTGCAGTCCATTTTAGATAAGTTTCTTTTTCGTATCCGGGCTGTGAAGCAGGCGAAGAACAATAAATATATTCTATTGAATGCGCCTAACGACAAGCTGCCGGAGATCATTGGGCTGCTGCCGGGTATGAAGAGTCCCACCGTGCTCCCCCTTGCCCAGCCCGGCTGGAGCAGCGTACACAGCGTACTGAACGAAAATGACTTTTGGGATATCATCGAGCGGCTGAGAGATGCGGGCGCACAGGGTATCCTGGTCGTACCGATTGAAAAAATGATCCTTTAATACATCGATATGCAATTGATTGACATTCGAAATTTTGCATCTATCTCCCCCGCACAGCGGCGGGAGTGGTTGTCCCGGCCCGTGCTGGATACTTCAACGCTGGAGCAGAAAGTGGCCGACATTCTCCTGGCCGTCAGGGATGGAGGGGACGAAGCGGTAAGAAATTTTACCCTGCAGTTTGACAAGGTGGCTCCGGAAGTATTGCAGGTCGGCGAAGAGGAGCTGGCTCAGGTGGAGGTAGACGTAGCGCTGCGCGATGCCATCCATCAGGCGCATCGGAATATCGAAGCCTTCCATAGAACGCAATATCAGACGATGGAGGCCGTGGAGACTATGTCCGGTGTACGTTGCTGGAGGAAGTCCGTAGCTATCGGGAAAGTAGGATTGTATATACCCGGCGGTACGGCCCCTTTATTTTCCACTTTGCTCATGTTGGGAATACCGGCGAAACTGGCTGGCTGTAAGGAGATCGTGCTGTGCTCCCCGCCCAATGCACAGGGCAGGCTGCATCCGGCCATCCTTTATGCGGCGAAGGTCGTAGGCGTTACAAAGATCTACAAGGCAGGTGGCGTCCAGGCGATAGGCGCCATGGCATATGGTACAGAGACTATCCCTGCCGTGTATAAGATATTCGGCCCCGGGAATCAGTATGTCACCTGCGCCAAGCAGCTGATCCAAAAGGATGGGATCGCTATCGACATGCCGGCGGGCCCAAGCGAAGTGGCTGTTTATGCCGACGAAAATGCCAACCCCGAATTTGTTGCAGCTGATCTGCTGTCACAGGCTGAACATGGGCCGGATAGCCAGGTGGTGCTGGTCTGTCTGTCTTCCCGGATGGCGGGGCTGGTGCAGGAGGCCGTTCAACGGCAATTGGCGTTGCTGCCCCGTGCCGATGTGGCTGCCCGGGCGCTGGCCTCCAGCCGCCTGTTCGTAGTCAAGAATGCGGACCAGGCCATGGACCTGCTGAATGAGTATGCTCCCGAACATCTGATACTGGCCTGTGACGATGCGGCCGATCTGGCCGGAAAGGTCGTCAATGCAGGCTCCGTTTTTATCGGGCATTTCTCTCCGGAGAGTGTAGGTGACTATGCCAGCGGCACCAATCACGTGCTTCCCACCAATGGATATGCCCGGGCCTATAGTGGTGTGAGCCTGGACAGTTTTGTAAAAAAGATAACCTTTCAACAGCTGACCCGTGAAGGTATCCGGGGCATCGGTCCTGCCGTCGTCGAAATGGCGGAGGCCGAGGGGCTTCGGGCGCATGCCAATGCCGTCAGGGTAAGAATGTCATAGTGCGCCGTGGTGCACACAAATTTTTATATGTTATGTTTCAACTGGACAAATTATTGAGAGATAATATCCGGCAGCTGGTACCCTATTCGTCTGCCAGGGATGAATTCAAAGGAGAGGCACAGGTCTTTCTGGATGCCAATGAGAACAGCCTGGGCTCACCGCTGACCCGGTGGTATAACAGGTACCCTGACCCGCTGCAATGGAAAGTAAAGGAAGCGCTCAGCCGTGTGAAGGGGATTGCTCCGCAGCACATCTTTCTTGGCAATGGAAGCGATGAATGTATCGACATATTGTATCGCGCCTTTTGCGTACCTGGTAAGGACAATGTCATTATCAACCCGCCTACGTACGGCATGTATGAGGTCAGCGCGCATATCAACGATGTGGAAGTACGCAGGGCCACATTGCTGGATGATTTTCAGCTGGACCTGGTGCACCTGGAGAACCTGGTGGATGAGAATACCAAGATCATCTGGATCTGCAGTCCCAACAATCCGACGGCCAACTCGATGAACCGTCAGGATGTGGAGATCATCCTGAATAATTTCCACGGCCTCGTGGTGGTGGATGAAGCGTATATTAATTTTTCCCGTCACCGGAGCTTTATCCAGGAGCTGTCGGATTATCCCAACCTGGTGGTGATGCAAACGATGAGCAAGGCATGGGGTCTGGCCGGCCTTAGGCTAGGTATGGCTTTTGCAAGTGAGGCCATTATCGATATTTATAATAAGGTCAAGCCTCCCTATAATATCGGCCAGGCTACCCAGGAGCTGGTCTTGAAGGCATTGGAGGAAATGGAGCAGGTCAACGATATGATACGGGCGCTGGTGACCATGCGGGAGGAGATGAGCAGTCGGCTATCGGCACTTCCTGTCGTCAAAAAGATATATCCCAGCGATGCCAACTTCCTGCTGGTAAAAGTTGCTGATGCGAAAGCTGTTTATCAATATCTTTTGGGCAAGGGTATCGTGGTCCGTGATCGCAGCAGGGTCGAGCTGTGTGAAGGGTGTTTACGCATAACAGTGGGTACGGAATCGGAGAACCATCAATTGCTGGAGGCGCTGGCTCAGTATGGGCGGGTCTAAGGGAAAAATTAGTGATTGGCCGGTGGATGCATTCACGTAAATTACAGCTTAATTATCAATAGTGTTTTCCCATGAACCAGCTAATCAACCAATCAACGACAATGCCGCGCAAAGCCCTGCATCTTGCCCTGGGTTTGTGCATGACAGGACTTTTTGCATGTAACGGTGGAGGGAATAAAGGAGAGCAGCCTTCCTCTGACTCAAATAAGACTGCGTCGTCCTCGGGGGTGACTGGGGGCAGTGCAGACTCCACTATCAAGCTGCCTTCCGGATTTGTGGCTACTATAGTAGCGGAGGATCTTGGGAGGGCCCGTCATATTGCCGTCGCGTCCAATGGGGCCATCTTCGTAAAGCTTGGCGGGACAAAAGATGGGAAGGGCATCGTCCGTCTGCAGGGCGCCTATCGGGATGGAAAGCCTGACCAGACTACGGGTTTTGGAAACTATGGCGGTACGGGTATTGCCATCAAAAATGGCTATCTCTATGCCTCATCCAATGAAGATGTTTACCGGTACAAGCTCGATAGCAATTTTAATGTGACGAATCCCGACAATCCGGAAAAGATCGTTTCGGGACTGCTTAATCGTGGTGAACATGAATCGAAGTCCATTGCACTGGATAATGACGGTAATATATATGTCAATGTCGGCGCTTATTCCAATGCCTGTCAACTGCAGGACAGGAAGAAGGGATCACCTGCACAGAAGCCCTGTAAAATATTGGATTCGGCCGGCGGTATCTGGCAGTTCAAGGCTGACAAGCCCGGTCAGACCTATGGTACGGGTGTACATTATGCCACCGGGCTGCGCAATGTGGTAGGGCTGGATTGGAACACAACTACCAACAGCCTGTTTGTCATGCAGCATGGAAGGGATCAGCTGCACGATCTTTTCCCCGATCTGTTCGACACGAAGCAGAGCGCCGAGCTGCCTGCGGAATGCATGTATGAGCTGCATAAGGGTTCCAACTGCGGATGGCCTTATATCTACTATGATCAGATCCAGCACAAAAAGATATTGGGACCGGAATATGGTGGAGATGGCAAGAAAGAAGGCGGTAAGGATGCGCAGGACCCTGTGGTAGCTTTCCCCGGCCATATGGCTCCTAATGGTTTGTTGTTCTATACGGGAAATCAGTTCCCTGACAAATACAAGAATGGGGCTTTTATCGCCTTCCATGGCAGCTGGAACAGGGCGCCCGAGCCGCAGAAGGGATTTTTTGTAGCGTTTGTACCTTTCAGCAATGGTAAGCCCAGCGGAGATTGGGAAGTGTTTGCGGATAATTTCTCCGGCAGCCCTGAAAATACGGCTGCTGCAAAGGCGGATCATCGTCCGTGTGGATTGGCGCAAGGGCCTGATGGATCCTTGTATGTGACGGATGATGCGAAGGGATATGTTTGGAAGATAAGCTATAAGAAGTAAGGGGCGGTGTGAATATTCTTTGTGGCCAGCGTAATCACGCTGGCTTTTATTTTTTGTTGGCTTTGTTCGTGTTCCATTCCATTTGCATCATTAAGAATTCGGCTTGTTCTTTTGTTTTAATGACTTTGGCCAGGGAGTCATTTTCCCAGGGATCGCCAGGGATTTCAAAGTCTGTGCCGTATAGTTTGGCATGTAAGGCACGTTCTCTGGCCTTTTGAAGGATGCTTTGTCTTTCTTCTTCTGTCATAGTACACAAATTTAATTATTTTTCAAACAGATATTTTATTGAATTTGAGGTTGAAAATGAAGTAATTGTATAATTTATCGGCTTTTATCGTTTCATTTGCCTCAATTGGTTTAAGCGTTGTGATTACATCTTCAGTATCCAGGTCACAATTACCGTCTTCCCCTTCTCTGAGCATTCGGATGTAATATTTTATGCCTGAGATTGAATAAATCCCACTTAAATAGGGGAAGTTGTTTTGTATACATCTATAATACATATATGCACGTGCGTTATTAGAGCCATCAATACCTACATATCGATCAGGATGTTCCTCTAAATAAGCGGTTGCTTCCAATAGCACGGTCGAGAAAACCTTCGAGTAATCCTTATGGGACAGCCTGACTTTATCATCAATAGTCCCATCCTCTTTAAGAGGTCCAAAAGCCAGATTATATGCATTGGCGATCAATGGATGCGGTGTGTGGGCTATTTTTACCCCTAACCGGATTTTTTCTCCGGAGATTAAAACGGCGTCAAATGCACTTGCCAGTTGCTGTCTGTTTTCCAGCACAATGTTATATACATTCTTCAGATCTATTTTCATATTCAAGCCCATCTCGTCTGATTTTTAACATCGACGAAATTCCAGCTTATTTAACGTAGGTTTGCGGAGAATTTACCATTA